>JRYG01000540.1_pt1 | contig 84626 bp, 77 predicted proteins | sample 235341 | NCBI WGS metagenome assembly JRYG01 (sample SAMN03074218, study PRJNA261478) | activated sludge metagenome | biome: Wastewater Treatment Plant; feature: Wastewater; material: Activated sludge; isolation source: activated biomass of a wastewater treatment plant treating hydrocarbon... ...
GTAGTCCTCGATCTGGTCGAGAAGCACCGGCACGAAATTGACAACCGCCCGGATTGACGGATGCCGCTCCAAGTGGGCGGCCATGTCCGTGTAGTCCTTGAGGGCGTGCAGATAAGTCCAGGGCAGGGCGAAGCGGCTGTTGCCGCCCGCCTCGCGCAGCCGGTAGTCCGGCTGATGCATGTGCCACAGGAAGACGAGGTCGAGTCGGGGCTGATCCGTCACGGGCGCGGTCCGCTGGTGGAAAGCGGCGATCTTAACGCGAACCCGTATTACCGGACGCGGTGCACTTCCTGTCCCAGCATTTCCGGAGTGACGAGCGTGATGCCTTTCTCCGAGACATAGAAACGTTTGGCATCTGCCACCGGGTCCACGCCGATCTGCATGCCGTCCGGAATCTGGCAGCGGCGGTCGATCACGGCGCGGCGAATCACGCATCCGCGCCCCACGTCCACGTCCGGCAGGATCACCGCGTCTTCGACGACCGCGTAGCTGTGCACGCGGACGTTGGAGAACAGCAGGCTCCGACGAACGGTTGCCCCGCTGATGATGTCGCCGCCCGAAACCAGCGAGTCGATGGCCGCTCCGCGCCGGCCTTCGTCGTCGAACACGAATTTGGCGGGCGGCAATTGTTCCTGATGGGTCCAGATGGGCCAGGAGTTGTCGTACATGTCCAGTTCCGGCGTAACGCTGGTGAGGTCCACGTTCGCCTCCCAGTAGGCGTCGATGGTGCCCACGTCGCGCCAGTAGGGTTTACCGTCGTGACACTGGCCGACGCAGCTCTCGTTGAAACGGTGAGCCTGCACCCGGTAGCGGGACACGCAGTGGGGAATGATGTCCTTGCCGAAATCGTGGGATGACCGGGGTTCGTCCGCATCCCGGATCAACTGTTCGTAGAGGAATTCCGCGTTGAACACGTAGATGCCCATGCTGACCAGCGCCCGGCCCGGATCGCCCGGGATGCAGGCGGGCTGCTTGGGTTTCTCGGCGAAGCTGATGATGCGGTCGTTGGCGTCCACGCCCATGACGCCGAACGCGCTGGCTTCCTCGATGGGCACGTCGATGCAGGCTACGGTCAGATCCGCGTCGGCGGCGGCGTGGGCGGCCAGCATCTTGCCGTAGTCCATCTTGTAGATGTGATCGCCGGAGAGAATCAGCACATGCTCGGGTTGGCTGGAACGGATGATGTTCAGGTTCTGGAACACTGCGTCCGCCGTGCCCTGATACCAGGATTCCTCACTGATCTGCTGGGCGGCGGGCATGATCTGGACGAACTCGCCAAAGTGACCATTGAGGAAACTCCAGCCTTTTTGCAAATGGGCGATGAGGCTGTGCGCCTTATACTGTGTCGCGACCCCGATCTGTCGGATGCCTGAATTGACACAGTTGGAAAGCGTAAAGTCGATGATGCGGAACTTGCCGCCGAAAGGCACTGCCGGCTTGGCGCGCCAGTCGGTGAGCTGTTTGAGCCGGCTGCCGCGTCCTCCGGCGAGCACCAGTCCAAAGGTGGTCTTTGTCAGCTGGCTGATGAATCGCGGGTCGTTTTGTGGAAGCATGTTCTTAGGTCCTGGTTCCGTCTTGCGAATGGTGAAATCGTTCCACGACGCCTCCCGGTGTGCAATTACGCTTTAAGGCGGTTTTGCCGCCTTTCTGTGTGAAGGCGCCGTGTTTTTCTTGCCTGGCGCGAACTTATGCGCCGCGGCAAAGCGCCTTGGATAGAGTGTGGCTATGAGTCTCGCTGCGAATCTTGTTGTTGATCAAGAATCCTACTCGCGCCTTGTGCAAGCGCGTGAGCATGATCCCTTCCGGTTACTCGGCTGTTTCACCACCGGCGACGAGGTGGTGGTGCGCAGCTTTCAGCCCTATGCGGGCGAGGCCTGGCTGGAACTGGCCGACGGCCCGGCGCCGATGATCCGGGTGCATCCGGACGGCGTCTTTGAATGGCGGGGCCCTGCCGCCGCCGTTCCCCGGCCGTATCGCCTGACCCTGCAGGCAGGAGAAAACCGCTGGACCCTGTGGGATGCCTGGGCTTTCCCGCCTGCGGCGTCCCAGCATGATATCTATCTCTTCTCGGAAGGCCGGAACTATCAGGCCTGGCGTCTGCTGGGAGCTCACCCGGAGGTGCGCGAGGGCGTGGCGGGTGTGTGCTTCAGGGTCTGGGCGCCGGCGGCGGAGCGGGTGTCGGTGGTGGGGGCGTTCAACCACTGGGACGGGCGCATGCACCCCATGTGTTCCATGGGCGCGAGCGGGGTGTGGGAGCTGTTCATCCCGGCGCTGGAGCCGGGCGCCCTGTACCGCTTCGAGCTGCGCAACCGGGACACGGGTGCGGTGATGGTCAAGATCGACCCCTATGCCCGGCAGTTCGAGCGCCGGCCGTCCACCGCCTGCCGCATCTGCGCCCCCTCCGGCTACGCCTGGAGCGACGCGCCGTGGCTGGCCCGCCGTGCCGCGGCGGACTGGATGCGCGAGCCCATGAACATCTACGAGGTGCATGCGGGCTCCTGGATGCGCCACCCGGATGGCAGTTTCTACAGCTACCGGGAACTGGCCGAACGGCTGGTGCCCTATGTGCGCGACATGGGCTACACCCATATCGAGCTGTTGCCCATCACCGAGCATCCCCTGGACGAATCCTGGGGCTACCAGACCACCGGCTACTTCGCACCCACCAGCCGTTTCGGCACGCCGGACGATCTGCGGGCCCTGATCGATGCCTGCCATCAGGCGGGCATCGGTGTGCTGCTGGACTGGGTGCCCGGGCATTTTCCCGAAGATCGCTGGGCGCTGTCCCGGTTCGACGGCACGGCCCTTTACGAGCACGAGGACCCGCGTCTGGGCTGGCACCCGGACTGGGGCACCCACGTCTTCAATTACGGCCGGCCCGAGGTGCTGAGCTTCCTGCTCTCCTCGGCCCACTACTGGCTGTCGGAATTCCACTTTGATGGCCTGCGGGTGGACGCGGTGGCCTCCATGCTCTATCTGGACTACTCGCGCAAGGCCGGTGAGTGGCTGCCCAACCGCTACGGCGGGCGGGAGAACCTGGAAGCCATCGACTTTCTGCGCGCCCTCAACAGCATGGTCCACGGGGAGTTCCCCGGCGCCCTGACCATCGCCGAGGAGTCCACCGCCTGGCCCATGGTGTCCCGCCCCACCTACCTGGGCGGGCTGGGTTTTTCCATGAAGTGGAACATGGGCTGGATGAACGACACCCTGCGTTACCTGGCCCACGACCCGGTGCACCGCAAGTACCACCACGACCTGCTCACCTTTGGCCAGATGTACGCCTACAGTGAGAACTTTGTCCTGCCCCTTTCCCATGACGAGGTGGTGCACGGCAAGGGCTCGCTCATCAACAAGATGCCGGGCGACGACTGGCAGCGCTTTGCCAACCTGAGGCTGCTGCTCCTGGCCCAACTCACTTCGCCGGGGCGCAAGCTCAATTTCATGGGCAGCGAGCTGGCCCAGTGGCGGGAGTGGAGCGAAGCGCGGGAGCTGGACTGGGACCTTCTCGCCTACGCGCCCCACCTGGGTGTGCAGCGCTTGCTGCGGGACGCCAACCACCTTTACCGGAACACGGCAGCCCTGCACGAGCAGGATTTCGAATCCAGCGGGTTCTCGTGGATCGATTGCCATGATGGCGAGCAGTCGGTCATCAGCTATGTGCGCTGGGCCCGGGATGGCCGGCATGCGGTGGTGGTGCTCAACTTCACCCCGGTGCCGCGCCAGGGTTATCGGGTGGGCGTCCCGGCCGCGGTGACGTACCGGGAAGTGCTCAACAGCGATTCCGCCCACTACGGCGGCTCCAACCTGGGCAACGGCGGGGCCGTGATGGCCGACCACGCGCCGCATGCGGGTTATCCCGCCTCCCTCAGCCTGACCCTGCCGCCGCTGGCGGGCGTGGTGCTGCTGCCCGAGTAACCGGGCAGGCGCGGCGTCCGCCTGGTCGCCGCGCCCAAGAACCTGTCGCACCTCAAGCGCACCGGTCATGCAGCCGTAAGGCATTCCGTGGGTCGGCGCTTGTGCCGGCCCCGGTTTTGGGGCGCGGGGCAGGGGGGGACGATGCAGTTCAGAAGTGACGATATCGCCGTGCTGGCGGCACTCGGGTTTCAGCTGGCCGCCGCGGCCGCTGTGATGGCCCACGCCAGCCCGGTGGTGGCGGTGACAGCGCAGGTCGCGGCCATGGCCGCGCTGGCGTTCAGCCTGTACGCGGGCCGGCGGGCGCGCCAGGAATACCGTGCGCGCAGCGCCCGGCGCATGGTGGAACTCTCCCGGCTGATGGGCGATTTCGACCAGCGCTCGGAAGCGGCCATGGGCTTGGCCCGGGCGCAGTTCCACCGGGTGCGAGAAGGTATCGGGCAAGCCTACGAGATCATCAATACCGCCACCTCCCGCCTCACCGGAAACCTGACCGGAGTGCAGCACCGCGCCGCCAGCCAGCGGGAACTGCTGCGCGAGCTGGTGCAGCAGCTATTGACCGCGACCCGAAGCGGCGAGCAACAGGCCCAGATGGCGGGTGTGCGCCAATTCCTGACCGAGACGGAAAAGGTGGTGCACGAACTGGCCGCTTGCGTGGCCGGCATGCAGGAAACCGGGGCCAAGACCGACCAGGGCTTCAGCCGGGTGGAGGAACGGGTCAACTGCATCGTGGACCTGCTCGACAGCGTCACCGAGATCACCCGTCAGACCGATCTGCTGGCGCTGAACGCCGCCATCGAGGCCGCCCGCGCGGGCGAGGCGGGGCGGGGTTTCGCCGTGGTGGCGGACGAGGTGCGCAAGCTCGCCAGCCGGACCAACGAGTTCAATGCCCGCATCCGCGGGCTGCTGACCGATATCGACGAGAACATGGGGGCGGTGGGGGCCTCCATCCGCGAGGTGTCCAGCATCGACCTGTCGCTGGTGGAGCGCTCCCGCGACAGCCTGGCCGCCATCTGGGGGCAGATGGAAACCCTTAACCAGGCGGCCAGCCAGCAGTCGGACCGCATCGGCGAACTGTCCGGGCAGATTCACCGGGAAGTGATGGAGGGCATTGTCTCGCTCCAGTTCGACGACCTGGTGCGTCAGCTCCTGGAGCAGATGCAGCAGCGTTGCGCCGCGCTGGAAGATTACATGTTGTCGCTGGTGGTGAAGACGGGAGACGAGGACAGCGATGGCGTGCGCCGCATGGAGCGGCGGCTGGAGGCGCTGACCGCCAGCATGGCCGGGGCGCGCCGCCATCTGGAGCACATGGAGGCGCGCCACATCCAGCAGAAATCGGTGGATGCGGGCAGCGTCGAGCTGTTCTGAGGCGGCGGCTCAGCCGCCGCGGGCCGCCTCGTCCGCCAGCGCCAGGGCGCCCAGCAGGCCCAGATCCGGCGTGGTGACCACGTGCACGGGGATGTCCCGGGTCAGCCGGCGGTGGCCGTCCTGATTGTTGAAGGCGGCCTGGAAACGCCCCGCCTGCAGCCGGGGCAGGATGCGCCCGGCAATGCCGCCTGCCAGGTACAGCCCCGCCCGGGGCAGGAAGGTGAGGGCCAGATCCCCGGCAAAGGCACCGTAAATATCCACGAAGATGTCCAGGGCCTGATCCGCCAGGCTGCCCGGGGTCTCCAGCGCATGGCGGCCCACTGCAGCGGCTGTATCGGCCGCTGCCTGCAGGGCCTGCTCAGGCCCGCCGCCGGAGCGGGCGAGCAGAAAGCGGTGGATGGCCACCAGCCCGGGTCCGGAGAGCAGGTGTTCGGTGGTCACCCGGCCGTTCTGGTCGTACATCCAGCGCCACAGTTCGGCCTGCAGCGGATTGCGGGGCGCGAAGCCCACGTGTCCGCCCTCGCCGCTCAGGGTTTGCCAGCCTTCGGCGCGAGAGACCAGGGCCGCCACGCCCAGGCCGGTACCCGCGCCCACCACCACGCGCACGCCGTCCGCGGTTGGCTGGCCGGGCTGCAGGCACGTCAATGCGTCCGCCCCCAGCGAGGCCAGGCCGGCGGCGGCGGCGGCGAAGTCATTCACCAGCCGTACCGGTCCACCGAGGCTGGCCCCGAGGGCGGCGCCGTCCATGAACCAGGGCAGGTAGGTGAGCTGCGCCCGGTTGCCCTCCACCGGGCCGGCTACGCCAAAGCAGGCGGCCGCGGGCGCGGCGGGCAGGCCGGCGGCCCGGGCATCGGCAAGGAACCGCGCCAGACAGTCCTCGAAGCAGGCGAACTCCCGGGAGGCATAGCGCCGCTGGAACAGCATGCCCGGCGGGGTGCCAGGCGTCGCTGCCTCGGCCAGGGCGAGCAGCGTCTTGGTGCCGCCGATGTCGCCGCCGATGCGTTGAGGCCGCGCGCTCATACCGCCACCGGCGCGGGGATATGGGGGTGCGGGTCGTAACCCTCCAGGGTGAAATCCTCGTACCGGAAATCGAAGAGGTTCGTCACCGCAGGGTTGAGGCGCAGGGTCGGCAAGGGGCGAGGTGTGCGGGACAGTTGCAGCCGCGCCTGCTCCAGGTGATTGCTGTAGAGGTGGGCATCGCCCAGGGTGAGCACGAATTCCCCCGGCTGGTAGCCGCACACCTGAGCCAGCATCAGCGTCAGCAGGGCATAGCTGGCGATGTTGAAGGGCACCCCGAGAAAAATGTCGGCGCTGCGCTGGTAAAGCTGGCAGGACAGCCGCCCGTCCGCCACGTAGAACTGGAACAAGGCGTGGCACGGGGGCAGGGCCATGCGGTCCACCTCCGACGGGTTCCAGGCGGTCACCAGGTGGCGGCGGGAGTCCGGATTGTGCTTGAGCCCTTCCACCAGGCGGGTGATCTGGTCGATCTCGCCGCCATCCCGGGCCGGCCAGTGGCGCCACTGGTGGCCGTACACCGGACCCAGGTCGCCGTTTTCGTCCGCCCATTCGTCCCAGATGGAGACGCCGTTGTCCTTGAGGTAGCGGATGTTGGTCTCGCCGCGCAGGAACCACAGCAGCTCGTGGATGATGGATCGGGTGTGCAGCTTCTTGGTGGTCAGCAGGGGAAAGCCCTGGGCCAGGTCGAAGCGCATCTGCCAGCCGAAGACGGAAAGGGTGCCGGTGCCGGTGCGGTCTGCCTTGTGGTGGCCGTGGTCCAGCACATGCTGCATCAGGTCGAGGTAGGTGCGCATGGCATTCGCTTCCAAAACGGGCCGGAATAGGCCCGGGGGGGTTGATCTGTTCCGCCCCGGCGCGGCCAGGGCCCGGGGCTAGACTGGGGTTGGATTGTACGCGGGCCGGGGCGCATCCGTTCCCGTGGTCGAAGGAGGTCGAGCGTGACAGGGGGAGGCGAAATCGTGCGTGCTATATTTCATGAGCTTGTGCTCACCCGGCGTCGGTCCGACCGGCGCACCCTGCCCGGAGCGGCTGCGACCATGTTCTTTTCCTTTCTCTCCCGCAAGGCCCATCCTTTGGCCGATCCTCAGGAGACGCGCCAGGTGGCGGCCCGGCTGGCATCGGCCGAGCCCGTTGCGGCCCTCGACGAGATCGCTGCCTGGGGCGCCTCGGTCATGGCGGACCCGCAGTTGCGTCCGGCAGAGAAAGGCGGCCTCCTCGATACTCTGGCCGGGATGGCGCAACCCCATTTGACGCTCATCGCGGACGACTTCCACCAGGCCGCCGGCCTGCGCTTGCAGCCGCCACCCCACAAGTGGCGGGCCGCGCGGGACTACTGCCAGGCCCGGTTCCAGAATCTGGCGGCGCTGCTCGAGGCGCTTGAGCGCGACGGCAAGGCCCTGCCGGAGCCGGCGCAGGCGCGGTTGATCGCCCAGTTGGTCCGCGCCGGGGCCGATGCGCTGAAATGGGAGCGCTTCCACTACGGCGGCGCCGATGCGCCCGCGTGGGCGTGTCTGGGGCGCGCCTACCAGATGGCGCGGCAGCGCCAGGTGCACGGTCACGCGGTGCGGCTGGAGGGAGGCGCCACCACCGTGAGGCGGGAATTCCTCCGCGCCCTGGCCCTGGAAGCCTCGGCGCTCGATTGTCTGCTGCCGCCGCAGATGGAGCTTGCGGACCGCCTGATCGGCCGCTTTGTCGGCAGCTTTCTGCTCACGGGTACCGCCAAGGGGCAAAGCACCCACTGGATCGACCTCAGCGCCCTGGCAGCGCCCCGGCGGGTGGCCCTGCACCCGGAGCCCTCGCCCCATCTGCGCTTTTTCAGCGCGGTGCCGGCGCTGGAACCGCTGGCCGAATTGCGCTGCCAGTTCGAACTGGGAGGCTTGCCCCAGGAGCTGGGGCTGAGCGGCGTGCTGGCGGACCCGGAGGTCGTTCGCCCGACGTTCCGCCATCTGCTGACCTACTGGTCGTGCACCGCGCCCATGCGCCGCCATCGCCGCTATGGAGCCGGGGCGGCCAGCCTGGACGTGGTGGGGGGGCTGCATCAGGTGCATTCCCGTTTGTGCGGCAATGCCCTGGCCGGGGCCAATGCCGGCCAGGGCTGGACGCTGACGGATGTGAGCCGTGGCGGCGCCGGCCTGGATGCGCCACCGGCCACCGAGTGGCTGCGGGTGGGCAGCCTGATCGGCCTGCAGCCCAATCAGGACGGTGACTGGATGGTGGGCGTAGTGCGTCGGCTGCGGCGGCAGCCGGACCAGCGCGCCCACATTGGCGTGCAGGCCCTGTCGCCCCGCGCGGTGCCGCTGGTGGCGGACATCGGGGGCAACCGGGTGGATGCGCTGCTGCTGGACGCGCCCCAGGCCAACGGCGATGTGCGCGTGGTGCTGCAGATCGCCGCCTACCGGGCGGCCACGCCCCTGCACTTCCGGGTGCGGGGCGAGAGCCTGAGGGTGGAACCGCTGGAGCTGCTCGAAAGCGGCCCGGACTACGAGGTGGGCCGCTACCGGGTGGCCGCCTAACGCTGGCGGATGGCGTTCTTGGGCCGGAAGGCCTTGATCACCGCTTCGTTCGTCTCAATGTAGGGGCCGCCAATCAGATCGATGCAGTAGGGCACCGCGGCGAAGATGCCGGGCACCACGGCTTTGCCCTGCTCGTCCTTGAGGCCTTCCAGGGTTTCCTTGATGGATTTGGGCTGGCCCGGCAGGTTGAGGATCAGCGTCCGGCCCCGGATGACCCCCACCTGACGGGAAAGGATGGCCGTGGGGACGAAGCGCAGGCTGATCTGACGCATCTGTTCCCCGAAGCCCGGCATCACCCGGTCCGCCACCGCCAGGGTGGCGTCCGGCGTCACGTCCCGGGGGGCCGGGCCGGTGCCGCCGGTGGTGAGCACCAGGTGGCATCCGGCGCTGTCGCACAGTTCCTTCAGGGTGGCTTCGATCACCGGCTGCTCGTCCGGGATCAAGCGGGTTTCCATGCGCCAGGGGCTGGTGAGGGCGGCGCCGAACCAGGCTTCCAGCGCCGGGATGCCCTGGTCCTGGTACACGCCCTGGGAGGCCCGGTCGCTGATGGAAACCAGGCCGATGACCAGGGTTTCGTCCTGGGGGGTGGGAGTGTTCATGTGTCGCTCTCTTCCGTGGGTTCCGTGTCCGGCATGGCGTCATCCGCCGCCGGCCTGGCGCCCGCCAGCGCCCGCAGTTCGCGGAACAGTTCCCGGTAGCTGCGCGGCGGTTTGCCCTGTTCCTGTTCCTTGAGGGCATTGCGGCGCAACTGGCGGATACGCTGCAGGTCCGCGCCCGGGTAGCTGTCGCCAATCTCGGTGAGCACCGCCTCGCTTTCCATCAGCCGCGTGCGCAGGCGTTCCAGCCGGTGCTGTTCAGCCGTCGCGGCGGCGGACTGGCCGTTGAACGCGTCGAGCACGGCCTGGATGGGCGCCGGGTCCACATCGCGCATCAGCCGGCCGATGTACTGGAGCTGGCGGCGGCGTGCCTCGTGCTTGTTGGCAAAGCGCTGGCACTCCTTGACCGCGTGCAGCAGGTTGTCGGGCAGGGGCACCTTCTTCAGCCGTTCCGGCGAGAGGGCCACCAACTGTTCGCCCAGATCCTGCAGGGCGGTCATGGCTTTCTTCATCCGGGTTTTGCTGGGGCGTTCGTCTTCGAAGGCGTCGTCGGCGGCGTGCATGGCGGGGCGCAGATGCGCTGGAAATGGGGTGAAATGGGGAAAACGGTTAGGATTATATCTTTAGCCCTCAGTCACAGCCCCATTGCCCATGTCCTCGAAAGATTTCCACTTCTCCCACGACCGTCTGCAAAGCATCGCCCAGGAGATCCTCGACTACGCCCGCAGCCGCGGCGCCACCGCCTGCGAAACGGATGTCTCCGAAGGTTTCGGCCAGACGGCCTCGGTGCGCAAGGGCGAGGTGGAAACCATTGAGTACAACCGGGACAAGGGCGTGGGTGTCAGTGTCTATCTGGGGCAGCGTCGTGGCCACGCCAGCACTTCGGATTTCTCCTCCGACGCCCTGCGCGCCACGGTGGACGCGGCGCTTTCCATCGCCGGCTTCACCGCGCCCGATGACTGCGCTGGTCTCGCCGATGAAGCGCTGCTCGCCCGCGAGGTGCCGGACCTGGACCTCTACCACCCTTGGGACATCTCGGTGGAAGACGCCATCGACATGGCCCGCCGTTGCGAAGCCGCAGCCTTTGCCGTCAGCCCCAAGGTTGCCAACTCCGAAGGGGCCACCGTTTCCACCCAGCAGTCCCACTTCGTCTCCGCCAACAGCCTGGGGTTTATGGGCGGGTTTGCCACCTCGCGCCATTACGTGTCCTGCTCGGTGATCGCCGCCGAGGGCGATGCCATGCAGCGGGATGACTGGTACGACTCCCGCCGCGACTGGCGCGACCTCGTCTCGCCTGAATCCGTGGGGGCCGATGCCGCCCGGCGGGCCGTGGCCCGGCTCGGCGCTCGGCGGGTGGAAACCACCCAGGTGCCGGTGCTCTTCGAAGCGCCGCTGGCGGCCTCGCTCCTGGGCAATTTCGTCTACGCGGTCAGTGGCGGCAGCCTCTACCGCAAATCCTCCTTCCTGCTCGACAGTGTGGGCACCCAGGTCTTTTCGCCGCTCATCAATCTGGTGGAACGGCCCCATCTCAGGAAGGGCCTGGCCAGCGCCCCCTTCGACGATGACGGCGTCGCCACCCGGGACCGGGACGTGGTGGCCAACGGCGTGCTCCAGGGCTACTTCCTCGGCGTCTACTCCGCCCGCAAGCTCGGCCTGGTCACCACCGCCAATTCGGGGGGTTCCCACAACCTCATCCTCCAGCCGGGCGAGGAAGGCTTTGAAGCCCTGCTCAAGCGCATGGGCCGGGGCCTGTTGGTCACCGAGCTGCTGGGTCAGGGCGTCAATTACGTCACCGGTGACTACTCCCGGGGCGCGGCCGGGTACTGGGTGGAAAACGGCGAGATCGCCTTTCCGGTGGAGGAGATCACCATCGCCGGCAACCTGCGGCAGATGTTCCGCGACATCGTGGCCGTGGGCAGCGACGTCATGGTCCGTGGCGGCAAGCAGACCGGCTCCATCCTCCTCGGCAACATGATGGTTGCCGGCAGCTGAGGGCAGGAGGGTTCCCTTGTCTGCTTAGGGTTTCCCCGCTGTTGGGCGAGCGGATGCTTTTCCTATAATCCGCACACCTCGTTCAACAAACCCGTTAGATAAGGAGACAACGTGGAACGTCGCAAATTTCTGAAGGGCGCGGGTGCCGGTCTGGCCGCCGCCGGCGCCTTGGCCGCCCCCGCAGTACACGCCCAGCAAAGCCCGCAGATCAAGTGGCGCCTGGCGTCCAGTTTCCCCAAGAGCCTGGACACCATCTACGGCGCGGCTGAAGTCGTGTCCAAGCACGTCGCGGCGGCCACCGGCGGCAAGTTCCAGATCCAGATCTTCTCCGGCGGCGAAATCGTCCCCCCCTTCGGCGTGCTCGACGCCGTCAAGGACGGCACCGTGGAGATCGGTCACTCCGCCTCCTACTACTACGTCGGCAAGGACCCCACATTCGCCTTCGACACCGCCATTCCCTTCGGCCTCAACAGCCGCCAGCAAACGGCCTGGATGTTCGAAGGCGGCGGCCTCGACCTGATGCGGGACTTCTTCAAGGACTACAACATCGTCAACTACCCCTGCGGTAACACCGGCGCCCAGATGGGCGGCTGGTTCCGCAAGGAGATCAAGACCGTCAAGGACCTGGAAGGCCTGAAGTTCCGCGTCGGCGGCTTTGCCGGTCAGGTGCTCGCCAAGCTTGGCGTCGTACCCCAGCAGATCCCCGGTGGCGACATCTACCCCGCCCTGGAGAAAGGCACCATCGACGCCGCCGAATGGATCGGCCCCTACGACGACCAGAAGCTCGGCTTCAACAAGGTTGCCAAGTACTACTACTACCCCGGCTGGTGGGAAGGTGGCCCGCAGCTCTCCATCTACGTCAACGCCAAGAAGCTGGCCGAGCTGCCCAAGGAATACCAGCAGGCCCTCGAAGACGCCTGCGCCTTCGCCCACATCGAGATGCAGGCCCGTTACGACGTCAAGAACGTCAAGGCCCTCAAGGAACTCGCCGGCTCCGGCACCCAGTTGCGTCCCTTCTCCAAGGAAGTGATGCTCGCCTGCCAGAAAGCCGCTTTCGAGCTCTACGAAGAAACCGCCGCCAAGAACCCCAAGTTCAAGAAGGTCTACGAGCCCTGGCTCAAGTTCCGCAACGACCAGTACACCTGGTTCCGCGTGGCGGAAAACACCTTCGACAACTTCGTCTATAACAACCCGGTCAAGAAGTAAGGTCCGGTTGCCGCAACGCCACAAACGCCCCGCCCTGTGCGGGGCGTTTTGTTTCCGGGGCTGCCGTTGTGCAGCAGCGGTTTGCCGCCAGCCGTGCGGTGCTTTGGCATCGCCTTTGATCAGCCGGGGGTGAGGCCGGCCGTGCAACGGCCGTTGTAGGGGATGACCCGGGGGCGAGTCGTTGGGCTCGGTTCAAGGCAGCCCGCCCGGGCAATGTCCGCTTGCCCTACCCATTCACACCCAGGAGCTCCCATGTCTTCGATCAGCAGTGTTGCCGGCAGCCTGGCCGGGGCTTTGAGTCTGGATGGCAGCGTGGGGAGCCAGGTGGAAGTGGCGGTGTTGAAGCGGGCAATGGAGGCGGAGAGCAGCGCCGTGCTGCAACTCCTGCAAGCGGTGCCGGCGCCGGGCAATCCGCCCCACCTGGGGAATGCGGTGGATACCTACGCCTGACGCCGCCCGGCTCAGCGTCCGCCGTTCTGGGGCACCCGCTCCACCTTGGCCGGGTCGTAGCCCTGTTCGGCCACCAGGGCGAGCAGCTTCTGGTAGTCCGCCTCGGGGATCTGCGGGGTGCGGGCCATGATCCACAGGTAGTCCCGCTTTTCGCGACCGATCACGGTCTGGCTGTAGTCGGGGGCGAGGTGGATGATCCGGTAGTCCCCCTTGATCGGCCAGATGAACTGCATGCCCCAGACAGCGTTGCTGCGGGGGTCCAGCACGTAGCCGCGGGGGGTCATCCGTTTGGCGGGGCCGTCGAAGCCGCCGTCCCGGTAGGTGAAGGTGGTGGCGATGCTGCCGTCCGCGTCCAGCCGGTAGGATTCGACGGCGTTGTGGGCGCCCTGTTCGATGAAGGTGGGGATGTTGGCGATGACGTACCAGTCGCCCATGAAGCGGGGGATGTCCACGTGCTCCACGGTGCGCAGGGGCGCCAGCGGAGGGCTCTGGCAGCCGGCGAGCAGGGCGAGGGCGGCCAGGGGAACGAGGCGTCGGGCAAGGTGGGCGCAGGTGTTCATGCTTGCTGGGGGCTCCGTCTGGTGGGCCGCGGTGGGCCGGGGATGAAGGCGTTGGTGCGGGCGATGTAGTCGGCGTAGTCGGGCCGGCGCTGGCCGATGTCCTGCTCCATCAGCGCGACGCCGGAAACCTTGAGCAGCAGCAGGGTCATGAGCAGGGGGGAGAGCAGTGCCCAGCCGCCGCCGGCGGCCAGGGCCACCAGGCCGAAACCCCACCAGACGCAGCATTCGCCGAAATAGTTGGGGTGGCGGGAATAGCGCCACAGGCCGCTGTCCAGCACCCGGCCGCGGTGCTCGGGCCGGGCCTTGAAGCGGGCAAGCTGCGCGTCGGCCACCGCCTCGAATGCGATGCCGAACAGGGCGAGGGCCACGCCCAGGGCGTCCAGCAGATTCGGGGGCTGGGGGCTGGCGGCGGCCACCATCAGGGGTTGGGCGACCACCCAGGCGAGGCCCGCCTGCAGGCCGAACACCAAATACAGGCTTTTGAGCGCGAAGTGGGGCTGGTTGCGGGCGCGGATGGCCTGGTAGCGCGGGTCTTCCGGCTGGCCGTGGTTGCGCCAGGTGATGTGTCCCGCCAGGCGCAGCGCCCACAGGGCCGCCAGGGGCAGCAGCCATGGGGCTCGCGGGCCGGTTTCCGCCAGGGCGGCGTAGGTCAGCGCCGCGCCGAGGATGAAGAGAGACCACAGGCTGTCCACCACGCTCACATCCCGCCGCCACAGGCTCACTCCCCAGGCGAGCAGAGCGGTCGCCTGCAGCGTGGCCAGGGCGTAGAGGGCGGCTTCGGCGTCCCAGAAGGTGGCCACGGCAGCGGCCTCAGGCGCGGGGCTCGAACAGGTAGTGGCTGACCCACCACTCCCGGCCGTGCTCGTAGCCGAACAGCTCGGCGCAGGAGAGGAAGAAGAGCCGCCAGCGCATCCACCAGCGGGGCGCCTCGGCGGCGCCGTAGGTGGCTTCCAGGATGGGCCACAGGGTGTGGCGGGCCCCGTCCATGCGGGCCAGCCAGGCATTGGCGGTGCGCTCGTAGTGGCGGCCGTCCCAGCGCCAACGCTGTACCAGGCGCAGGTGTTCCTGGAAGCGGGGGGCCAGATCGTCGCTGGGCATCATGCCGCCGGAGAAGAAATGGCGGCTCATCCAGTCCGTGTCGTCCCGGGGCTCGAAGGCGTAGGGGGTGGCGCGGTGGGCAAACACGTGCAGGAAGAAGCGCCCGCCCGGGCGCAGCCAGCTCGCCACCCGGCGGAAGGCTTCGGGCCAGTTGCGCAGGTGCTCGAACATTTCCACCGATACCACCCGGTCGAAGCTTTGCTCCGGCGAGAAGTGGTTCATGTCGGCGGTGATCACCCGCAGGTTGATCAGCCGCATGCGCTCCGCTTCCCCCTCGATGTAGGCGCGCTGGGCGGCGGAGTTGGAAACGGCGGTGATGCGCGCGGCCGGGTAACGATGAGCCATCCACAGGCTGAGGGAACCCCAGCCGCAGCCCAGTTCCAGGATCTCCTGGCCGTCCGCCAGTTGCGCCCGCTCGCAGGTGGCGGCCAGGGCCGCCGTTTCGGCCTCGGCCAGGGTGCGCACGGCGGGGCTCCACAGGCAGCAACTGTATTTGCGCTGGGGCCCGAGAATGGGCGCGAAGAAGGCGGGGGGCAACTCGTAGTGCTGGGCATTGGCCAGTTCCGGCAGCGGCGCGACGGGGCTGGCGGGCAGGGTGGCGATGAAGGCTTCCGCCGCCTCGCAGGCGGCGCCCGGGTCGGCCGCGTGGATTTCCTCCAGCCGCTGCCGCAGCAGTTGGCGGATGCCGGCGCGGACCACGTAGTCCGGCAGCAGGCCTTGTTCCACCCAGTTGAGGGTGAGGTGAAGTGGTCCGGTCATGGTGGCGCGCTCCCTGGTCTGAACAGCCGTTTCGGCAGGCGCGGGGGCCGGAGGGTTCCGCGCTATCAGGGGAAACACGCAGAGGGCGGAAGATGCTAGGGTTCGGCCCTGCCGCTGTTTCACCCCTGACCCCATGCGAATCGAACACCTGCGCCATCGCCTCGCCGCGCTGGGCGCCAAGCCCTGTCATCTGGATGCCCTCTTCAAGGCCTGGACCCACGCCCAGCCGCTGGACAGCGGCAAGCGCCGGGCGGAGGACTTTCTGCCCCTGGCCCTGCGCGCGGCCTTGCCCCGGATCGGGGAGGAACTGGCGGCCCTGGCCCGGGTGTGCTCCGAGCACCCGGGGGAAGATGGTGCCAGCCGCCTGCTGGTGCGGCTGGCGGACGGGCAGACGGTGGAGAGCGTGCTGTTGCCCCGGGAAGGGGTGTGCGTATCGAGCCAGGTGGGGTGCGCGGTGGGCTGCCGCTTTTGCATGACGGGGCAGGATGGGCTGCTGCGGCAACTGGGCAGCGCCGAGATCGTGGCCCAGGTGGCCCTGGCCCGGGCGCGCCGGCCGGTGCGCAAGGTGGTGTTCATGGGCATGGGCGAACCGGCCCACAACCTGGACAACGTGCTCGAGGCGATCGAGCTCTTGGGCACCGTCGGCGGCTTCGGCCACAAGAACCTGGTGTTTTCCACCGTGGGCGACATCCGGGTGTTCGAGCGCCTGCCCGCCGGACCGGTGAAGCCGGCGCTGGCCTTGTCGCTGCACACTACCCACCCGCGGCTGCGGGCGGAACTGCTGCCCAAGGCGCCGGCCATCGATCCGGCGGAACTGGTGGCCCTGGCCGAGCGCTACGCCCGCGCCACCACCTATCCCGTCCAGTACCAGTGGACGCTGATCGCGGGCGTGAACGACAGCGACGAGGAACTGGCCAACATCGCCACCCTGCTCAAGGGCAAGTACGCGGTGATGAACTTCATCCCCTACAACGCCGTGGATGGTCTGCCCTACCAGCGGCCAAGCTGGGAGCGGGCTGCCGAGATGGCCCGCCACCTGCACCGCCAGGGCATCCTCACCAAGCTGCGTCACTCCGCCGGCCAGGAGGTGGAAGGCGGCTGCGGGCAACTGCGTGCCCGGGCGCTGGCGGGCGGGCCGGCTCCCGCCCGGCGCCGGAGCGTGGCCATCCACCCGGTGGCGGAACCGCCCCGGACCTGAGCGAAAAAATCCGCCGGGCGGTGTCGATTCCGTCCGGGCTGGTTCGTCGTGGGGACAGAAGCGGCGCAATCGCGCCCCGTCCCAGGAGAGAACCATGCGCTACCTCATCATCGTCAAGGCCTCGCCAGAATCCGAGGCCGCCATCACCCCCGACCCGGACCCGGCGCTGCTGGCCGAAATGGCCGCCTACCACGAGGATCTGGCCCGGGCCGGCGTCCTGCTCGACGGCGCGGGACTCAAGCCCAGCCGGGAGGGCTGGCGCATCCGCTTTGAAGGGTCTACCCGCACCGTGGCCCACGGCCCCTTCGCGCTGGATGAGAATCTCATGGCCGGCTACACCCTGATCCAGGCCCGCAGCGCCGAAGAAGCGCTGGAATGGACCCGCCGCTATCCCAACCCGCGCGGCCCGGGGCTTGCCTGCCACATCGAGGTCCGGCCCCTGTACGCGCTGGACGATTTCCCCCCGGGCGAGGCGGTGGAGCGTTTCCGCGAGATTCCGTCCGCCCGGTAGGCAGGACCCCCAACCCAGCAGGAGAAAACCATGACCGACCCCAACACCCCCGTCAGCCCCGTGAGTCCCATCCCGCCGGGCATGCACACCCTCACCCCGCACATCGTCTGCCGCAATGCCGCCGCGGCCATGGATTTCTATGCCCGGGCCTTTGGCGCGGTGGAAATGTTCCGCCTGCCCGGCCCGGATGGCCGCCTCATGCACGGCCACATGACCCTGGGCGATTCCGCCCTGATGCTGACCGACGAATACGTGGAGCACGGCTGCCTGGGGGCGGCGGCGCTCAAGGGCTCGCCGGTCATCCTCCACCTGTACGTGACCGACGCGGATGCCGCCTTTGACCGGGCAGTGACCGCCGGCGCCACGCCGGTCATGCCCGTGGCGGACATGTTCTGGGGCGACCGTTATGGCCAGGTGGAGGACCCTTTTGGCCACCGCTGGTCCATTGCCACCCAGACGCGGCGGGTGAGCCCGGAGGAGATTCTGGCCGCCGCCGCCCAGGGTTGCGGAGGCGTGTGACATGGCCTACCTGCTGTTGATCGTGGAGCCCCGCGGCCAGCGGGCCGCCCGCGACGAGGCGGAAGCCCGCGCCGCCTACGACGCCATGGTGGCCTTTGCCGCGACGCTGCAGGCCCAGGGCATCCTGCGCGGGGTGGAATCCCTGCGCGGGGACGAGCACGGGGTCCGGGTGCGCGCCCCGGCGGGCAATCCCGTGCTGGTGGATGGCCCCTTTGCCGAGGCCAAGGAGATGGTGGGCGGCTTTTTCCTCATCGACGTGGCCACGCGGGATGAGGCGGTGGCCATTGCCGCCCGCTGTCCGGCGGCGGCCTGGGCGACGGTGGAGGTGCGCGAATGCGCCCCCTGCCATGTACGGTGAGGAGATGGGTATGGACCCGAGACGGAAGATCGAGGAAGTCATGGCCGAATGGACCGCGGCGTTGTGCGCCCGGGATGTGGAGCGCCTCCTGGCCTGCTACACCGACGATGCGGTGAGCTTCGACGCCATCCCCCCCTTTACCGACAACGTGGCCAGCCTGCGGGAGAAGTACCTCGCCTGCTTTCCCTGCATGCCCGAGGGCGCGCGCTGCGAAACGCGCCACCTCCAGCTTCAGGTGAACGGCGATCTGGCCTTCGCCCACTACCACTGGCGCCTTGCGGGCCCGGTGCCGGATTACCCGGTCGTCCGCACCTGGCTGCGGAGCACGGCGGTGTGGCGGCGGCAGGCGGGGGCCTGGCGCATCTGCCATGAACACTGGTCCCTGCCGTTCGACCCGGAGTCCGGGAAGGTCGTGTTCCTGGTGGAGGATTGAGCGTGGCGCAGGGGCGCGGTCCCGCATCCACCCCTGATCGGGCCCGGTGGGAGACGGCACCCCACCGGCCTCGGGCCTGAATCGCCCCATGCCGGACCAGGGATCCATTCACCGCACCATCGCGGCCATCTGGCGCCTGGAGGCGGCCCGGGTGATCGGCCGCGTGGCCCGCATGGTGCGGGACGTGGGGCTGGCCGAGGATTGCGCCCAGGATGCCCTCGTCGCCGCCCTGGAACACTGGCCCGCCAGCGGGGTGCCGGACAAGCCCGGGGCGTGGTTGATGACCGCCGCCCAGCGCCGGGCGCTGGACCATCTGCGCCACGCGCGCCTGGCCGCCGAGCGCGCCCCGCAGGTGGCGGAGGAGCTGGATTTTGCCCACCAGACGGCGCAGAGCGCATTCGCCACGGCGGTGGATGATGCCCTCGACGACCCCATCGGCGACGATCTGCTGCGCCTCATCTTTACCGCCTGCCACCCGGTGCTTTCGCCGGAGGCCCGCTGCGCGCTCACGCTGCGGGTGATGGGCGGGCTGGGCACCGACGAGATCGCCCGAGCGTATCTCAAGCCCGAAGCCACCATCGCCCAGCGCATCGTGCGCGCCAAGCGCGCCCTGGCCGCCGCCCGCGTGCCTTTCGAGGTCCCCCGGGGGGACGCGTTGCTGGTTCGCCTGGGCCCGGTGCTGGAGGTGATCTACCTCATCTTCAACGAAGGCTACGCGGCGACCGCCGGAGCGGACTGGATGCGCCCGGCCCTGTGCGAAGAAGCCCTGCGCCTGGGCCGTGTGCTGGCGCGGCTGTTGCCCGACGCGGGCGAGGTGCACGGCCTGGCGGCGCTCATGGAAATCCAGGCCTCCCGGTTCGAGGCCCGCACCGACGCCCAGGGCCGCCCGGTGCTGCTTGCCGACCAGGACCGCCGCCGCTGGGACCGGTTGCTCATCCGCCGTGGCCTTGAAGCCCTGCAGCGGGCTGAGCGCCTGCCCGGTCCCCACGGCCATTTGGGCCCCTACACCCTGCAGGCGGCCATCGCGGCCTGCCACGCCCGCGCGCCCGCCGCGGCGGATACGGACTGGCCACGCATTGCCGCGCTCTACGACGCCCTCGCCCAGGTGGCCCCGTCTCCCATCGTCACGCTCAACCAGGCTGTAGCCGTCGCCCAGGCCTTTGGCCCCGGGGCCGGGCTGGAGCTCGTCGACCCCCTGCGCGATGACCCCCGGCTCGCCGGCTACCACCTGCTCCCCGCCGTTCGCGGTGACCTTCTGGCCCGGCTGGGCCGGCATGAGGACGCCCGGGCGGAGTTCCTGCGGGCGGCGCAGCTCACCCGCAACCAGCAGGAGCAGGCGCTGCTGCGGGCCAGGGCGGCAGAGCTGGGAGGGGTTTAGACGCGGGATGCCGGGCCGGCGTCCGCGGCGGTCCAATCCCTAGCCGGGCAGGGGAATGTACTCCCTGTCCCCCGCGATGTGCCCCATGCGTTGCGCCCGCCAGTCCTCCCGGGCTTGCTCGATGCGCTCCCGGCGGGTGGAGACGAAGTTCCACCAGATGAAGCGGCGGCCGTCCAGGGGAGCGCCGCCAATGACGGCGAAGCGCCCTCCGGTGGGGGCGGTGATGCGGGGCGCGTGGTCGGGGGGCAGGATGGCCAGGTGCTGGGGCAGCAGGGGCTGGCCGTCGATGTCGAGGGCGCCGGAGATGGCGTAGATAGCCCGTTCCGGTACGTCCGCCGTCAGCGTCAGGCTGGCCTGGGGATCGGCGGCCACGTCCAGGTACAGGGTGGGGGCAAAGGTGGCGACCGGCGAGCGGAGGCCGAAGGCCTCGCCAATGAGCACCCGGACGCGGATGCCGGCCGCCACCCATTCCGGCAGGGCGCTGGCGGGTGTATGGCTGAAGCCGGGTTCGGTTTCTTCAAAGGCGGCCGGCAGCGCGGCCCAGAGTTGCAGGCCGTGCACGGTGTGGGGCTGGGCGCGCAGATCCTCCGGCGCGCGCTCGGAATGGACGATGCCACGGCCGGCGGTCATCCAGTTGATGGCACCGGGCTCGATGCGCTGGACGCTGCCCAGGCTGTCCCGATGCACCATCGCACCTTCCAACAGGTAGGTGACGGTGGCCAGACCGATGTGCGGATGGGGACGTACGTCGGTATTGCTGCCGGGCTGGTGGAGGTGCGGGCCGAAGTGATCGAAGAACACAAAGGGGCCGATGGACTGGCGCTGGGCGGCCGGGAGCAGGCGGCGGACCTGCAGCCCGCCCCCCAGGTCGGTGAGGCGGGGCTTGAGGAGCTGGATGGGGGGCATGGGCGTCTCCGGGGCGGTTGTGGCGTTCCGGGCCAGGGTGCCCGTAGGCGTGGGACGCCGGTTGCCGCGCCGGGTTCCACCCGCGGCGCGGCGGGGCCGGGTCAACCCGGGGGATGCGTTGCGGTGGCGGGGGGCTGGCACCCGGCTTCGTCGCAGCGGTGGACCTCCACGGTCACGTGGTCCAGGCCGGGGATGGGGGCGAGCAGTGCGTGGTAGGCCTCGATGCCGAGCGGTGCGTGGGTGACGAGCGAGACGATGCAGGCGCGACTGGCGGTCCCCACGCGCCACACGTGCAGATCGGCCACTTCGTGGTCCGGCAGGGTGGCGATGGCCGCGCGGATGGCGGCGGCCGTGGCCCGGTGGTCTTCCGCGTCCAGCAGCACGTGGGCGCTGTCCCCCGCCAGGCTCCAGGCCCAGCGGCCGACGAGTACGGCGCCGACAATGCCCATGAGCGGGTCCAGAAAGCCCCAGCCGTAGAGCCAGCCTCCGGCCAGGGCGGCGATGGCGAGCACCGAAGTGAGGGCATCGGTGATCACGTGCAGGTAGGCCGCGCGCAGGTTGTGGTCGGCATGGTCGCGCTGAGGATCGAGGCCGTGTTCCCCCTCGGGGTCATGATCATGGTCGTGATCATCGGCGTGGCGGTGTTTGTGGCCAAGCAGCCAGGCGCTGGCAAGGTTGACCACCAGGCCCAGCACCGCCGCCACCAGGGCTTCCGCGTACTGGATGGCAATGGGCGCGCGCAGGCGGCCCACGGATTCCCAGGCCATCCAGGCGGCCACGGCCACCAGGAACAGGGCGCTGGTGTAGCCGGCCAGGGCGCTCACCTTGCCGGTGCCGAAGGTGAAACGGGGGTTGCCGGCGTGGCGGTGGGCGTAGTGGTAGGCAAAGGCTGCAAGACCCAGGGCACCGGCGTGGCTGGCCATGTGCCAGCCGTCCGCCAGCAGGGCCATGGAGCCGGTGAGCCAGCCCACGGCCAGTTCCGCCACCATGGTTAACACCGTCAGCCCCACCACCCACAGGGTGCGCTGTTCGGCTTGGCGCTCGGCGGTGGTGCCGAAATCGTGGTCGTGCTGCCAGCGGCGGAGGTCGTGGGTGGGCTGCATGGGAGGGGTGGAGGGTGCGGCCAGCCCTAAGGATAACCGCAAGTGCCGGTGGGGGAGGCCTCCGCGCCTGCCGCACGGCGGGCTATTTGATCTTCAGCCCGTGCCAGGTGGCGATGCCGGCGAGGGTCATGAGCAGTGAGCCGGTCACGTGGGTGGCGATGGTGCCCAGGGCCCAGGCGAGCCGCCCTTGCTGGAGCAGGGCCACGACCTCGGCGGAGAAGGTGGAGAAGGTGGTGAGCCCGCCGCAGAAGCCGGTGACGATGAAGAGCCGCCACTCGGGGGCGATGTGGGGTGCCTGGGCGAAGTAAGCCACGGCCAGGCCGATGATGTAGCCGCCGATCAGGTTGGCGGCGAGGGTGCCCAAGGGCAGGGAGGGGACGATGCTGTTGAGGCGGCCCCCCAGTTCCCAGCGCAGCAGGGCCCCCACGGCGGCGCCGACTGAAATGGCAAGAATGGCTTTCCACATGGGCGATGGTTGTCGGGATGGAAGGTGGTATGGCCGCATTAAACCCTGCCCGGGCGGGAGGGGCAAACAAAAACCCCCGCACGGGGCGGGGGTTGCAGGGGGCAGGGGGTTTACTTCTTTTCTTCCTTGAGGGCTTTTTCCAGTTCCTTGATCGGGTCCACCGCGGTGGATTCCTCGGCAGGTTTTTCGCCCTCCGGCTGGTTGAGGCCGGGCGGTGCGGCGGGTTCTTCTTCCTCGCCGCCCGGGAGGATGATTTCCACCTTGTCGGCATCCACCGCTTCGGTCTTGTCCAGGCCCGCTGTCACCAAGCCGGGGAAGATGATGACCAGTGCCACCATGATGATCTGGATGCAGACAAAGGGCACCGCACCCCAGTAGATGTCGGTGGTCTTGACCGAGGCGGGCGCCACCGAGCGCAGGTAGAAGAGGGCAAAGCCGAAGGGCGGGTGCATGAAGCTGGTCTGCATGTTCACCCCCAGCAGCACGCCGAACCAGATGAGGTCGATGCCCAGCTTGTCCGCCACCGGCCCCAGCAGGGGGACGACGATGAAGGCGAGCTCGAAGAAGTCCAGGAAGAAGGCGAGCAGGAAGACCAGGACGTTCACCACCACCAGGAAGCCGAGCTGGCCGCCGGGCAGGTCCAGCAGAAGCTCTTCCACCCACTTGTGGCCGTCCACCCCGTAGAAGGTGAGGGAGAACACCCGCGCGCCCACCAGGATGAAGACCACGAAGGCGGTGAGCTTGGCGGTGCTTTCCATGGCCTGCTTGAGCAGGCTCAGATTGAGCCGCCTGCGGGAGAGCGCCATGATCAGCGCACCAGCCGCACCCATGGCGCCGCCCTCGGTGGGGGTGGCGATGCCCAGGAAGATGGTGCCCAGCACCAGGAAGATGAGTGCCAGGGGCGGGATGAGCACAAAGGTCACCCGTTCGGCCATGCGCGAGAGCAGGTTGGCCCGGAATACCTTGTTCACCACCGCCAGTGTGAAGGCCACGCCCACACCCACCGACATGGAACTGACGATCATTTCGTCGGTGGGGCTTTCCGGGTTGTAGGTCTTGGCGAAGGCCACCGCCGCCGCGACGGAGATGACCGTCAGCACGCCCAGGGAACGCAGGCCGGGGCTGCCGTCCGGTTCCTTGATGGTGCGGGCCTCGGCCGGCAGGGCTGGTGCCCACTGGGGCCGGAACAGGGCCACCAGCAGGATGTAGCCGGCGTAGAGCGCCGTGAGCACGAAGCCTGGAATGAAGGCCCCCTTGTACATGTCCCCGACGGACTTGCCCAACTGATCCGCCATGATGATCAGGACCAGCGACGGCGGGATGATCTGCGCCAGTGTGCCGGAGGCGGCGATGACACCGCTGGCCAGCCGTTTGTCGTAGCCGTAGCGCAGCATGATGGGAAGCGAGATCAGGCCCATGGAAATGACCGACGCCGCCACCACGCCGGTGGTGGCGGCCAGCATGGCCCCCACGAAGATCACCGCGAAGGCCAGCCCGCCGCGCACCGGACCGAAGAGCTGGCCGATGGTGTCGAGGAGGTCCTCCGCCATGCCGCTGCGCTCCAAGATCAGCCCCATGAAGGTAAAGAAGGGGATGGCGAGCAAGGTGTCATTGTTCATGACGCCCCAGATGCGCTCCGGCAGGGCCTGGAAGAGACTGGTGCCGAGCAGCCCCAGCTCGATGCCGAGCACGCCGAAGGCCACGCCGCAGGCGGCCAGGGCGAAGGCCACGGGATAGCCCATGAGCAGGAAGGCCACCATCGCCAGGAACATCAGCGGGGCCATGTTGTGGATCAGGAACTCGGTCATGCTTGCACCTCGCCCCGTTGTTGCTTGATGGCCTCGGCCAGTTCTTCCTCTGCGCTCTTCTCGGCCTTGCGCTCAGCCGGGTCCGGGCACAAGCCCTGCAGAAAGCCGACGCGCTTGATCAGCTCCGACACCCCTTGCAGGATCAGCAGGGTGAAGCCCACCGGTACCAGGAGCCGTGCAGGCCACAGGATGAGGCCGCCGGCGTTGTTGGAGACTTCCCCGGTGTTGAGCGCATTCATGAACACTGGCCAGGAGAGGGTGAGGATGAGGATGGCCATGGGAAAGAGGAAGAACACCGTGCCGAAGATGTCGATCCAGGTCTGGGTGCGGCGGGAGAAGTGCCCGGTGACCACGTCGATGCGCACGTGCTCGTTGCGCTGCAGGGTGTAGGGGGCGCACAGCAGGAATACCGCCGCGAAGAGGTACCACTGCAGCTCGAGGAAGGCGTTGGAACTGACGTTCAGCACCTTGCGGACCACCGCGTTGACGGCGCTGACCAGTACGGCTACCAGGATCAGCCAGATGACGGATTTGCCGACGCGCTCATTGAGTTTGTCAATGAACTGCGCCAGCCTTAACAAGGCAGACACGTCCAACCTCCTTCTCGGTATTAGAATTCGTTCCCCGCGCTGGCAGGCGACATTTAACTGATTGTGCCAGCGTTAATCTTGGCGCGGATTATTCGGTTTTCCGACCACCGGTTAAATCGGGGGAAACCTCAACCGCTGCTATACCGGCCGTGTTCGACGCTGGCCGGAACGGACCCAACATGACACCCACCCGCATCTGCCTCGTCCGCCATGGCGAGACCGCCTGGAATGCCGAGCGCCGGCTTCAGGGCCACACCGACACGCCGCTGAACGCCGTGGGCCTGGCCCAGGCGGAGGCCACCGCCCGCGGCTTGGCCGGGCACCGTTTTGATGCCATCTACGCCAGCGATCTGGCCCGGGCCTGGCAGACCGCCCAGGCAGCGGCCCGTGCGCTGGGTCTGGCCGTCCACCCCGAACCCCAGTTGCGGGAGCGGCGCTACGGGGCTTTCCAGGGCCTCACCTACGACGAGGCCCGTGCCCGCTATCCGGAGGATTTCGCCCGTTTCGAGGCGCGCGACCCGCATCACCGCTTCGCCGGGGAGGGGGAGACCCTGGCCGAGTTCGCCGCACGCATCGACACCTGCCTGCATGCCCTGGCGGATCGCCACCCGGGCCAGACCTTGCTGCTGGTGGCCCACGGTGGCGTGCTGGACGTGATCAACCGGATCGTGCGGGGGATGGCCCTTTCCACCCCGCGGGACTTTGTCATTCCCAACGCGGCCCTCAACTGGATCGAGTGGCGTGACGGGCAATGGCGGTTGCTGGCCTGGGCCGAGCAGGCCCATCTGGAAGGTGCCCTGGACGAACTGCCGGGCTGACCGGGCTGGCGCACCAACGAACCCTTGTGAAGGAGGATGTGCTCGATGGCGATGGACGTGGTGGACTACGAAATCTTCGGCGACGACATGCAGTACGTGGAAGTGGAGCTGGACCCGGGCGAAGCCGCCGTGGGCGAGGCTGGCGCCATGATGATGATGGAAGACGGTATCGAGATGGACACCGTCTTCGGCGATGGCTCGCAGCAGCAGGGTGGTTTCTTCGGCAAGTTGCTGGGTGCGGGCAAGCGCCTGGTAACAGGGGAGTCCCTGTTCACGACCGTGTTCCACAACGAGGGCTCAGGCAAGCGCCGGGTGGCCTTTGCCGCGCCGTACCCGGGCAAGATCATCCCGGTGGATCTCTCCGAACTGGGGGGAACCCTGTTGTGCCAGAAAGATTCCTTCCTCTGCGCGGCGCGGGGAGTGTCCCTGGGCATTGCCCTCCAGCGCAAGCTGGGCGCGGGCCTGTTCGGCGGCGAGGGGTTCATCCTGCAGAAACTGGAAGGTGACGGCATGGCCTTTGTGCATGCGGGCGGCACCCTGAAGCGCAAGGATCTGGCGCCGGGCGAAGTGCTGCGGGTGGACACCGGCTGTGTGGTGGCGTTCCAGCCCAGCGTGGATTTCGACATCCAGTTCGTGGGCAAGCTGAAATCCGCCCTGTTCAGTGGCGAGGGCCTGTTCTACGCCACGCTGCGCGGGCCGGGGCGGGTCTGGCTACAGAGCTTGCCCCTGTCGCGCCTGGCCAACCGGATCGTGATGGCCGCGCCCCGGGTGGGCGGCGCCAGTCGCGAAGAAGGCGGTCTGCTGGGCAGCCTGACCGGCGGCAGCAGCGGTGGTGGCGGGGCTTTCGGCTTCGGCGGGAACGACGAGTAGGCCCCGGCGGACGGGGTGCCTCGTGATAAAGCCCGGTAGCCGCGCAGGCGGCTGCCGGGCTTTTTGTTGGCGTGTCACCAGCGGGCCAGGAGGCCCAGGCCGATGATGTGCTGGGTGATGCGGGGTTGGCTGACGCTGCCGACGGTGCTGCCGTTGCGGGTGAGCCCGGCGGTGTCGCCCTGGCGGGTCCTGCTCCACTCCACCATCGGCGCCAGGCTCAGGGCGAGGCCGCCGCGGGGGGGCAGGGGCAAGTCCGCGGCCAGACGCAGGGCCTGGCGATTGCCCTGACTGATCTGTGCGCCGTCGTAGTTGCCGAGGAAATCCACCTTCACCGTCGGGTTGGGCGCATAGAGCCACTCCAGCCGCCAGCGCCCGGGAAGCCGGGAGGCGGCGTCCTGCCACGCGAGGCCCAGGGCCAGCGACGTGTGGCGGTAGCGCTCGTCCAGCCCGCTTACGCCAGAGTGGCCGCGGATGTTCCGCTGCCGCTCCCCGAACTCCACGGCGGCGACGGCTTGCCACTGGGGGGAGAGCGCCTGCAGCAGGCCCGCGCGCAGGCGCAGCCAGCGCACGTCGGTATCGGTGTTGAAAGCCGGGCCGCTTTGCAGGCGGCCCGCGTAGTCGAGGGACGAGGCGCCGATGGCGGCGCCCAATTCGAGGCCGGTGCTGCCCCAGTGACGGCGGGCGCCGAAGGCGGCTTCCAGCCCCCAGCCTTCTTCCCGCACCAGACGGTTGCCGTTGCGGTCGTGTTCGTCGAAGCGCTCAAAGCGGGGGGCGAGGCCCGCCTCCAGGCTCCAGGCGCCGGGCTGTGCCTGCGCGGGGGCGGCCAGAGCCAGCCCCGCGAGGACCGCGCTGCCAGCCAGCGAGCGCAGCGGGGTCGCCATTACAGGGTGAGCAGCTCGGCCACGGTCATGGTGACGGTCTTGTCCACCGTGCCGTTGTTGTCCTTGTCCAGATCCAGCTTGACGTAGCCGCCGGACAGGAAGGTGGCGACCACCTTGCTGCCGTTGCCGGTGGCCACCAGCACGCCGGAGCTGGGGTAGACGCTGCCGTTGAACAGCAGCTCCTGACCGGTCAGGGTGGCCAGCGTCAGGGTGCCGGAGAAGCGGGTGCCCCAGGTGCCGGTGAGGGTCTCGCTCAGGCCCACGGTGACGGACGACGTGCCTTCAACCACGGTCACCGTGGCCGAGGTGGTGGTGACGTCATTCACCAGGTTGCCGCTGGCGTCGTAGGTCTTGCTGTTCAGGTTGCTGGCGGTGACCGTGGCGGTGAAGGTCGTGGTGCTGGTCTGCCGGGCGGAGAAGGTGAGCGTGCCGGAGGTGGTGGAGCGCTTGCCGCTGGGCAGGGTGACGCTCAGGTTGTCCGCCACCGAGGTGAAGCCCAGCGTCGCGGTGCCGCTGCTGAGGGTGCCGGAGAGGCTGTTGACCGCCATGGTCATCGACCCGCTCAGGGTGGCGCCCAGCTCCTTGCAGGCGTTGAAGCTGGTCTTGACGCTGTCGCCGGCATCCAGCTTGTTGTTGCTGTTGGTGTCGGTGAACGTCACGGAGATCGTGCCGCCTTCGGCGCAGGAAACGGACTGGGTGGTTTCCGCGCCGGTGACCTGGGCCGACGTGTCCACATCGGCGAGCGCGCGCATCGCGGCCCGGGTGAGCAGACGGGCGGAGAACTGGCTCAGGGGCTGCGGATCATTGGCTTGCACACCGATGACCGAGGCCCCCGCGGCCACGGTGGAGGCCTGGCCGGTGGCTTGTTCCACCGCCGCCTGGCCGACCTGGCTCATGTTCGATTCGGTGATCGTCACCGCCGTGGTGGTGACGGAGGTGCCCCCCGTGCCGGAGGTGTCGGAACTGCTGGTGGAGCTGCCGCCGCCCCCGCCGCCGCAGGCGACGAGACCGAGGGAGGAAACGAGGGCCAGACTGGCCGCGAGCGTACGAATCTGCATGGCAAGGATCCCTAGAGGTTTGGGTTGTCGAGGCGCCGGGCGGGTTTGCGCACGCCCTTTCACCTTCATTCTTCAATGAATTTCTGGCGTCATTCTACTTTCGAGGGGCAATAGACTATAGGGGAAGTGGGGATTCCGGTGCGGAAAAAGTCGCTACTGCCACGTGGTTAATCAGCTTGCGTTAACGCGCGCCGGAGGCATGCCGCTCCTCCCGCCACCGTTCCACCAGCGAATACACCGCTGGCACCACCAGCAGGGTGAGCAGGGTGGAGGAGATCATGCCGCCGATCACCGCAATCGCCAGGGGCTGGTTGGTTTCGTTGCCGGCGCCGAAGCCCAGGGCGGCGGGCGCCAGGGCCAGGATGACGGTGGCCGAGGTCATCAGCACCGGCCGCATGCGAATCGGGCAGGCGTTGCTCAGGGCGGCGTCCACCCGCATGCCCTCGGCTCGGCGCTGGTTGGTGAGGTCCACCAGCAGGATGGAATTCTTGGCCACCAGGCCGATCAGCAGCACCAACCCGATCATGGAATAGATGTTGAGCGTCTGACCGGTGAGCCACAGGGCGGCCACCCCGCCGACGATGGCCAGCGGTTGGGCGAGCATGACGATGGCCGGCTGCAGGAAAGAGTTGAACTGGCTGGCGAGCACCATGTAGAGCAGCACCAGGGCCAACCCGAAGGTGAAGGCCATGTACTTGCTGGTCTTGCCGAATTCCTCCGCCTGGCCGATGAGCTTGACCTGGTAGCCCGTGGGCAGCATCTCGGCGGCGGTTTGCCGCACCAGTTCCACAGCCTCGCCCAGGGGGATGGTGGGGGAGGCAAAGAACGTGGCCGAGTACTGCAGGTCGAAGCGGCCGATCACCGCCGGGCCCAACGCCTCGCGGAACCCGGCGACGCTGTCCAGGCGCACCATCTGGCCTTCCTTGTTGCGCAGGAAGATGCGGGAAAGGTCTGCCGGCTGGGTGAAGCTGCCGTCCCGGCCTTTGACCCGGATGTCGTAGCGTTGGCCATCACCGGGCTCGTCGTTGAACTTGGCGATGTCCACCCCGCCGGTGAGCATGTTGATGGCCAGGGCCACGTCCTGGGTGGTGAGGCCGGCGTCGGCGATGCGCTGCCGGTCCGGCTGGAAGACGAGCTGCGGCAGGTCGAGCTGGAGGTCGGTGTCCATCCGGCCAATGCCCGGCACGCTGGCGAGCCGTCGCTGCAGTTCCCGCGCCAGCCCCCCCAGTTCGTTGAGGTTTTCGCCTGTCAGCACGAACTGCAAGGGCTCGCCCCGTTGGCCCTGAACCATCGGGTAGGGGGCGGCAAAGGCGCGGGCACCGGCGATCTCGGCCAACTCCTTGCGAATGATGGGGATGACTTCCTGCTGGGTGAGGGTGCGCTCTTCCCGCGGGGCCATGCGGACCACCACGGTGCCCTGGTTCACCTGTCCGGCGGCACCCAGGCCGATCAGCGCGAATTCGGTGCGGATTTCCGGGTGCTGGTTGAGGATGGCTTCCACCTCCTGCAGCTTCCCGTCGGTGTAGTCGATGCTGGAGCCCAGGGGGGTGCGCAGGCTCACCAGAAACCGCCCCTCATCCTGATCCGGGGTGAAGGTTTTGCCCACGTTGGCGAAGAAGAAGGCGCTGGAGGCCACCACCAGCAGGGTGATTGCCACCACCACCCAGCGGTGGCCGAGGGCCAGCCCGAGCAGGCGGGTGTAAGTGGCGTCCATCTTGCCGAACAGCCGGTCCAGGGCGCGGTAGAGCGGTCCGTGCTGGGGCTCGACCCGCAGGTAGCGGGAGCACAGCATGGGGGTGAGGGTGAGGGAGACAAACAGGGACACCAGCACCCCGAAGGTGACCACCACGGCGAAGCTGCGGAAGAACTGGCCGATGATGCCGGAGATGAAGGCGACCGGCGCGAAGATGCACACCAGCGAGAGGGTGGCGGCAATCACCGCGAACACCACCTCGTTCGAGCCGTTGACGGCGGCGGATACCGGGTCCGGGTCGAGCTCCTCCCGGTGGCGGAAGATGTTCTCGAGCACGACGATGGCGTCATCCACCACCACCCCGATGAGCAGCAGCAGGGCCAGCATGGTGAGGGAGTTGAGGGTGTAGCCGAAGAAATAGATGACGGCGATGGCCCCCATCAGCGACACCGGAATGGCCAGGGAAATGATCAGGGTGGAGCGCACCGAGCGCAGGAAGAACCACACCACCAGCGCGGCGAGGAGGGTGCCCTCGATCAGGTGTTCCTTGAGCGAGGCCACGATCTCCAGGATGAACACCGCGTCGTTGGACACCACCTCCAGTGTCATCCCCGGTGGCAGTTGCGGCCGCAGTTCGTTCTCCACCCGCGCCTTGATGCGCTCGACGATGGCCACGGTGTTGGTGTTGGCCACCTTGACCATGCCCAGGCCCACCGTGGTTTTGCCATTGAAACGGGCCAGCTGGCGGTTGTCGTTGAGGCCGTCCTCCACTTCGGCGATGTCCTCGATCCGGACGGGGGCCTTGTCCTTGTAGCCGACAATCAGGCGCTTGAGCGCGTCCACCTGGTGGAATTCCAGATCGAGCTTGACCAGGCTCTCGGTGGTCTTGCCCACCACGAAGCCGCCCGCCAGCTGCACATGTTCTTTGGCGAAGGCGTCGGACACATCCTGGGCCGTGACTTTGAGGGCCGCCATGCGCTCGGGCAGGAGGTTCACCCGGATGGTGCGGTCGCGCCGGCCGCCCAGCCGCACTTCGCCCACCCCGTCGATGGTCTCCAGCCGTTTCTTGACCACGTTGATGGCGTACTGGTTGAGCTGCTGCTGGGTGCGATCGCCCTGCAGCGCCAGCCACATGATGGGCTGGGCATTGGTCTCCACCTTGGCCACCACGGGGGGGTCTGCGTCCTTGGGCAGGCGGCGCAGCACCTGGTTCACCTTGGCCTGGACCTCGTTGAAGGCCACGTCCACCTTCTTTTCCAGCGCAAAGGTGATATTCACCACCGAGACGCCGGGCGAGGAGGTGGACTGGATGTGCTCGATGCCCGGCACGCTGTTGACCGCGGACTCGATCACGTTGGTGACGCTGGTGTCCACGATGTCCGGGTTGGCGCCCTTGAGCGCGGTGGTGATGGAGATGACCGGAAATTCGATGTAGGGCAACCGGTCCATGCCGATGCGCTGGTAGCTGATGATGCCGAACAGCACCAGCACGCCGCTGAGCATCCAGGCCAGTACGTGGCGTTTGATCGAGAGTTCGGGGAGCGTCATGGCCGGCGGGTCCTTTGCGTGGGCGGGGCCGGAGCCTACTTGGCCTGGTTGGCCGGCGGGGGTTTGATGCTCACCGCCGCGCCATCGGTGAGGAACCCGGCGCCGTCAAGAGCCACCGTTTCGCCTCCCGCCAGGCCCTTGACGATCTCCACCCTGCCATCCTTCTTGCTGCCCGCCTGCACCACCGTCTGTTTGGCCTTGCCTTCGTGGATCACGTACACCACCTTGCCTGCGGGGCGCAGCACCACGCTTTGTTCCGGGACCAGCACCGCTTCCGGCTTCTGGCCGGTGACCACGGCGGCGTTGACCGTGCCGCCGGAGAGCAGCGAGCCATCGTTCTTTATCCGGACCAGCACATCGAGCGCACGGCTCGATTCGGCCAACACCGGCTTCACGTCCTCCACCACGCCCTCGGTCACCTTGCCGGGCGCCAGCGGCGAGCTCAGGCGTACGGGCTGGCCGGGGCGAATGCGGGGGGCGGCGGATTCCGGGTAGGGCAGATGGGCGCGCAACACCTGGTTGGACACCAGCCGGAAAAGCGGATCGCCCACTTTGACGTAGTCGCCCACCGAAACCACCTGAGTCTCGATGACGCCGTCCACCGGCGCCAGCGCCCGGGTGCGGGCCAGATTGTGGCGGCCGGCGTCGCCCCGCGCCTTGGCCGCCGCGAGCTGGGCCTGCAGGGCGTCCCGCTGGGCGCGCACGTCGTCCAGCCCGTTCTGGGAGATGAACCCCTTGGCAAGCAGGTTCTGCTGCCGTTCCACCAGGCGTTCCTGCTGGGCAAGCAGGGCTTCCAGGCGGCGTACTTCCGCCTCGTCGCTGCGGGTCTGGGCGGTGAAATCCGTGTTGTCCAGCTCCGCCAGCAACTGCCCCCGTTTCACCCGGTCACCCGTGCGCGCGAGCACCCGCGTCACGCGGCCAGCCACCTCGGCGCCAATCTTGGGGTCGATCAGCGCTTCCAGCGCGCCCACCGTCTCCTCGGTCACCTCCAGCGCTGCCCGCTGCGCCTGGACCGTGGTGATCAGCGTAGCCGGCGGGCCGGCGGGTTTTTTCTGCTCCTCGGCTTTGCCACAGGCAACAAGGAGGAGCAGCGCGGCGGCAAGCGGGGCGATTCGGGCGGGCGTGTACATGAGTGCGGTCCGGGTGCGGCTTTCGATGCGTAGGAATCAATGCGCCGTGCGCGCTATTGGCTGCGCAGGTCGTCAGCCGAGCAGGTGCTCGAGTGCGAAGAGGTTGGCCACCTGCTCGCGTTCGCGGATCAGGTGCACCGCTTCGCCGTCCACCATGACCTCGGCGGCGCGGGGCCGGGTGTTGTAGTTGGAGGCCATGGTCATCCCGTAGGCCCCGGCGGAGAGGATGGCCAGCAGGTCGCCCGGCTCCACCGCCAGTTCACGGTCGTGGCCCAGGAAATCGCCGGACTCGCAGATGGGGCCCACGACGTTGTATACGCTGCCGGGCACGCTGACCTGACGCGCGGGCAGCATGTCGTGGAAGGCGTCGTAGAGGGCCGGGCGGGCCAGGTCATTCATGGCTGCGTCAACGATGCAGAAATTTTTTTCCTCGCCGTGCTTGAGGTATTCGATGCGGGTGAGCAGCAGGCCCGCATTGCCGACCAGCGACCGCCCGGGTTCGAACATCACCTCTTCGCCGCGGCCCTCCATCCGGGCCAGCAGCGGTGCCAGGTATTGACGCGGTGGCAGCGGTTCCTCGTCCCGGTACCGCACGCCCAGCCCACCCCCGAAATCCACGTGCTGCAGGCGGATGCCTTCGGCGGCGAGTCGGTCCACCAGGCCCAGCACCTTGTCCGCCGCCTCGGCAATGGGGGCGGGGTCCAGCAACTGTGAGCCGATGTGGCAGCCGATGCCCCGCACAGCCACGTGGGCCATGCCCGCCGCACGGCGATACAGGGCGAGCGCCTCGTCAAAGGCGACGCCGAATTTGTTGCTTTTGAGGCCGGTGGAAATATAGGGATGAGTCTTGGGGTCCACGTCCGGATTGACCCGGAAGGCGATCGGTGCGCGCAGGCCCATCTCGCCGGCGATGCGGTTGATGCGGTCCAGTTCCGGCGCGGATTCGAGATTGAAGCAGCGGATGCCGGCCGCGAGTGCCTGGCGGATTTCGGCTTCGGTCTTGCCGACGCCGGAAAACACCACCTTGTCGGCGGAGCCGCCAGCGGCCAGCACCCGCGCCAGTTCGCCGCCGGAGACGATGTCAAAGCCGGCGCCCAGACGGGCGAAGACGTTGAGAATGGCCAGATTGGAATTGGCTTTGACCGCGTAGCACACCAGGGCGCGACGCCCCGCCAGGGCCTCCTGGTAGGCAGCAAAGGCATGGGTCAGCGCCGCGCGGGAATAGACGTAGGTGGGGGTGCCGAACCGCTCGGCGATCTGCGTCAGGGGGACGCCTTCCGCGCAAAGCTGGCCGTGACGGTAGGGGAAGAATTGGGTGGGGGTCATTGCGAACGGTCCTGGGAGGCGGGTTTGTTATCATCCCCGACAGTCGTGCGGGGCGCGCCCGCCGCCGGGGTGGGGGTGGAAGGCGCTTCGGTCCGGACGGGTACGACCGGCTTTTTGGGCAGGACAAGGCTGCCCTTGGTGCCGCAGCCACTGGCCAAGAGGGCGGCTGCCAGCAGCGCCGGGGGTAACGCACGGAATCGACCTTTAATTGCTTTCACCATGGATTGAACCCAGAGAGAGGCTGATCATGACGGACGCGGAATTCGACGCCCTTGCCGGCACCACCTTGCAGCGGCTGGAACAGGCACTGGATAGCTGTGATGCCGACCTGGACTACGAAGTTCAGCCCGGCGGGGTGCTGGAGCTGGAATTTGCCGATGGCAGCAAGATCATCGTCAACCGCCATGGCAGCGCCCGGGAAATCTGGGTGGCGGCGCGCTCCGGTGGTTTCCACTACCGGCCGGAGGGCAGCGGCGAGGCGCTGCGCTGGGTCAACACCCGGGACGGGGAAGAGTTGTTCGCGGCGCTCTCCCGCCTTGCCAGCCAGCAGGCCGGAGAGCCCATCACCCTGGGTTGAAGTGGCTGCCCGGCCCATCAGTTGCGGATGGGCTTGGGGGCAGACTCCTTCACCGGGGCCGGCATCGAGTCCCGGACCGGGGCAGGGGTTTGCGGGGCCGGGGCCGGGGCCGGTGCAGGCGCCGGGGCGGGCACGCGGGCAGGCGCGGGCGTGGCGGGCGGCGGTTCGACCCGCAGGGCCGGGTCCACCGGCGGATAGACTTCCTGCTTGGGCGGAGCCGGCGGCGGTGGGGGCGGAGGCGGCACGGCCTCCTGGTAGATCATCTCGGACGTGGCGCCTTTTTCGGTCGTCACGGTCACCGAGGACAGCCCCTCGGGAACGGCCAACTGGACCTCTGGCACGCCTTGCAGGGCCTTGGCCATGTACTGGATCCAGATGGGGAGTGCCGCCTGGCCCCCGGTTTCACCGTCGCCCAGTTTGCGCGGCTGGTCGAAGCCGATCCAGGAGATGGCCACCAGCCCGGGCTGATAGCCGCAGAACCAGGCATCCTGGTAATCATTGGTGGTGCCGGTCTTGCCCGCCAGATCATTGCGCTTGAGGCTGAGGGCCTTGGTGGCGGTGCCCTTGCGCACCACGTCGCGCATCATGCTGTCCATCAGGTAGGCATTGCGGGCGTCGATGACGCGCAGTGAATCATCCGGTGCCACGGGCGGATCCACCTTGGCGACCGTCGCGCCCCGGTTGTCGATGATCTCCTTCACCACATGGGGCTGGATGCGGTAGCCGCCGTTGGCGAACACCGCATAGGCCCCTGCCATCTGCCAGGGAGTGGCGGCGCCGGCGCCCAAGGCCATGGTCAGATAGGGCGGGTGCTTGGCCGCGTCGAACCCGAAGCGGGTGGCGTAGTCCTGGGCGAACTTGGTGCCGATGGACTTGAGCAGACGGATCGACACCATGTTCTTGGACTTGGTGAGCGCCGTGCGCATGGTGATCGGCCCGTCGTACTTGCCGTCGTAGTTCTTGGGCTCCCAGCTCTGGCTGCCGGTCTCGTCCGCGGGGAAGCTGATGGGGGAATCGTCGATCACGCTCGCAGGCGTGAAGCCCCGCTCCAGGGCAGCGGAGTAGATGAAGGGCTTGAAGCTGGAGCCAGGCTGGCGCCAGGCCTGGGTGACGTGGTTGAACTTGTTGCGGTAGTAGTCGAAGCCCCCTACCAGTGCCTTGACCTGGCCGTCGCTGGTGTTCACCGAGATCAGCGCGGCTTCCACATCCGGCATCTGTGAAATTTCCCAGCCCTTGTCGGTCTGGACCACCCGAATGATCGCACCCCGGCGGATCTGGCGGTTGACCGGCGCCTTGGCGTCCATCATCCGCGTGGCCAGCCGGAGCCCGTCGCCGCTGACGCGGATGGCTTCCCCGCGGCGGTAGGCCACGATCTGCCCGGTCTTGACCTCCAGCACGATGGCGGCCTGCAGTTCCTCGGAATCCGGGAAGTCGCTCAGCAGCTCATCGAGCCGTTCGTCCTGCTCCGAGCGGATGTCGCCCAGATCCACATAGCCTTCCGCCCCCCGGTAGCCGTGGCGGCGGTCGTACTCCATGACGCCCTTGCGCAGGGCAGCGTTGGCCGCCTTCTGATCTTTGCTCTGGATGGTGGTGACCACCGTGTAGCCGCGGGTGTAGGCGTCTTCCTTGAACTTTTCCACCGCAATCTGGCGCGCCATCTCCGCCACGTAATCGGCCCGCAGGCCGAATTCCCGGGTGTCCTGCTTGATGCGCAGCGAGGCTTCCACCGCTTCATCGTGCACGGCCTGGTTGATGAACCCCAGTTCCCGCATCCGCCGCAGCACGTAGAGCTGGCGCAGACGGGCCCGCTTGGGATTGGCCACGGGGTTGTAGGCCGAGGGTGCCTTGGGCAGGCCGGCGAGCATGGCGACTTCGGCGATGCTCAAGTCCTGCAAGGTTTTGCCGAAATAAATTTGCGCCGCCGTGCCGAAGCCGTAGGCACGCTGGCCCAGATAGATCTGGTTCACATAGAGCTCAAGGATCTCGTCCTTGGTCAGGTTGTTCTCGATCTTGAAGGCCAGCAGGACCTCATAAACCTTCCGGGTCAGCGTTTTCTCGCTGGACAGGAAGAAGTTGCGGGCCACCTGCATGGTGATGGTGCTGGCGCCCTGGCGCTTGCCGCCGGAAAAGACGTTGGCGGCCGCGGCGCGCAGCACGCCGACGGTATCCACGCCGCCGTGCTCGTAGAAGCGTTCGTCCTCGGCGGCCAGGATGGCTTGCTTCATCGGTACCGGCAGGTCGCGCACGCGCACGAACATGCGCCGCTCTTCGCCGAACTCGCCGATGAGCACGCCGTCGGCGGTGAGTACCCGCAGGGGCATGCGCGGCTGGTAGTCGGTGAGCGCCTCCAGCGAGGGCAGGTTGGGATAGGCGAAGACGGCGACGAGCCCGACCAGGGTGACGGCCAGCACGATGATGCCGGTGAGGAGGGCGATCGGGATGACCACCCAGCGGGAAGATTTGGTCAAGGCAGTCAGTCAGTTAAAGGGCAGCCGCGAATTATATGCGCAGGAGCGGGGGAGTTCCACGACCCGCTCGGTGAGGGCGGCCGCAGCGTCGGGGCCGGTTTGTTGAGAGGGGAAGGGAGCAGCTGTGGGCTTCAGTATCGATCTATCCGTTTTCAATCCGAAAGGCCGGCCGCTGATCGGCGTTGATGTTTCGCCCTCCGGGGTCAAGCTGGTGGAGCTGGCGGAGTCGGGGCGTGGTCGCTTCCGGCTGGAGCGCTACGCCATGGATACCTTGCCCCGGGATGCGGTCTCCGACGGCAATGTGGCCAACCTGGACGCGGTGGCCGACGCGATTCGCCGGTGCTGGAAGCGCCTGAGCACCACCACCCGCAATGCGGCCATGGCCGTACCCGCTTCGGCGGTGATCACCAAGAAGATCAGCGTACCGGCAGGGCAGCGGGAGCACGAGCTGGAGGCCCTGGTGGAATCCGAGGCCAACCAGTACATCCCCTTCGCGCTCGACGAGGTCAATCTGGACTTCCAGGTCGTGGGTGAGAGCGAGAGCGGGGAAGAGATGGAGGTGCTGATCGCCGCCTCGCGCAAGGACAAGGTGGAGGACCGGGTGGCCGCGGCGGAATCCGCCGGGCTCAAGCCGACGGTCATGGACGTGGAGTCTTACGCTGCCCTGGCGGCATTCGAACTGCTGGATCTGCCCTTGGACGGAATGGAGCCCCAGAACGCCCTGGTGGCGTACGTGGATGTGGGCTCCCAGGTCACCAGTGCCTCCATTCTCAAGGCCGGCCAGCCCATCTATTTCCGGGAGCAGAACTTCGGCGGCAACTTGCTGACCGACGAGGTCATGCGCAGCTACGGCATGGGCCTGGACGAGGCGGAGCAGGCCAAGCGCAGCGGAGACCTGCCGGACAACTACGAGCAGGAGTTGCTGCGCCCGTTCATGGAAAACCTGGGCGGTGAGGTGGCCCGGGCGCTCCAGTTCTTCTACTCCTCCACCCAATACAACCACGTGGATCTGATTGTGCTGGCGGGCGGCTGCGCTGCCATGCCGGGCGTGGACAAGGTGGTTCAGGGGCGGACCCAGGTGCCTACGGTCGTTGCCGATCCTTTCGCAAGGATGGAAGTGGCTTCCACGGTCAGGAAGACGGCGCTCAAGTCCGATGCCCCGGCCCTGATGGTGGCATGCGGGCTTGCGCTCAGGAGGTTTGACGAATGATACGGATCAATCTGCTCCCGCACCGGGAAGCCAAGCGCCGGGAGCGGCGCAGCCAGTTCTATGCCTTCTGTACCCTGACCCTGGTGGCGGCTGGCGCCATTGTGTTCGTCGGGCACACGGTGATTGATGGGTACGTGGAGGCCCAGGAGCGGCACAACGCCTTCCTCAAGCGGGAGATCGCCGCCCTGGACAAGGACATCGAGGAAATCAAACGGCTGAAGGACCAAACAGACGCCCTTTTGTCCCGCAAAAGGGTCATCGAAAACCTTCAAAGCAGCCGGGGCGAGGCCGTAAACCTCTTTAACGAATTGTCCCGGCAGATGCCGGACGGGGTGTATCTCAAATCCATCAGGCAGGCAGGTAGCCGTCTGACCATGGTCGGATACGCCCAGTCCAACGCCCGGGTTTCCACCCTGATGCGCAATCTGGAGGCGGTGCCGGCCCTCAATACGCCGGAACTGGTGGAGATCAAGGCGGTGACCATGGCCGGGCGGCGTCTGAACGAGTTCAACCTGAATGTCGGTCTGAACCGTGTCAAGCCGGAAACGGCGGGCAAGGGCGGAGGCGACAAACCCAAGCCGGAGGGCAAAAAGGCGTGAAGGCGGTCAAGCTGCGTAGCCTGCCCAGGTTCGACCTGGCAGCGATCCAGGAGGATTTTCGCGACCTGGATCCCAAGGATCCGGGTCGTTGGCCTTTGCTGCCGCGGGTGATCACCCTGCTGGGGCTTTTCGCCGCGTTGCTGGCTGCCGGCTGGTGGTTTGACTGGAGCGCCCAGCAGGAAGAACTGGAGCAGAAGCGGGCCCAGGAAACCAAGCTGCGCGAAGAGTGGGTGGAGAAGAAAAAGCAGGCGACCAACCTGGATGCGCACCGGCAGCAACTGGCCGAGATCGATCGCCAGTTTGGCGCCGTGCTGCGCCAACTGCCCAACAAGGCGGAGATGGAGGCGGTGCTGGTGGACATCAACCAGGCGGGACTCGGGCGGGGGCTACAGTTTGACCTGTTCAAACCCGGGCAGGAGGCCGTGCGCGAGTTCTACGCCGAGTTGCCCATTTCGCTGCGGGTCACCGGCTCGTACCACGACTTTGGCTTCTTTGCCGGGGATCTGGCGAAGCTGCCGCGGATCGTCTCCCTCGGGGACATGGTGGTGGAGAACCTGGCGGACGGACGCCTCAAGCTCGATGCGGTGGCCACCATCTACCGCTACCTGGATGACCAGGAGCTGGCCCGGCAGAAGAAGGACAAGGCAGCGAAAAATGCACCGAAATAACCACCTGATCGTACCCGTCCTGGCACTGTGCGCCGGTTTGGCGGGTTGCGGCGACGAGCCCCAGGAGGACCTGCGGGCGTGGATGGAGGTTCAGGCGCGGGACATGCGCGGAAGGGTGCAGCCGCTGCCCGAGATCAAGTTCGATCCTGTCAGCCACTACGAGGGCGAAAGCCGGACCGATCCGTTCGTCTCCAGCCGCATCGAACCGGAGAAGAAACCCTCCAGCGCCGCCAAGCCGGACATGAATCGACGCAAGGAGCCGCTGGAGAACTACCCCCTGGAGAGCATCCGCATGGTGGGAAGCCTGATTCGGGGCAATGAGCGGCAGGGACTGGTGCAAGTGGATAAAACAGTGTTCCAGGTGCGGGTGGGCAATCACCTGGGGCAAAACTACGGCGTAGTCACAGCGGTGACCGAGGGCGAAATCGTGCTCAAGGAAGTGGTGGAGGACGGCGCCGGAGAGTGGGCGGAGCGGGTATCCCGACTCATGCTCCAGGAAAAGCAGGAGGGCAAGAAGTGACGACATTCGGCATGGCTCGGGAGAGTCGGTTACACGGTCACCACTGGTTGGCCCTGATCATCCTGTGGTTCGGGCTGGCTGTGGTTGCCTGGGCGCAGCAAGGGGCCGGGGAGACCGCCGCGGGCCAGAACGTGCTCGAAGACGTCCAGATGACAGCGCAGAACGGCGGGCCGGTGTTGAAGGTGCGCTTTGCCAAGCCGCTGGCCGAGGCCCCGGGGGTGTTCACCATCGCCCAGCCGGCGCGCATTGCCTTTGACTTTGCCAACATGGGTTACGGGGCCAAGCCGGGCTCCAAGATGTTCAACGACGGCGACATTGTCAGTGCCAACATCGTCCAGGCGGGCGAACGCACCCGGCTGGTGCTCAATCTGCGGCGCATGGTGACCTACAGCACGCGCATCCAGGACCGCTTCCTTCTGGTGAGTTTTGGCACGCCGCCCAGTGTGGAGAATGCCAAGGCGCCACCCACCGCCAGCCATTTCGCCGAGCCCCGGCTGGGGGACGTGACGCATGCCGTGCGCAGCATCGACTTCCGCCGCGGCAAGGATGGCGATGGTCGGATCGTGGTCAGCCTGGGTGACCCGGGTACCGCTGTGGATGTGCGCCAGCAGGGTAGCGGCCTGGTGGTGGATTTGCTGCAAACGTCGGCACCCGAACACCTGCTGCGGCGGATGGACGTGACGGATTTCGGGACCCCCGTCACCACTTTCCAGACCGCCCGCAGTGGCAACAATGTGCGCATCACCCTGACGCCCAAGGGGTTGTGGGAGCACAACGCTTACCAGAGCGACAACCAGTTCGTGCTGGAGGTGAAGCCCGTTCAGGAGAATCCCAACAAGCTGGTGCAGGGTAGCCGTGGCGGCTACAGCGGCGAGAAGCTGTCCCTCAACTTCCAGAATGTGGATGTGCGGGCGGTGTTGCAGGTGATTGCCGATTTCACCAACTTCAACATCATCACCAGCGATACGGTCCAGGGCAACGTTACCCTGCGCCTCAAGGATGTGCCCTGGGATCAGGCTCTGGACATCATCCTCCAGGCCAAGGGGCTGGACATGCGCAAGAACGGCAACGTGATCTGGATTGCCCCGCGGGAAGAACTGGCGGTGAAGGAAAAGGCCGATCTGGAATCCCGCCAGCAGATTTCGGACCTGGAGCCCACCAAGACCGAAGCCTTCCAGCTCAACTACCAGCGGGCCGATGCGGTGCAGAAGTTGCTGACCGATGGCCAGCAGTCGGTGCTCTCCAAGCGCGGCAGCGTGGTGGTGGATCAGCGCACCAACAAGATCTTCGTGCGCGATATCGGCCTGCGGCTGGACGACGTGCGTCGCCTGATCGCCGAGATCGACGTGCCGGTGCGCCAGGTGCTGATCGAGGCCCGTATCGTCGAGGCTGAAGATACCTTCGCCAAGAGTCTCGGTGTGCGCCTCGGGCTCGGCTCCATCTTCAGCGGACAGACCGTGGATGGCTCCACCGTGCCCCGCCGGGTGCTGGGCGGAGGACTGGGGAGCACCAGCTATCAGGCCGGCCAGGTGGAAACCAAGCCTGACCTGTACAAGGACGGCATGAACGCGAACCTCCCGGCCTCGTCCCTGTCCGGCAAGCAGGCGGGGGCCATGTCCTTCATCCTCTACAACGCCAAGGGCACCCGCTTCCTGGATCTGGAACTGTCCGCCCTGGAAGCGGACGGACGCGGCAAGATCGTCTCCAGCCCGCGTGTGGTGACGGCGGACGGCGTCGAGGCGCTGATCGAGCAGGGGGTGGAGATCCCGTACCAGCAGGCAACCAGTTCGGGCGCCACGGCCGTGTCCTTCCGCAAAGCCAACCTGTCGCTCAAGGTCAAGCCCAACATCACGCCGGACGGGCGCATCCTGATGGCGCTGGATGTAAGCAAGGATTCGCCCAATACCACCATCTCGACGGGTTCCGGCGTTGCCATCGACACCAAGCACATCAAGACCGAAGTGCTTATCGAAAACGGCGGCACGGTGGTGATCGGCGGCATCTACACCCAGGATGAGCGTTCCGTCACCACGAAGATTCCGTTCTTCGGCGATCTGCCCTACGTGGGCTTCCTGTTCAAGACGACGGAGCGCAAGAACAACAAGGGAGAACTGCTGGTGTTCGTCACGCCCAAGATCGTCACCGAGGCCCTCAACCTGCGCTGAAGCGTCGGCGGGGTTGCCATCATCGCGAGGGGCTGGCCATGGGCCAGCCCTTTTTGCGTGGACGAAATGGCCCGATGCGTGCGCGGAAAGGCTTGCTGGGCGGACCTGTTACAATCGCCGCCGTGAAAACCCATAACAACATCTACTTGGTCGGCATGATGGGGGCTGGCAAGACCACCATTGGCAAGCGTTTGGCGCAACGGCTGAAGATGCGCTTTGTCGATTGCGACCACGAAATCGAGGCGCGGGCCGGGGTCCGTATTCCCGTCATCTTCGAGATCGAAGGGGAAGCCGGGTTTCGCAAACGTGAAACCCAGACGCTGGAGGAGCTGACGACGGAATCCGGGCTCGTGCTGGCCACTGGCGGCGGCGCCATCCTCAACCCGGACAACCGCGCCCTTCTTGCCCGGCACGGGCTCGTCATCTATCTGCATGTGGAGCCCGAGCAACTGTGGCTCAGAACCCGCCACGACAAGAACCGGCCCCTGCTGCAGGTGGCCGATCCCCGTGCGCGGATCGCAGAACTCTATACCCTGCGCGACCCCCTGTATCGATCGGTGGCCGACTGGGTCGTGGAAGGCGGGCGTTTCACCGCGCTGGGCCTCGCCCGGCAACTGGAAAGGGATATCAAACAGCAATGCGTAGCCTGAGCGTCGCCCTCGGGGAGCGGAGTTACCCCATTCACATCGGCCAGGGGCTGCTGGCCCGGCCGGAATTGCTGCAGCCCCACCTGGGTGCGCGCCGTGCGGCGATCGTGACCAACGAGGTGGTGGCGCCGCTCTACCTGGGGCAGCTCACCCGCAGTCTCGAGCAGATCGGGGTGGAAGCTGTGCCGGTGGTCTTGCCCGACGGCGAGCAGTTCAAGGACTGGCCGACACTCAACCGTGTGTTCGATGCGCTGCTGGCCAGTCGTTGCGACCGGCGTACGCCCCTGATTGCCCTGGGCGGCGGGGTGGTGGGCGACATGACGGGCTTTGCCGCTGCCTGCTATCAACGCGGGGTCCCATTCGTGCAGGTGCCTACGACCTTGCTCTCCCAGGTGGATTCCTCGGTGGGGGGCAAGACGGCCATCAATCACCCGCTGGGCAAGAACATGATTGGTGCTTTCTACCAACCCAGGGTAGTGCTGGCCGATACGTCGACGCTGAACACCCTGCCTGACCGGGAGCTAAAGGCTGGTCTGGCCGAGGTGATCAAGTATGGGCTGATCCGCGATCTGCCCTTCTTCGAGTGGCTGGAAGCCAACATCGAAGCCTTGCTCGCGCGGGACCCGGAGGCACTGGCCCACGCCATCGAGCGCTCATGCCAGAACAAGGCGGACGTGGTGGCGGCCGACGAGACCGAGCAGGGGGAGCGTGCCACCCTCAACCTGGGACACACTTTTGGCCACGCCATCGAGACGGGCATGGGCTACGGCGAATGGTTGCATGGCGAGGCGGTGGCCGCCGGCACCATGATGGCTGTCTCGCTTTCCCGCAGCATGGGCTGGCTGGACGCGTGTGCCGTGGGGCGCGTAGGTGACTTGTTCCGGCGCGCCGGATTGCCTGTTGTCGGCCCCGCCTTGGGCAGCGAGCGTTACGTTGAACTGATGTGGCACGACAAGAAGGTGGCAGCAGGCAAGATGCGTCTCATCCTGCTGGAGAAGATCGGTCGCGCGGTGATTTTCGGCGACGCCCCGGAATCGGCTATTCGTGCAGCCATCGACGGGTGCTGTGGTGCCTGAGCTGGCCGTCTATGCGGTCAGTGAGCACAACTCCCGTAAGCGCCGCTTTCAGGAACCCGCTCCGCAGGAGCGCTCCGAGTTCCAGCGGGACCGGGACCGGATCGTTCACTCCACCGCTTTTCGTCGGCTCGAGTACAAGACCCAGGTCTTCGTAAACCACGAGGGTGATCTGTTCCGGACCCGCCTCACCCACTCCATCGAGGTGGCGCAGATTGCCCGGGCCATCGCCCGCTCGCTTCACCTCAACGAGGATCTGGCCGAAGCAGTCGCCCTTGCCCATGATCTCGGGCACACTCCTTTTGGGCATGCGGGGCAGGATGCACTGAATGGGTGCATGAAGGGACACGGTGGGTTCGAGCACAACCTCCAGTCCCTGCGCATCGTGGATGCGCTGGAAGAGCGCTACGGCCAGTTCGACGGCCTCAACCTGATGTACGAAACCCGCGAGGGCATCCTCAAACACTGTTCGCCTCGGGATGCCCGCTCGCTGGGGGAACTCGGTGAGCGTTTTCTGAAGCGACTGCAGCCTTCGCTGGAAGCTCAGGTGTGCAACTTGGCCGACGAAATTGCCTACAACAACCACGACGTGGATGACGGGTTGCGCTCCGGACTGTTAGTGCTGGAACAACTGGAGCAGGTGGATGCCTTCGCCCGGCCGGCGGCCGAGGTGCGCCGCGTGTTTCCGGGCATTGCCGGGCGCCGGCTCATACACGAAACCGTTCGGCGCATGATTCACGCCCAGGTGTCGGATCTCATCATGGAGACTCGCCGCCGTATTGCTGCGGCCGCCCCGGCCTCCCTGGACGATGTGCGCGCCGCCGGGCCCCTGGTGGGCTTCTCCCCCGGGATGCGGAGCGAGCAGCAAGTCCTCAAGGAGTTCCTCCGCGAGAACCTTTACTGGCACTATCAAGTGCTGCGGATGATGGAAAAGGCCAAGCGGATCATCAAGGAACTGTTTGAGACCTTCATGGCCGAGCCCCGCCTGCTGCCGCCCCAGTACCACGCTCGCGCCGGGGCTGACAAACCCCGCGCCATCGCCGACTACATCGCCGGCATGACTGACCGCTACGCCATGCGTGAGCACCGTCGCCTGTTCGCCGTCGAGGACATCTAGCGTCGTTCCGGGCTCGGTTGCCGGGCCTTGGCACCGATATTGCTTTTGTTGCTCTGGGCCTGTCACGGGGCGCCGTGATTCAGCTCGGGGCCGACGGGTCAACTTGAGTCAGAGGGGCGATGCAGGTATATTTTCACGTTCGCCTAATTGTGACAAAAGTCCGGGTTGTCCGGTTTTCCGCCGTGTGCGGACCAGATGGCCGGGTTGCTGACGCCTTGACGGGCGGGTGCCGGAGTGCCTGAAGGCTCCGGCTTTTTGACGGCCATAGCCTGCCAGCCGGGGTGGCCGGGTGTGCTGGGATTCGCGGGAATTCCCGGTTTTGTTGTGTTCTGCGAGGAAGAGCGAGATGGTGCTCCCCCTGAGACAAGGTCTCTACGATCCGGCCAACGAGCATGACGCCTGTGGCGTTGGTTTCGTTGCGAACATCAAGAACAAGAAGAGTCACGCCATTATTGAGCAGGGGCTGCAGATTCTTAAGAATCTCGACCATCGGGGCGCCACCGGCTATGACCCGCTGCTCGGCGATGGCGCGGGTATTCTCATCCAGTTGCCGGATACCTTCCTCCGGGCCGAAGCCGCCCAGGTCGGCATCGAACTGCCGGAAGTGGGTGCCTACGCGTGCGGATGCGTGTTTCTGCCCCAGTCCGTCAATGGCCGTCTGGCGTGTGAATCCATCGTTGCCCGGGTTATCCACGAAGAGGGGCAAGTGTTTCTGGGCTGGCGGGACGTCCCTCGGGACAGTTCCGGTCTGGCCGCCGCCGCACGCGCCATCGAGCCGGTGACGCGTCACGTCTTCATCGCCAAGGGATCTGCCTGTGCGGACCAGGCTGCCTTCGAGCGCAAGCTGTTCGTGATCCGCAAGCGCATCGAGCATGCGGTGGCTGCGCTGAAGCTTGAGGATGGCCGCCAGTTCTACATTCCGTCCCTGTCGTCCCGTACGCTGCTGTACAAGGGCATGCTACTGGCCCATCAGGTGGGCGAGTACTACCTTGATCTCCAGGATCCGCGCATCGAATCTGCGCTGGCTTTGGTGCACCAGCGCTTTTCTACCAATACCTTCCCCACCTGGGATCTGGCTCACCCCTTCCGCATGATCGCCCACAATGGCGAGATCAATACCGTTCGCGGCAACGTGAACTGGATGAAGGCGCGGCAGAAGGCTACGGATTCCTCGCTGCTGGGGGCCGATCTGGACAAGCTGTGGCCGCTCATCGCGGAAGGCCAGTCTGATTCCGCATGCTTTGACAACGCTCTGGAGTTGCTGGTGATGGGGGGCTATTCCCTGTCCCACGCGATGATGCTGCTGATCCCCGAGGCCTGGGCGGGCAATCCGCTGATGGACGAAGGTCGCCGGGCGTTCTACGAGTTTCACGCGGCAGTGATGGAGCCGTGGGATGGCCCCGCCGCTGTGGCTTTCACCGATGGTCGGCAGATTGGCGCAACGCTCGATCGCAACGGCCTGCGCCCGGCCCGCTTCCTGGTCACCGACGATGACCTGGTGGTGATGGCTTCGGAGATGGGGGTGCTGCCCATTGCCGAGGAGCGCATCGTCAAGAAGTGGCGGCTGCAGCCGGGCAAGATGTTCCTGATCGACATGGAGCAGGGGCGCATCATCGACGATGGTGAATTGAAGCGGGCCATTTCTTCGTCCGAGCCCTATCACCAGTGGATCGAGGAATCCCGCATCTTCCTGAACAGCCTGCCGGAAGCCCCGGCGGTGCCGGCTGGAGAGCCTTCTCTCCTGGATGCCCAGCAGGCCTTCGGCTACACCCAGGAGGACCTGAAGTTCATCCTCCAGCCCATGGCAGCTGCCGGCGAGGAGGCGACGGGATCCATGGGTAACGATAGTGCGTTGCCCGTGCTGTCCGCCAAGAACAAACCGCTGTACGTTTATTTCAAGCAGCTCTTCGCCCAGGTGACGAATCCCCCGATCGACCCGATTCGGGAAGAGATCGTGATGTCGCTGACGTCCTTCATCGGGCCGAAGCCGAATCTCCTGGGTATCTCCAATCCGGATGAGGCGATCACCCCCCGGCTGGAAGTGCCCAATCCGGTGCTGGCGCCCGAAGACATGGCGCGTTTGCGCGACATCGACCGCCTGACGGGAGGCAAGTTCAAGTCCCTGGTGCTCGATATCACCTACCCGGTGGCCGAAGGCGCAGTGGGATGCAAGCTGGCGCTGGACCGTCTGCAGGAGGCTGCCGAGCAGTCCGTGGCCGATGGCTACAATGTGATTATCCTTTCCGACCGCGGCGTGTGCCGGGAGCGGGTAGCCGTACCGGCATTGCTGGCCTGTTCGGCGGTGCATCATCATCTGGTGACCAAGGGGCTGCGCACCTCCACCGGGTTGGTGGTGGATTCCGGCTCGGTCCGGGAGGTTCATCACTTCGCATTGTTGGCCGGCTATGGCGCAGAGGCCGTCTGTCCCTGGCTGACCTTCGATACCCTCAGTGCCATGGGGCCGATGTTGCCCGCGGGTGTCTCCGCCAAGGAAGCCCACAAGCGTTTCACCAAGGCTGTTTGCAAGGGGCTGAACAAGGTGATGTCCAAGATGGGCATTTCCACCTACCAGTCCTACTGCGGCGCCCAGATTTTCGAGGCGATCGGCCTCAACTCCGAATTCGTCGCGCGCTACTTTACCGGCACGCCCACCCAGGTGGAGGGCATCGGCTTGGCCGAGGTGGCGATTGAAGCCCTGCGTACCCATCTGGGCGCGTTTGGGGACGATCCGGTGCTGGCGAGCGATCTGGATGCGGGCGGGGAGTACGCTTTCCGCATCCGTGGCGAAGACCATATGTGGACGCCGGATTCCATCGCCAAGCTCCAGCATGCCACGCGCTCGGGCAAGTTCGACACCTACAAGGAGTACGCTCGCCTGATCAATGATCAGAGCAAGCGTCACCTGACCTTGCGCGGCCTGTTTGAAGTCAAGCCGGCCGGGCCGCCCGTGTCGCTGGATGAGGTCGAACCGGCCAAGGAAATCGTCAAGCGCTTTGCCACCGGGGCCATGTCGCTGGGCTCCATCTCCACCGAGGCCCATACCACGCTGGCAATTGCCATGAACCGGATCGGAGGGAAGTCCAACACCGGGGAAGGTGGTGAGGACCCGGTGCGCTTCCAGCCGGTCAAGGAGGATACGACCCTCTCCGGGCTGATCGGCACCTCCCGCGTGGTGGCGGACATTCCGCTGAAGGCGGGTGATTCCCTGCGCTCCAAGATCAAGCAGGTGGCCTCCGGTCGTTTCGGTGTGACCGCCGAATATCTGGCCAATTCTGACCAGATCCAGATCAAGATGGCACAGGGCGCCAAGCCTGGCGAAGGAGGCCAGTTGCCCGGGCACAAGGTGTCCGAGTACATCGGCTTCCTGCGGCACTCGGTGCCGGGCGTGGGTCTGATCTCCCCGCCGCCCCATCACGACATCTACTCCATTGAAGACCTGGCCCAGCTCATTCATGACCTGAAGAACGCCAACCCGTCTTCCTCCATCTCCGTCAAGCTGGTGTCGGAAATCGGGGTGGGAACGGTGGCCGCCGGGGTGTCCAAGGCCAAGGCCGACCATCTGGTCATCGCCGGTCACGATGGCGGCACCGGGGCATCGCCCATATCCTCCATCAAGCACGCGGGCACGCCGTGGGAACTGGGGCTGGCCGAGACTCAGCAGACTCTCGTGCTTAACCGGCTGCGGGGCCGTATCCGTGTTCAGGCTGATGGCCAGATGAAGACGGGTCGGGACGTGCTCATTGCGGCGCTGCTGGGTGCTGACGAGGTGGGTTTCGCCACGGCCCCGCTGGTGGTCGAGGGCTGCATCATGATGCGCAAGTGTCACCTCAACACCTGCCCCGTGGGGGTGGCCACCCAGGACCCCGAGCTGCGCCGCCGCTTTACCGGCCAGCCCGAACATGTGGTGAACTACTTCTTCTTCGTGGCCGAAGAACTGCGCGAGTACATGGCTCAGATGGGCATTCGCCGTTACGACGAACTGGTGGGTCGGGCGGATCTGCTGGACATGCGCCAGGGCGTGGAGCACTGGAAGGCCAAGGGTTTGGATTTCTCCCGCATCTTCCACATGCCGGCAGTACCCGACGGGGTGGAGCGGCTGCACGCCGAGGAGCAGGACCACGGCCTGGCAAGGTCCCTGGACCACAAGCTGATCGCTGCTGCCCAGCCTGCACTGGAGCGGCGCGAGCGGGTGATCATTGAAAGCGACATCTGCAACGTGAACCGCACCTGCGGCACCATGCTCGCCAATCAGGTGGCTTCCCGTTATGGCCACGCTGGCTTGGCGGACGACACCATCCAGGTCAAGCTGCGCGGAACGGCGGGGCAGAGTTTCGGTGCCTTCCTGGCCCGGGGCATCACCCTGGAGCTGACCGGAGAAGGCAACGACTATGTGGGCAAGGGGCTGTCGGGGGGCAAGATCATTGTCAAGCCCGGCGCGGGCTTCCGTGGCCGTCCCGAGGAAAACATCATCATTGGCAACACCGTGCTCTATGGTGCGGTGGAGGGTGAGTGCTACTTCCGCGGTGTAGGTGGAGAGCGCTTCGCGGTGCGCAACTCCGGTGCCACGGCAGTGGTGGAAGGCACGGGAGACCACGGCTGCGAATACATGACCGGTGGTACCGTCGTAGTGCTCGGGCAGACAGGGCGCAACTTTGCGGCCGGGATGTCCGGCGGAGTGGCTTACGTCTATGACGAAGATGGCTCCTTCGCCAAGCGCTGCAACATGGCCATGGTGGAACTGGAAGCCCTGCCCGAGGAAGAGGTCCACAGCGAAACCGGCGAACTGGAGAGCAGCGGTCGTGTGGACATCAACCACCTGACCATGGCGGACGAAGCGATTCTCAAGACCCTGATCGGCAAGCATCTGCACTACACCGGTTCTGACCGGGCGAAGATGATGCTCGACAACTGGGTCAAATACCGTACGCGCTTCGTCAAGGTGATGCCTAACGAATATCGCCGGGCCCTGCGGGAGATGGCCGGCAAACAGCAGAACGAACTGCAAGCTGCTTGAGGGATAGAAGATGGGAAAGCCAACCGGTTTCATGGAGTTCGAGCGCCTGTCGGAGGCTTCGCTCTCCGTTGAGGAGCGTCTGGGCAACTACAAGGAGTTCGTGCTCCATCTGTCCGATGACGAGGCGAAAGTCCAGGGTGCGCGCTGCATGGACTGCGGTATTCCGTTCTGCAACAACGGTTGCCCGGTCAACAACATCATTCCCGACTTCAACGACCTGGTGTACCGCCAGGACTGGAAGAAGGCGATCGAAGTCCTGCACTCGACCAACAACTTCCCCGAGTTCACGGGACGGATCTGCCCTGCGCCCTGTGAGGAAGCATGCACGCTCAACATCAACAGCGCGCCGGTAGGCATCAAGTCCATTGAGCACGCCATCATCGACAAGGCGTGGGAGCTGGGCTACGTGCAGCCCCAGCCGCCGAAGGTGAAAAGCGGGAAGAACGTCGCTGTGGTGGGCTCCGGCCCCGCGGGTTTGGCTGCTGCGCAGCAGTTGGCCCGCGCTGGCCATGACGTGACAGTGTTCGAAAAGAACGACCGGGTCGGGGGGCTGCTCCGTTACGGCATTCCGGATTTCAAGCTGGAAAAGTGGTTGATCGATCGCCGGGCCGAGCAGATGCAGGCTGAGGGCGTGACCTTCCGGACCGGCGTGTGCGTTGGCTCGGGTGACTTGCCCGCGGGTGTCAAGAATTACGGCGGCGAAACGCTGGCCGCCGCGGATGTGCTGGCAAGCTTCGATGCCGTGGTGCTGGCGGGCGGTTCCGAAACCCCCCGCGATCTGCCTGTTCCCGGGCGCGATCTCGAAGGCGTGTATTTCGCGCTGGAGTTCCTGATTCCCCAGAACAAGGAGGTGGCCGGGGACGCACGGAACCCCATCCGTGCCGACGGCATGGATGTGGTGGTGATCGGTGGCGGAGATACCGGTTCAGACTGTGTCGGCACCAGCTATCGCCATGGCGCCCGCTCCGTCACCCAGTTCGAATTGTTGCCGCAGCCGCCGGAGCAGGAAGACAAGCCGCTGACCTGGCCGTACTGGCCGATCCGCCTGCGTACCTCGTCCTCCCACAAGGAAGGCGATACACGGCGCGAGTACGCCATCGCCACCAAGGAGTTTGTGGGTGAGAACGGCAAGCTCACCGGCGTCAAGACCGTGCGTCTGGAATGGGCAGGGGGCAAGATGGTCGAGGTTCCGGGATCGGAGGAGTTCTTCCCTGCGGGGCGGGCGTTTCTGGCCATGGGGTTCACCAACCCGGTGTCTTCGGTCCTGGGCGCGTTCGGGGTTGACAAGGATCCCCGCGGCAATGCGCGCGCCAGCACCGACGGTGTCGGCTGCTATGCGACCAACGTGCCGAAGGTGTTCGCCGCCGGTGACATGCGCCGCGGGCAATCGCTGGTGGTGTGGGCCATCCGGGAAGGCCGGCAGTGCGCCCGGGAAGTGGACGCTTTCCTGATGGGAGCGACGAGCCTGCCGCGCTGACTCTTGCCGCGAGGATCGGTTGAAAGAAGGGGTGGCTGTGGCCATCCCTTTTTGTTTAACGGTCAAGCGCCTCCTTGAATCCGCCGATATGGTGGTCGCGGGTATGTTTTTCCGGGGGTTCCGTCGAAACCGGCATTTTCAGTTTGCTGCTTGCCGGGTTTGCGGCTTGTCGCAGGAGTGTGAGTGCCGTCTTGCCCCGTGGCTGGCGTTGGCGGGGACTTTTCCGATCTAGCGAAATTGTGCATGGAGGTGGTTCGAGCCCCCATGCTAAAATTTCCCGATAAATTCTTTTTGCATAATGCCGATCCCTATGAAAGTCATCGTTCTCGCAGCCGGTCAGGGCAAACGCATGCGGTCTGTCTTGCCCAAGGTGCTGCAGCCGCTGGCGGGTAAACCGCTCTTGGGCCATGTTCTGGCTACGGCGCGGGCTTTGGAGCCCAGCCGTATCTGTGTTGTCTATGGCCATGGCGGGGAGAAGGTGCGTGAGGCGTTTCCCCAGCCCGACCTTGCCTGGGCGCTTCAGGAGCCGCAGCTTGGCACCGGGCACGCCGTGCAGCAGGCGCTGCCCCAGCTGGAAGGCGAGGGGATGGCGCTTGTGCTCTATGGGGACGTTCCGCTGATTGCCACCGACACCCTCCGGCGACTGCTGGCTGCTGCGGGGGACAGTGGTTTCGCGCTGCTGACCGAATTCCTCGATGACCCCCATGGCTACGGCCGCATTGTGCGGGACGAGGCGGGGCGGGTGCGCTGTATCGTTGAGGAAAAGGACGCCACGGAAAGCCAACGCACCATTCGTGAGGTCAATACGGGCATCCTGGCTGCTCCGTTGGCCGCGCTTCGGCGCTGGCTGGGACAGATCGGCAACAACAATGCCCAAGGGGAGTACTACCTGACCGACATTGTCGGCCTGGCCGTGGGCGAAGGGCTGGAGATTGCCACCACCCAGCCTGCGGCCCATCGGGAGACCTTGGGTGTGAATAGCAAGGTGCAGCTGGCAGAACTCGAGCGCTTGCACCAGCGCGCCATCGCCCAGAACCTGCTGGAGGCCGGTGTGACCTTGATCGACCCCGCCCGCATTGATGTGCGGGGGGAGTTGATCTGTGGCCGGGATGTGGAAATCGATGTGGGCTGCGTGTTTGAGGGCCGGGTTGAATTGGGTGACGGTGTTCGGATCAGCGCTCATTGCGTGCTCAAGAACGTCTCCATTGGCGCTGGCAGCCGGTTGCAGCCCTTCTGTCACCTGGAGGACGCGCGGGTTGGGGCGGGCGGGCAACTCGGGCCCTATGCCCGTCTGCGTCCTGGAACGGTACTGGCCGAAGATGTGCACATCGGCAACTTCGTGGAGGTCAAGAATTCCACCATCGCCGCGCATTCCAAGGCCAACCATCTCGCCTATGTGGGCGACGCCGTTGTCGGGCAAAGGGTAAACATCGGCGCCGGCACCATCACCTGCAACTACGATGGCGCCAACAAACACCAGACCGTGATCGAAGACGACGTCTTCATCGGCTCCGATACCCAGCTTGTGGCACCGGTCCGGGTGGGCAAGGGGGCTACGCTGGGTGCGGGCACCACGCTGACTCGGGACGCACCGGCGGGAGAGCTCACCGTTTCCCGGGCCAAGCAGCTCTCGTTGGCGGGCTGGAAGCGCCCGGTCAAGATCAAGAAATGAACATCCCGGCCGCGCTCATGGGGCGTGGCAGGGGCAAACATCCGTTTTCCCAGAATCGAGGTAATGCCGAATGTGCGGAATCGTTGCAGCCATTGATCAAGGCAATGTGGTCCCCATCCTGCTCGAGGGCCTGCGCAAGCTCGAATACCGCGGGTACGATTCCGCCGGGCTGGCGGTGCTCAACGGCGCGCTTTCCCGGGTCCGCGCCGTCGGCCGGGTGGCCGAGCTGGAGGCCCAGTCCGAAGGGCTGGATGCACCCGTTGGTATCGCCCATACCCGTTGGGCAACCCACGGTGTCCCGTCCGAGCGCAATGCCCATCCCCACATCAGTGCGGGGTTGGCAGTGGTGCACAACGGCATCATCGAAAACTACGCCGAGCTTAAGACCACGCTGATCGCAGCCGGCTACGCCTTCACATCGGAGACCGATACGGAGGTCATCGCCCACCTGATCCATGCCAAGCGGCAGGAGACTCCGGATCTCGTGGCCGCGGTTCGCGCCTGCCTGGCCGAACTGGTGGGTGCCTACGCCATTGCCGTGGTCGCACAGGACGATCCGGAGCGTGTCATCGTTGCCCGTCAGGGGTCGCCGCTGGTGCTGGGCGCGGGTGAGGGCGGCAACTACGCCGCATCCGATGCTTCGGCCCTGCTCCAGGTCACCCGCCGGATGATCTATCTCGAAGATGGCGACGTGGCAGAGTTGTCCCGCACGGGCATCCGCCTCATGCGCATAGACGGCACTCCGGTGGAGCGGCCCGAGCAGCTTTCGTCGCTGTCCGCCGACGCGGTGGAACTGGGCAAGTTCCGTCACTACATGCAGAAGGAAATCTTCGAGCAGCCCCGCGCTTTGGGCGATACGCTGGAAATGGTCAGTGGCGCTAGTTCCATCACGCCCGAGATCTTTGGCGCTGAAGCGCGCCAAGTCCTTGACGGTGTGGGGCGCGTCCTCATCTTGGCCTGTGGCACCAGTTTCCACGCCGGTCTGGTTGCCCGCTACTGGATCGAGCAAATGGCGGGTCTGCCGTGCAGCGTGGAGATTGCCTCCGAATACCGCTACCGCACGTCCGTGCCGGAGGCCGACAGCCTCGTGGTTGTCATCTCCCAGTCCGGCGAGACGGCCGACACTCTCGCCGCGCTCAAGCACGCCAAGGCCCTGGGCATGTTCCGTACGCTGGCCATCTGCAACGTGCCGGAATCCGCCATCGTCCGCGAATCCAAGCTTCGTTTCATTACCCGTGCAGGTCCCGAGATTGGTGTGGCCTCCACCAAGGCATTCACCACTCAGCTTGCCGCCCTGGCACTGCTCACCCTCACCCTCGCCAAGAGCCAGGGCCGCCTCCCTGCGGATGAGGAAACTGCCCAACTCGCAGCGTTGCGCCACTTGCCCGTCGCCGTTGCCCGCGTTCTCTGCCTGGAGCCCGAAATCGAGGAGTGGGCCCAGCGCTTTGCCATGAAGCACCATGCTCTGTTCCTCGGCCGGGGCATGCACTACCCCATTGCCCTCGAAGGCGCCCTCAAGCTCAAGGAAATCTCTTACATCCATGCCGAGGCCTACCCGGCGGGCGAACTGAAGCATGGCCCCTTGGCGCTTGTGGACACGGAAATGCCCGTCATCGCGGTTGCACCCGCCGATGCCCTGCTGGAAAAGCTCAAATCCAACCTGCAGGAGGTCAAGGCCCGAGGGGGAGAGCTCTACGTGTTTGCTGACGCCGGCAGCGAGATCCCCGAGTCGGAAGGTGTGCACATCCTGCACATGCCGGAGCACTACGGTTTGTTGTCTCCCGTGCTGCACGTCATCCCTCTGCAACTCCTCTCCTACCATGCAGCGCTGGTCAAAGGTACTGACGTCGACAAACCCCGCAACCTCGCCAAATCTGTCACGGTGGAATAGCCTGGTTTGTTGAGCCGTCAGCAGAGGGCCGCGATGCGGCCCTCCGTCTTTCGGGGGCAGGCAGGTGGGTGTTCGACTTCTGGCCGTCGCTCGACCGGACGCAAGCCCTGGGGCCCTGAATCACGTTGGCGCTGTGGCGCACCGATCCCGATTCAGAACAATCCGTCTGGTGTGAGTCTCAGTCCGAAAGAAATCCACCGGCTGTCCCGGGGGCCGGCGAACTGTTGACCAACGGTCGCGTCGATCTGCACACGATCCGGGATGAGCGCGTATCGCGCACCCACCTGCCAATAGGGTTTGGCGGTGTTGTCACCGAAGGCTTCGGCGATGGCGAGGATGCGCGTTGTGGCACGGTACTCGCTGCCCAGGCCCCAGGTGGACTTGGAGGTGCCGCTGGCGCGGTCGCGCAGCCAGCCTAAGTTGGTGTGTAGTACAAGTCGCTCGCCATTGAGGGCGAAGGAGACGGGTACGTAGGCATAGGTGTTGCCCAGCAGATTCGGCCCGGGGTTGACCTCCGGGTGGCGGACGGTCCCGACGGCGAGGCCCCAGCCCCAGCCGTCGGGCTCCAGGGGCCGGAACAAGGTCTTGGCCTGGAACACATAGTCGTAGGTGGCGGGCAGGTTGTCTGCATGGGCGCGGCCGGTACCCAGTGTGAATTCCAGGTTGCCCTGCGGATTGCACGCAGGCAGGGCCCATATCTCGTTGCCGCTGCGATAGGTGCGTACCCAACTCTCAAGCTGACAGCTTCTGGCGGTGGTCAGGCGCGCATCATCGGTGACAAAAGGGCGGGCGGCCCAGCCGAGGGGGGGCAGGCATGCGCTGGTCAGGAGCGCAATCAGGGCGGGAAAGGCTTTCATGAGCCGAGTGTATTGCCGGAATATTGCGGGATCTTGTCGTGCCGATTGCGCGCGGCACGGGGCCATTTTCCCCTGTGCCAATGCAGGGGGCGTGTGGCGTCCAGACTCGCCGTTGGAGGTATCCGGTGTGGCGCGTTTCCAGGCCCGGCCTCCACGGCTGATGAGAACGAGGTGAGGCTTCAGGATGGCGAAGAAATTTCCTCTGCACCCCAAGCACCCGGAGCGGATTTGCTGGGGCTGTGACCAATACTGCCCTGTGGGCGACCTGCGTTGTGGAAACGGCTCGGGCCGGACCCAGCATCCGGCAGAGTTGCTCGGGGAGGATTGGTATCTGTTTGGCGACTGGGACTTGGCGCCCGAGGAGGATGTGGCGTCTTCCCCGGACTCCGGCGCGCAGGGCTGAGCCGCTTCGCTACCGTCGTAGCCACCATCCCATCCAGCGGGTGAGCCGGGGCATGATCACATAAGCCATGAGCACTGCCACGAGCGCCGTGATCACAGCGGTGCGCAGGAGAAAGGGCAGGAAGTCCAGCCGTGGTGCCACAAAGGTGAGCAATGCCGCCACAGTGGGGAATATGCCCAGCCAGCTCACGACCGTCATCCGCCAGCGTGGCGGCGGCTTGGCCACGGGCAGGGCCGCGGGGCCAAACCAGGCGTCCAGCCCGTGCAGCAACTGGTATTCGGGCGGGCCGTCGGCCACATGGCTCAGCCGCTCCATCCACTCGGCGCGGACAGCGGAGGCGTTCCAGGCCTCCATGTCCGAGAGGGTGGCAAAGCGCTGGACGATCTGGTACTCCCCATCGGGCGTGGCGGGCGGAATCAGTTCCGCCGCGAGGTAGCCGTGAAATCGCCGGGCATCGTCGAACATGCCCGCCACCAGAGCCTCGTAAGCCTTTGCGCAGCCGGGCTTGGCCCGCCGCCTGACCACCCTGAAGATATCTTCCGCACCCATGTTGGCTGTAATTGTTCTCGAGTTAGTGAAATTATATCGAGATTATTGTGATTCTTCTCCCCTTGTTGAATCGACGGAGCGTCCCAGTCTGTCTCCTGCACTGTAACAATTCGTCTCCCCCGTTTTGTTACACTCCCTGCGTCCGCGAGTCCACCAAGCATTGAGGGAGATGAACCATGCTTTTCTTCGACCTGTTCCGGCATGACCCGAATCTGATCAACGTGGCAGCCGGGGGCCACCTGTTCCGGGAGGGGGATGCCGGACATGCGATGTACGTGCTGCTCTCGGGCAAGGCCCAGATCCTGTTGGGCAACCTGCCGGTGGAGGACGTCGGTGCCGGCGATGTGGTGGGGGAACTGGCGGTGATCGAGGACGCGCCCCGTTCTGCCACGGTGCGCACGCATACCGCTTGTACATTCGTGGAGATCGACCAGGCTCGCTTCCGCTTCCTGGTGGAGGAAATGCCCTATTTTGCCATTGAGGTCATGCGCGTCATGGCCCGCCGGCTCCGTCACTGCGACGCCCAACTCAAGGAACTCAGCGCCCAGCCCGTGGCTTGAGCGGTGCGCGCCCTGCGCTGACGCCTTCAGCGACCTCGGGCAGCGCGGGCTTCATTTCTTTTCTGTTGCACAAACTCCCGGCGCCGCGATCCGGCGCCGCGCCATTCCTGCTCTGCCCTCCGGCGGATGCCTTTGCCCGGGCTCCGCTGCCGAGTGGGCACCCCCACAAGGAGGGCGCCCACTCGGCGGAGGCTTACATGCTCCGGCGGTACTGCCCGCCCACCTCATAGAGCGCGCTGCTGATCTGCCCCAGCGAGCAGTGGCGCACGGCGTCCACCAGCACCGCGAACACGTTGCCGTTGTCGATCACCGTCTGCTTCAGCTTGGCCACCATGGCCGGCGCCTGCTCGGCATTGCGGGCGTGGAAGTCGCGCAGGCGCTGGATCTGCGACTGTTTCTCCTCGTCCGTGGAGCGGGCCAGTTCGATTTCCTGCTGGGCCATGCCCTTGGGGTTGAGGAAGGTATTCACGCCGATGATCGGGTAGGAGCCGTCGTGCTTCTTGTGCTCGTAGTAGAGCGACTCCTCCTGGATCTTGCCCCGCTGGTAGCCGGTTTCCATGGCGCCCAGAACGCCGCCCCGCGAGGCGATGGCTTCGAATTCCTTGAGCACCGCTTCTTCCACCAGGTCGGTCAGTTCGTCGATGACGAAAGCCCCCTGGTTCGGGTTCTCGTTCTTGGCCACCCCCCATTCCCGGTTGATGATGAGCTGGATGGCCATGGCGCGACGCACGGATTCCTCGGTGGGGGTGGTGATCGCTTCGTCGTAGGCGTTGGTGTGCAGCGAGTTGCAGTTGTCGTAGATGGCGATCAGCGCCTGCAGCGTGGTGCGGATATCGTTGAAGTCCATCTCCTGCGCGTGCAGCGAGCGGCCGGAAGTCTGGATGTGGTACTTCAGCTTCTGGCTGCGCTCGTTGGCGCCGTACTTGTTCTTCATCGCCACCGCCCAGATGCGGCGGGCAACGCGACCGATCACCGAGTACTCCGGGTCCATGCCATTGCTGAAGAAGAAGCTCAGATTGGGCGCGAAGTCGTCGATGTGCATGCCCCGGGCGAGATAGGACTCCACGTAGGTAAAGCCGTTGGCGAGCGTGAAGGCGAGCTGGGAAATCGGGTTCGCGCCGGCTTCGGCGATGTGGTAGCCGGAAATCGACACCGAGTAGAAGTTCTGCACCTGGTTGTGGACGAAGAACTCCTGGATATCGCCCATCATCTTCAGCGCGAACTCGGTGCTGAAGATGCACGTGTTCTGGCCCTGGTCTTCCTTCAGGATGTCGGCCTGCACCGTGCCCCGCACGGTCTTCAAGGTCCATTCGCGAATCTTTTCGGCTTCGTCCTCGGTCGGCTGGCGGCCGTTGTCAGACTGGAACTTGGCTATCTGCTGGTCGATGGCGGTGTTGAAGAAGCAGGCCAGGATGATGGGCGCCGGTCCGTTGATGGTCATGGAGACCGACGTGGTCGGATTGACCAGGTCGAAGCCGTCGTAGAGCACCTTCATGTCATCGAGGGTGGCGATCGACACGCCGCTGTTTCCGATCTTGCCGTAGATGTCCGGCCGCTCGTCCGGGTCGCAACCATACAGCGTCACCGAATCGAAGGCGGTGGACAGGCGTTTGGCCGGCATGCCTTCCGAGACGCGCTTGAAGCGCCGGTTGGTGCGGAAGGCATCGCCCTCACCGGCGAACATGCGGGTGGGGTCCTCGCCTTCGCGCTTGAAGGCGAACACCCCGGCAGTGAAGGGGAAGGAGCCGGGCACGTTCTCCCGCATCAGGAAGCGCAGCACCTCGCCGTCGTCGCCAAAGCGGGGCAGGATCACCTTGCGGATTTTGGTGCCGGAGAGCGATTCGGTCGTCAGGCGGGTACGGATCTCCTTGTCCCGGATCTTCACCACGTACTCGTCGCCACTGTAGGCCTTGACCGTATCCGGCCACATGTCCAGCAGCTTCCGGGCTTTCGGGTCCTGCTGGCCGTCCTTCCAGGCTTGCAGTTCTTCGAAATCGCCCGTGGGCTTGTCGCAGCCCTTGAACAGCCCGTTGGCGATGCGCAGGGCCTGGCGCTCCCGGGCGATCGTGACCTGCTCTTCGGTGTGGGCGTGGTAACCGCGCACCGTGTCGGCAATCTCGGCCAGGTAGCGGACCCGTGCCGTGGGCACGATGGCGCGGCTGGCGGAGGACTGGCGCACGCTGACCACCGGCAGCTTGCCCGGCCTGAGCTTGAGGCCCCTGGTGGTGAGGGTCGGCACCAATGCCTGGTACAGGGCCGTGACGCCGTCGTCGTTGAAGCGGGCGGCCATGGTGCCGAAGACCGGCATCTCGTCGGTCGGGGTGGAGAACAGCTCCCGGTTACGCTGGTACTGCTTGCGTACATCGCGCAGCGCATCCTCCGCGCCCTTGCGGTCGAACTTGTTGATGGCCACGAAATCGGCGAAGTCCAGCATGTCGATTTTCTCGAGCTGGGAGGCGGCACCGAACTCGGGGGTCATTACGTACATGGAGACATCGACGAAGGGCACGATGGCGGCATCGCCCTGGCCGATACCGGAGGTTTCCACGATGACCAGATCGAAGCCGGCCAGCTTGCAGGCGGCGATGACTTCCGGTAGCGCGGCGGAGATCTCGGAGCCCGTGTCCCGCGTGGCCAGGGAACGCATGAAGATGTTCGGGTGCTCGATGGCGTTCATGCGGATGCGGTCGCCCAGCAGGGCGCCACCCGTGCGCTTGCGGGAGGGGTCGATGGAAATGAGCCCGATCTTGACCGAGTCTTCCTGATCGAGGCGGAAGCGACGCACGATCTCGTCGGTCAGCGACGATTTGCCCGCGCCGCCCGTACCGGTGATGCCCAGCACCGGAATGGAGGTTTCCGCCGCCGCCTTGAGCAACGGCTCCTTGAGTTCGGGGGCGGCGCCGTTCTCCAGCAGGGTGATGAGGCGGGCGAGCAGGCGGCGGTCCCCCGCCTTCAGCCCGGCCAGGGCCTGGTCCACTCCCGGCACGCCCTCGGCGGAAAGGTCAAAGTCGGACTTTTCCACCACGTCGTTGATCATGCCCTGCAGGCCCATCACCACGCCGTCTTCCGGAGCGTAGATGCGGGTCACGCCGTAGGCGTGAAGTTCCTTGATCTCCGCCGGAACGATGACGCCGCCGCCACCGCCGAACACCTTGATGTTCTCGCCGCCATTGGCCTTCAAGAGGTCGATCATGTACTTGAAGAACTCCACGTGCCCGCCCTGGTAGGAGGTGATGGCGATGCCCTGCACGTCCTCCTGCAGCGCGGCGTTCACGATCTCCTGCACCGAGCGGTTGTGGCCCAGGTGGATTACCTCCGAACCCGTGGATTGCAGGATGCGCCGCATGATGTTGATGGAAGCGTCATGACCGTCGAACAGCGAGGCCGCGGTGACGAAGCGCACCTTGTTCTTGGGCTTGTACGGGGCGAGTTTCTTGGCTACGGACAGATCGGTCATGGCGCCGGCCTCATGCAATGGGTGGGAAAGACCTGCATGCTATGTCGCTCCCGTCTGGCGCACCATTGTTGGGATTGACGACTATCGTGCAAATTCCGCCAGCCTGCTATTCTGAGCGGGATCACAGGTGGAGGATGTGGAAATGGTGCGGCGCAGCACGACAGGAGCGGCGATGCGTAGCAAAGCTACTGTTTCCATGGGCTTTGTGACCGGCATGCTGGCGGGCATGGCGCGGCGGGGGCGGAACGCCGGGCCTCTGGCGGCGGCAATGGGGGTTGATATTGAAGACTCCGCCAGCCGGATTCCGCTCCCGCTGTACGCCGATCTCTACAACCGGGTGAACCGGGAACTGGACGACGAAGGCTTCGGCTTGTTTGCTCAGCCCTTGCGCGTGGGCAGCTTCGAGTTCCTCTGCCGTGGGTGCCTCTCCGCGCCCACCCTGGCGGTGGCGCTGGCTCGAGCGGGGCGCTTTCTGCGCATCGTCCTGCCCGATCTGGCGGTGAGCGTGCGCCTCGGCGCTGGGCGGGCGGAACTGGTGATCGCTGAAACCCGCCGTCTGGCCGAGCACCCGGAGGATCCGGGGCGGATTTTCGCGTTCGAGTGGCTGCTGCGCCTGCTCCACGCCCTGGCCTGTTGGCTGGCGGGCCGGGGCCTTGCGCTGGACAGCGTGATCTTCCCCTATCGGCGGCCAGCCCATGCGGCGGACTATGCCCTGATTTTCACCGAGGACTCCCGCTTCGCGCCTACCGTGCCCGGGGGCATGGGTACGCTGGTGGCGAGCTTGCATGCCAACCTGCTCGAACTGCCCATCCGGCGGGATGAGGCCGCGCTGGCCGCTTTTCTCGAGGGCGCCCCAGGCAAGATCGCCATGCTCTACCGGCGGGACCGGGAGATGGTGATCCGGGTGCGCGATCATCTGCGGGCGGCTCTGCCCGCCAGTTTGAGCCTGGATGAAGTGGCGGGGCGCTTGCACCTGTCGCCGCGCACGGTCCACCGCCGGCTGGAAGACGAGGGGTCCAGCTTCCGCGCCATCAAGGACGCGCTGCGCCGCGACCTGGCCCTGGCCCGGCTGACCAGCAGCAAGGATGCCATTGCCCGCATTGCCGCCGATCTGGGCTACGCTGACCCCTCTGCCTTCTATCGCGCCTTTGTGGAATGGACGGGGGTGGCCCCCTTGACCTACAGGCGCCGGCAGCGGACCGTGGTCTAGTGCGCAGCCCCCGCCCGATCTTCGCATCAGTGTAAGCCGCCTGCAGGAATGGCGTGTCAGGCTGCGCGTCCAATCCAAGGCGTCCGCCAGAGACGCCCCGCCTCATTGCTTTGGAGAAAACCCATGAATCGCCCTGCTTCGCAAAGCCCGTTTCCCTGCCCCCATTGTGGGAGCCAGGACCTCCAGCGCTCCTGGCGCAGTAGCCGGATGAAGCTGTTGCCAGGCAGCCGTCGTTACCTGTGCAACGTCTGCAATCGCGCCTTTCTCCGTTTCCTGGGGATGAGCTTCAAACTGATGAAGTGAAGCCTTCCGCCGCGCCGGCCGGGGTGGGGTGCCCCGGTTTGGGTCCGGCGGATGTATCCGGGGCTCGCTGCGCTCCACAGTCTGCGTCAGTTCCTCGCAACGGGGGGCTTGCATCCGAATGCGGTCTTTTTTCGTAGAAGGGTGTAAGACTGGCATCTGCCGGTCCGACCAAAACGCACGGGAGCGGAATCCTCCGCGCCCGACCCCCCGACCCAAACGGAGAGACCCATGAAAAAACACACCCTCGCAACGCTGGCTGCCGGTTCCGCCCTGTCCCTCGCCGCCCTGGCGCCGGTTGCGCACGCAGGCGACAATCCTTTCGCTTCGTCCGTACTGCACAACGGCTACCAAGTGGCCCAAGCGGATGCCAAGACCCAGGACGGCAAATGCGGCGAAGCCAAATGTGGCGCCGACAAGAAAGCAGGCAAGAAGAAGGACGGCAAGTGCGGCGAGGCCAAATGTGGTGCCGACAAGAAGGCCGGCAAGAAAGCCGACGGCAAATGTGGTGAGGCCAAGTGCGGCGCCGCCAAGTAAGCGCATGAGGCCGGTCGGCCGCCTCCGGGCCCGCCGGCCGGCACTTCAACTCCGCAGGAGGCCGAGATGAAGAACACGAAAGCCGCCGCGGGCGCCGGGCTGGGGTTCCGCCGCGAACTCCTGCCCCAGCTTGAGCAGGCGGTGCCCGCCGCCATCCGGTTTTTCGAGTTGGCTCCGGAAAACTGGGCGGGCGTGGGTGGCCGCGGGGCGCGGCAGTTGCATGCCTTCACCGAGCGTTATCCCTTCGTCTGCCACGGCCTGTCCCTGTCCCTGGGCGGGCCGGGGCCGCTGGACGTGGCCCTGCTGCGCCGGATCAAGCGCTTCATGGCCGAGCATGGCATGAGCCTGTACACCGAGCATCTTTCCTGGTGTGCGGACGATGCGCACCTCTACGAGCTGCTACCCATTCCCCAGACCGAGGCTGCGGTGCGCTGGACGGCGGCGCGCATCCGCCAGACTCAGGACATCCTGGAAATGCGCATTGGGATCGAGAACGCCTCCTGCTACCTGCAGCCGCCCGGGGCGGAAATGGGCGAGGCCGCATTCGTTGCCGCCGTGGTGGCCGAGGCGGATTGCCTGCTGCATCTGGACGTGAACAACATCTACGTGAACAGCCGCAACTTCGGCTTCGATCCCCAGGCCTATCTGGATGCTCTGCCCCTGGACCGCACCGGCTACATCCATGTGGCGGGGCACTATGTGGAGCCGGACGGCCTGATCATCGACACTCATGGCGCGCCGGTGATTGCGCCCGTGTGGGCGCTGCTGGACGATGCCCTGGCCCGCATCCCCCAGCCCGTGCCCGTCTGCGTGGAGCGGGATTTCAATCTGGACGATCTGCCGGGGCTGGTGGCGGAAGTGGAACAGGTGGCCTGCTGTCTGGCCCGCCACCGCCAAGACCCGGCGCGCAAGGTGGCCTGATGCAAGCGGATGCCCTGCCGTTCCAGGATTTCCAGCGGGCGCTGGCCCGTCACCTGCGGGATCCGGCCCATGCCCCCCGCCCACCCGGTGCGGCGGGACGGGGCGCGCGCGTGTACGGGGAACTGTTGTTCAACAACATCCGCGGTTTTGCCGATGCCTGCTTCCCGGTCTCCCGAGCGGTCCTGGGCGAGCCCCGCTGGCGGCGGCTGGTCCGCTGCTTCTATCGGGACTGGCCGCTCCATACCCCCTGGTTCCGGGAGATTCCCCGGGAGTTCGTGCGCTATCTCGCTGAAGCGCCCATCGCCCAGCCCCTGCCCCGGTGGCTGCCCGAGCTGGCGCACTACGAATGGGTGGAACTGGCGGTGGAGGTGATGGACTGCGCCACGCCCGCCGCCGACCCGGCGGGCGATCTGCTGCACGGACAGGTGGTAGTCAATCCGGCGCTGATGAATCTGGCCTACCGCTGGCCGGTGGAGCGGATCGGTCCCGGCGTCCGCCCCCGGCGCCCGGATCCGGTGTGGCTGCTGGTGTTCCGTACCGCAGGCGACGCAGTGCGCTTCAGTCGGGTGAGCCCGGTCACCGCGCGGCTGGTAGCCCTCTTGGCTTCGCAGCCACTTTCCGGCGAGGCGGCCCTGGAGCACCTGGCGGCCGAACTGGCCCATCCTTCCCCCGCGCAACTGCGGCAGCTTGGCGCCGTCCAGCTGGCCGAACTGCGGCACCAGGGCGTGCTGCTGGGAACCGTACCGGAGGGGGCCGCGCCTGCCGGTGGCGAGAGGGCTGCGACGGGATGAGCGCGGTGGCGGCCATCGATGCCCGCTTTGTCGAGGCCGTGCGCCACGACATGGTGGCCTTTGCCCAGCTTCAGTTGCGGGACGCCTGTCTGGCGGAAGACGCGGTGCAGGAGGCGCTGGCGGCGGCCTTGGCAGGTGCGGCCGGCTTTGCCGGTCAGGCGGCGCTCAAAACCTGGGTATTCGGCATCCTGCGTCACAAGATCGTGGACATCATCCGCCAGCAGTCCCGCACGACGCCCGTTTCCGCCTTCTGCACGGAGGACCAGGGTCTGGACGAGGCCTTCGATGGGCTGTTCCGGGAGAACGCCCACTGGCATCCGGCATCCCGCCCCAAGGACTGGGGCGACCCGGAAGAGGCGCTGCGGGAGAAGTCCTTCTGGGCCGTGTTCGAGGTCTGCCTGGGGCACCTGCCCGAGAACACCGCCCGGGTGTTCATGATGCGGGAGTTCCTGGAACTGGAAACGGAAGAGATCTGCCGGGCATTGGCCATCAGCAGCAATAACTGCCACGTGATCCTGCACCGCGCCCGGGCAGGCCTGCGCGGCTGCCTGGAAAAAGGCTGGTTTGAACCCGGGGAGGCCCGATGCTGAGTTGCAAGGAAACCACCCGGCTGCTTTCCGAGGCCCAGGACCGCAAGCTGGGGGTGGGCGAGCGCCTGCAATTGGAGGTGCACCTGGCGGTATGCACCGGCTGCCGCAACTTCCGCCAGCACCTGCACTGGCTGCGCCGCGCCAGCCGTGCCTATCTGGGCCGCCTGCGGGGCGGTCCGCCCGATCAGGCGTAGCGTAGCGAACCGTTCCCCCGGCCCAGGTCCCGCGCTTTGTGCAGGGCCTCGGGTACGCTGTCGGCGAAGCGCTCTTCACCCAGGGTCTGGCCGAAGCCGGAGCGCTGGACGAGGCTGGCGGGCTGGGCGTTGAGGCCGCACAGCACCAGGCTGGCACCCCGCTTGGCCAGAGCCCGGTGCAGGCTCTCGATGGCATCCAGGCCGGTGGTGTCCAGGTTGATCACCTTGTGCAGGTCCAGGATGATCACGTCGTCGTTCAGTTCCTTGGGGTCGAGCTGGCTTTCGATCTTGCCCACCGCACCAAAGAACAGTGAGCCGGAAAGCCGGAAGGCGGCCACCGAGGGCATGTCCGGGTCTTCAAAGATTTCCGGATCGAGGGCGATGCGTTCGATGCGGGTGAGATCCTGGATGCGGTAGATGAAGAACAGGCTGGCCAGCACCATGCCCAGTTCCACCGCCAGCGTGAGATCGAACAGCACGGTCACGAGGAAGGTGGTGAGCAGCACCGTGCGGTAGGGCAGGGAGTAGCGGGCCAGTTCCCGAAACTCATGCCACTCCCCCATGTTGATGGACACCATCACCACGATGGCGGAGAGGGTGGCCAGGGGAATGTGCTGGGCGAGCGGGGCGGCCACCAGCACCACCAGCAGCAGCACCAGCGCGTGCAGGATCCCGGCTACCGGCGTGCGGCCGCCGGTACGCACATTGGTGGCCGTGCGGGCGATGGCACCGGTGGCGGCAAAGCCGCCGAAGAGCGGCGCCACCAGATTGGCCAGGCCCTGGGCGAGCAGTTCCTGGTTGGGATCGTGCTTGTCTTCGATCTGGGCGTCCGCCACCCGGGCGGAGAGCAGGGACTCAATCGCCCCCAGGAGGGCGATGGTGAGCGCCGGGGAGATGAGCTTGCCCAGCGTGGAAAGTGTCAGCGTCGGCACCACCAGGGGCGGCAGTTCCTGGGGAATTCCGCCGAAACGGGTGCCAATGGTTTCCACACCGTGTTCGGTGAGGCCCGCCGCCGCACAGACCACCGTGCCCAGGATGAGGGTGGTCAGGGGGCCGGGTACCCGCCCCAGCCAGGTAAACGCCCGGGCCAGACGGTTGTAGAAGGCCAGAAAGAGCAGGGAGGCCACCGCTAGCGCCACCGTGGGCAGGTGCACCGTGTGGGCGTGCTGGATCAGGGTCTCGGCCTTGTCGAAAAACTCCGCCGGCAGCTTGTCGATCTTCAGCCCCAGGAAATCCTTGATCTGGGCAACGAAGATGACCACCGCGATGCCGTTGGTGAAGCCGATGACCACGCTGACCGGGATGAAGCGGATCAGGTTGCCCATGCGCGCCATGGACATGCCGATCAGCATCAGCCCGGCGAGCATGGTGGCAATGAGCAGGCCGGATACGCCATAGGTGGCGACCACGCCATATACGATGGGGATGAAGGCGCCGGTGGGGCCGCCGATCTGTACCCGCGAGCCGCCCAGCGCCGAGATGATCAGACCGGCGACGATGGCCGTCCAGATGCCGGCGGTGGGGGTGACTCCGGAGGCGATGGCAAAGGCCATGGCCAGGGGCAGGGCGAGCACGCCCACCGTGATGCCTGCCGAGAGGTCGCGCAGCAACTGGGGACGGGTGAAATCCCCCCGGCAGTCGAGTAGCTTGGGGTGGCTGGGCAGATTGACGAAGCGGCGGATGCTTTCAAACACGGGTTGGGTCTCCTCCGCCCTGGGGGCGTCCGGGTTGGGTCGGCCGGGGCGCTGGCGGAGCGGCGGCAACCAATTTGCATTCTGTTATAATCAAGCGCACATTTGAGCCCTTGACTGCCTGTATGGAAACCAAAACCGCGCGCCTCACCGTGTTGATCGACCCGGACAAGAAAAAAGCTTTCGAGGATCTCTGCGCATCCCAGGACCTGACGCCTTCGCAGGTCGTTCGCCAGCTTATCCGCGACTATCTGACCAAGCACGGCGTCGCCTACGGGCAGGCCGCCAGCCGGGCCAACCCTCAGGTCAAGTAATTCGCTGGCCAGGTTCCCTGGCCGGTTTCGTCCTCCAAACGCTGTTCGCCACCGACTCTGCTGATGCCGGGCCGGAGTTTGCGCTTGCCCGCTCGCGCCGGGGAAATTTTTCTTGTGTTTGCTCTGGATTATAATGTAAAGCTCATTGAATGTTTTATATGTGATCATTGGACAAGTCTTGTATGGATATGAGATGCGTGGCTCGGGCTTGCCCGGTGCTTGAGGAAGGGCTGCGTGGCGATGCCGATTGATCTGGCGGACTATGAAAACAAGGCCCGGCGGGCGATTCGCCTGTTCTGGGGGGACCAGAGCAAAGCCGGGGGCGGGTTGGCTGCGGTGGGTAGCGAGCGGGGGGATTCGGGGAACCGGCGCTCCATGCAGGGCTTTGTGGACCTGATCGCTGAACTGGTGCGAGTCAACGGCCTGGCTGGGGCCGAGATCTTCGGCAAGCGGTCCCAGACCGTGTTGCCCGGGTACTTTCGCGCGACCAAATCCTGGGATGTGCTGGTGATGCACCATGGGGTGTTGATCGCCGCCATTGAGCTCAAGAGTCAGATTCGCCCCGCGTACAACAACAATTTCAATCTTCGGGCCGAGGAGGCCGTGGGGAGCGCCGCGGACTTCTGGACGGCGTTCCGCGAGCACATGTTCGGTAACCAGCCGCGCCCCTTCCTGGGCTTGCTCCTGCTGGTGGAGGACATGCCGGGCTCCCGTGCCACGGTGGATCATGTGGCCAACCATTTCGAGATTCAGCCCGCGTTCCGCGGTGCGTCCCATCTGGAGCGCTACGACGTGTTGTGCCAGCGACTGATCCGGGAGCAGTTGTACGCTTCTGCCGCGTTGATCGTCTCCTCGCGCCAAGGAGGGGCCGGGGGCGAATACGAGGAGTTGTCCCCCATCACCGGCCTGCGCGCCTTTGTCAGTGCCTTGGCTGGCCATGTGGCCGCCGAGGCCTGCCGCCTGGGGGCAGCGTGAGTCCGGGCTTGGCGCGGCGATGAGTCGCGGCATTGCCAAGTGGCCGCGCTGGGTGCGCTGGACGCTGGAGGGCGCGGTAGCCCTGGGGGTGGTGTGGGCGATCCAGGCTTGGCAGGCACGGGATGTGCCGGCCGCGGCCCCGGCTTTTTCCGGACCCGCCGCCCCGGAGGGCGGGTTGAGCCTGGAGGGCTGGCGCGCCCGGTATCCGGGCCGGCCGGTGGCCCTGTATTTCTGGGCCGAGTGGTGCCCGGTGTGCTCGCTGCAGCAAGACAGTGTGGGGCGTCTGCGGGCAGATTGGCCCGTGCTGACCATCGCCATGCAGTCCGGCGACGCAGGGGCCGTGGCGCGCACCCTGCGGGCCCGGGGGCTGGACTGGCCGACCGTGGTGGATGCGGACGGCAGCATCGCTGCCCGTTATGGGCTGCGCGGCGTTCCCGCCCTGGTGGTGGTGGATGCCGGTGGGCGCATCCGATCCGTGGCGGTGGGCTATTCGCCGGAGCCCGCCCTGCGCGCGCGCCTGTGGTGGGCGGACCGATTCGGCGGCGCGGATTGAGTACGCCGCACCGGTGTCTGGCCAAGCGCGAGCGTGCGCCATCGCAGCGCACAAGAGCGGGGCAATCGCACTCAAACCGCGTGTTAATATTGCGCCCCAGTCAACCCCCCGCGAGATTTTCGCCATGTTTTCCAAGCAATTGACCCTGGCCAAGGCCGACCCCGAACTCTGGCAAGCGATCCAGCAGGAGAATCGCCGTCAGGAAGACCACATCGAGCTGATCGCATCCGAAAACTACGTCAGCCAGGCGGTCATGGAGGCCCAGGGCTCCCAGCTCACCAACAAGTACGCCGAGGGTTACCCGGGCAAGCGCTACTACGGTGGGTGTGAGTATGTGGATCAGGCCGAGGTGCTGGCCATCGAGCGGGTCAAGAAGCTTTTCGGCGCCGATGCCGCCAACGTACAGCCCAATTCCGGTTCCCAGGCCAATCAGGCGGTGCTGATGGCCTTTGCCAAGCCCGGCGACACCATCATGGGCATGAGCCTGGCCGAGGGCGGGCACCTGACCCACGGCATGCCGCTGAACATGTCGGGCAAGTGGTTCAACGTGGTGGCCTACGGCCTGAACGAGAAAGAAGAGATCGACTACGACAAGATGGAAGCGCTGGCCCGCGAGCACAAGCCGCGGATCATCGTGGCCGGCGCCTCCGCCTACGCCCTGCGCATCGACTTCGAGCGTTTCGCCAAGGTCGCCAAGGAAGTCGGCGCCATCTTCTGGGTGGACATGGCCCATTATGCCGGCCTGATCGCCGCGGGGTACTACCCCAACCCGGTGCCCCACGCCGACGTGGTCACCTCCACCACCCACAAGACCCTGCGCGGCCCGCGCGGCGGCATCATCCTGATGAAGGCCGAGCACGAGAAGGCCATCAACTCCGCCATCTTCCCCGGGCTGCAGGGCGGTCCGCTGATGCATGTGATTGCCGCCAAGGCCGTCTCCTTCAAGGAGGCTGCGTCCAAGGAGTTCCGCAATTACCAGGAACAGGTGATCGACAACGCCCGGGTGATGGCCCGCGTGCTTTCCGAAGAGCGGGGCCTGCGCATTGTGTCCGGTCGTACCGAGAGCCATGTGTTCCTGGTGGATCTGCGCGCCAAGAACATCACCGGCAAGGAAGCCGAGGCGCTGCTGGGCCGCGCCCACATCACGGTGAACAAGAACGCGATCCCCAACGATCCGCAAAAGCCCTTCGTGACTTCCGGCATCCGTATCGGCACGCCGGCCATGACGACCCGGGGCTTCACCGAGATCGAAGCGGAGCGCGTGGCGCACCTGATCGCCGACGTGCTGGACAACCAGAACGATGAGGCGGTGCTGGAGCGGGTGCGCGGCCAGGTGGCCGAGTTGTGCCGCAAGTTCCCTGTCTACGGTTGATCCTCTCCGGCCCGGGTGCTTGCCCGGGCCGGTCACCTCTTCCCGTTTGCGCCCATGAAGTGTCCCTTTTGCGGTTCGGCGAACACCCAGGTGCTGGACACCCGCGAAAGCGAGGAGGGTGACTCCATTCGCCGGCGCCGCCGCTGCAACGGCTGCGACAAGCGCTTCACCACCTACGAGCGGATCGAGTTGCGCTTGCCCCAGGTGGTCAAGCGCAACGGCAGCCGGGTGGAGTTCGATCCGGAAAAGTTGCGTTCCAGCATGATGTTGGCCCTGCGCAAGCGTCCGGTGCCCACCCAGTCGGTGGACGATGCCATCCAGCGCATCGAACAGGCGCTGCTCGGCCTGGGTCTGAAAGAGGTGCCCAGTGAGCGCCTTGGAGATCTGGTCATGCGCGAGCTGCGTCGCCTGGACAACGTGGCCTATATCCGTTTCGCTTCCGTGTACCGGAACTTCGAGGACGTGGATGCCTTCCTCGAAACCGTGCGCGAGGTCAGCACCAACGGCGGCAAGGCCTAGCCTCGCGCTGCCGGAGCCTCGTCCGATCAACCCGCCTGGAGTTTGACCATGTCCGGCTGGAGTGCCGCCGACCATCAATGGATGGCCCGTGCCTTGCAATTGGCGGAGCGCGGCTTGTGGACCACCTCGCCCAATCCGCGGGTGGGCTGTGTGGTGGTGCAACAGGGGCGGGTGGTTGGCGAGGGCTGGCATGAGCGGGCGGGCGAACCCCATGCGGAAGTGCATGCCCTGCGGGCCGCCGGCGAGGCGGCCCGGGGCGCAACTGCCTATGTGACCCTGGAGCCCTGCAGCCACCATGGCCGTACGCCGCCCTGCGCCGATGCCCTGCTGGCAGCGGGGGTGAGCCGGGTGGTCGCGGCCATGCGGGACCCCAATCCGCTAGTGGCGGGGCAGGGGCTGGCCCGGCTGGCCGCCGCGGGCGTGGAAACGTCGGCGGGGCTGCTGGCCGAGTCCGCCCGCGAATTGAACATCGGATTCGTGTCCCGCATGGAGCGTGGCCGCCCCTGGTTGCGGCTGAAGGTGGCTGCCAGCCTGGACGGCAAGACGGCCCTGAGCAACGGCGCCAGCCAATGGATCACCGGCCCCGAGGCGCGCCAGGATGGCCACCGCTGGCGCGCGCGTGCTTGTGCCATGTTGACGGGCTACGGCACCGTGCGCGACGACGATCCGCAATTGACAGTGCGCGGGCTGCCGGTGGAGCGCCAGCCGCTGCGGGTGGTCGTGGATAGCCGGCTGGAGACTCCCCCCGGCGCGCGCATCCTGGCCGGTGGCGCTACTTTGGTGGTCGGTGCCGTCGCGGCACCGGAACGCCAGGCCGCGCTGGAGGCGGCCGGCGCCCAGGTGCTGCTGCTGCCGAACCCGGTCGGCAAGGTGGACCTGGCGGCTCTGCTGGCCGAACTGGGCCGGCGGGGCATCAACGAGGTCATGGCCGAGGCCGGATTCAAGCTCAATGGCTCGCTCCTGCGGGCCCGGCTGGTGGATGAGGTGCTCATCTACCTTGCGCCCGTTCTCTTGGGCTCTGTGGCACAGGGCATGTTCAATCTTCCCGTGCTGGAGAAATTGGACGGCAAAACGAGTCTGATTCTCAAGGACTTGCGGCGTGTGGGCGGTGACATTCGTCTGCTCGCCCGCCTGGCCTAGCCCCTTCCCGTAAGCCCTCCCATCGGCTGGAAACCCGCGCCAGTATTGGATTTCCGCTCTCATTGAGGGCATTGCCGTCCGGGATTTTCCCGCTTTTGCACTTTGTTGCAATGATTTTGCTTGCCAAACAATGGGTTGCGAAAGTCTTGGCAACCTGTCTCCAAATGGCAACAGAGCTCCTTCATCTCTTGCACTGCCGCCCGTAAACCCTCACACAACAAAGGCAAACCCGTCGAAAGGCGGGGACGCAAAGCCTCCGGCCTAATGTTCGTGGCGTATGCCGCGAATCATGGTAGCGGGGCTGCCGTGAGGCGCGCTCGTCTAGCGTTTGCGTGTGCCTTTTGGATCCACAGATATCCGAAAGGAGCACCAGATGTTCGCTCAGAAACCCGTGGCCGCCGCCGTGGCCCTGGCCTTGCTGCCGATGGCAGCACTGGCTGAAGGCGAGGTGGAGTTCCGGCTCGATGCGACGGCCACCCAACTGGCGGTCGAAGCCATACGCTCCCCCTTCGTCAACCAGATCAAGGCGAACTACGCGCACAACGCGGGGGCCAAGGGGTCCGGTCTGGTGGTCGGCGTGGTGGATACCGGCCTCAACACGGCGACTGGCCAGCTCAGTGGCCGGATCGTCAGGGGCTACAATTTCCTGGCGAACAACACCAGCACCACCGACGAGGCGGGGCACGGCACGCACGTGGCCGGCATTGTCGCCGCCGCCCGGGATGGGGTGGGCATGTACGGTGTGGCCCCCGCTGCCAAGGTCATGTCGCTCAAGGTCTTCGGAACCGGCTCCACGGACAGCACGACGGTGGACCGGGCCCTGCGCTACGCCGTGGGCAAGGCCAAGGTGCTGAACATGAGCTTTGGCGGTGCGGCGGCTCCCGATACCTCCGCCTACCAGGCCGCCATCAATGGCGGGCTGCTGCTGGTGGCATCCTCCGGCAACAACGGCTGGGCCAATCCCGCCTATCCCGCCCGTTTTGCCAAGGAGAGCTGGGCAAAAGGGCAGATGATTGCCGTGGGCGCGGTGGATGCCAACAACACCATCACCTGGTTCTCCAACCGGGCCGGCGACACCAAGGACTACTATCTGGTGGCCCCGGGGTCGGGCATCTACTCCACTTACCTGAACGGCACCTATACCTCTTTGTCGGGCACCTCGATGGCGGCGCCCCAGGTCAGTGGCGCCGCGGCCGTGATCTGGGCCCGCTGGCCCAGGCTGACGGCTGCTCAGGTGACCAGCATCCTGCTCAATTCCGCCACCGACCTGGGCGCGCCCGGGGCGGATGAGGTGTATGGGCGCGGCCTGTTGAACCTGCAGAACGCCATGGCAGCCCAGGGGGTTGTCACCAGCCCCACCGGGAGCGGCTCCGGCACCCTGTCGGGGTCTTACATCAGCCCGGCGGCCGCGTTCCGCGCCTCCATCAGCCAGGCCAGCACGGCCGGGTTGTTCCAGGTGGTGGGCTTTGACAGTTTCGGACGGGACTACCAGTTCGATCTGGGCAAGACCGTGGCGCCGGCGGCAAGCCTCAGTCTCACCGGGGTTCTGGGGAATGGGGAGCGCATGCTGGGGCTGGCGGAGCGGGTGCTCCCCGACGGCGCGGGCGGCACCCGCCGGCTGGTGGCGAGCCTCGACAACCGGTGGACGCCGCACGCCCAGGCACGGGAAGGCCCTCCGGCCACCAGCGCCGTGGCCGCCTACGAGCGTGGCCGCAGCCCGCTGCCCCGGATGGGGGGCTTCTCCCTCACCAGCCAGGGGGTGGATGGCCGGGAGTGGAGTGTGGGCGCCAACGGCTTTGCCACCCGCTATTTCGGACTGGCGGGCGCCGCTGCACCGGAGCTGACCACATCCCTGGAGCGCTTCGGCAACCCCTACATGAATCTGGTCGCCAACCACAATCACTTTGCCAGTGGTTTTTCCCTCGGCCAGGGCACCACCCTCAAGATGGGGCTGGTCAACAGTGCCGGGCGTTCCCTCGCGACGCAACTGGACGAGGGCGCCGCGCACAAATCCCTGCGTGCCAGCATGGTGATGGCGGAACTCGCCCACAAGACCGATTCCGCCGTGGTGTCGGGCAGCGTGGCGCGGCTCAACGAGCAGTCGGGCCTTCTGGGGGGCGCTTCCGGGTCGTTGTTCGCGCTGGGCGCCAGCCCGAACACCACGGTCACCAATCTGCAGGCGGCGTGGACGCCCGCGCCGGACCTGGCGCTGGCCGCATCCGTGAGCCTTGCCAGCACAGCCTCTTTCAACAATCCGGCCAACAGCCTCGTGGCCGGGGTCTCCAACCTGAGAAGCCGAGCGGCAACGCTGGGGCTGGTCAAATCCAGCACCTGGCTGCGCGATGACCGCATGACGCTAACTGTTTCCTCGCCCATGCGGGCGACAGCCGGGGTGATGACGTTCGACCTGCCGAAGGACGTCGACGCTCAAGGCAACGTTGTGCGGGCGCGTCACGATGTGAGCCTCAAGCCTCAGGGAATGGAGCGCCGCTACGAGGCCACCTATACCCTGCCCACCCGGGAGGGGGGCTGGATGTTCGGGCTGGTCCGCCGGTTGCAGCCGGACCACGACCGCAGCGCTGCGCCGGAAAACATGGCGGCCGTGCGTTACACCCGCAGTTTCTGATCCTAGCCGTTGTTCCCTCCCGGACCGTGCCTACCGACTCCCTGGGCACACCGGGCCTCACCGGTGGGCAGGCTTCCCTGGCTTGCCCGCCGGTTTTTTCTCCCTTTTTCTGCGTTAGCCGGTGCGGTTCGATCCGCTACTGTTGACCCGAACAAGTGCAATCCGGTCGGAGTGGGGAACGTGAGCAACGAGACACAGGTGCAGCCCTGGTGGCAGGGGCTGGCGAGCAGTGGGCAGGGAGGGGGCGCTGTGGTGGCCGCCTTCGTGATTGCCATGTTGGCGCTGGTGACGGACCGCTGGCTGGGGATTCTCGCGCTAGACGCCTTGCCCGCCTCTGGTCGCGAAGTGCCGGGTGCGCTGGCCGCCGCCGTTTCCGAACTCAGATTGCAGACCTTGTGGCGCGGCGCGGCGCTGATGGTGCTGCTGCTGGTGTTGGGTGCCTGGCTGGCCCGCCTGGGGGTTGAGCGCATGGTGCGCGTCACCGAGGCCGTCGTGCCGCTGGCCGAGGGGCGCATTCAGGAGCCGGCGTCACCCCAGCCCGAGCAGGATCCGCTGCTGGCTGCCGTGGCCCACACCCGGGTGAGGGTCTCCGCCCTGCTGCGGCTGGCGGATGAATGCTGCCGGCAGCTCAGCCAGTCGGCGTTGCAGATTGCCGAGATCACCCATCCTGACCGTCAGGCCGTCCAAGTGCCGGAAGCAAGCGTGCCACCCCAGTCGGAGCCGCGCATCTCTGGCGAGGTGGGGGACACCCAGGCGCCCGAGGCGGACGATGCCCTCAATCGGGCCACCGACCGAATTTGGGGGCTGATCGGCAACACCCGGGCCATGGCGGACGAAACGCGTCTGCTCGCCATGAATGTGGTGATGGAGTCCGGCCGCGCCGGCGAGGCGGGTCGAGAGTTCGCCGAACTGGCCCACGATATTCGTACCTTGGCCGAGCAATCGCGGCGCTCGTCCGACGAGGTCGATGCCATCGTCGCGCAGATTGCCGCCAACGCAGGGATCGCGCGCCCTGCTGCGGCAGGCAGTGCCGGTTCGCCCGGGAACGAGCGCCAGCCCGATGGACCCCGGAGCGGTCTTGGCCTGGGCCTTGGCCCGCGTTCGGAAGAGATTGCCCGGCAGGATAATCTGCTCAATGCCTTGCACGACCGGGAGGCCCGGCTGGAAACCGTTGGCGCCATTGGCCTGCGCTTGGAGCAGGCCGCCCGCTCCCTTGCCGAGGCCATTGCCCGGTTCGATTTTGAAGCGGGGTGGCCGGCCGTGCCGCGCGCGGAAGAGGAGCAACGGGCGGTCCCCCGGGCGCCCAATAGTCTTTTGGTGACCGTGGAGCTGGCGGAGCGGCAGCTGGAAGGCGTGACCGCAGACTTTGCCCTCAGTGGCGCGAGTCTGGTGCTACCCGCGGCATTGCCCGTGGGGGGGCAGGTCAGGCTCGCCATCCGCCTGCCCCACGACAATCCGGAAACCTTCCGCACCCAGGCCCCGTTGCGTCTGCAGGCGCGGGTGGTGTGGTCCCGCCCGGGAGCCGGGGGCAATCAGCTGCATGGGGTGAGCTTCGACGCCCTGGACGATGAACAGCGGGGCAAGCTGAGGGTGTGCCTCCAGTTCTTCCGCCGTCACGCGCTCTACAGCAAGGCTTGAATGGTGCCGGGCTTGCCGCAGGGCAGGCCGCGTCTCCAAGCGGGGGGCAAATCGAGTAAGCTTTGCGTCATCATGGCGATTCGACTATTTTTTCTCTTGCTGCTGGCAGCCAATGTCTTTTTCTACTTGCACGCAGCCGGTTACATGGGGTCGCTCGCCACCGGGCGGGAGCCCGAGCGCCTGCAAAACCAACTGAAGCCTGAGGCGATCAGCCTGCTCCCGCCTCAGCAAGGCGGTGAAAACCGGAAGGACGTGGCCGCCGATTCCACCTCCGATCCCGCCAAGGCCGTCGTGCCGGTACTTTCTCCCATTTGTCTTTCCCTCTCGGGCACTGCCGATGCGGTGGCGCGCGCCACCAGCCATCTCAGGCCGGCGGCAAAGGAGGGGCTTCAGGTCAATGAGCGGACGGTGAGCGGAGGTGTGCGCTATTGGGTGCTGATTTCCGGTTTCACGACCCAGGGCGAGGCGGCCCTGGCGGCGGACAGACTGCGTGGGCAAGGTGTGGCTGATGTGGCGGTGATGACCGATGACCGCGCCTTGGGCCCGGTGGTTTCGCTGGGCTTGTACCGCACCGAGGCCGGGGCCCGCGAGCGGCTCGCCGGCCTGCGCTTGCAAGGGGTGCGCAATGCCCGGCTCACCAGCCGTAATTATGGCGATGCCCGCCTGGCGCTGGATTTGACCGGGATGCCGGACGTGGTGCGCAAATGGGCCGACCGGGTGGGCGGCGCCTCGTCGGGCCTCAGCCGGCTCGAATGCCAGGTCCAGCATGGCCGCTAGCAGACCCTTCATCGTTGGGCTGACAGGAGGCATTGGCAGTGGCAAGAGTGCCGCCGCCGATCTCTTTGCAGCGCTGGGCGCCGGTCTGGTGGATACCGACGCGATCGCCCACGCCCTCACCGGTCCCGGTGGGGCCGCCATGGCGGCCATCCGCTCGACTTTTGGCGAGCAGGTGCTTCGCGCCGATGGTGCGCTGGACCGTGCGGCCATGCGTCAGTTGGTTTTCACCGATGCGGCAGCCCGGCGTCGGCTGGAAGCTGTGCTGCACCCTCTGATCCGCGCCGAGAGTGCTCGCCAGTGCCTGCACAGCCAGGCGCCCTATGTCGTGCTGGTGGTGCCCCTGCTACTCGAATCCGGCGACTACCGCAGCCGCGTGGACCGGTTGCTGGTTGTGGATTGCCCCGAGGCCGAGCAGGTGCGGCGCGTGCGGGTACGCAGCGGCCTGACCGAGCCGGAGGTGCTGGCTATCATGGCGGCCCAGGCCAGCCGGGGCGAACGGCTCGCGGCAGCGGACGATGTGCTGGACAATGGTGGCACCATTGATACGCTCGCCGGTCAGGTGGCGGCGCTTCACGCGAAATACCTCTCGCTTGCCAAAAGCGCCGCGCCTGCTTGACAAAGGGCCTGTGTTATCATTTTCTGTCGAATTCACGCGCCTCGGCGGTAGTTGATGATCACCTACGAGTTTCCTTTCAGCGAGCGCATCAGGACGTTGCTGAGGCTGGAAGACCTTTTCGAAAAAGCCGCCCATTTCTCGCGCGCAAGCGGTGCCCTTGAGCACCATGTGGCCATGCTCACCCTGTTCGAGGTGATTGATGTGGCGGGCCGCGCCGATCTGAAGATCGATCTGATGCAGGAGCTGGAGCGGCAGCGGCAGGTGTTGATCGGCTACCAGGCCAATCCCGACATTTCCACCGAAGCCCTGTCCGGTGCCCTGTTCGAGATCGAGCAGGCCAGCGGTTCGCTGCGCAGTCTCACCGGCAAGACCGGCCAGCATTTGCGGGAGAACGACTGGCTGATGAGCATCAAGGGCCGGGCTGGCATTCCCGGTGGCTTGTCGGAGTTCGACCTGCCTTCCTACCATTACTGGCTTAACCGTCCCACCGAAGAACGGCAGCGAGACCTGATGGGCTGGCTCAATCCCATGCTGCCCATCCGGGATGCGCTGGCCATCGTGCTGCGCCTGTTGCGTGCCAGTGGCCGGCCAGAACCCCAGCAGGCCGCCCGCGGTTCTTTCCAGCTCATGCTCGCGGGGCGGACGGCGCAGATGGTGCGGGTCGCGCTCAAGCGCAGCGACGGCGTCATCCCGGAAGTCAGCGCCAACCGTTACGCGCTCAACATCCGCTTCATGTGCTTCGACAATCTCGCCCGTGCCCGGCAGTGCGAGACCGATCTCTCCTTTGATCTGACCTTCTGTACCCTGTGATGGAACTGCCCCGTCGACCGGCTGCGCCCGCACGGCAGGTGGCCTGCCCCGCGTGCGGCAAGGCTGTGGCCTGGGTGCCGGAGAGCGCCTTCCGCCCTTTCTGTTCTGCCCGCTGCAAGCAGATCGACCTGGGCGCCTGGGCCCAGGAAGAATACCGGGTGCCGGGTGCTCCGGGTTCCGATTTGCCCGAAACCTTGCCGGAGCGCTGAGCGCCGTAGCGGCGGGCGCTGGCGCAGGGGCCAGAGGTTCGCCGGTTTCGGCTTGTTCTCCCGCTAGGCGCCCCAGAATGCGCGGATGCCCGCCACGCCGTGGGCGCCTGCCGTGCGGGCTTCATCCTGATCTTCAGGTGTCATGCCGCCCAGGGCGAACAGGGGCAGGGACGTGTCCGCCGCCAGTGCGGTGAAGGACGCCCAACCCAAGGCTGCCTGACCCGGATGGCTGGCGGTGGGCAATACCGGGCCGAGCAGGGCGTAATCCAGTTCCAGTTGGGCAGCCCGCTCCAGTTCTTCCCGGTTGTGGCAGGAGGCCCCTACCCAGGGCAAGGCAGGGCGGGTGCCCGCCAGATTCAGCTCGCGCGCGGGCAGGTGCACGCCGTCTGCGCCCAGTTCCTCGGCCAGTTGCCGGTCCTGGTGCAGGATGAGCTGGCCGCCATGCTGCCGTACCCGAAGCAGGGCTTCCCGGGCGAACGTGCGCCGCGCATCCGGCTGGAGGGCGGGTTCGCGCACCAGCACCAGCCGCAGTCCGTCGACGAGTCGCCGCTCAAGCTGTTGCAACTGGGCGGTGACGCCGATCTCCCCGGCGCGGGTGATGGCCAATTGGCGCGGGAGCCGCAGGGCCTTGAGGATGGGCGCATTGGCCGGCAGCATGGGTTCCACGACCGCTTGGTCGGGGGCCTGCCAGGCCAGCGCGCTGTGTTGATGGTCGCGCACGGTGCCGCTCCAGGCTTCTACCTGAAAGAAGTGCAGGCGGACCAGCGCGTGGGGGTAATCGAACTGCCGGGTGAGCCAGGGATAGGCCCGGGTGACGGTGATCTCCAGCTCTTCTTGCAACTCCCGGACCAGAGCGTCCCGTACGCTTTCGCCAGGCTCCACCTTGCCGCCGGGGAACTCCCACCAACCCGCGTAGGGTGTGCCTTCCGGGCGCTGGCCCAGCAGATAGCTGCCATCCGGCCGCAGGATGACCGCTGCCGCCACGTCCACCACTTTGCGCATCCTAGAGCCCCTGCCGGCCGGCGTAGTCCCGGGCGAACTGCCAGGCGACCCGCCCGCTGCGGGAGCCGCGCAGCAACGCCCACTGCAGGGCTTCGCCGCGGCTGGCGGCGATTTCCGCTTCGCCCACGCCGAATTCGCCCAGCCAGTGATGGACCACCCGCAGGTATTCGTCCTGGCTGAATGGGTAGAAAGACAGCCACAGACCGAAACGCTCGGACAGCGAAATCTTTTCTTCCACCGTTTCGCCCGGGTGGATTTCGTCCCCCACGTGGCGGGTTTCCAGGTTTTCGGCCATGAACTCGGGCATGAGGTGGCGCCGGTTCGAGGTGGCGTAGATGAGCACGTTGTCCGGCACGCTGGCCACGGAGCCATCCAGCACACTCTTCAGGGCCTTGTAGCCGGGCTCCGATGCCTCGAAGGAAAGGTCGTCACAAAAGATTACGAAGCGCTCCGGGCGGTTGTTCACCAGCTCCACAATGTCGAGCAGGTCCGCCAGATCGCCCTTGTCCACCTCGATCAGGCGCAGTCCCTGGTTGGCGTACTCATGCAGCAGCGCCTTCACCAGCGAGGACTTGCCGGTACCTCTGGCGCCCGTGAGCAGGACATTGTTGGCCCGGCGTCCCTTGATGAACTGGCGGGTGTTTTCGTGGATCCGTCTTTTTTGCTCGTCGATATCCTGGAGGTTGTCCAGACGGATAGTGTGCGGTCGCGTCACCGGTTGCAGGAAGCCCCGGCCGCCCTTCTTGCGCCAGCGGAACGCCACGGCGACGCGCCAGTCAGTCGGGGGCGGCGGGCCGGGAAAGACGGCCTCCAGCCGGTCCACCAGCGCCTCCATCCGGGCCAGGAAATGGGCGAATTCACTCATCACGGGTCTCCTGTCTATCCTTCCGGGGCCAGGTCCACCACACGATGAAAAGCAGCAGGGCAAGCGCCACGCCGGCTTCCAGCAGTATCACCCACATGGTTTGACGTACCTCCCGGGCCAATGGCTGCGGTGCAGGGCGGTATACTCCCGCCCTTCCGCCAAGCCCCGACTCTAGCAAATTGAACGTGATTCGCCATCTTGCCCTGTGGGGCAGCCTCGCCTTCGGGCTGATGCTCGCCGGTTGCGGCGGCGGCCCTCGCCCGCCCGCGCCCAGCGGGCCAGCCGAGCCCCGGCCCTCGACGTCCGTGTGTCAGGGCTGCCCGGGGTGCGTGCCTTGCCCGACCCCGCCCGTCGTAACGCCGCCGCCGGTGACGACCCCCGGCGTGCCCAGCGGGCCGCCGCTCTCCCTCAAGGGGCGCCCCCTGCAGCCTGCCCGCTGGTCCCAGCTCCCGGGGTGGGGGGAGGATGACCCCGTGCCCGCCCTGAGCGCCTTCCTGGCCAGTTGCCCGGCGCTCAAGGAGGCGGCGTGGCGCAAGCCCTGTGCCGAGGGGCGGATGCTCGCCGGGGCCGATGCGGCGACTGCCCGCCGGTTTTTCGAAACCAACTTCCAGCCCTATCAGGTGGTCAATGGCGACGGCAGTCGCGAGGGGCTTGTCACCGGATATTACGAACCCATCATCCGGGCAAGCCGTAGCCGCTCCCGTGCTTTCAACTACCCCCTCTATGCGCCGCCGGACGATCTGCTCACCATCGACCTGGGGGAGCAATACCCCGAGCTGAAAGGCATGCGTCTGCGTGGCCGGCTCGAGGGCAAGCGCGTTGTGCCTTACTACAGCCGGGCCGAATTGATGGGGCCGCGCCAGGGCGTGCTCAATGGCAAGGCGCTGTTCTATGCCGCCGACCCCATCGAGTTGTTCTTCCTGCAAGTCCAGGGCTCGGGCCGACTGCAACTGGAGGATGGCGGTCAGGCGCGGGTGGGGTACGGGGACCACAATGGCTACCCCTACCAGTCCATCGGAAAGTACCTGATCGACCGCGGGGAGTTGAAGGCCGAGCAGGCTTCCATGGACGGTATCAAGGGCTGGGCGCGTGCCAATCCGGGGCGGGTGGATGAACTGCTCAACGCCAACCCGGCGTACGTGTTCTTCCGGGAGCTGCCGGGGAACGGGACGGCCGGGCCGCCTGGCACCCTGGGCGTGCCCCTGACCCCGGGGCGCAGCCTGGCGGTGGATACCAAAGCCATACCGCTCGGCGCGCCGGTGTTTCTGGCCACCACCCATCCCAATGCCCCCAAGCCGCTCAACCGCCTGATGCTGGCCCAGGATACAGGGGGCGCCATCAAAGGCGCAGTCCGCGCCGATTTCTACTGGGGCACGGGGCCTGAGGCGGGGCTGCAGGCGGGCCGCATGAAGCAGAAGGGCCAGATGTGGGTGTTGATCCCCATGGGCGTGACGCAGTAGTGCGCACGAAAACGGTGCGTCAAACCTGGAAAAGGCACGTAATAGGTGCGTAATTCCGTCGGCTGGAAGGTGCGGCACTTGTTAAGTGCGTGATTTTCAAGAGATGCACTAAGTTGGTTTGATTCTTGCTCCAAGGGCTCCCATCGTTGAGTTTGTGGAGCCCCAAAATGGAGCAGGCCAAGACAGCCGCAGACGTAGTGTTCATTCTTCTGGGTGCCATCATGGTACTCGCCATGCATGCCGGGTTTGCCTTCCTGGAACTTGGTACCGTGCGCAAGAAGAATCAGGTCAACGCCCTGGTGAAGATCCTGTGTGACTTCTCGGTGTCCACCGTTGCCTACTTCTTCATCGGCTACAGCATCGCCTATGGCACCCACTTCTTCACCGGCGCCTCGACGCTGGCCGAGCAAAGCGGTTATGGCCTGGTCAAGTTCTTCTTTCTGCTGACCTTCGCTGCGGCCATTCCCGCCATCGTCTCCGGCGGTATTGCCGAGCGGGCCAAGTTCAACCCCCAGTTGCTGGCCACCTTTCTGCTGGTGGGCTTCGCCTATCCGTTCTTTGAAGGCATTGCCTGGAACCAGGCCTACGGCATTCAGGCCTGGCTGAAAGCCACCTTCGGCGAAGAGTTCCACGATTTCGCCGGCTCCGTGGTGGTACACGCCTTTGGCGGCTGGATCGGCCTCACCGCGGTGGTGCTGCTCGGTGCCCGCCGGGGCCGTTACAGCAAGGACGGCGGCATCGCCGCCCACCCGCCCTCAAGCATTCCCTTCCTTGCCCTGGGGGCGTGGATTCTGGCCGTGGGCTGGTTCGGCTTCAACGTCATGTCAGCCCAGACCCTGGACAAGATTTCCGGCATTGTGGCGGTCAATTCGCTCATGGCCATGGTGGGCGGCACCCTCGCCGCGCTGTTCATCGGCCGGAACGACCCGGGCTTCGTGCACAACGGGCCCTTGGCCGGTCTGGTAGCCGTGTGCGCCGGCTCGGATGTGATGCACCCGATTGGTGCGCTCGCCACCGGCGTCGTCGCCGGCGCCCTGTTCGTCTACATGTTCACCCTTACCCAGAACCGCTGGAAGATCGATGACGTGCTCGGCGTGTGGCCGCTACACGGCCTTTGCGGGGCGTGGGGCGGTGTCGCCGCCGGCATCTTCGGCAGTCAGGCCCTGGGGGGGCTCGGTGGCGTGGCCCTTGGAGCCCAGGTCGTCGGCACGCTGATGGGCGTGGGCATCGCCCTGGTCGCTGGCGGGGTAGTCTATGGCGCGCTCAAGGCCAGCCTCGGGCTGCGCCTCGACGCGGAGGACGAATTCAACGGCGCCGACCTCACCATCCACAAGATCACTGCCACACCCGAGCGGGAAACGCTGTGGTGATTCTGCCGGCGGCTCTCGGCGCCGGTCGCGCATGAAACGAAGAAGGGGGCCGAGGCCCCCTTCTTCATTTGCGGCTGGCTACACGTGCGCCTCGCCCCGCCCCGATCTTGCCCGCAAAGCCTCATAGAGCATCGCCGGGCCCAACAGGGTGTCCTTCAAGCCCTCCCGTATTCTCTCAGAGCCCAGCGCCTGGCTGCTCATGGCCGTGTGTGCTTCCAGCGCATCCATGATGGCGTTCATCAGTGCCTGCGAGAGGTCCGGCGAATTGGCGAACTGCTCCTTGGTGTTGTTGGCAGCTTGCTGCACCAGGGTATCGTTCTCCAGCAGCTTGCCTTTCAGCGCGCCATTCACGTAGACCAGTTGGTCGTTGTCCGAAAGTTCCCCCTCGAACAGGCCATTCACCTTCTGGATGATTTCATCGAGGAAGGCCTTCTCCTTGTCGTGCAGCGTGCCGCTGCCAGTCTCGGTCATCGGCGGCAGCTTCTGTGCCTCGCCCTGCTTCAGGTCCAGGGTCTGCTGACCCTTGTTTCTCAAAGAGTGGTGGGTCAGCGTCACCTTGGACAGGTCGACCGTTTCCCGCTCGCGCCCGAAGTCGAGCAGCGGGATCAGGCGCTTGAAGAAGAGATAGCGCTTCTCGATGTCGGTATTGCCGTAGTCGAAAATCTGCGACAGGAAGGCATACAGCCGGTTGAAAGCGCCCATGTCGCCCTTGAACAGGGTCAGTGCGGCCATGATGTCCTTGGCTGCCTGGGCGGCTTTCTCGTCGTGGTTGGCTTCGGCGGTGGCTTTCTCGTGCTGGGCGGCCTTGTAGCGTTTCAGCAGGCGGTCGGCCACCGGGGCGATGGCGGCGCTGAGTTGGGCCTGGGTGGCCTTGGGGTTGGTTTCGGCCTCGGCCACACGGTCGACCTCGAAACCATCGTAGTAGCCCGTGGCATCCAGCTTGGCGCGTAGGTCCAGCACCCGGTGCGGGTCGGTATTGGCTTCGAGTTCAGCGGTCTCGTAATAGGTCTTGAAGGCGGCCAGGATGTCCTGGGGCTCGTTGACGAAATCGAGGATGTAGGTGGTGTCCTTGCCGGGATGGGCGCGGTTGAGGCGTGACAGCGTCTGCACGGCCTGGATGCCGCCCAGCCGCTTGTCCACGTACATGCCGCACAGCA
>JRYG01000281.1_pt1 | contig 83267 bp, 71 predicted proteins | sample 235341 | NCBI WGS metagenome assembly JRYG01 (sample SAMN03074218, study PRJNA261478) | activated sludge metagenome | biome: Wastewater Treatment Plant; feature: Wastewater; material: Activated sludge; isolation source: activated biomass of a wastewater treatment plant treating hydrocarbon... ...
GCGTCAGGTATGGAACTGATGCGAAGGCCCCTCCGGCGTTTACAAGGTGTTTAAGAGCGCCTGAAGGATAAGATATGAATCGCAGTGCGAACCGCGCAATTCATTTGCACCAATATTTGCATCGAACATCAAATGCCGTGAAATTGAGGATTGAATCAATTCAATTTCAAAAAATTTCAATTCAAAAATCAAGAATCATTGATCTTCGACTGTGCCGACCGAGTTCTGGAGGCAGTCTTACGGGTTACCCGGGCGTTGGAAGGGGATGTGTAGCGCGTGGCTGGCAATTTGACCCGCTCAACCTGGGCGTTTTCCGCTCGTGCAACCTGATCAAGCGTTGCGTAAAGTTGATTGATGAGGGTTGGGCCTATTGCGGTTTCCAGAAGCTGATATTGAGCTTCAACCAGAGGCGCAATTTCCGTCACCAGTTGCTCTGCTTGGGGCGTAAGCCGCACGAGCACGCGCCTTGCGTCTTCGGGTACCCGGCTGCGCTGAACCAGTGCAACCTCTTCCATTCGGGTCAATACACCGGTCAGGCTGGGACTGAGGATCTGGCATTGGTCGCAGATTTGCCACGGCTCCAAATCCCCTTGCTCGCTCAAGACACGCATGATGCGCCATTGCTGCTCGGTCAGCCCGTAATGGTTAAGGATCGGACGGAAATGGGAGAGCAGAATCTCTCTGGCGCGCAGCAGCATCAGAGGTAGATTGCGATGCGTGATTCGAGCGGACATGCGAGCCCCGGAACGATTGTCTAACTTGTTAAGAACTGCAATCTTAACCCTTGCGAGGAGTATTCGCCCGTTTGACGCATGAATGGTGGTGCCTACCAGGATTGGTGGAACCTCCTCGCTGGCTCGCGACATGGAGCGGATGTTTCGTTAATATATTAATTTTTAGCCCATCCAACGGATCGGCACAATGATCTTGGAGTAGCTTTTGCTGGATAGTGGTGCGCGTGCTGCAAGGAGCCGATGGCCCACGCCGATGCGGGCATTGGCTCACCGTAACTTTCGCTTGTACTTTGGCGGTCAGGCCATTTCTATCCTTGGCACCTGGGTGCAGCAGGTCGCCCTGTCCTGGCTGGTCTACCGGTTGACCGGCTCAGTAGCCTTGCTTGGGGTGACGACATTTGCTGCGCTTCTGCCCCAGCTGGTCGTCGGGCCCGTGGCCGGAGCCTGGGTGGACCGGCGTGACAAGCGCCGTGCGCTGATCGTGGTGCAAGCATTGCTGTGCCTTCAGGCCGGAGTCTTGGCGTTGTTGACTGCTTTTGGGGCGATCGGCCCGGCCTTGATTGTGGCCATGTCTGCCTTGCTTGGCGTGCTGAACGCCTTCGACACGCCCCTGCGGCAATCTTTGATCAATTCCTTTGTGGCGGACCGAGCGGATCTGCCCAACGCCCTCGCGCTCAATGCCATGCTGTTCAATGCGGGGCGCTTTGCGGGTCCCCCGTTGGCCGGGGTGCTGGTCGGGGTGACTTCCGAGGCATTCTGTTTCGCGCTCAACGCTGCATCATTCATGGCGTTGCTGACCGGAGTGTTACTCATCCGCATCGAAGCTACACCCAAGGCGGCCGGGTCCATGGGACGCGTGTTTCGCGAGGGGCTCGCTTATGCATGGGCAACTTATCCTGTCCGGGTTCTAATCCTGACGCTCGCCGTGGTGAATGTGACCGCTTCCAGCTACGCCGTATTGCTGCCGGTATTTGCCAAAGACGTATTTGCGGGGGACGCCATCACCTTGGGCTGGCTGTGGGGGGCTGCCGGCTGTGGTGCGTTTGGATCGACCGTATTCCTGGCCACTCGCAAAAGCGTTCCAGGGCTTGTCAAAGTCGTGTTGGCAGGAGCGGGGCTGAGCGCAGTGGCATTGTTGGTCTTTGCGCTGAATCTGCACCTTGCAATGGCTTTGGCCGCGATGGTGGCCCTTGGATTTGGCATTTCGGTGTGCAACGTCGGGATCAACATGTTGCTCCAGAGCCTTGCACCGGATGAACTTCGAGGCCGAGTGGTTTCGTTCTTCACCTCGACCCGTTTCGGGTTCGATGCCATTGGCGGGTTACTGGCAGGCTTGCTGGCGACCGAAGTGGGTGCGCCGCGAACCCTGCTCATCGAGAGTGCAGTGTTGTCGATTTTCGCGGTCGCGGCGTTTAGATTGCGACGACGTCTGCGGGAGGCCATCGCCTAGCGGCCGCGTATGGGTTTGGGGGCCGGACACAGGAGTGGCGCTTCCAGCACGGTGGTTAAGGGCGAACAAAAAAGCGCCTGCAGCGAATGCTGCGGCGCTTTGGGCCCATCACATCGGCTGAATGCTTACTGAGAAAACTCGATGCGACGATTCCGTTGACGGCCTTCGGCGGTGAGATTGTCCGCTACCGGTTTGTCCGCTCCCGCTCCTTCCGCTACAAGGTTGCTGTCGGGAACACCGTTCAACACAAGGAACGCGCGGACCGATTCAGCACGGCGAAGTGAGAGCGCACGATTGCTTTCCGGATGGCCCTTGTTGTCGGTGTGGCCAACGATGCGCAGTTTGCGGCCGTCCTCCGAGAGCATTCCCGCGAGCTTGACCAACCCGGGTTTGACCGCTTCTGGCAGGTCTGCCTTGCCCGATGCGAACTCGATGGCGAGATTGAGCAATACGTTCGGGTCCGCTTTCGGGGCCTTGGCCAGAGCTGCGTCCACCGTCAGGCGGTTGTCGAGCGTTGTGCCTTCCGGCAGAAAGCCGGCAAACCACTCGCCAATGGATACCTTATCCGCATCAGAACCTACTTTGCCTTCCAGTACCGCGGCAGAGGCGTCGAGCGTCAGCGCGCCGTCGCTCAAACCACGAATGCGGGCATACAAGTCCAGCAGTTTGCCCTTCCATTGGGGCAGCGCAGCGCCTGACTGTACCAACAACTGATCGGTAACTTTGTCGTCGCCCCAAAGCAGTTTGGCCTGCTCCAGCATGCGGGCCTTGGAAGCATCGTCGGGAACGAGTCCGCTCAAAGTAACGCCGCCTGCGCCGGCAGCCAGCGACCATTTTGCTGCGCTTGCGGCTGGCGCGGCAGTGGCCACCGCTGGCGTTGCGTCAGTCGCAGCCTTGGGTTTGGTGGGAGCCTTGACCAGTTGGCTGGCCCAGATGGTGATTGCGATCACCAGCGCGATCACCAGCGCCAGCACAAACCCTACCGCCCACGAATGCTCTTGATCCTGCTCGTCCATGCTTCGCTCCCTTGCTGTAATTGTAAAAAAAGTAATTCTAGGGCGACGGGTGTCAGCTATTGCCTTAGTGCGTGTAAAACATTGTGCTCCTCGACCGAACAGGGTGCTTGAACTTTATGCGCAAACCGTTATATTAGGAAAATCTAATTAACAGGAGCCCAGCGTGAGCAAATCCTTTGTCACCATCACTCAAGACGTTTCCAAAGCTCTAGAAACCCTTCGGGCAGAAGTGCCGGAGACGATGCAAGGCTTCGGTGCCATGGCCAAGGGCGCGCTCAAGGAGGGCAGCCTTTCTGCGCTGCAGAAAGAGCTCATCGCATTGGCGATTGGCGTGGCGTCGCGGTGCGACGCGTGCATCGGTTTCCACGTAAAGGCCTTGATTCGCCTGGGTGTCACCCGGGAGCAGTTGATGGAAACCCTCGCAGTGTGCACCTACATGGGCGGGGGGCCGACCCTGATGTATGCGGCGGAGGCCGTGCGAGCCTATGAAGAATTCACTGCCAAGTCAGCGCGCCCTGCCGCTGCTTGATACAGATCCAAGCTCTACTCAAATCCACAGGGGCGTTGTATACTTGTCAACTTGCTGCTGCGGACGCAACGTCCTTGGCGGTTTCCCACGGAGAGGTGCCGGAGCGGTCGAACGGGGCGGTCTCGAAAACCGTTGTACGCGCAAGCGTACCGTGGGTTCGAATCCCACCCTCTCCGCCAAGAATGCTTGTAGCCCGCTGACCAGGCGGGTTTTTTGTTGCCGCAGATTGGGAATTCGGGGCAGGTTCTCCGGTTCTTGATTCGGCTGCTGCCCGGTGTTTCTATGCGTTGGCATGCGGTTTTCAGGGTGTTTCTGGGTGTTGCAATCATGCAACAGACGTGTCCTTCCCCTTTGGTGTAGGGGCGCCCAGGGTGCCCATAAAACCAGAACCCGACAGGGTGGTGGTCTGCTTGGTCGCTTTGCATCCTGTGTCCGCAGGCGTCCCGGGCGACTTGGTCTTCTGGGCTGGGTGGCGGCAAATATGAATCGCTCCGGGTTTCGTGAAGGCAGTTTTGTTTGAGTCAGGGTGCGACCGCCTGCTCGCTCAGGTTGCGGTAGTAGGCTGCCTCGGCTTCCACGGGGGAATGTATCCCGTCGGCTCAAGCAAGCGGTGATGGTTGAACCATGAGACCCGCTCGAGGGTAGCCAACTCGACCGCTTCGGCGCTCTTTAAGGGCCCTCGCCAGTGGATGACGTCTGCCTTGTGCAGTCCGTTGATGGTCTCGGCTAGCGCATTGTCGTAGCTGTCGCCACGGCTGCCGACCGACGACTCGATACCCGCTTCTGTCAAACGCTCGCCATATCGGATCGAGACGTACTGCGAACCGCGGTCGCTATGATGGATCAAGGCGTTGCGTTCAGGCTGGCGAGCCCGGAGGGCCTGCTCCAAGGCGTCGAGGACGGGCTGGCGATTGACGTGGTCGAGTGGACACGGCTTAACCGAATCCGGCTGAGCGGTCCGCTGCACCTTTCCCCGCGTCGCACCACGCAACCCCTTGGCCCGCATCAGCCGTTCGACCGTGCAACGGGCGATCTCGAAGCCTTCGCGCTGCAATTGCCGTCGCACCTTGCGCGCCCGATACACCTGCAGATTCGCCTCCCAGATTCGCACGATGCGCCCATCCAGCACGTCGTCGCGACGGGCTCGCAGACAGCGCAAGGCCGGATCGCGCCGACGGGCTACCGCACGATGGCAGGCCGACGGGGCAACCTGCAGCACCCTGCAGATTGGCTCAATCCCGAAGCGCTCGCGATGCATGGCTCCATCTTCTCAAGAGTTGGAGCCTCCGCAATAACCGGGGCGATTCACAATTCGCGTCGACGCGTTGATTCGGAGATCGCGTGACCAGTCGAACGAGCAGTTTGCTGGCCTCCTAGAAGCTGACACTTGGTGGGTGCCGCTGGCGACCTTGACAATTGCGCCAGACAACAGCGGGAGGGAATGAACAGAGACCAGCCGGGGCCTTTCAAGAGTTTCGCAATTCCATCAGCGTTTGCCGCCCAAACCAGCTTGCTCCTGGTTCGAGCAGGATTGGTGTGGCGATACAACCGGCTTCGATGCACAGCATGTGCCGGAAATCACGGGCTGGCATGTCTTTCAGTGCCGCGCACTTGTCTTCCCACGGGTTCCAAACAACGGTGTCAGTGAATCCCTCGCTGTGCACACCAAGAGGCCGGCCGGGGTCGCGCAGCAGCAGGGTAGGGGGCGCGTCCTGGTAGATACGGTCCACTTCTCCTTCTACTGTCAGGGCAACGCCGGTGTCCCGTACCAGCTTGTTCCCTTTGGTCTGGTCTTGGTAGAGGGTGCCATTGAGCCCTTCGAGGAGGATGTTCTCCACCTCTGCCACACGCAGATAGGTGTGTAGCGCCGAAGTGAAACTGAAGGCGTGGGCACCTGGGTTCTCCACTTCAAGTTCCATATCCAGCCGGTCGCCACCGATTCCCACGCTGAGTTCCAGGTGAAATGCGTGCGGCCAGATCTGGCGCGTGGTTTCATCGTCGTCGAGCGTCAGCGTTGCAAGCGCAAACTCTTTCTCCTGCCGAATGCCCTCGAGTTTCCAGGCAGATGTGCGAGCAAAACCATGCCGGGGTAGTGGTCCGGTTGGACCAAACTGGGGAAAGATCACGGGAACGCCGCCACGAATGGCTTGGCGACCGTCGAAGGCGGATGTTTCGCTCAGGTATAGCCGCTCACCGCCGGCGGCGGGTATCCAGGAGACCAGGTGTCCCCCGTGCAGCGTGATCACCGCCTGTGCGCCGTCAGCGCAGCGTAGTTGTAAGGCGGGCAGACCGTGGAAAGAGATCAGTTGAGGGGGGTTCTGGTTGTCGTTCACGGGGGATTCCTGGATGGGCGGATAGGCGTCATTGGCCCTCTTTGGCTCCGGGTTACTACTAACGGACTGTGCGGCGAGCGGCGCAAGCTCTTATAGTAGTTTCACTGCGCAGTGCAAGCGTCCCGACGAGGGCGTGGATTCGCCAGCAGGCGAAGAGGATAAAGGAGGAGGACAAGATGGCCAAATTGATTGCCTTGTACAGGCGGCCCCGCGACAAGGTGGCCTTTGACCGCTACTACCAGGAAGTACATGCTCCCTTGGCAAGCCAGATTCCCGGTCTGCGGGGTTATGAGGTGAGTCGCGGCAGCGTGGTGGAACTGGGGAATTGCTCGGCCTATTACATGGCGGCAATACTGACATTCGACAGCAAAGCCGCCTTGCATGCAGCACTGGAAAGTCCTGAGGGAAGGGCTGCAGCCGAAGACCTGAAGCGTTTTGCCACTGGCGGGGTGGACCTGTTCGTTTTCGAGCACGGGGAAATCGCGCTCACGGTCTGAACGTCGTTGCCGCGGCAGGCTTGGGTGCCGGCCCTGGGGCCGGCACCCGATCCTTACAGCCCCTGCAGCGCCAGCACCCCGTGCTTGATGCTATTGTCTTCGGGGTCGTTGCTGAGCACAAAGCCGAGGTTCTGCACGAATTTGAGCATGCGATCGTTGTCCGACAGGAAGATGCCGTTCATGTACTTCAGGCCACGGTCCTGAGCAGTTTCAATCAGCACGCTCATCAGCTTGCGTGCGAGCCCCGAGCCTTGCCAGTTGTCCAGCACCACGATGGCAAACTCGCAGGATTCGTTGTCGATGTTGACCGCGTAACGCGCCACACCCAATTCTTCCTCTTCGCCGTTGTCGTCCACCTGGGTGGCCACGAAAGCCATTTCCCGGTAGTAGTCGATCTGAGTCAGGCGAGCAAGAGTCGTCGTGGGCAGTTCCTTCAGCGTGTTCATGAAACGGAAATAGCGGGTCTGGGCCGAAAGCTTGCGTACGAAATCCGCTTCCAGCTCCGCATCTTCCGGTCGAATTGGCCGGATGCAGATTTCCCGACCGTCGGGCAGTGTCCACTTGGTGACCAGATGCGACGGATAGGGGTGGATCGCCATGTGGTCGTAGCTGTCGTGGGTGGGGGAGATGTTGTCCACCACGATACGGGCATCCACGGCAACCGCGCCCTTCTCGTCCACGATCAGCGGGTTGATGTCCAGTTCCTTGATCCAGGGCAGTTCGCACACCATTTCAGAGATGCGAATCAGCACCAGTTCCAGGGCGTCCATGTCAATGGGCGGCATGGAGCGGAACTCGCCCAGCATCGATGCGATGCGGGTGGAGCGAATCATGTCCGAGGCGAGGAAGTTGTTCAGCGGGGGGAGTGCGACGGCCCGGTCCTTATGGACTTCAACCCGGGTACCCCCTTCGCCAAAGGTAATGACCGGCCCAAAGACCTGGTCCCTGACGACACCTACCATCAACTCCCGCCCGTTGGGTTTGACCACCATCGGTTCGATGGCCACGCCGTTGATGATGGCGTCCGGACGATTCCGCCTGGCTTCTTCCAGGATCTCCTGGTAAGCCGAGCGCACTGCAGCCAGCGTGCTCAAATTCAACCGAACCCCGCCGGTATCGCTCTTGTGCAGGATCTGTGGGGAGTCGATTTTCATCGCCACCGGGAGTCCGATTTCTTCCGCCAACACCATGGCTTCAGTGGCAGAACGCGCCACGACGGTCTGCGCGATGGCGATGCGGAAGGCCGCCAGCAGGGCCTTGGACTCCATCTCGTTCAGGGTCTTGCGGCGCTCGGCCAAGGCCGTTTCAATGATCAGCCGAGCACTTTCGACACTGGGAGGCTCCAGTTGCGACAGGGAGGCCGGCGTCTGCATCAGCAGCTTCTGATTACGGTAGAAGTTACTGATGTGGGAGAAGAGCTCCACTGCCGGTTCCGGCGTACGGAAGTTGGGAATGCCGGCGTTCCGGAACAGCAGCCGGGATTCCTGAACCTGCAGCTCTCCCATCCAGCAGGTGAGCAGAGGCTTGTGCATTTCCTTGGCAACTTCGACGACCACTTCGGCTGTCCGGGTGGGGTCGGTCATCGCCTGGGGCGTGAGGATGGCCAGCACACCGTCGATTCCGTCGTCGGCCATGCAGGCCTCCAGCGCTTTACGGTAGCGCTCCGGGTCCGCGTCACCGATGATGTCGATGGGGTTGCTGTGGGACCAGTGCGGTGGCAGAAACTCCTTGAGCTTGTTCACCGTTTCCTGGGAGAGGGTTGCGAGCGGGATACTCAGGTCCGCAGCCCGGTCGGCTGCCATCACGCCAGGGCCTCCACCGTTGGTGATCACCGCCAGGCGGTTGCTCTTGGGGCGGAAATGCGCAGTGAGCGCACCGGCTGCCGCGAACATCTGACCAACGTTGTAGAGCCGGATGGCGCCGGCACGGCGCAGGGCTGCATCGAAGACATCGTCGGAGCCAACCATGGCCCCGGTGTGCGACAGCGCGGCCCGGGAGCCCGCCGGATGCCGCCCCACCTTCATCACCAGCACCGGCTTGACCCGCGCAGCGGCGCGCAGGGCGCTCATGAAGCGCCGGGACTGCTTGATACCCTCGACGTAGAGGAAGATGTTCTCGGTACGCGGATCCGTCACCATGTATTCCAGGATTTCTCCGAAATCCACGTCACTGGAGCCGCCGAGGGAAACCACGCTTGAAAAGCCCACACCGTTGGCCGCCGCCCAGTCGAGAATCGAAGTGCAGAGCGCGCCGGACTGAGAGATCAGGCCGATCGAACCGGGCTTGGTCTTCCCTTTGGCAAACGTGGCGTTCAGCCCGAGTTCGGGGCGCATCAGGCCCAGGCAGTTGGGGCCGATCAGGCGGATGCGGTGGCGACGGGCAGTTTCGATGACCGAGCGCTCAAGCAGCGCACCTCGCGGGCCGGTTTCCGAGAACCCGGCAGAGATCACGACTGCAGCCTTGACGCCAGCACGACCACAGGCGTCCATGATCGAAGGGATCGTCTGGGCTTTGGTGGCGATCACGACCAGATCGAGGCGGATGGGAATATCCTCGACGGAGGCGTAGGAGGGCACCCCGAAGATTTCCTCATGTCGCGGGTTAACGGCGTAGAGCTTGCCCTTGAAGCCAGCATCCAGCATGTTCCGGATCAGGATGGCGCCTACCGAATTTTCGCGTTCGGAAGCGCCAATGATGGCGACGGATTTCGGCTCGAAGAGCGCGGTCAGATAGTGCTTTTCATGCATGATGTAAACCGATTGGTGAGATGCGCGGAAAGTCCGGGCTCATCGGTTGGGGACGGCAGACGGAACTGCCGCTGGATATAGGAATGCGCAGAGTTAGGCACGGAAGACTTGTTCTTGCAACCCATGGTGATGTTGCAATGCACAAACCAAATTCTGACAGAAATCCCTTCAGCCGTGTGTGAGTTTTGTCAGTCAGTGGCATCAAACCCTCTCTATTCCCGCGATGGCCGGGCGCACTGTTGTGTCCCGGCTACAGTAAACGGCTTCACGCCGCGGGGCTGGAGCAGAAATGCAAAAAACTGCTTCGGCCACAACACGCTCGCCGGGCCGATCAGCGTGTGCCGTGAAGTCGGGCGAAAGCCGCCGCCATCGCGCTGTCCCCCGCGCTGTCACGATGAGGCCCGCGCGATGACTCCGGTTTGCCCTTGCGAGGTGTCGTCATGGCGGCGGGCTTGGCGCTCTGTGCAGGGGGGGGCGCATCCAGTCGCATCGTGAGGGCGATGCGCTTTCTCGCTGCGTCGACTTCCAGCACTTTGGTCTTGACCACATCGCCGGCCTTGACGACTTCACGGGGGTCTTTGACGAAACGGTTGGCGAGCATTGATATATGCACCAGTCCGTCCTGATGTACCCCCACATCCACGAACGCACCGAAATTGGTGACGTTTGTTACCACCCCTTCCAGGAGCATCCCGGGACGCAGGTCGGTGATGCTGGAGACGCCTTCCTTGAACGTGGCGGTGCGGAATTCCGGTCTGGGGTCGCGCCCCGGCTTCTCCAGTTCTTTTAGGATGTCCTGCACGGTGGGTAAGCCGAAGCGCTCATCTGCAAAGCGCTTGGCCTCCAAGCTGCGGAGGGTGCGGGCATCGCCAATCACTTCGCGAATACCGCGCTGAATGTCGCGGAGGATACGTTCGACCACCGGGTAGGCCTCGGGGTGAACGGCTGAGCGATCCAGCGGGTTGCTGCCCGCCATTACCCGCAGGAAGCCGGCAGCTTGCTCGAAGGTCTTGGCACCCAGGCGGGGGACTTGCTTGAGTGCTTCCCGGTCGGCAAAGGGGCCGTGGGCGTCCCGGTATGCGACGATGTTGCCGGCCAGCGTGGCATTGAGCCCCGATATGCGGGCCAGCAAGGCCGCTGACGCGGTGTTGACGTCCACGCCCACGGCATTGACGCAGTCTTCCACCACTGCGTCGAGAGCCCGTGCCAGGCGAGACTGGGATACGTCGTGCTGGTATTGCCCAACCCCAATGGCTTTGGGGTCGATCTTCACCAATTCGGCCAAGGGATCTTGCAGGCGACGGGCAATGGATACCGCGCCGCGCAGGCTGACGTCCAGATCAGGGAACTCTCGCGCAGCCAGTTCGGATGCGGAATAGACGGAGGCGCCGGCTTCGGAAACCACAATCCGGGTCAAGCCCAGGTCCGGGTGCAGGTTGATGACGTCCCCGGCGAGCTTGTCGGTTTCCCGGGACGCTGTGCCGTTGCCGATACTGATCAGTTCGACACCGTGTTTCCGGGCAAGCGTGGCGAGCGTGCGTACGGCGCCATCCCAGTCGCGGCGCGGCTCGTGGGGATAGATCGTAGTGGTCTCCAGCAGCTTGCCGGTGCGGTCTACCACCGCCACCTTGACACCGGTGCGCAATCCCGGATCCAGGCCCAAGGTGACCCGGGGACCGGCGGGGGCGGCCAGCAGGAGGTCGTGGAGATTGCGGGCAAACACACGAATGGCTTCTTCTTCGGCGCGCTCACGCAATGCACTGGTGAGCTCAAGCTCCAGATGCACGGAGATTTTGACCATCCACGCCCAACGCGCGGTTTCTTGCAGCCAGCGGTCGGCGGGGCGGCCCGCATCCCGGAGGCCAAAGTGGCTGGCTACCAGGCGCCCGCAGGGGTGGGAGGCGGTCGTGGGCGGATCCTGCAATTCTTCCGGGAGTTTCAGGGCGAGACGGAGGACATCTTCGTTGCGGCCGCGGAACAGGGCGAGGGCACGGTGGGAGGGAATATCCCGTATCGGCTCGCGGTAATCGAAGTAGTCCCTGAATTTGGCGCCTTCCGCCTCCTTGCCGGGCGCGAGTGTCGAGACCAGCAGGGCGTGCTCTTCAAGGTACTCGCGCAGGCGTCCCAATAGCGAAGCATCTTCGGCGAACTGCTCCATCAGGATCTGCCTGGCGCCATCCAGCGCCGCTTTGGCATCCGCTACGCCTTTCTCTCCGTCCACGTACCGGGTGGCTTCGGTGGCCGGGTCCAGATTCGGGTCCGCGAGTAGCGCGGCCGCAAGGGGGCCAAGCCCGGCTTCCCGGGCAATCTGGGCTTTGGTGCGGCGTTTGGGTTTGTAAGGCAGGTACAGATCTTCCAGCCGTTGCTTGGAATCGGCGGTGGCAATTTGCGCTTGCAGTTCGGGCGTCAGTTTTCCCTGCTCGGCTACGCTGGCAAGTATCGTGCTGCGCCGTGCCTCCAGTTCCCGCAGGTATCCGAGGCGCTCCTCCAGCAGGCGCAACTGGGTGTCGTCCAACCCTCCGGTTGCTTCCTTGCGGTAGCGGGCGATGAAAGGAACCGTGGCGCCTTCGTCCAGAAGCTGAACGGCCGCGTCGATCTGGCGGGTATTGGCGCCCAGTTCTTCGGCCAGGCGCTGTTCGATGGGTACGAGCATGGGGGAGATCGGTGATGAAAGGGCGGCACTATGCAAAGAGCCGGGAACTGACGCAAGGGCTTTGAACCAACTGGGCGGGTTTAGCGGACAAACAGGGTATGGCCGGCGATGAAACGATCCGCGAAATAGCGACTGTGCATGTGCTCGATCCGTACCCGCCCCCGGGAGCTGGGAGCATGGACGAAGCGGTTGTCGCCGATGAAGATGCCCATGTGGGAGAACGGCTGTCCGTTGGTGTTGAAAAACACCAGGTCCCCCGGTCGCAGTTCATCCCGGTCGATGGGGCGGGAGACTTGGGCAATCTGGGCTGCATTGTGGGGGAGCCTGACGCCCGCGACTTGCTGGAATACGTAGCTGACCATCCCGCTGCAGTCGAGGCCGGCTTCCGGGTTGTTGCCGCCAAAGCGGTACTGGGTCTCGATCAGGCTGAGGGCGTAGAAGACCACTTCCTGCGCCTTGGAGTGATCGGCGATCACCACCGGTGTACGGCTCGGCACGGGCCTCGCCACGGGCTTTCGGGGCGGTGCCGAGGAGCAGCCGGCAATGGCAAGCAGGAGCAGGAGCAGCCCGAGCCTAAGCGGTGAGCCAGAAGGTGACCGGGCCATGATTGGTCAGGCTGACAAACATCTCAGCGCCGAATTCACCTGCTGCTACAGGCGAGTGGGCCTGCTGCGCGGAGGCAAGCAGGTACTCGAACAGGTGTTGGGCTTCGTCTGGCGCCTTGGCGGTGGAAAAGCCCGGGCGGGTCCCTTTGCGGGTATCGGCTGCCAGGGTGAACTGGGGTACCAGCAGCAGGCCGCCCCCCACGTCGGTCAGCGAGCGGTTCATGCGTCCTGCCTCGTCAGCGAATACACGGTAAGTGAGCACTCGTTCCAGAAGGCGGTCCGCATTGCGGGTGGTGTCATCCTTCTCAACTCCGATGAGGGCGAGCAGGCCTGGGCCGATAGCGCCAGTTTCCCGCTCGGTTACCGTCACGCGCGCCTGCGTCACGCGTTGAATCAGGGCAATCAAGATTTTCGTTTCTCAGTGGGTTGGCCGCGCCCGGCAATCCACATGGGCCGGCCGGCCGCCGATTTCCAGTGTTGCGCGGCCAGTGGTTAGCCACAAGCTCATGTTTCCGTTGCTGAATTGGCCCGGGCGGTGAGCCACAGCCAGCAGGGGAATTTCCCGTTCATCCAGAAAGAGGCTGACGCCACTTCCGTCGTCAGAACCTCGAACGAACAAGGTGGTTCCCGAGGCGCAGCGATAACTGACCACCGCTGGATCCCGGAAGGGCAGGCAGGCACACAGGACGCTCAGCCCCAAGGTCGCGAGGACTGCCCTCACGGAGCGATTTCGATCTGGCCCTGGATGCTGACCACGACTTTCGATTCTCCGGCCGAGATCGGCGCAGGGGCGGGGGCCGAACTGACGGCCATCTCCACCATGCGCGCGCGGGGGTAAACGGGCGTTCGCCCCTGGGTCTGGATATTCATCTGTTTGATCGTGAAAGGCTTGCCCAATGCGTCTGCCACCGCTTTGGCACGGCGGCGGAAGGCCTCGATGGCTTCCAGGGTGGCTTGATGTTCAGCTTGCAACTGCGTTTCCGGCGCGGGCTCGAGGTTCAAGCCGCTGACTCCCAGTTGCTGTGCCTGAAGCTTGCCGAGGAGTTCGGAAAGGGCGGGCAGATCGCGAGACTCCAGTTGGAGTTCGGAGCGGACGCGCCACGATTCAATGCGATTGCCGTTACTGCCGTAGTTCGGATGCGTGTAGGTGCCACCGCTCCGCGTGTTGACCCCCGGATAGCCACCTGCGGTCTCAATAGCTGCTGCCATGGCCTGGTTGACTTTCCGGGCGACGGCTCGAGGATCCGAACCCGCCGTTTCCATGAACACGGTGGCGCGGCCCAGGTCGTTTGCCGCAGTGCGGCTGGCCTCTGCAGCGAAATCCACGAGCGTGCCACGGGGCTTAACCTCATCGGCGGTCATGCCGATAACGGGGGACAACAGGACGAGGCCGGCTAGCAGGCGGAAAGCGCTTCGCGTTGGCAACAGGAGCTTCCTTGGCATAAGGGCGATAAATCTGGGTGAAGGTGCGACATTCTAGCCCGTCAGGGCCCGGGAGCGTCGCACGATGCCGGGTGGCCGCCACAGGGGAGATTGTTTGCCCGTGCGATAATGCCTTCGAGGTACGCTGGTTTCTATGTACGTTTCACTGCGCTTTGGCCGGCGGGCTGTTGCCGGCGAGCGAGGCGAACTTTTTCCATCCGTCTTCCGCGAACGATGACCATTCAAACCGTAATCCTCTCTGGTGGTTCCGGCACCCGGCTGTGGCCCCTTTCCCGCGAACAGTATCCCAAGCAGCTGTTGCCGTTGACGGCCGACGACCTCTCCCTCCTTCAGGCGACTGCCCATCGGCTGGACGGGGTTGGCGGCGAAGGCGAAATTTCGTCCCATCCCCTCGTTGTCTGCAACGAGGAGTACCGTTTCATCACCGCCGAGCAGCTTCGGCAGGCAGGGTGCGCCGCGTCCAGGCTGATCCTCGAGCCGGTGGGTCGCAATACGGCCCCCGCGCTGACGCTGGCGGCGCTGGCTGTCCTCGCTGAGGGTCGGGATCCGGTGCTGCTGGTCATGCCGGCGGACCATGTGATCGTGGACATCCCTGCTTTCCAGTCCGCGATCACGCGTGCTGCGCGGCAGGCGGAGCAGGGCGCGGTGGTGACCTTCGGCATCGTGCCGGACCGGCCTGAAACCGGGTACGGTTATATCAAGGCCGGCCGGCCCCTTGACGATCACGGGGTGCAGAAGCTGGAGCGGTTCGTCGAGAAACCCGATCTGACCACCGCCGAGGCTTACGTGGCCAGTGGCGAGTACCTGTGGAACAGCGGCATCTTCATGATGAAGGCGAGCGTCTGGCTGGCGGCAATGAGCCGCTACCGGAGCGACATTCTTGAAGCTTGCCGGGCCGCTTGGGAAGGCGGCACGGCAGACAGCGATTTCTTCCGGGTGGACAAAGCGACCTTTCTGGCGTGCCCCTCCGATTCCATTGACTATGCGGTGATGGAACGTCTGGTGGACGATGCCGAGCCGGTGGCACCCGCTTGCGTGATGCCGCTGGCCGCGGGCTGGTCCGATGTAGGGGCCTGGGATGCCCTGTGGCAGGTTACCGCCAAGGATGAGCACGGCAACGTTGCCCGGGGCGACGTGATGCTCCATGACACCAACGGCAGCCTGGTGTTTGCCGACAGCCGCATGGTGGCCTGCCTGGGTTTGGACGACGTGGTGGTCGTGGAAACGCCGGACGCGGTGATGGTGGCCAGCAAGAGCCGGACCCAGGATGTGAAGAAGATCGTGGCCCGGCTGAAATCCGAACAGCGGCCCGAGGCGAACAACCATCGCAAGGTTTACCGGCCATGGGGTTATTACGACTCCATCGACGCGGGCGACCGTTTCCAGGTCAAGCGCATCGTAGTGAATCCGGGTGCATGCCTGTCTTTGCAGATGCACCACCACAGGGCAGAGCACTGGATTGTGGTGCGGGGCACAGCCCGCGTCACCCGGGGTGAAGAAGTGAGCCTGCTCGGCGAGAATCAATCCACCTACATCCCGCTCGGGGTGACCCACCGGCTGGAGAATCCCGGCAAGCTGCCCCTTGAGATCATCGAGGTCCAGTCGGGTTCTTACCTTGGCGAGGACGACATCGTCCGGTTCGAGGATACCTACGGACGCGGTTGAGCGGCACGCTTGGTCGACGCACGACCAACACAAAGGCGGCGGATGCCGCCTTTGTCATTTGGGGATTACGCTCCCGCGGGCGACCGGCGAAACATGGCAAGTGCAATTCCCGCCGCGATGAACATGCCGCCGAAGCTACGGTTGAGCAGCCGGACGTGCCGTTCTTCCCGCAGGTAACGCAGTACCTTGGCGGCCAGGCCGGTGTAGCCCGCCATCACCAGCATGTCTACTGCCACCATGGTGGCCACGATGGCGAGGTATTGGGCGGGCAGTGGCCGGGCCGGGTCAATGAACTGGGGCAGTACTGCCAGCATGAAAACAATGGCCTTCGGGTTCCCGGCGTTCACCAGAAATCCCCTCAGAATCAGCCGGCGCCGCGTCTCCTTGGGCAACGCGGTCAGCGCCTCCATGCGGCTTGCGGGCGCCCGCCATTGTTGCAGTCCCAACCAGCAGAGATAGCCGGCGCCAAACCAGCGAATGGATTCAAAGGCCCATTCGGAAGCCGTCAGCAATGCGCCCAGCCCGGCGGCGACAATGGCCACTTGCAGGATCAGCGCAAGCTGCAGGCCGATGGTGTTCCAGTAACCAAAGCGCAGGCCGTGCCGCAAGCCGGCGGTCATCGCCGAAACGGCTCCAGCGCCGGGGGAAAGGCTGATCGCCCAGGCGGCGATGAGAAACGCGAGCCAGGTTTCGAGTTTCACCGTGTTTCGTCCTCGGGCAAGGGGGCGCGGATGAAGCCCAGCGGGATTGCGGGATCGTCTCTGAATCGGCAGAGGGAAACCGGCCGATCCCATAGCCGGGTGCTGATGCGCCCGGTTGGGGCCAGCTCCTGCCACGCCTCCACCCAGGTGTCAGGATCATCGGGGCGGGCGCCCGCCATCAGCAGCTCCAGCACGGTCGGCAGATCCCGGTCGTCAATGGACGCTGGTCCCAGGGGCGAGGGCGCGTATATCCGGCCATCGTCACCCAGCCACAGGGATTCAGGGGGCGGGACACGCACATCGGTATGGGTGACGAGACCTGTGTTGCAATCGTTCAGGGTGAGTATCCAGGGGGCCGCTTCGAGGGACGCGAACACTCGCTGCGGGCCATTCTGGAAGAACCAATTGCCTTGGACATCGTGTGCGTAGTTTCTGCCAATGAAGGCGCGCAGTCCGGGGTGCTGGATGGGCGCGCGTTCCGGTCCGATGCGCCATTGCCCCCGGGCATCCAGGTGCAGCCATCCGTAGCAGTCAGGTACGTCTGGCCAGCGGGCCATGGCGGCCTGAACGGCAGCATCCATCTGGGCACTCACACGCCGGTATGCCGAAAGTACGCCTGGGTATTGGGGTGCACTGTTGCATCTGCCAGTATCTCGGTATCGCTCAGCCAGCGATAGGCGTCGTGCTGCTCGGTGGGGAGCTGGAGTGCGGTTGCGTCCACCCATAGCTCATGGGCGAGCACAACATAGTGGGTGCCGTAGCCCGGTGCTCCCAGCACGTTGTCTTCGTAAATGTGGTCCCATACGCCCTGGAGGCGAGCGCGGCTGCGGGGAAGCGGCTGTCCCAATTCGGCTGCGGTGAGGCGCAGAAAGGCCGCGTCCAGGGTTTCGTTCTTGCGGATGCGGCCGCCCGGCGCGAACCAGTATCCCTGAGCGGGGCGGTTCAAGCGCTTTCCCAGCAGGGCGCGGCCAGACTGGTCACGTACTACCAGATCAATGGCCACCAGGGGTGTATTGCGGATGACTTCACCGAAGACTTCGGCGGGCAAATGGTTTGAAGTGTGCATTCAGGTTGGAGCGCTCTGGATCTCCCCGGCGCGCAGGGCCGGGTCTTGTTGATAGTAATCCCGCAGGCAGGCGTAGACTTCCGGGTATTCAGCCTGCAATAGCAGGGGCGTTTCAAAAAAGGCCTCGCTCATCACGGCGAAGAACTCTGAGGGGTGTTCGGCGCCGTAGGGGTCAAGCGCCGTCTCCTCGTCGGCATCGACCCGCTGGCAGAAATCCTCGTAAGCGGCGCGAAACGCGCCACTCCAGCGCGCACCGGGAATGTGCGGGGGCAGCGCGGGAACGCCGTCCACTGCGCCGTTGCCCATGTCGAGCTTGTGGGCAAACTCGTGGATCACCACGTTGATGCCGTCCAGTTCCTCCGGGTCGTCGGGCCATGAGACCAGTACCGGGCCGCCGTCCCACGCTTCTCCGAGCACAGCATCGTCGAATTCGTGGGTTACGCCATCCTCGTCCACCAGCGTGCGGGGTATGACGAAATCCCCGGGGTACACCACGATACCCACCCAGCCGCGGTAGGCTTCCAGCCCCAGATGGAGGACCAGCAGTGCTGCCTGCAGCCCGATGCCCAGCCGCATTGCGGTCGTCACCGTCAGCCCGTGGGCTCCGGCGAACTCCTTCTCCGCCAGCAACTCAAGGGTGAGCTGGCGCAACCGCTGGCGTTCGGTCGGCGGCAGGTATTCCAGAAATGGCAGGCGCGATTCGACGGCTTGCCATGTTGCAGCATCGACCTCGAAGCTTTGGGCCAGGCGTCGGCGCTGCCAGTGACGGATGCGGGAAAGCATCGCAATGGATCTGAATGAACGTTGTGGTCGGGGTGCATTGTAAAGGCTGGCATCGGGCCGCACGTCAGCTAGATGCGGGGATTTGTCACGAAAAGGGGAACTGGCACCCGCCTTGCTTGTCGCAGTAACTACTCAGTTCAGGAGGGGGCGCAGATGTGCGTTGCAGCAACGCTAACTACGACACGGAACCGCGCCACGGCACGCTTTCAGAGCGTGGCATAATCCGAAGGTCGCCCCGGTCAGCCTGTATGGCCGTGGTAACCCGGGCGCAGGCCGGCTCGAAGCCTTTCCCCGGTGCAGACAGATAACGAGGGAGGAGAACATGGTTTCCGTGACTCATGCGGTGGCCGCTGGTATCGAACAGGCCCCGCTGGATCAGATGTGCGAGGGGCTGGACGCCGTCTCCCGGCGCAAGATCGAGGAGGCGGTTGAAGTCATCCGCCCCCTTTACCGCGGGCGATCCCTGGGCACCGGCGAAGACGTCTGGCAGCACGTGCTGGGCATGTCGTTGATTGCTTCGGCGCTGCGGCTTGACCTGGACACCCGTCTGGCAGCCCTGCTGTTCGCTGTACACGATTGCTTGCCGGACGCGGACGAAATGCTCTGCGCCCGTTTCGGCGAGCGGGTGGCGGCCCTGGTGGCGGGTCTGTGCCGACTGAATGGCCTGCGGGTTGTGACCCGCGCGGTGGTGCGGTCCGAAGCCGGGGGCGACATGGACCCGCAGGAGGTCATGGCGCAGAAGGAAGCCCTGCGCAAAATGCTCCTGGCAATGGTGGAAGATATCCGGGTCGTGCTCCTGCGCCTGGCCTCCCGCACGCAGACCCTGCGCTATCTGGCGGACCATCCGCTTGAACGCCGCCCCGAGATTGCTCGCGAAAGCCTCGACATCTACGCGCCGCTGGCGAATCGGCTGGGGGTCTGGCAACTCAAGTGGGAGTTGGAAGACCTGTCATTCCGCTTTCTGGAGCCTGAAACCTACAAGCGCATCGCCAAACAACTGGATGAAAGGCGTATCGAGCGCGAGCAGTTCATTGCCGATGCCATTGCCCGGCTCAAGCGGGAGGTGAACGCGCTTGGCATTGATGCGGAGGTCTATGGTCGTCCCAAGCACATCTATAGCATCTGGAACAAGATGCGGACCAAGAAGCTGGATTTCTCCCAAGTCTTCGACGTGCGGGCGCTGCGGGTGCTGGTGAAGGAAGTCAAGGATTGCTACGCGGTGCTGGGGATGGTGCACCAGATCTGGACACCCATTCCCAAGGAATTCGATGACTACATCAGCAACCCCAAGGGCAACAACTACCGTTCGCTGCACACGGCGGTGTTCGCCGGGGATGGGCGAGCGCTGGAGGTGCAGATTCGCACCTACGAGATGCACAACCACGCCGAACTCGGTGTAGCAGCACACTGGCGTTACAAGGAGGGTAGCGGCGTCGGTGGCGGGGTGTACGACGACAAGATTGCCTTGCTCCGGCAGTTGCTCTCCTGGCGCGACGAAATCACCGATTCGGCGGACTGGGTCAGCCACTTCAAACGTGCCGCGCTGGACGACACGTTGTACGTGCTTACCCCCCAGGGGCGGGTGCTTGATCTTCCCCGCGGGGCAACGCCCATTGATTTCGCCTACCGAGTGCATACCGAACTTGGCCACCGCTGCCGCGGTGCAAAGGTGGATGGGCAACTGGTCCCCTTGAACCGCCCGTTACAGAGTGGTCAGCGGGTGGAGATCGTGGCTGCCAAGCAAGGTGGTCCTTCCAGGGACTGGCTGAGCACGCCGGGTTATCTGGCGACTCACAACGCCCGCGCCAAGGTCAAGCGCTGGTTCGCGCTCCAGGACGAGCAGCAGACGGTGGCCCAGGGGCGGGATCTGGTCCAGCGGGAAATGCAGAGGGAAGGGCAGACGCAGACGAGCCTGGATGACTTGGCGGGCAAGCTGGGCTTTGGCAGCGCTCATGCCATGTTTCTGGCTGCCGGCCACGGGGAGCTGGGCACTCGGGCAATCCAGACCGCGTTGCGTGAGGCGCCCGCGGAAGCCGCGCAGGAGACCATCATTCAGCCGCGGCGAAGTCGGGCGGGGGATTCGTCCGACCGGGTGTTGATCGTTGGGGTGGGGCGCCTGCTCACCCAGTTGGGTACCTGCTGCAAACCCGCGCCGCCAGATGCCATCGGTGGCTTCGTGACGCGGGGCAAGGGGGTTTCGATTCACCGGCTGGATTGCGCCAACTTTGCCAACATGGTGTTCCGTAACCCGGAGCGCAGTGTCGAGGTGGAGTGGGGCGGGCAGGCCGCGCCCAGCGGTGCGGCGCAGAGCGTTTATCCGGTGGACGTGGTGGTGGAAGCGATGGATCGTCAGGGCTTGCTGCGGGACATCTCGGATGTATTTTCCAGGGAGCGGATCAACGTGATCGCGGTCAATACACTTTCCAAGAACGGCGGCGCTCGCATGCAGTTTACGGTAGAAATCGCGGGGGTCCCCCAGTTGCAGCGCACGCTCAATGAGATCCGTGGCGTGACCAGCGTGCTTGAAGCCCGTCGCGGCTGATCGGCATTACTTTGCTGCAGCCCCTGCAGGGGGATCAGGCAGCGGGGTTGAGGAAGCGGGCCACGAACGCTCCCACCGTGTCGGCAGGCAGGGGCAACCAGGCACGGTGGTCGCCGCCGGGGATTGCAGGAACGCTGTTGCCTTGTGCATCGCGGATGTCCGAGAGCACGATCTCTCGGTTGCCCGCGGGCTGGATGATCTCCAGCCGGTCGCCCACGGCAAACCGGTTCTTGGACCGCACTTCCACCATGGCCCGGTTCTCGTCATAGGCCAGGACATCCGCCACGTAGAGGCTGCGGCCGCTTTCCGAGTGCCCCCGCAGGTAGTTCTGATAGTCGGCCGGGGCGTGCCGCCGGAAGAAGCCATCCGTGTAGCCCCGGTTGGCCAGCCCCTCCAGTTGCCCCAGCAGGGCCGGGTTCAGCGCCCGTCCTGCCACCGCGTCGTCGATGGCTTGTCGGTAAGCCTGAGTGGCACGGGCTACGTAGTAGGGTGATTTGGTGCGGCCCTCGATCTTCAGGGAGTCTACGCCGATCTCCACCAGCCGCTGCACGTGCTCGATGGCACGCAAGTCTTTGGAGTTCAGGATGTAGGTGCCATGCTCGTCTTCTTCGATGGGCATGTAACTGCCCTGACGTTTTTCCCGCTCCTCAATGAGCCAGATGTCGCCGGCTGCGTCTTGCCGTGCAGGATTGACACCGAAATCCCAGCGGCAGGAATTGGTACAGGTGCCCTGATTGGGGTCGCGGTGGTTGAAGTAGCCCGAGAGCAGGCATCGCCCTGAGTAGGCCACGCATAGCGCACCGTGGACGAATACTTCCAGCTCTGTCTCCGGACAGTCCTGGCGAATGCTTTCGATTTCGTCCAGCGATAGTTCCCGGGACAGGATCACCCTGCTGATGCCCGCCTGCCGCCAAAAACGCACGGAAGCGGCATTTACGGTGTTGGCCTGAACGGAGAGGTGGATCGGCAGATCGGGCCATTGTTCCCGCACGAGAAGGATCAGCCCCGGATCGGACATGATCAGCGCGTCGGGCCGCAGCGCGACGGCGGGCGTCATGTCCTTGATGTAGGTCCGGATCTTGGCGCCGTGTGGGTAGATGTTGGAGACCAGATAAAACTTGTGTCCTTGGCTGTGGGTGCGGCGCATGCCCTCCTCAAGTACCGCCATGTCGCCAAAGTCGTTATTGCGGACCCGCAGTGAGTACCGGGGCTGGCCGGCGTAGATGGCGGTAGCGCCGAAGGCGAGGGCGGTGTCCAGCATCGCCAGGGTTCCGGCGGGGGCAAGCAACTCGGGGGCGGTGGGCATGGTCGTCAAGCAATCAATCAGTGCGCCGGCTGCCGGCAGGGGGCGAAGTCTAGCGGAATCGCCCCGGCTCTTGCAGTCTCTCCGCGCGGTCTACTTGCCCAAGCGGCGAAGGTTGTGCTGCACCCTGCGACTGAAGGGGGTGAGGCCCGCATCGGCGATCCGGTATGCCAGACCCAATCCAGTGAGTGTCCGCCTCTGCGACGCAGGCTTGGGGCCGACCGCAGGTAGCCAAAGTGCCCACCACTGGCGAGCGAGGGTGGTCTGGGCCGCTAGCAGCGTGCGGTTCATGGCCCAGGCGGATTCCTGCGAGGCCGCCTGCTTTTCGGCCACCATCCGGTGCATCTCCCTGCGCTCCCGTGCTGCAGGCGTTGGCCCGGCCATCCACATCCGGGTGATGCGCAGCGCCATCACTTGGGGGGCCATCCAGCCGATGGTTGCAGCCTTCTTTGCTGCCGAACGTGCAGTATTGCGTTTGGCCACGACGATCTCTCCGCTAAGTTCAAGAACTGCCTGTGATCGGGGCGGCGGTGCCAAGTTCCCGCCTGCGCGGGCGCAGGGCGGAATCAGGGGGCTGACCGACTGCCGCCGTGGCGGCGCCACCCTGCAATGCAATAGAATCGCCCTTTTTTCCGTTCGGGCGCCTGTCCCGGCTTTGCCATGACCCATGCCACTACCGAAGATCTGAACGTCGCCGCGTTTGATCTCATGCCCTCTCCGGACGAAATCAAATCCCGCGTGCCCCTTTCCGACCTGGGCGCGGAAACAGTGGCCAGCGGCCGCCGCAGTCTGCAGGCTATTCTGGATCGTCAGGATCCCCGCATCTTCATCGTGGTGGGCCCCTGTTCCATCCATGACGCGGAAGCCGGTTACGACTACGCCCGCCGCCTGCAGACGCTCGCCCGGGAAGTGCAGGACACGCTTTGTCTGGTGATGCGGGTGTACTTTGAAAAGCCGCGTACCTCCACAGGCTGGAAGGGATTCATCAACGATCCGTACATGGACGATTCGTTCCGGATTGAAGAGGGGATGGAGCGCGCGCGCAAGTTTCTCCTCGCCGTCAACGAACTGGGCTTGCCCGCGGCGACCGAGGCGCTGGACCCCATCGCGCCGCAGTACTACGGCGACCTTATCGCGTGGACGGCCATCGGCGCTCGCACCTCGGAAAGCCAGACCCATCGGGAGATGTCTTCCGGGCTTTCGACACCGGTGGGCTTCAAGAACGCCACGGATGGGGATGTGGAGGTGGCGGTGAATGCGATTCTCTCTGCTTCGCGGCCCCACAGCTTCCTGGGAATCAACGGACAGGGGCGGTCCGCCGTGGTGCGCACCCGAGGCAATGCCTATGGTCATCTGGTGCTGCGCGGCGGCGGCGGGCGACCCAACTACGATACGGTCAGCGTCAATATCGCCGAGCAGGCTTTGGCGAAAGCCAAACTGCCCCAGAACATCGTGGTGGACTGCTCCCACGCCAATTCGTACAAAAAACCTGACCTCCAGCCCCTGGTGATGACCGACGTGGTCCACCAGATCAGAGAAGGCAATCGCTCCATCGTTGGCTTGATGCTGGAGAGCTTCCTGGAGTCCGGTAACCAGCCCATCCCGACGGATCTGGCGACGCTACGCTACGGCTGCTCGGTTACCGATGCCTGCATCGATTGGGATACCACTGAGACGGCCATTCTCAAGGCGCGGGATATTCTTGCCGGCGTGCTGCCCAACCGGATCGCCCAATGAATCTGGTCGTCCAAGGCCGCGACGTTGCCACGCCCGACCTCCAGGCCCTTGCCCGGCTGACCGGTGCCAGCAGCATCGAGCAGATTGCTCCTGCAGCCTTCCGTTTGCTCGGGGCAGACGCGCACGCCGATCTGAGCGGTTTCTGCCTCAGTCGGGAGCTGGACTTCGGTTATGTGCCGGAGGGGCGTCGCTTGGGCGATTTCGGTCTTTTCGTCACAGACATGGACTCGACCCTCATCACCATCGAATGCATCGATGAGATTGCCGACATGCACGGGGTGAAAGAACAGGTGGCCGCGATCACTGAGGCCGCCATGCGGGGAGAGATGGATTTCCGGGCCTCCCTGCGGGAACGGGTTGGCCTGTTGGCGGGGCTGGAAGCCTCTGCCTTGCAGCGGGTGATGGACGAGCGACTGAGGCTTTCCGAGGGGGCGGAGCGCCTGCTGGGGGGGCTCAAGGCGGCCGGGCTGCGGACTGTGCTGGTGTCCGGAGGTTTCACGTTCTTTACCGACCGACTGAAGGCGCAACTGGGTTTCGATGAGGCCTACGCCAATGAGCTGGAAGTGGTGGGCGGACGCCTGACGGGCCGGCTCATCGGGCCGATTCTGGACGGCGAGGCCAAGTGGCAGCACTTGAATCGTTGCCGGGACTTGGCGGGTCTGAACCCTGAACAGACGATCGCTGTGGGCGATGGCGCCAATGACCTGAAGATGCTCCAGGCGGCGGGTGTTGGAATCGCCTTCCGTGCCAAGCCCATTGTCCAGCAGAAGGTGCCCTACGCGCTCAACTACGTTGGCCTGGATGGCATCCTCAACCTGTTTGAAATACCTTGAAGCCGTTCCATTCGTAGCTGGATGAGCAAAAAGAAAAGCGCGACCAGTGGCCGCGCTTTTCTTCTATCAGAGGGAGCGGGTGGAGCTCAGTGGTGGTGGCCGCCGTCGCCGTGGACGTGCCCATGGGCGAGCTCTTCCGCCGTTGCGGCGCGGACATCAGCGACCGAGCAGCTGAACACGATCGCCACGCCGGCGAGAGGGTGGTTGCCGTCGAGCACCACCTTGCCATCGGCAATATCGGTGATGTGGTAGAGCATTTCCTCTTCGTCGTCTTCATCGGCCACCCGCTCGATGGCCATGCCGACTTCGATGTTTTCGGGGAAGAGCGAGATCGGCTCGATGACGACCAGCGTCTCGTCGTACTCGCCAAACGCATCTTCCGGCTGGAGCTTGACCGTCAGAGACTCGCCCACCTCCTTGCCGTGAACCTGCTCTTCAATGATGGGGAAGATTCCGTCATAGCCACCATGCAGATACACGATGGGGTGCTGACCATCGTCAATCACTGTCCCATCCGGGTCCGTTACCCGGTAGTTGAGAGTGACGACGGTGTTTTTGGCGACTTGCATGGGTGACTCCTGAGTCCAGTTGTTTGACCAATTCCAGTACCTCGGCCGAATGGCCGCGGGGGTTCACCCCATAGAGCGCATGCCGGATGATGCCCTGCTTGTCGATCACGAAGGTGGAGCGGGTAATCGTCTGCTTGAGCACACCGTCCACTTGCCGTTCCTGAAGCACCCCGAACATGCGGCAAACCTCGCCTTCCTCATCCGACAGCAAGCGGACGGACAAACCATGCTTGTCACAGAAGTCCGCGTGGGTCAGGCAGTCATCGGGGCTGACACCGATCACGATTGCCTCATGGGCGGTGAAATCAGACTCGTGATCGCTGAAATCGATGGCCTGAAGAATGCAGCCGGGGGTATTGTCCTTCGGATAGAAGTAGAGAACGACATTGAGCTTGCCCAGCACGGATTGGAGTTCGAAAGTCTCCATTTCCGCGTCGGGCAACGAGAACGAAGGCGCAGGCTGTCCGGCATGCATCATAGGCTCTCCCTGACGTGCGGCGGATTCTAACCGACCCCCACCCTGAAAACCATCGCCGTTTTGTTTCACTTCCCGCCGCATCATCGCAATGTCCATCCCCTTCTCCTGGTGGGCGTTGACTCGGGTCAACGCGGTCTCGGTTGTTCGTAATAGGGTTTTATCCGCTACAGCCGGGGGCGACAACGAACAAGTAAGGTGGGGTAAGCCGCCTATTTCAGGGAGGCGTTTATGAACAAGGAGATGCGCGCCATGGTGCTGGAGCGGCCTGGGGCGCCGCTGCAACAGCGCCTGCTGCCGGTGCCCGTGCCGATGGCGGATCAGGTTCTGATCCGGGTCGAAGCCTGCGGAGTCTGCCGCACCGACCTGCACCTGATGGATGGAGAACTCCCAGATCCCTCCTTACCCGTGATTCCAGGCCATGAGATTGTGGGGCGGATCGCCGCGCTTGGTTCCGCCTCCTGCGCCGGTGAATTGAGCGTGGGCCAGCGCGTGGGCGTTCCCTGGCTTGGGCATACCTGCGGTTGCTGCGCCTACTGCAAGGAGGGGCGCGAGAACCTCTGCGATGCGGCGCGGTTCACTGGTTACCAGCTTCAGGGGGGCTATGCCGAATATGCGGTGGCGGATCGTCGCTTCTGCTTTCCCCTGCCCGAGGCAGGCAACGCCGTAAGCTTGGCCCCCCTGCTGTGCGCCGGGCTGATTGGCTACCGGGCTCTGGTGATGGCGGGCACCGCCCCTCAACTGGGGATTTACGGCTTTGGCGCTGCGGCCCACATCATCGCCCAAGTGGCTATTGCCCAAGGTGCGCATGTCTATGCGTTTACCCGCACGGGTGATGAGGCCAGTCAGGCTTTCGCCCGGGAGCTTGGAGTCGCCTGGGCGGGCTGCTCGGACGACCCTCCGCCGCGGGTGCTGGATGCTGCGCTGATCTTCGCGCCGGTCGGTGCTTTGCTACCAAAGGCGCTCAGCGTTGTCCGGAAAGGGGGCGTAGTCATTTGTGCGGGGATTCACATGAGTGACATCCCTGCGTTTCCTTACCGGTTACTGTGGGGCGAGCGCCAGGTGCGCTCGGTGGCGAATCTCACCCGCCAGGACGGGATTTCTTTCTTCGAGTTGCTGCGTCGTGTGCCAGTCACCACCAACACAACGGCTTTCCCGTTGTCCGAGGCCAACTCGGCGCTGGAACAATTGCGCCAAGGCAAGCTTCAGGGGGCGGCGGTATTGGTCCCATGATTGATCAAAGCCGCGGTGTTTCGGGTTTCCACAGGCCATATTTCATTGCCCACGCCCGGGCTTTCTGCGGCGAGCGGGCGGCCAGCAACGCGTAGAAACCGTAGCGGATGAACTTGCCCGCCCAGAGCGCGAAAAAGGAGGGCAGAAGCGGGGGGTGACCCAAGGCGCAGAGGGCGACCGAGGCGGTTTGGGGCACAGGGGTGACAGCGACGAGGAACAGGGCCACGAGCCCAAGTTCCCCCGCCCATGCGGACACCCAACGGTAAGCGGCGGTGCTGGCGAATTCGGGGAAGCGGGCAGCAATTTGCTCCCACCCGAGCTGGCTGAAAACCGCCAGCAGGATGGTTGAGCCGAGCGCGGCGCCCAAGCTTGTGTGCAGGGTCAGTGAAAGCCAGCGGGCGGGTGCGGCGAGCGCGGCGGCAACCAGTACCAGCCCGAATGGAAAAGCGGCGCTGACCGTCAGACCCAGGGAAACCAGCCCCAGCCAGACCGGAAACCAAGGCTTGGCTCCGTGGTTGCGGATTCCGGAAAGGATGTGTTCGGCGATGATTCGGTTGCGCATGAGCGAAAGCTTGCACGCGGCGCCACGAGTTGCCGCAAAGAAACGACGAAACAGGCGATAAAGCCTTGCTACTGAGGAGTTTCCCATTTTCAGGCAGGCGGTTCGAGCCTATTCTTGAAACTGTAAAGGGAACTACCAAAATACAAAGTCTTCGCGATCAGGAGCGGTCAATGGGAGTGCGTTCCAAATATTTCGTGGTAAGTGCTGTGCTGGGTCTTGCTGCCACCATGCTGCCGGGGGTGGTTGGCGCCGGGGAGGCGGGCAAGGGTGTGGATTTTCGCAAGCTGGAGTTCACGCATGGCAAGGCTTCCAGTCAAGCGGCGCTGCAAGTGCCCGGCGGGTCCAGGACGCTGGTGCTCCACCAGCCGGAGCCCTTCAATCCGCCGAGTGCCTGGAGCGGCCCGGTGGAGTTGCGCAACGGAGCGCGCCCGTGCAAGGCGGACTTCGTGGTGGTGACTGATGTGTATGCGGCGGGCACCGCGCCCTATCTGGTACTGGTGACCTTCAGCAAGAACGAGAACATTGTCCGCTTCATGGATGCCAGCACCTGTCGGGAAGCCCACAAGCCCATCCGTGCTGCTTCTGAGGCGATCACAGTGAGCGGCAATCGGCTGGAGATCAAGCCCGCATGCGCCGATCCAGCCCGCTGTGGCAATCCGCAGGTGTATGAGCTGTTTCCGGACGCCAGCCCCCGCCTGCAGCGCTGAGGCGGAGTGTTCCGCGCTACCGGGCGGGTCAGCCCAGTCGTTTGAACAATGCGCGCACTGCGTTCGCCCGGGCTTTGACGTCGGCGGTATAGGTCTTCCAGGCCAGCTTGTCCTGGCCTGCTAGCTTGTAGTTCCTGTCCTTCTGGATGAGCTGGATGATGCGGATCGGCTCAATGGGCGGGTTGGGCACGAACTGCACCATGATCTGGCTCTCGTGAGCGTCGATCTTGGCAACGCCCAAGGGTTTGGCGAGGATGCGCAGGCGGTGGGTTTCCACCAGGCACTGGGTTTGGTGGGGCATCTCGCCGAAACGGTCGATCAGTTCCTCCTGAACGGCTTGCAGGTCCTCTGCCGTTTCGCAGTTGGCCAAGCGCTTGTAGAGGGTCAGGCGCTGGTGTACATCCGGGCAGTAGTCGTTGGGGAGCAAGGCTGGGGCGTGAAGATTGATTTCCGAAACCACCTCCAGCGGCTGCGCCAGATTGGGCTCTTCACCCCGCTGAAGGGCGCGCACGGCCGATTTCAGCATCTCCGTGTACAAGCTGAGGCCCACCTCCTGGATTTCGCCGCTTTGATCTTCCCCGAGCACTTCGCCCGCCCCGCGGATTTCCAGATCGTGCATGGCCAGGAAGAAACCTGAGCCCAGTTCTTCCATCGCCTGGATGGCCTCCAGACGTTTGGTGGCCTGAGGGGTGGGCTTGGCGTGCTGGTCGGTGAGCAGATAGGCGTAGGCCTGGTGGTGGGAGCGCCCGACCCGCCCGCGGAGCTGGTGGAGCTGGGCCAGCCCGAACTTGTCTGCCCGGTTGATGATGATGGTGTTGGCGTGGGGGTTGTCGATCCCTGTCTCGATGATGGTGGAGCAGAGCAGGATGTTGTGGCGCTGCTGGGTGAATTCGCGCATGACGCGCTCCAGCTCCCGTTCCGGCAGTTGGCCGTGGCCAACCACAATCCGCGCTTCGGGCAGCAGTTCCCGCAGTTTCTCGCGCATGGTCTCGATGGTTTCCACCTCGTTGTGGAGGAAGTACACCTGGCCGCCGCGCTTGAATTCCCGCAGCACCGCTTCCCGCACCAGCCCCTTGGACCAGGGGGAAACAAAGGTCTTGATCGCCAGCCGCTTCTGGGGCGCGGTGGCGATAACCGAAAAGTCCCGGATGCCTTCGAGCGCCATGCTCAGGGTGCGGGGGATCGGGGTGGCGGTCAGGGTGAGCACGTCCACTTCGGCCCGCAGATTCTTCAGCGCTTCTTTCTGCCGGACGCCGAATCGGTGCTCTTCGTCAATGATTACAAGGCCTAAGCGTGCAAAATTGATGTCTTTTTGCAAGATTCTGTGGGTGCCGATCAGGATGTCAACTTTGCCTTCTGCCACGTCTTTGAGTGCCTGGGTTTGTTCTTTGGCTGACTTGAAGCGGGAGATCTCGGCCACGCGTACCGGCCATTCGGCAAAGCGGTCGCTGAAGTTCTGATAGTGCTGTTCGGCGAGCAGGGTGGTGGGGGCGAGCACGGCGACCTGCTTGCCATCGGCCACCGCCACGAAGGCGGCGCGGAGCGCCACTTCGGTCTTGCCAAAGCCCACATCGCCGCATACCAGCCTGTCCATGGGCTTGCCCGACTGCATGTCCGCCACCACGGCGTTGATGGCGGATAGCTGGTCCGGGGTTTCTTCGAAGCCGAAGCCGTCGGCGAAGGCTTCCAGATCATGCTGCTGAAAGCTGAACTGGTGTCCCTTGCGCGCAGCCCGCTGGGCATACAGGGCCAGCAGTTCGGCTGCGGTGTCCCGCACTTGCTCGGCGGCCTTTTTGCGCGCTTTTTCCCACTGTCCGGAGCCGAGCCGGTGCAGTTGCACCGATTCGGGAGAAACGCCGCTGAAACGGCTGATGACCTGCAGCTGGGCCACGGGAACGTAGAGCTTGTCGCCGCCGGCGTACTCCAGATGCAGGAACTCGGTTTCGCCTTCGCCCAGATCGAGGTGGACCAGACCGAGGTAGCGGCCCACACCATGGCTTTCATGAACGACCGGGTCACCCACCTTGAGTTCGGACAGGTCCCGCAGCCAGCCCTCAACGCTGGCCTTGCGTCCTTCCGCCCGCTTGTGCCGGGGGCGGGCGGTGGCGGCGTAGAGCTCGTTCTCGGTCACGATGGCGAGCCCAGCCTCGGGCAGGATGAAGCCCGTGGACAGTGGGCCGACACCCAGCGCAAACGCGGGGCCGCCCTCGGCGAAGCCCCGGAAATCCGCGCACGGGGCGGGGCGTAGCCGATACTCGGCCAAGTACTCCTGTATTGTTTCCCGGCGCCCGGCGGACTCGGCCAGCACCAAGGTGCGTATCGGGCTATCGGCCAGGAAAACGCGCAGCCGGGCCAGCGGGTCTTCGGCCTTCCGTTCCACTGCTATGGAGGGAAGGGGTTGGGCCAGGGCCGTTCCATCGCTGTCGGTGGCAATGCCGAGGGATATCCGCGGGAGGGCGCCGAGGCGTCCGAAGAAGGCTTCCTCGCTCAGGAACAAGTCACCGGGCGGCAGCAGGGGGCGGGTGCGGTCTCCGCCCATCAGGTCGTAGCGGCTGCGGGTATCGCGCCAGAATTCCTGAATGGCGTCGCTCACCCGGCCGTGCAGGCATACGACGGCGCTGGTGGGGAGGTAGTCGAAGATTACGGCGGTGTGCTCGTGGAAGAGCGGAAGGTAGTACTCGATGCCGGGGGGAAGGATGCCCGCGGACACATCTTTGTAGATGGGCGAGCGGGATGGGTCCCCTTCGAACACTTCCCGGTAGCGGGAGCGGAAGCGGGTGCGACCACCCTTGTCGTCCGTGGGAAACTCTCTTGCGGGCAGCAGGCGGATTTCGGGCACGGGATAGATCGTGCGCTGGGTGTCCACGTCGAAGGTGCGGATGGATTCCACTTCGTCGTCGAACAGGTCAATCCGGTAAGGGACGGCCGAGCCCATGGGATAGAGGTCGATCAGGCCGCCGCGCACGCTGAATTCGCCGGGGCTCACCACCTGGGTGACGTGGTGGTAGCCCGCCAGAGCGAGTTGCGCCTTGAGCCCTTCCACATCCAGGCGCTCGCCTTTCTTGAGGAAGAAGGTGTAGGCCGCCAGATACTCGGGGGGGGCCAGCCTGTATAAGGCCGTGGAGGCGGGCACGATGGCGATGTCCGTCTGGCCGCGGGTGATGGCGTACAGGGTGGACAGGCGCTCGGAGATCAGATCCTGGTGCGGCGAAAAGCCGTCGTAGGGCAAGGTTTCCCAATCCGGGAGCAGATGGGCGCGCAGATCGGGTGCAAACCAGGCGATCTCTTCCAGCAGGCGCTGCGCTTCCAGCGGGCTTGCGGCGATCACCACCAGCAGGCGGCCTGCGCAGCAGCCCTTGGCAAGCTCGGTCAGCACCAGCGCATCGCTGGAGCCGGCTGCGGCGGGCAGATCGAGGCGGGCGCCCGGTTTGGGCAGGGAAAAGGCAAGTCGTTCGCGCAACAGCGCCGGAGGCTGGGGCATGGCGGGCACCGGCAAGGGTGGAATTCTGGAAGGCCGGGATTATAGGCGATGCATCCCCGGGGGCGATCGGTCCGCAACGGGATGCGTAGCGGTGGCGGTAGTATGGAACTGAGGCATACGCCCGTGCCGCCTGGGGCAGATGCTGCTGCAATGACGCCATGCGTCTTGCCATCCTTGCCTTCGCCCTGGGTATCTGGTTGTGCCAGCAGCAGCCACGTTTGCCGGACGCGTCTGCGCTATGGGCGGCGCTCGCCTTGGCAGGCGCGGCGGCCGGGGCGGCAAGCTGGCGGCGGGTCCGCCGTCCTGCCGTAACCGTAGCCCTTGGGCTGCTGGGCTTTGTGTGGGGGTGCTGGCATGGGCAGCATTTGCTCGCGCAGCGCCTCGCGCCAGAGCTCGAGGGCCGGGATATCCAGGTGGTGGGAGTGATCGCCGGCCTGCCCCAGCCGTTTGAGCGGGGGGAGCGCTTTGTGCTGCGGGTGGAGCAGTCGGAGTTCCCCCTGCCGCCCGTGGTGCAGCTTGCCTGGTATCGCGACGGCAAGGGCACGTTGACACCCGGCTTGCGCGCTGCCGAGCGCTGGCAATTGCGGCTGCGGTTGAAGCGCCCGCACGGCAATCTCAATCCCCACGGTTTCGACTACGAGGCCTGGCTGTTCGAGCAGGGGATCGGAGCAACCGGCTATGTGCGGGCGGGGCTGGAGAATGTCCGGCTCGAGGCCCTGGTCTTGCAGCCGGGGCCGCTGCTGCAGCGCGCCCGACAGGCAATACGGGAGCAGTTCGAGGCAGCGCTGCCCCAATCGGCCTATCGCGGCATCCTGGTGGCGCTGGCGATCGGGGACCAGCGTGCCATCGAAACGGATTACTGGACAGTTTTCAACCGAACCGGGCTGACGCACCTGTTCTCGGTTTCCGGCATGCACATCACACTGATCGCCGGGCTGGCGGGCGCATTGGTGGGTTGGGCCTGGCGTCGTTCGGTGCGCCTGTCGCTGTGGCTGCCTGCCCAAAAGGCGGCGATCGCCGTGGGCTGGATGGTGGCTCTGGGCTACAGCCTGCTGGCGGGTTGGGGTATTCCAGCCCAGCGTACCTTTTTCATGCTCAGCGTGGCGGCCCTGGCCATGTGGAGCCACCGCAGCGCATCGCCTTCCCGGGTCCTGACGCTGGGTTTGGTGGCGGTGCTGGTGGCGGATCCGCTGGCGGTGACGGCTGCGGGCTTCTGGTTGTCGTTCGGTGCGGTGGCGGTGCTGTTCTTCGTGAGCAGTGGGCAGATCGGGCAGGTGCATTGGTTGCGTCAGGCGGTCCGCAGCCAATGGGCGGTCACCTTGGCGCTGCTTCCGGCCTTGCTGGGGATGTTCCAACAGTTTTCCCTGATCTCGCCCATCGCCAATGCGGTGGCCATCCCCGTAGTGACCTTCCTGGTCACGCCGCTGGCGCTGTTGGCGGCGGTGGCGCCGTTCGATGTTCTGATGCAACTCGCCCACGGCATCCTGGCGGCGCTGATGGTGCTGGTGACATGGCTTGCAGGCCAGCCGCTTGCGGTCTGGCAGCAGGCTGCGCCTGCCGGCTGGGCTGTGGTGCTGGCGACCGCGGGGTGTCTGGCGCTCCTCCTGCCCCGCGGCGTACCCGGTCGTCTGGCAGGTCTGCCCATGTTGTTCCCCCTGTTGCTGGCGGCACCGCCGCGGCCGGTACCGGGGGAGTACTGGCTCACCGTGCTGGATGTGGGGCAGGGTCTGGCGGTGCACGTCCAGACGGCCACCCATGATCTGATCTACGACACCGGCCCCCAATATTCCCAGGACGCCAATAGCGGCAACCGGGTGATCCTGCCCTACCTGCGCGGGCAGGGTGTGAGCAGGCTCGACGCCTTGATCATTACCCACGCGGATATCGACCATTCCGGCGGCGCCGAATCGGTGCTGGAGGCCGTGCCCACGACCTGGAGCGCCAGTTCGCTTCCGGCGGAGTCCCTCCTGCGCGGCATTCTCCCCGCCCATCGTCCTTGCGTGGCGGGTCAGCGGTGGGCGTGGGACGGGGTGGATTTCGAAGTGCTGCATCCCCCCGCCGGAGCTCTTGAGGGGGCGGGCGCGAAGGAGAACGACCTCTCCTGTGTCGTGCGCGTGACCAATCACCGCCATGTGGTGCTGTTGGCGGCCGATGTCGAGGCGGCTGCCGAGGCGCAGATGCTTGCCCGCGATCCGGCTGGTGTACGCGCCGATGTGCTGGTGGTGCCCCACCACGGTAGCCGCACGTCCTCCACGTCGGCCTTTGTGGATGCGGTGGATGCACGCACGGCCGTGTTCCCGGTGGGTTACCGCAACCGGTTTCTGCACCCGAACGGGGAGGTTCTCGCCCGCTATCAGGCCCGGGGGACGGCCATTCTTCGCACGGACCTGGATGGCGCCGTGACGATCCGCGCGGGCGCCCGCCTGGAGGTGGAGACAACCCGGGCCAAACGCCGCCGCTACTGGCACAGCGGGCGCGGGCTCTGAGCGGCGGCGGGTTGGACGCGCTCCGCGGTTTTCTGCGATGATCCCCGGCTCGAGCCCTCCGGTGAATACCATGTGCATCGTCGACTGCCTGCGCCAGCTCTTTGCCGAAAAGCCCTCCGCCCGTCCGCCCATGCGCGAGCGCTCCGTGCTGTGCTCAAGCCCCAGCGGGCTGCACCGCATGGCTTATACGGAGTGGGGGGATCCTCTCAATCCGCGGGTGCTTGTGTGCGTGCACGGGCTTACGCGCAATGGGCGCGATTTCGATTTCCTGGCGCAGGCTCTGGCGTCGCACTATCGGGTGATCTGCCCGGATCTTCCCGGCAGGGGCCGCAGCGACCGTCTGGCCGCGGCGGCGGAGTACGTGCCGCCGACCTATGCGGCGGATCTCGTTACCCTGATCGCACGGCTGGACGTGGAATCCGTCGACTGGGTGGGAACTTCGCTGGGCGGGCTGGTGGGCATGATCCTCGCCAGCCAGCCGCGCAGCCCGATCCGCCGGCTGGTGCTCAACGACGTGGGGCCGGAAATCAGTGCCGCCTCGCTGCGCCGCATCGGCGAGTATCTGGGTTCGGCGCCCCGCTTCCCGTCCATGGAGGACGCGGAGAAGTACATCCGCTACGTCAGCGCGCCTTTTGGTGCCCTTTCAGACGAACAGTGGCGGCACCTCACCCTGTACTCGGTGCGGGCGGTGGCTGCCGGAGGTTTCGAGATGATCTACGACCCGGCGATCGGCGAGCCCTACCGCACGGCGTTCCTGGCCGGCGACGTGAGTTTCTGGCCGCTTTACGACGCCATTGGCTGCCCGACCTTGGTGATCCGGGGGGCGGAATCCGACCTGCTGCTGCGCGATACGGCCCTGCGGATGAAAGAGCGGGGGCCCCGCGCCCAGTTGGTGGAGGTGGCCGGTGTGGGGCATGCGCCCATGCTCATGAATGAGGAGCAAGTGGCGCTGGTGCGGGGATTCCTGCTCGGGGTTTGAAGCATGCGCCTGCCGCAGGAGATTCTCGCCCAGGCCAGCGCCATCGATCTGGCGGCGATGCTCTGGTTTGCCCTGTGCTGGCTGGGCTACAACCATTTCGTCGACCACCGCCTGGGAGCCCGCGGGTTGGTGGGAGTGGCCCACGGCTATCGGCGGGAGTGGGCGCGGCAGATGCTGACCCGGGAGATGCGGGTGTCCGATGCCGCGCTGGTGGGGAACCTGATGAGCAGCGTTTCCTTTTACGCCAACACCACCATTTACATCATCGCCGGTCTGCTGGCGGTGTGGGGCGCGTTGGACAAGGTGATCAGCGCCACCCAGGAGCTACCCTTCGCCCGCGCAGCAACCCGCGAACTGTGGGAGATGAAACTCATCCTCCTGGCTTTCGTCTTTGTGGTCGCCTATTTCAAGTTCACCTGGTCTCTGCGTCAGATGAACTTCCTCTCCATCCTCATCGGCGCGGCGCCGCCGCCCCAGGCGCCGGCGGCGGAGCGGGAACGGTTTGCCGCCAAGCTGGGTGCGGTCAACAGCTTCTCGGGAGACGAATTCAACCTGGGCATTCGGGCCTATTACTTTGGTCTGGCCGCTACGAGCTGGTTCATCCACCCCTGGCTGTTTGTGGTGGCCACGACCCTGGTGGTCGGGGTGCTGGCCCGCCGGGATTTTGCCTCGCCCACACTGAAGGTCCTCCATGAACATCCCCCCTCCAGACACTGACAACAGCCTCCTGGCAACCACGCCTGCGCCGCCCTACTACGCGGTGATCTTTTCCAGTGTGCGCACGGACGGGGACGACGGATACGCTGCAACCGCTGCGCGGATGGTGGAACTGGCGGCGGAGCAGCCGGGATTCCTGGGCGCCGAGTCTGCCCGCGAGGATCTGGGGATCACCGTCAGCTACTGGCGCAGCCTGGAAGACATCGCCGCCTGGCGGGCCCACGCGGAACACCGGATGGCAATCGAGGCGGGCCGGGAACGATGGTATGCCGCCTACCGCTTGCGGGTGGCGCGGGTGGAGCGCGAGGTGGCCTTCGAGGGGTCGGGAGACACTGCGCGCCAGGGTTGACCTTGAGCTAGGTTCTTTCCAGGTTCCGGGCGCAAACTGTTCGACAAGGCGTTTGCACCGGAGGTGAGACCCATGGCCGCTGCCGCAACGACGGTTGAACTGGTGAGGCGGGTCGTTGCCCGCTCCGGCGGTGGGGCGGGATCGCTGCTGCAGGTGTTGCGGCAAGTGCAGGCGGAAGGGCCGGGCTGGCTGCCGGTCGATCTCCTGCAGGCGGTGGCGGACGCCTTGGGCGTGACGGTCGCACAGGCCCGTGCCGTCGCCAGCTTTTATCACTTTCTCTATCTCAGCCCGCGAGGCCACTGGCGGGTTCTGTTTTCCGACAACATCGTGGACCGCATGGCCGGCAGCGAAGCGCGGCGGGCCGAGTTGTGCCGCGCCTTGGGGGTGATGCCGGACACGCCTGATCCCGAGGGGGTCTGGGTCAGCACCACAAGTTGTACCGGCTTGAGCGACCAGGCCCCGGGGCTGTTGGTCAATGGCCGTGCGGTGGGCCGGGTGGATCGTGACCGGATGCGGGAAATTGCCGCGCTCATCGCGCAGCGGGTGGCGGTGGAGCAGTGGCCCGGCGAACTCTTCCGGATAGACATGCGGATCGAGCGTCGCGGCCCTTTGCTTGCCCGCAGGGGGGCGGCGGGATGCGTGCTGAGCACCGCCTCGCATATGGGGGCGGAGGGCATCCTTGCCGCGCTGACCGAGGCCGGGCTGCGGGGGCGGGGGGGCGCCGGCTTTCCGACCGGGCCGAAGTGGCGGGCCTGCCGGCAGGCACCGGGCTCCGAGCGGATTGTCGTGTGCAACGCGGACGAAGGCGAGCCCGGCACCTTCAAGGACCGGGTGTTGCTGCAAGGCTGGGCGGACGCGGTGTTCGAAGGCATGACGCTGTGTGCCCTGGCCATTGGCGCGCGGCGGGGCTTCGTGTATCTGCGCGGGGAATATGCGTTTCTCGCCCCTGCCCTGGAGGCGACACTGGCGCGCCGGCGTGCCGACGGTTGGCTGGGCGAGCACATCGCGGGGCGGGATGGCTGGGGCTTTGACATCGCCGTACACATGGGGGCAGGGGCTTATATTTGCGGCGAGGAGTCGGCACTCATCGAATCGCTGGAGGGGCGGCGGGGTGTGCCCCGGCTGCGTCCGCCATTCCCGGTGGAGGCGGGCTACCTGGGCCTGCCGACGGTGGTGGACAACGTGGAAACCTTTGCGGCGGCGGCACTGGTCGTGGCCGAGGGGGCAGAGCGATACCGCGCGGTCGGCACGCAGGCGTCCTGCGGCAGCAAGCTGTTGGCTGTGAGTGGCGACTGCCCCCGCCCGGGGGTCTATGAATATCCTTTCGGTGTGCAAATCCGCCAGGTGCTGGAGGACTGCGGCGCACCCGATGCGGGAGCGGTGCAAGTGGGCGGACCTTCGGGCACCCTGGTCGGGCCGGCAGGCTTCGGCCGACGGCTCGCCTTCGAGGACATCCCCTGCGCGGGCGCATTCACGGTGTTCCGGCAGGGGAGGGACATGCTTGCCGTGGTGCGCAACTTTACCGAGTTCTTTGCCCGGGAAAGTTGCGGTTTCTGTACCCCTTGCCGGGTGGGCGTGCCCCTGCTGCGGGATGCTCTGGCGCGGCGGGCCGGAGGCTGCCCACTGCCAGGGGAGGAAGCGCTTCTCGCCCGGCTGGAGGCGGCCTTGCCTGCGAGCCATTGCGGCCTGGGGCGCTCGGCCTCCAATCCCTTGCGGGATCTGCGGCGGGGTTTTCCTGAAGCGTGGGCAACAGGGGGTGAGAGGACATGAGCGAACCCAGTGTGTTCATGGATGGTGTGGCGTGCCCGTTTCGCGCAGGCCAGACGCTGATGGAAGTGGCCGGGCAGGTGGGGGTGCGTATCCCTCACTTGTGCTATCACCCGGACTTCCACCCTCAGGGGTCCTGCCGGCTGTGTACCGTCGAAGTGGATGGCCGTTGGCTGCCGGCCTGTGGGACGCCGGCCAAGGCTGGCATGCAGGTGTTGAGCCGTACGCCCGCCCTGGTGGCACTGCGGCGAACCCTGGTGGAGGCGCTGCTGAGCCAAGGCAACCACTTCTGTCCCGGTTGCGAGCGCAGCGGTGACTGCCGGCTGCAGGATGCCGCCCGCGCGCTGGGGGTCGCGGCGACCTCTTATCCCCAAGCGGCTTCCCGCTTGCCGCTGGATGCCAGCCATCCCGATGCGGTGCTCGACCCGAATCGCTGCATTCTGTGCGGGCTTTGCCTGCGGGCGAGCCGGGAGGCGGACGGCAAGGACGTGTTCGTGATCAGTGGCCGGGGGAGTGAGGCCCGTCTGCTGGCCAATGCGCCGTCGGGGCGGCTCGGGGATACAGACTTGGCTGCCGCCGACCGGGCGCTGTCGGTGTGCCCGGTGGGGGCGCTGCTGAAGCGGGGCCAGGGGTTTCGGCCGAGTCCGCGTCCCGGACCGGAGGTGGAAGCCGTGGCAGTGTCCCGGGCCGCGCCCCCGGGGGTGAAGAGAGAGCCCCGGCCCCGACTGGCCACGGTATCCCTCGCGGGCTGTTTCGGCTGCCACATGTCCTTGCTGGATATGGATGAGGCATTGCTGCCACTGCTGGGGGCCGTTGAGCTGACCCGTTCGCCCTTGACCGATCTCCGGGAATTCGAGGACTGGGATATCGGTCTGGTGGAGGGCGGCGTGTGCAACGAGGAGAACCTGGAAATGCTGCGCCGCTTTCGCCAGCATAGCCGCGTGCTGGTGGCCGTGGGGGCCTGCGCCATCAACGGAGGCCTGCCTGCCTTGCGCAACGGGATGGACGTGCAGGCGCTGGTGCGCCAGACCTACCTGAACGCGCCGGGGCTTGCCGGGCCTCGCCATCTGCCGGCGGACCCGGAACTGCCGTCCCTGCTGCCCCGGGTATATCCCGTGCACGAGGTGGTGAGCGTGGATGTAAGCATTCCTGGCTGCCCGCCCTCCGCCGCCGCCATCGGGCAGGTGCTCCAGGCCCTGCTGAACGGCCAGTCGCCTGATTTGCCCGGGGAGTTGATCCGTTATGACTGAACCTGCCGCACACCCCGCGCACGCCAAATACCCCCCGGAAGGGCTGCGGCGTGTGGCGATCGACCCCCTGACCCGGGTGGAGGGGCATGGCAAGGTCACCCTGCTCCTGGACGATCGCGGTCAGGTGCAGCAGGCTCGCCTGCACATTGTCGAATTCCGGGGCTTTGAGCAATTCATCGTGGGCCGGCCCTATTGGGAAGTGCCGGTCGTCGTCGAGCGCCTGTGCGGTATTTGCCCGGTGAGCCACCACCTGGCGGCGGCCAAGGCCATGGACGTGATTGTCGGGGCTGAGCGCCTGCCCGCTTCGGCGGACAAGCTGCGGCGGTTGATGCACTACGGGCAGGTCCTGCAGTCCCACGCCCTGCATTTCTTCCATCTGGCTGCGCCCGATCTGCTGTTCGGTTGGGATGCCGAGCCTCGCCGTCGCAACATTGCCGCGCTGGCGTCAGAGCAGCCGGACACTGCCCGACGCGGGATCCTGCTGCGCAAGTTTGGTCAGGAGATCATTGCTGCCACAGCGGGCAAGCGTATCCACGGCACCAACGCGATTCCCGGCGGCGTGAGCCATGGGCTGGAGCGGGGGATCCGGCAACGTCTGGCTGCGCAGACGGCGGACGTGATCGCGTGGAGTGGCGAGGCGGTGGTGCTGGCCTCGCGGATCTTCGAAGCCGATGCCGTGGAGAACATGCGTTTCGGGGCGGTGGGTTCCCACTTGTTTTCCCTGGTCGATGAAAACGGGGGCCTGGCGCTGTATGAAGGCAAGGTCCGCGTGCGCAACGCCGATGGCCTGATCGTGCGGGACCAACTGGAGCCCCGCCGCTATCTGGATTACCTGGCGGAGCGGGTGGAGCCCTGGTCCTACATGAAGTTCCCGTTTCTGTCGGAACTGGGACCCGAGGCCGGCTGGTACAAGGTGGGGCCCCTGGCTCGGGTGCAGAATTGCGACTTCATCCCCACCCCCATGGCCGAAGCAGCCCGTCTGGCGCTGCGGGCCGCAGCGGGGGGCGCGACGTTGCATGCACCCCTGGCTTACCACTGGGCACGGATGATCGAGATGCTGCACGCGGCGGAGGTGGTGGCCGGGTTGCTGGGCGACCCGGAACTGGAGGAAACCGCGCCTGCTATCCGGGGCGAGCGCCGGGACGAAGCGGTCGGTGTCCTGGAAGCGCCCCGAGGCACGCTCATTCACCACTACCGGGTGGGGGCGGACGATCTGGTCACCGCTTGCAACCTCATTGTGTCTACGACCCACAACAATCAGGCCATGAACGAAGCCATCCGGGAGGTGGCACGGCAGCAACTGGATGGCCACACCATTACTGACGCCTTGCTCAACCGGATTGAAGTGGCGATTCGCGCTTTCGACCCCTGCCTCTCCTGCGCGACCCATGCGTTGGGGCAGATGCCGCTGCAGGTGGAGGTGCTGGATGCCGAAGGGAAGGTGGTTGCCCGTGACTGCCGCCCCCAAAGCTGAGGAGGGGCGCGCGGTGGCGTCCGGATTTCATGGCGTAACGGGGGCGGAGGCGCGCGGGGCCAACGGGGTGGGCGAGGCGGAACCCCTGGTGGGTGCCACGGCTCCGGTGCTGGTCTGTGCCTGTGGCAACCGGGCCCGGGGGGACGACGGGCTCGCACTTGCGCTGGCGGAGGAGCTGGCCGGGTGGGGCACGCCAGGGGTGGAGGTGAGCATGGTCGGTCAGTTCCTGCCGGAACTCGCGCTTGAGCTCGCGGGGCGCACATCGGTGCTGTTCATCGATGCCGATGCCGCGGCGAGGGTTCCGGCCCGTCTGGAAGTGCTGCGTCCGGCTCGGATTTCCGGTGGCTTCAGCCACCGTGCTCATCCGGCCGAGGTGCTGATGGCTTGGCGAATGGCCTTCCGGCGGCCGCCCCCTCCGGCCTTCCTGCTGCGCCTCAAGGGGGTGTGGTTCGGGCTGCGGCCGCAACTCTCCGCCCAGGGCATGGAAGCCCTCAGCCAGGGGCGCGAGATGGCGCGCGCCTGGCTGAGGGAGCAGATCGAACAGTCCGCTACTTCAGGCTGAAATCCGCCCGGCTGGCTTTGGCCTTGCCGTCCTTCTCGGCGGCCTTGCCCGCATCGTCCCCGCCTTTGCCGGCGACGATGAACACCCGTTCCGGCGCCACCTTGCCCTGCTGCAGCAGGAACTCCTTCACCGTTTGGGCCCGTTGCTGGGCAAGCTGGTGGAGGTCCTCTTCGCCGACCTTGGTGTTGGCGAGGATGAGCTTCTCCATCTCCGGCACCGGCAGATCCTTGGCGAGCCCGATGGCATTGCGGGGTTTGGGGAATTTCTCGGCCTTGTACACCTGTGCGAGCAGTTTGGCGTATTCGCCCGGGGCCACCAGCACTTCGTCTGCCGATTCGGTGGCTTCGTTGTTCCGGGCCTGTTCGCCAACCTTGGCGGCGCGGATCTTGCGGTCCAGCGAGGCGCGCTTGACGCCTTCCCCATCGTTGTCGGGATCGATGCGGCCCGTGACCTCCAGCCGAAGGGCAGGGCGATCGTCGAGGGCCTTGGCCAGGGTTTGCAGCTTGTCCCGCGCGGCGGGGGCCAGAGCGGCCCGGCCGGGCTCGAACTCCACATATCCCAGATCCTCGCCGCCCCCGAACATGGAACCCAAAAGCGCGAAGGGCGCCGTGACGGCCTTGGTGACGAGATTGACGATCACTTTGACGATGATGCTGCCGACACTGAACTGTGGATCGTCCAGGGAGCCGCTGATGGGCAGGTTGATGTCGATCTCGCCCCGGCGGTTCTTCAGCAGCGAGACCGCCAGCAACACCGGAGCCTTGATGGCGTCGGGGCTTTCGATTTTTTCGCCGAAGGTGAGCTGGTCCAGGAAGATGTTGTTCTGGGCCGAGAGTTGCTGGTTTTCCACCTTGTAGGCCACGTTTACCGAGAGCTTGCCTTTCTCGATCCCATAGCCCACGTACTTGCCCGAGTAGGGCGAGAAATTTGAAAGCTCGATGGCGCGCGCCGAGGCCTTGATGTCCACGAACAACTGCTTGGCCAGGGGATTGAGCCGGCCGGTGATTTCCACCGGGGCCGCGCCATCCAGTTGCCCGCGCAGATCCACTTCGCCCGCCGTGCCTTCGCTGGAGCTCAGGCCGGTCACGCGTCCTCCCACCTTGGTGAGGTTGGCGCTGTAATTGGGTTTGATGAAGAAGTCGCTGAAGTTGATGTTGCCGCCCTGGAGTGTGACCTGTTTGATCTGGATGGGGGGCGGTGGCGTGGCCTTGGTGGTGTTGACCGGAGCCGTGGTGGTTCGCGTTGCCGGGTTGGTGGCAGGCGGAGCCTTGGCCGGAGCGGTGGCCGCTTCCGGCCCCTGTTTGACCAGCTGCTGCAGGTTCAGCTTGCCCTCGGGGCTGACGATGAGCCGGCTGTAGAAGTCGGACAAGGCCACCTGGTCCACGTCCAGGCCGAAGGGGGCGAGGCGGGCGTTGATCCCGCCCACGAACAAGCTCTTCCACTTCAGCAGGTCGGCGGCATTGGCCTTGTCGATGGCGTGCAGGTCGTTGGTGCCCAGGTCGCCCTTGAAGCTGCCTTTGAGTTCGCCCCCGGCCGCTTGCTCCAGACTGAGCTGACCCCGGGCCAGCGCGGAGCCCTTGAGCAGCGTGATATTCACCTTGTCGGTGAAATAGGGCTGGGCGGGCAGGATGTCCACGTCCTTGGCCTCGATCTTGAGGCTGGTGGCAAGCGGTTCCAGCACCAGGGGGCCGCTCACCGCGAGGCTGCCCTTGCGTCCGGGCGTGAGGCGCAGGTTGAGCTGGGATTTGTTCCCCTTGGCGGTGCTGAAGTTGTCCACCTGCAGGGCGATGGCGTCCAGGTTGAGTTTGACCGGAGCAGTGTTGGACAAGTCCTCGAACAGCACGCTGCTGCCCTCGGTGGCGAGCCTCTTCACGTTCACCTGCCAGGCGGGCTCGGGCGTTTGTGGTTTGGCGGCTGGAGCGGATTTACCCGGCGGCGCAGGGGGGACGAGTTGTGCCAGATTGATCTGGCCGCTTTTGTCCCGTTTCACCGCGACCTTGGTTTGGCTCAGCAGGACTTCGCCCAGGCTCACCGCCCGCTGGGCGAGATCAACCTCCCCGCCTTTGAGGGCGAGCCTGCCGGCGGACAGCAGATCCTCTCTGGCGCCCCGCTGGCGCAGTTTGAGTCCCTCCAGGGTGGATTCCAGGCCGCTGACCGTCAGTTGCAGGCCGGATTCGGGCAGGGCGAGCTTGAGCTTGGTCTTGCCGCTCAGGGCGCCGTCGATGACATCCAGCAGCACCTGGTCGGCAAAGAATGGCTCGTACTGCCGAACCTTGAGGGCGGACCAATCCACGTCCAGATCCAGCGCCACGGGCGCCAGACCAAGGCCGCCAGCCAGCTTGATCTGCTCCTTGGCTTCGGTTTCCAGGGCCAGATCCAGTTCAGCCGTCTTGCCTGGCTCCGTGCTGAGCTGCTTGAGGCGCAGAGCCAGGTTGTTGACGACGGTGGTGAAGGGGCGGGCCTTGGGTGTTGCGTCGGCGATGGAAACACGGCCCTTGTCGATCACGGTCTCCGCTACCCGCACGACCCAGGGGGCGGCGGGTTGGGGCGCGGGCGCCGGGGCTTGGGCCGTTGCTTCGCCACCGGTGGCGCTTGCGGCGAAAGCCTTCAGGTTCAGGCTGCCATCGGCTGCCCGGGCCACGTGAACGTCGGGTTGGAGCAGCGAAACCCGCTCCAGTTCGAGCTGGCGGCCGAACACATCAAGACTCTTGATTGCCACGTCCAGCCGCTCGAATTTGACCAACGGATCGCCGGCCGGATTGGCCGTTGCCACGCCAAGCAATCCGGCGCTGCCTGACACAAGCAGCCTGGGCGCACCGTCATGAGGCTGCTGGAAATTGACGGCCAGCCGCGTTTCCAGCTTGCCGGAGGGCAGGCGGAAACCAAGGGGGGTGGGGACGTAGGGGAAGTAGCGGGTGAGGTCCACGTCCGAGAGATGCACATCAATGAGTGCATCCCGGTTTTCCGCGAAGGGGCGGGCCTTGCCTGCCAACTCGACCGGTGCGCCGTTGACCCGGGCGCTGAAGGCGGGTTCGACAAAGATGTCCACCTTGCTGGGCAGGTTCGAGACGAAGGGCACGCCCAGGCTCAGTTCGCTCACCACGTGCCGCGCAGCCATGGGCTTGTCCTCGAACACCAGTTCGCCGCCGCTGATCTGGATGTTGTTCAGGGAAAAGCTGCTTTTGCTGCCGTCGTCGGGCTTGTTGAGAAACTCTTCGGCCAGGTCGGTGAAGTTATACCGGTGGGCGTCGTACCGGGTGATGTGCACCACCGGTTTGACGAGCTGCAATTCCTTCAAGACCGGTCCGCCGCGGAACACCGATTGGGCTTCGAGGTTGGCGTAGAGGCGATCGAAGGCCACGAAGGTTTGCTCGGGGTCATCCTTGTCCGCCACCCTGAGACCTTCTACGGTGGCGGAGAGCGCGTAGGGGTTGATGCGCACCGCTTCGATGTTCACCTTGCGATGCAGGAGCTTGCTCAGTTGTTCTTCCGCCTGCCAGCGCACCAGCGGCGGGAGGGCCAGAAATCCGATGACGCCGATGCCGGCGAACAGGGCACCGGCCCAGATCCCCCTTTTGCGGTTGCGGGGGGTGTCCAGCCGTTTGAGTCGGTCCGGGATGGAAGCCTTCATGTGTTCTTCAGCCATGATGTGCCAGACAAAGTGTCGTTGCCGGAAGGATAGATTATCAACCCGGCGGGGGCTTCAAGGGGCGGATTAAGGCGGATTCGCGCAGCCGGCGTGATGCCGGGGGTTTGTTACCATTGGGCGGAAGAGGAGGTTGTTCCCGCCATGTTGATCGTGATCTCTCCGGCCAAGTCGCTGGACTACGAAACCCCGCCGACGGTTGACCATTACACCCAGCCGGATTTTCTGGATGAAGCCCAGGCACTCATCGACATCCTGAAAGAGAAGTCGCCGGCCGAAGTGGCCGTGCTGATGGATCTTTCGGACACGCTCGCGGCCCTGAATGTGGCCCGCTACGGGCAGTGGCATACCCCGTTCAGCCCGGCCAACGCCAAGCAGGCTGTGCTGGCTTTCAATGGCGATGTGTATGAAGGGCTTGCCGCGCCGTCCTTGAGTGTGGACGACCTCGCCTATGCACAGGTCCACCTGCGCATCCTGTCAGGGCTCTACGGCCTGCTCCGGCCGCTGGATCTGATTCAGCCCTACAGGCTCGAGATGGGTACCCGGCTTGCGAATGCCCGGGGCAAGGACCTCTATGCCTGGTGGGGCAGCCGCATTACGGAAGCGCTGAAGTCGCAGTTGGCGGAAACGGGCGAGCAGGTTGTGGTCAACCTGGCGTCGGAAGAGTACTTCAAGGCAGTCAAACCCAGAGCGCTGGGCGTCCGGGTGGTGACGCCCGTGTTCGAAGACTGGAAGAACGGACGGTACAAGGTGATCAGTTTCTACGCCAAGCGTGCCCGCGGGCTCATGAGCCGGTACGCGATCACCCGTCGGCTGGCGTGCTGCGAAGGGCTCAAGGGTTTTGACAGCGAAGGATACGCTTTCGCCGAGGAAGCCAGCTCCGCCGACGCATGGGTGTTCCGCCGCCGCCTGGAGAACGCCTGATGCACGTCTCCTCCTGTTTCGATTCCGGCGCCGTGCAGGTGGTGGACCTGAGCGACCCGGCGCGGTTGCGTCTGCGGCTGCGCCCGGATAGCGCGGCGGACATCCGCCAGTGGTTCCACTTTCGCTTGCAGGGCGCGCGCGGGGTAGCGTGCCGGCTGCGGCTGGAAGATGCCGACCTGGCTGCCTTTCCCGACGGCTGGCAGGGCTACCGGGCAGTGGCTTCTTATGACCGCAGGGCGTGGTTCCGGGTCCCCGCGCATTTCGATGGCCAAGCTTTGGTGATCGAGCACACGCCTGAGGCAGACAGCGTTTATTACGCTTATTTCGAACCCTACAGCGGGGAGCGGCATCTGGACCTGTTGGGGCGGGCCTGCCTGCATGCCCGAACCCGCGTGGAACGCCTTGGTGCCACGGCAGGGGGGCGGGATCTGGATCTGGTAACCGTGGGCGAGCCTGCTTCGGGCAAGCGCAAGGTGTGGGTGATCGCCCGTCAGCACCCCGGCGAAAGCATGGCGGAATGGTTCGCGGAGGGGCTGCTGGAGCGGCTGTGGGACGAGACCGATCCCGTGGCCCGCGCGGTGCTCGACAAGGCGGTCCTGTTCGTGGTGCCCAACATGAACCCGGATGGCGCCGCCCTGGGGAACCTGCGTACCAATGCAGCCGGGCGTAACCTCAACCGGGAATGGCTGAGCCCCAGCCTCGCGGCGAGCCCCGAAGTGTGGCATGTGCGCCGCGCCATGGAGGCTACCGGGGTGGATCTGTTTCTGGACATCCACGGGGATGAAGGCTTGCCCTACGTGTTCACGGATGGCTGCGACATGCTGCCGAGCTTTACCCCGGCGCAGGCAAAGCGGGAGGCGGCATTCCTGGCGCGTTTCCTGGAGGCGTCGCCGGATTTCCAGACCCGGTGTGGCTACGCCAGGGACCGATTCACGGACGAGTTGCTCACGCTGGCCTCCAAGTGGGTCGGGCATACCTTCGGCTGCCTTTCCCTGACCCTGGAGATGCCATTCAAGGACAACGCCGATCGGCCGGATCCGGTGGTGGGGTGGAACGGCCTGCGAAGCAAGGCACTGGGCGCAGCGGTGCTCGAGCCGATCCTGCAGGATTTGTAACGGGCTCAGCCTGTGGGGGGCTGTTGCCCGTCGGGCTGGCGTGCTTGGGGCGGTTGGCCGCCGTGTTCCAGCCGGTAGAGCCAGGCCAGAAGTTCGGCAACCGCCACGTACAACGCTGGGGGAATGTGCGCATCCAGGTCCACCTGCATGAGCAGGGACACCATTTCCCGGGATTCATGTACGAAGACCCCTGCCTCGCGCGCCTTGGCGATGATGGCGTCGGCGGTGACCCCCTTGCCCTTTGCCACCACTCTTGGCGCCAGATCCCCTTGCCCGTAGGCCAGGGCGACCGCATTGCGGCGGGGTTGAGGCACCTCATTCATGGGGGGCCTCCGCCTCGCTCACCAGAAAACCTTGTAGCGGGACGGCCATCGCGGCCAACCGGTCCGCCAGATCCTGCCGGGCTGATGCGAGGCTGACACCCGCGGTCGGGCTGCCCACGAGCAGCCTGATCGACACGCCTTTGGTCGTCAGAGCCAGTAGCGCTTCCACCGCACCCATGCACGGCAAATCCAGCCGCAACCGGGTGCTCCAGGCCCCGTCAGCGGAGGGCGTGCCATCGCCCTCATCCGGTGTATTCGGCGCCTCTTCCTCGATGGGGGGCATCAGTGTCCAGTGCAGTGCCTGGCCTGGCCACGCCTCGCCTTGCCAGACGAACTGCCGGGTGGAAAGCGTTTCCAGTTGCTGTTGCACCAGCGATACGGTGTGTTCCGTCATGCCAAATTCCTGGCGGGGGGGGGCGGAGTCGGCGCGATTCTGGGGCTCCTGCCGTAACTGCTCCACGCCAATCCTTCCTTCCACCCACTTGGCTTGGTGCGACTCATAGAACAACCCGCTGCGGGTCACCGCATGCTGCAAGCCCGCAGCCAGGGAGGCGGGCATGTCCTGGTGGCCCGTGGTGGTGGAGAGCGGCGTCATTCCTTGCGCCGGGCCGCCAAGGGGCTGCTCCAGCAGACGCCCGATCAACCGGGCCGTGCCACTCAAGTTGGCCTGCCCGGTCTGGTGTTGCCCGTCTGGCGGTAAGGCGCGGGCGTGAACGGCGGTGCCGTCGAGCCTTTCAACCAGCAGATCGAGAATTTCTCCCTCTTGGGCGGGGCGGGGGAGCGAGAGGGAAAGTGTCCGCTGCCCGACCCGGGCCTCGTAGGTGCCGTCTGGGCGCCGGGACAGGATTTGCGCGGTGAAGCGCTGCCCGGGTTGCAGGCTGGATTCCGCAGGGCGGGGCTCCGAGACCGGGGCAAGGGGGGTTACGGACTCCCGTATCAGGCGACCAAGGCGGGCGGCGACATTGGCGTCGATCATCGATCAATGCTGCCTAACGCCCGGCCTGGGTCTGGCTAGCGCCGATCAGGAATCCAGGTCAGCGGAGGCGTGAATCCGGGATGGTGCGCTTCGGCGCTGAACGCCAAGGTAACGACCGATCTGGCACATCCAGGGCTCGGTAAACTCCCGGATCTGCTGGTCGTCGGCCAGGATGCGGCGGATGAGCGAGACGGCTTCTTCGCGTTCGGTCGGGCTCAGTCCGGCAGGTTGTCCGGACAGTTGAAGGTGATCGCGCAGGCCGGCAACGTCCTTCTCCAGCGCGATCAACTGTTCCCAGTCTGCCGCGCGGGCTGCGCTTACCATCTGGGCGGAAAGCTGGCTCATGGCCTGGTACAAGGCAAGGGATCCCATGCTGATATCTCCAGTGCGCCGCTCACTGCGCCAAGGTGTCAGCGGGGACGTCCCGCTGTTCCTGCCGCTCGCCGATTTCTGCCCAAGCCTCCCTCAGCTCGCTCAAGAGGCCATGCACCTCAGCGAAAGCAGCAGCCTGATTGTGCAGGTTGCCATGAAGGAGACGTGTCACCATGTAATCATATAGTGCGCCGAGCCGGATTGCCAGATCCCCTCCCACATTGTAGTCAAGACTTGCCTTGAGTCCGTTTTCGATGATTTCGATGGCTTTGGACGTCGCCTGGCCCTTTCCGGGGATGTCACTGTTTGCCAGCGCCTGCTCGGCGCGGCTGATGGTCAGCAGCGCGCCGTCGTACAGCATCAATACCAACCGATGGGGGTCCGCGCTGGCCACGCCGGTCTCAAGGCCGACTTTGGCGTAGGCGGCTGCAGGATTGGGGCGGAATCCGAACATCCTTGGTTTCTCCTCGCGAGTGTTTATAGTGCAGCCAGTTGTTGGGTGAGATAGGTACTGGTCTGGTTGAGGCTGGAAATGGTTGTGTCCAGCGCGGTGAATTGCGTCATGTAACGCTTTTCGATCGCCGTCAGGCGGGTTTCGAGAGCCTCCCTCTGTTTTTCCAGGTTCTTGATCGATTTGTTGATGCTGCTGGTTTTGGATGTGAGCAAACCGTCTGTGTCCAGCAGATTTCCGATCGCGTCATCCAGTTGGGCTGCAATGCCATTCTGAACCGTCACGGAGCCACGCTCACCCAGTGCGCTGCCGGTGATCTGAACGGCGAGGCCAACGCTGCCTCCTGCCGAGGAGGTGAGCTTCTGCCCATTGCCCACGGCAGCTTGGCCACCGATGGAGCCGGCCACATCCGCGCCCTTGATCTCGCTCACGCTGCTGGCCCCGAATGCGGAGGTGGCGGCGGTTCCGCCAGTGATTTCCACGCGAGACCCCGAGCCGTAACGCGCGGAGGTCAGGATGAGTTTGTCCGCGTCGGCGCCACTGCCGATACTCAGCCCGACCTTGATACTCTGAGCAGACAAAGCGCTGCTGCCGTTGATGCGGGATTGAATTTCCTTGGCCAACTGGCTGGGGGTGTAGCTGCCTTCGCCCAGGGAGACCGATGCGGCAACGCCGTCCACCTTGAGATTGAGCGTATTGTTGGCGCTGGTGATGGTGACGCTGGCGGCCAGGGCTGTGGCGGCTGTGTAGCTCGCCTGGGTGGCGAGTTGGCTGACGCTGATGCCGTAACTGCCGGGTTTGGTCGAGCTGGTGGTGCTCTTGACCACGACTTGGCTGTCACTGGCCTTGCCCATGGCTGCAAACAGCGTGGAAATATCCTTGGTGGGGTCGTCGATGGCCGCCTGCAACTTGCTGCTATTCAGGCTCAAAGAGCCATCCTTTTGCAGGCTGAGGCCGATGTCGCCGAGACTCGAAAGCCCGCCTGCGCTGGAATCAACCTTGCTGGTGAGGATGTTGCGCAGGGTGCTCTGGATGCCTCTGACCGCAGCGTCTCCTTGCAAGGTGCCTGCGGTCTTGCTTTCCTCATCGTAGCCTCCGACCTGCTTGAGGGTCGTGCGTACGTCGTTGTACGCCTTGACGAAGCCGTCGATCGCCGTCTTGATGGCACTGCTGTCGGCGCTGATGCTGAGGCTGGAGGTGCCGGTTTCCTTGAGCGTGAGCGTCACGCCCTCGATCGCGTCGGTAATCGTGTTCGAGGATTTGGTGATGGACATGCCGTCCACGGTCAGGGAAGCATCCTGGGCGGCGACCGTCTGACTCATGTTCTTGCTGCCCGTAGGGTCGTAGAGCAACTGGGAGAGGCCGGATGCGTTGGTATTGGTGCCGTCGTTATCGTCCACCGTGATTTTCAGGCTGTTGGCGGTGCCGCTGTCCTTGGAGCTCAACACCAACCGGTATCCGCCGCCGTCATTGACGATGCTGGCGGTGACGCCCACGTCCGCATCGTTGATCGCATCGCGCACACCGCTCAGGGTGTTCTCGCTGCTGCCAATGGTGATGGTCTTGGTAGACTTGTCCGGATTGGCGGTGAACGTGTTGCCCGTCGCATCGTAGGTGCCGAACTGGATGGTGAGCTTGCCGCTTCCCACATCGGCAGAGGTGGCCGAAAAACCTGTGGATTTGAGTTTCTGGGCCTGGGCCAGGGTGTTGACCTGGACGCTGTAGCTGCCCGCCGAAGCGGAAGAACTGGCGCTGGCACTCATCACATCGGCGTCACCCACGCTGGTCTTCTGGGCATTGAACTTTTCCGGCTTGGCCAGGGCTTGGGCAGCGCTTTGCAGGGAAGACAAGGAACCCTTGAGGGAACCTACGGCCGAGAGCTTGGCCTGGTAGGTGACTTCCTTTTTGTTCAGGGCTGTCAGTGGCTGCCGTTCCACCGTCATCAATTGGCTGACGATGTTGCTGACGTTGAGGTTGGAGCCGATTCCAGACGAAGAGAGTCCCATGGCGTCGCTTTCAAGATATTCGGGCAGAACGTGGCGCCCGGCTTCCCGTCCGTTGGAGAGTGCAGATGCGCGGATGAATTATTCGTATACCTACGGAGCCATCCGTGCCCGTCTTCAGCGGAATTCAGGCCCCCGGGGCAGTCCGTTTCAGACTTTTTGCTCCACCAACAAGCCTTGCAGCCGATCAAGTGACTTGGAAATGGCCAAGGCTTCTTCGCTCGGGATCTGCCGCAATACTTCGTTGGTGCTGGCATCCACTAGTTTTACGATGGTCTGCCCGGTGTCTTTGTCTACGGAAAACCGCAGCCCTTCGGCCACGGTCTGCACGGCTGCCTGGATGCTTTCGGCGGCCTGCTGGACGGCCTCGGCACCCGGGGCTTGTGATGGGGTGGGGGCAGCGGTAGCGCCGATCGTCCCGGAACTGTCTTGAACAGGGGGGGCGCCCCGACTGGAGGGAGCAGGGCGAAGGGCCGATGCTTGAGCGGCTTGTGCCAGTGGTTGGATTTCCATTTCGACCTCCTGTGGAGGAGCTTTCAGCCAGACGGCTGAGGCGGAAGAGTTGTCGTGCGGCGGGCAGGGCCAGGCCAAGCGCTTCGCGTCATGACAGATGCGGTCCGGCTCAACAGGCTGGCTGGAAGCCCCGGGGGGCGCGGTGTGCTACCCCCGGGAGCAAGCCGAACAATCAGCGCAGCAGCGACAGCACGTTTTGCGGCAGGGCGTTGGCTTGAGCCAGCATTGCGGTGCCAGCCTGCTGGAGCACCTGGGCGCGGGTCATGCGTGCGGTCTCGGCCGCAAAGTCGGTGTCCTGGATGCGCGAGCGGGATGCGTTCAGGTTTTCCGACATGGCCGAAAGATTGCTGACCGTCGCTTCGAACCGGGACTGCAGGGCACCGAATCGCGCGCGCTGGGAGTTGATGGTGGACAGCGCAGCGTCAATGGTTTTCAGTGCCTGGGTGGCATTTGCCGCGGAGGTGACATCGACGGTTGCCACATCTTTGAGCGTCGAGGACGAACTCGTGCTGGCAGCGACGGCACCGAACAGATTGGTGGCGGCGTCGTCAGCGACGGAGAAGGATTTCTCGGAGTCGAAGGTGACTTGCCCAACAGCGGTGGCGGTGTCGGCGGTCGTGTCCCCGGTCAGAGTGACAGAGCTACCCAGGTTGGTGCCGTCCGAAGCGAGACCCTGAACCGTCACGTCGCCGCCGTTGGCAGTGGTGGTGTCAGCGACCGTGATGTCATTGCCGGTGGTGCTGGTGAGGATGATCCCGTCACCGGTGTCGTTGACGCGTGCGGTGACCCCGGTAGCGGATGCCTGGTCGTTGAATGCCGTGACGGCAGCGGACAGACCGTCCGCAGTGGCGGCAGCGCTGAGGGTGAAGTTGACCTGTTTGGCGGTCGAGTTGTCGGACGCGATCGTCAGGCTGTAGCCGCCAGCGGCGGAGAAGCTCAGTTCCACGTCGGTCTTGGCGGAAGCGGACACGCCAGTGCTCGCGGTCTGGGCATTGACGTTCGCGGCGATGGTCTTGGCGCTTTGCCCCGCGCCAACGGCTACGGTCTTGGTGCCGACGTAGCCGGAAACCGTGATGTCGCCGGCCGTTACCGCGTTGGCTGCGGCGGCTCCCACGCCTGCGCCAGCAGTCTCGGTCTGGTTGTTGCCGTACTGGGTAGTGCGGAAGTTGCCGGTGGTGGCCTGGATGGTCTGGTTGGCGTTGGCGCCAATCTGGAAGGTCGCAGTGCCGAACGTACCGTCGAACAGCTTCTGACCGTTGAATTCAGCGGTTTGGGCCACCCGGTCCAGTTCGGACGTGAGCTGGTTTACTTCGTTCTGCAGGGCCAGACGGTCGCTGGCGCTGTTGGAGGCGTTGGCTGACTGTACGGCCAGTTCGCGAATCCGCTGCAGCATGTCGGTCGTGGTGGAGAGGGCACCTTCAGCCGTTTGAGCAAGGGAAATGCCGTCGTTGGCGTTGCGCTTGGCCTGATCAAGACCGCGGATCTGGGCGGTCATCCGGTCGGAGATGGCCAGACCGGCTGCGTCGTCCTTGGCGCTGTTGATCCGCAGGCCGGATGACAGGCGCTGCAGGGAGTTGGCCAGGGAGGCTTGAGAGGTGTTCAGGTTGCGTTGGGCATTGAGCGATGCGATGTTGGTGTTGATGGTCTGAGGCATGATCGATTTCTCCTTCGAATAGCGTTAGGGATCCGACAGCTTTTGCCCCCTGACCCCTCATCCGGAGGGCTGATGTGTTGCCGTCTTGGAGCCAATAACGACGGGGTTTCGGGCTAACTTTAACGACGCCGTGACAAATGCCACAGTGCTGGCGGTAGGTGAGGGGATCCGGATGTCTTCGGCGCCAGACGGCCCATCAGCTCGGCTTGGGCGGGTGCAGGGGGCAAATGGCCCGCGAGGGCAGGTGGTACGGAGAGCGGGTTCGGGCCGAGAGGCGTCGGCCCGAACGATTGACTGGGCGGCTGATTCGTAAGCAGTCAGGCCATGAATACGCGGTTCTTGCCTGCGTGTTTGGCGGCATACATGGCGGCGTCGGCGCGGCCAACCACTTGGGGAAGCGTCTCGTCCTGTTGTACTTCGGCAATGCCGGCGCTGAAGGTGATCAGGATTCGTTCGTCGTTGCCCATGAATATGCGGCGGGTGAGCTCACGCTGCACCCGAGCAAGCGCGGTAAGGCCGTTTTCCGCGGTGGTGTCGGGCAGCATGATGACGAACTCCTCGCCCCCATAACGGGCGAGGGTATCCTGGGGCCGCAGCGTTTCGCGGACGATGGTGGAAAGGTGCACCAGTGCTTCGTCTCCCGTGCAGTGTCCGTAGGTGTCGTTCAGGCGCTTGAAGTTGTCGATGTCCAGCAGCCCGATGCTGAGGGGTGAATGTTTGCGACGGGCGCGGGATACCTCCCGGATAAAGGCTTCTTCCATGCCTTTGCGGTTCAGCGCTCCGGTAAGCTGATCCTGACGCACCAGTTCGCTGGTCTGGGCGAGTTCCTGTTGCAGGCGACCAATCTCGATCTCAGCCTCGTTGACCCGATGGCGCATGGCAGTGAGTTCTTCCCGCGAGCGGGCGGAAACCGCCTGGACCAGCCGCGTCTCCCGCATCACGTTTTCGATGACCTCGGTGAGTTCGGAGATATCTTGTGCTGCAGCAATGCGGTCGGCGCTGGTGGAGATCTTGTCGTGGTAGTCGTTGGTTGAAGCGCTGAAGCTTGCCAAGTGGTCCACGAAGCCGTTGAGCAGGGTGCGCAGGCGCGCCTTGGCGTCGTCCAGATTGGATTTGAGCGCGGTTTGCTTGGTGATCACATCCTTGAGCCGACGCTCGATATCGTCCAACTGGCGCAGGCTCAGGGGTTCCTTGAAGAAGTCCCGGAACATGGCAATCTGGCCGTTGAGCCAGACATCGTCCATCACCAGATTGCTGACGTTTTCAACCAGTAGCTCGAACAGTTTGAGCAGCGCATGTTTCAGCTCTAGCTGGTCGGACGCGACCCAGTTCAGTTGACCAATGAAATGCTTGACTTCGCGCCCGGCCGATTCTATCGAACTGAGGTCGTTGGCTTCCCGAACCCGGTTGGCGAGGGAATTGACCCGTTCCACAAGTTCTGGCGATTCGATGGACAGCGCAGGCTGAACCGATTCCAGCAACTGGGCAATGATCTCCCGCCATTCGCTGCTGAGTTCGGGTGGGGCGGGTTCGTTCTGGCTGTGGGCGCCGTCTGCCACTGACTCGGGATCATTGTTCCCCAGCCCGAGGGAGGCCTGACGCCAATGTCGCAGTTGGACCTGCAAACGTTCGGCCAATTGCTCCGGAGTGTTCCCAAAGATGTCGATTAGCTGTTCCAGCGTCTGGCAGCGTTCCTGGAGGGCTTGCTCTTGTTCGGGTTGTTCCAGTTGTCGGATCAGCTCGCGAAAGACTGCCACCCAAAGGCGCTCGCCGATGCGCTGGTCCTGCATGAGATCTGCAAGGGATCGGTGCAAGGCGTTCCAGCTGCGCTCCTTGACAGCCTGCTCCAGGCGCGTGGTCCACCGTTCCTGAGTGGAGGTGGTCCGGGGGAGAGCGCTTACCAGTCGGCGCAGGGCAATCTCCGGAAAGCCTTCGTCCGCGGTGCCTGCCACTTTGCTGTACAGGGATGCGTAATTCTCGGGCGTAGGAGGAATGCGCGCCAGGGTGAGCTGACGCAGGGTTTCGCGGGCGATGTCTGTGGGCTGGGAGAGTTCTTGCATGGTCTTGGCCGTGCCGAGGCAAGGGATGTCTCCCGGTTTACGGCCAAGGGGGCAGACTCTTTATAGGCGGGGGTGCAAAGCTGGAGGGGAAGTCAGTGCGGCTGGCAGGAGGCTGGAGGGACTCACTCGACCAGCCCGTGCTTGAGCCCGTAATGGGTCAGTTCGGCGTTGTTCTTGAGTTTCATTTTCTCCAGCAAGCGTGCGCGGTACACACTGACCGTCTTGACACTCAGCTTGAGTTCTTCTGCGATCTGCGTCAGCGTCTTTCCTGAGGCAATCATGCACAGCGTTTGGTACTCGCGGTCGGAAAGCTTTTCGTGAGGAGCTTTGTCGCTGTCGTCGCTGATGGCGTTGGCCAGTTCTTCCGCCAGCGCCACACTGACATACTTCTTCCCACTGGCAACCTGCCGAATGGCATGGACCAGCAGATCAGGGGCACTTTGCTTGTTCAGGTAGCCCGCAGCGCCTGCCTTTAGTGCCCGGATGGCATAAAGGTCTTCCGGGTGCATGCTCAGCATGAGCACCGGCAGTTTTGGGTACTCCTTCTTGACCTGTTTCAGAGTATCGATACCGTTGCGCTCTGGCATTGATACGTCGAGAAGCATGACGTCCCAAGACTCGGCCCGGGCAAGTTGCATGGCCTGAATGCCGTTTTCGGCCTCGCCGGTCACCAGCATGTCGTCCGTTTCCGACAGGATCTGTCGCAGACCGTGACGAACGATTGCATGATCGTCAGCAATCAGAACTCGAATGGATTTGGTCATCGCTGCCTGCACTGTTTCAGAGGATGTGGTTTACCGCGTCGCCACTGACGCACGCAAACTCGTCACGGGATGGGGCCGATGGGGTGGGCACACGCATGGTTAGCAGCGTGCCACCACCCGCCCGTGCTCGGATTTCGAACACTCCGGAAAGCCCATTGATGCGCTCACGCATCCCTCGGAGCCCGAAGGATTTGGGTTTCGACAAGTCCTCTGCCCCCAATCCCACGCCGTTATCACCAATCTCCATCACAATCGCTCCGTCTTCCAGCGTGAGGCAGACCTCCACGAGGGTGGCGCGAGCGTGCTTGCTGATATTGGTGAGTGCTTCTTGAAAAACGCGGAAGAAGCTGATGGCCGCATCTTCCGGGAGGTTGAAGTCTGATTCGGACGCGGTAACGTGGCACGTGATGCCGGTGCGCTGAGCGAAATCTTCCCCCTGGCTCTCAATTGCGGCGACAAGACCGAAGTCTTTGAGAATCCCTGGCCGCAATTCCCTCGCCACGCGCCCGACGGTGGCAATGGCGTCGTCGATAAGCTTGCCGATCGAGTTTACCCTATTTGCCATGTCTGCCGGATTCCAGGCAGGAAACTGGTCGTTCCCGACCACCCTGGTTTTTGACGCGAGCAGCGCGGCTTCGATCTTGATCGCGACGAGGTTGCCGCCCAGTTCATCGTGAATATCCCGGGCGATGCGCTCCCGCTCTTCTTCCTTCGCGCGCTGCAAGTGGGAGGAAAGCTCGGCAAGCTGAGCGCGCGACTGTCTCAGTTCCTGCTGCGCGACCTTGCTCTGGGTGATATTGGCGACGATGCCCTCCCACACCAGTCGGCCATCGCCCAGGCGGCGAGGCGAGGCGCGCAGGTTTACCCACTTGATATCTTCGTCCGGCAGGACGATGCGTCCTTCCCAATTGACCGTGGCAAAGGTCTCCGCTGAAGTCGCTACTCCGGCATCGAAGGCGGGCAGGTCATTCGATACGATCATGGCCCGGAAGCGTCCGGGGAAGGCGATCAGCTCTTCAGGCGTCAGAGCGAGTACGGGGTTTGCCCCTTCGCTCACATACAGGAAATCGAGTTCGCCATTGGCGCGTCGCGCCATCTGGAAAACCATGCCAGGGATATTGGAGGTCAGGGCCCTGAAACGCGCTTCGCTCTCCCGCACGGCTTCAATCGCCGCCCGGCGTTCTGCCCGGTTGCGCGCTTCACGCAGTTCCCGCTCCACTGCCGGAATCAGGCGCTCGAGCCTTTCTTTGCTCAGATAGTCGCTGGCGCCCGCACGCATTGCGGCGATGGCCGTGTCTTCCTCAATCACCCCGGAAACGATGATGAAGGGCAAATCCAAACCGAGGCCCTGCATCAGTTTCAAGGCCGCCAGGGCACTGAAGCCCGGCATGCTGTGGTCGCACAGGATCAGATCCCAGCATTCCTGATTCAGCGCTTCGGTCATGTCCTTGGCGCAATCCACTCGGCGATACGTGAGATCGTATCCGGCCACGCGGAAGTGGCGGGCCAGGAGCAGGGCGTCGTCTTCCCAGTCTTCAATGACCAGAACACGAATGGCTTTGGGAGTGGAATCCATCGAACGGGCTAAGTAGTGGGGTGACACCGCTACGGGAAACTGGTGTCTTGCAAGGGGGAAGATAGCTTTTTAGGCGCTGCCGCCCGAATGAATTATTTCACGACTATTTCCTGCTTGGCACACATGTTTGTGTTTGCTTGCTCACGATGGAGGTGCTTTCGGTAATGCATGGCCGAGGACGGGCGTGAAGTCCAACCTTGGAGTCCATTGTCTCCCGAAACTTAGCGCAGGGGAGGCGGGGGGCATTTGTCAGGATGGCGTAGAATACGGCCCTTTTTCTCGGCCTATCTTTGCTTTCCCATGAGCCAGACCGTTCGCACCCGCTTTGCTCCTAGTCCTACCGGTTATCTTCATATCGGCGGGGCCAGAACCGCACTTTTTTCCTGGGCATTTGCGCGCCACCACAAGGGAGTGTTCGTGTTGCGCATCGAGGATACCGACCTTGAGCGCTCTACTCCTGAAGCCGTGGCAGCCATTCATGCCGGGATGCAATGGCTGGGGTTGGGGCACGATGAAGGACCGTTCTATCAAACCCAACGCATGGATCGGTACCGGGAGGTGATTGCGCAGATGCTCGCTGCCGGGCAAGCGTACCGGTGCTACTGCACGCGGGAAGAACTCGAGGCCATGCGAGAACGTCAGCGGAGCGCAGGGGAGAAACCTCGTTACGATGGCAGCTGGCGTCCTGAGCCGGGGAAAGTGTTGCCTCAGCCGCCAGCGGAGGCGCCCTTCGTGATTCGCTTCCGTAATCCGACCGAAGGTTCAGTGGAATGGAATGATCTTGTAAAAGGTCCGATTTCCATCAGCAATCAAGAACTTGACGATCTGATCATCGCCCGGACGGACGGATCTCCAACCTACAATTTCTGTGTAGTGGTGGACGATTGGGACATGAAAATCACCCATGTGATCAGGGGTGATGACCACGTCAACAACACGCCTCGGCAGATCAACATCTTGCGTGCCTTGGGCGCGACGTTGCCCAATTATGGTCACGTGCCCATGATCCTTGGGGCGGATGGCGAAAAGCTGTCCAAGCGGCACGGCGCCGTGAGCGTTACCCAGTACGACGAGGATGGGTACTTGCCCGAGGCGATGCTCAATTTCCTGGCACGTCTGGGATGGTCCCACGGGAACGACGAAGTGTTTGATATGGAGCAGTTCGTCAGTTGGTTTGATCTGGAGCACATCAGCCGATCGGCGGCCCAGTTCAATCCGGAGAAACTGCTGTGGATTAATCAGCAATACTTGAAAACGGCCGACAATGTTCGGCTGGCAGGAGAAGTGAGGCGCCGATTGGAACGGCAAGGCGTGCATACAGGGGATGGCCCTGCGCTTGACTCCGTCGTGGCGTTGTACAAGGAAAGGGTGGCGACGCTGAACGAGTTGGCTGATGCAATCAAGCCTTTTTATCATCATCCCCAACCGGCACCGGAGTTGGTATCCACACACATCAATGACAAATCGGTGCCTGCGCTCGCGGGCCTTTGCGGCCGGCTGCAGTCGTGCGAGTGGAGTCCAGCTGCGATCAATCAGTCGCTAAAAGATACCGTGGCGGAGCATGGATTGAAATTCCCCCAGTTGGCGATTCCATTGCGAGTGGTACTGACGGGGCAAACGCAGACGCCCTCCATTGATGCGGTAGTCGCGGTAATGGACCGTGAAGAAGTGCTGCGACGCATTTCGATCTATCTCTAGCGGGGCGGAATGACAGCCATGGGCCAACGAATGTTGCCTGACTATGCAGGAGGCAGCATCGTCAACCTCATGGCTTCTCTGGCGCAAGCCTGTGGCTATTCGATCTCGGGCTATCCGCCAACGCCTCTGCTTGCGAGCCTGGGTCTGGCCAACAGCAACAACATTGTGCTGATTGTGCTCGATGGGATGGGGGATGATTATCTGCAGCGTCATCCCCGCAGTTTCCTTGCGCGACACCTTATTGGTACGCTGACTTCTGTTTTCCCATCGACCACAGCTGCGGCGATCACCACCTTTTTCACGGGTGTGGCGCCTGCCCAGCATGGTGCTACAGGCTGGCATTCATATTTCTCAGAGCTTGATTGTGTCTTCACACCCTTGCCGGGCCGCAGACGCGACGGCCTCAGGCTGTCTTCCACCCTGCGGAAAGACATACCGGCCCGGCTTTTCGGGGCTGACCGCCTGTATGGACATCTTGCGCGCAAAGTCCAAGTGCTTGCGCCCCTTGATATCTGTGACTCTGCGTTCAACCGATATTTCTGCGAAGGGGCAGAGGTCTTTGGCTATCGGTCACTCGTTGAGTTTGTGGCAATGCTCGAGTCGTTGTCCGGCACCCATCGCGAGCCAAAGTTCATCTATGCCTACTATCCTGACCACGATTTACTCTGCCACCAGTATGGTGTGGAAAGCCGAGTCGTTGCTCATCACTTTGATCTTCTCAACAGACTGTTTGCTCGGTTTTCGAGTGCTCTGCACAACACGTCAGTCATTTGCACAGCCGACCATGGCATGATCGATAACCCGCCTGGCCATGTCGTCGATCTGGCACACATGCCGGAGATTGCAAATTGCTTGACCCAACCTCTTTGTGGGGAGCCGCGGGCGGCATATTGTTACGTCAAGGAGGAAATGATCGATCGCTTCGCTGAGCTGGCAACAGAACAACTTGGGTGCTGTGCAACATGCCTGCCGTCCTCTATCGTCTTGGACAATGGCTGGTACGGGGTCCCGCCGTTCAGTTTGCGGACACGGGAGCGCATCGGAGATTATGTACTGCTCATGGAAGATGATTGGACGATAAAGGACTGGCTACCTGGCGAAGCGCGATACCGCCAAAGAGCAGTGCACGGAGGCGTTTCCTCTGAGGAAATGCTGGTGCCATTGATTCTGTTGCACACGTGACTGCATTCAGCTGCTTAAACCCCGTGTGTGCTAGACTTCTTTACTGAACAAGTATCAGATGTCCATGACGCCCGAGTGGTGAAATTGGTAGACACAGCGGACTTAAAATCCGCCGAACCTCACGGTTCTTACCGGTTCGATTCCGGTCTCGGGCACCATTCGTTATAAAAGCTTTATGCTCCGGAGAAGGCTTCAAGATTGATTATCTTTGCTCCATGGTTCTGATAGTTTGTGGCTTTCCTGTACGAACGACATAATTCACTGCAGTGTCCCTGCCTAAAGAATACAGCCCAGTAAAAGGGTTGTAAGTCATTCCAACAATATCTTCAAATACCAATTGAGATTCGCGGCACCATCTTGAAAGCTCAGATGGCTTGATAAATCGCGAGTACTCGTGAGTGCCTTTGGGCAAAAGACTCAGCAGGTATTCAGCACCGAGAATTGCCATGAGATATGCTTTGGGATTCCGGTTTATTGTGGAAAAAAATACTTTCCCGCCGGGACGAACTAGCTTGCTGCAAGCAGCAACCACACTAGCGGGATCGGGGACATGCTCCAGCATTTCCATGCAGGTGACGATGTCAAAGCTCTCCGGTTGCAGTTCCGCAAGCTCTTCTACAGCGATCTGGCGGTAGGAAACTGTTTGACCGCTTTCAAACAAGTGTAGCTGGGCTACTCCGAGCGCTTTTGGAGACAAGTCAATCCCGGTGACTTTTGCCCCTCTGGCGGCCATGCTCTCAGAGAGTATCCCTCCGCCACATCCCACATCCAGGACGCGCTTTCCGCTAAGTCCGGCCGATTGGTCAATGTAGGTCAAGCGTAGCGGATTTATTTCGTGTAGCGGTTTGAATTCGGAGTTGGGATCCCACCAGCGGTGGGCAAGTTGACCGAATTTTTCCAGCTCAACTGGATCAGCATTCATTTGAGCCATTGCTCCTAGAGGCAGAACTGTTAGCTATAAAAGACTACACGCTTGCAGAGGAGTTCTATTCCGTGTTGGCAAAAAAAAACCCTGCCTGACGGCAGGGTTTCCGATACCAGCAACAATTACTTGGTGGTGCCGATCACTTCAACCTCGACGCGACGGTCGGGTTGCAAGCATTCCACCAGCTTCTTGTTCTTGCCGTTGTCTTTGCCCAGCTTGTTGCACTTATCGCCGGTCACCGGTTGCTTTTCGCCTTTGCCCTCGGTGTACACGCGATTGGCCTCTACGCCCTTGCTGACGAGGTATTGCTTGACGGCAGCAGCACGTTTCTCGGACAGCGCCTGGTTGTACTTGTCGGAGCCGATGCGGTCAGCGTGACCAACAGCCAGGATCACCTCGAGGGAAATGCCGCCAACCTTGGCCGCCAATTCATCCAGCTTCGCCTTGCCTTCGGAACGCAGGACAGCCTTGTCGAAGTCGAACAGGGCGTCGGCGGCGAGAGTAACTTTCTGGGTTACCGGAGCGGGGGCTGCGGCAACAGGGGCGGCAGGCTTGGGTGCCTCAGGTTTCTTCACCAGATCGGGGTCGCACTCCGCAATCGCCATGGCGGGAGTCCAGTACCCGGCTCTCCAGCACAGGCCAGTGCTGTTCTTCCAGACCAGGGCTTTGGACGAATCAACCCAGTAGCCGCCTTTGTCGGCCGCGTCCTGAGCGTGTGCAGCGGTGCTGAAGAGGCCCAGCGAAGCCACTGCGGCAGCCAGAATCAGGGGGGCTTTGAATTGTTTGCTCATATTCTCCTCACTGGAAGAGTTTCTAATCGATAACCGGCACTATCATCCTGCTATTCGTACAGGATGTGCTAATTGATACAGCGCTAAGCGCGATGCCAATTCAGGCGCTCAATTGATTTTCCCATAGGTCGATCCGCTGGCGCAATTCGCTGTTGTTTATTTGCAACAGGCGTTGGTTCTTGACTTTCAGGCAGCCGTTTACCCAGACGTGGCTGACATCGTTGCGGCCAGCAACGTAGACAAGGTGAGAAACCGGATTGAAGCAAGGGCGTAGGAGAGGATCCGATAGTGCGATGGCGCACAAATCCGCAGCTTTGCCGCAGGCGATGGACCCAATGTGCTGGTCCAAACCGAGTGCTTTTGCGCCGTTCAGTGTCGCCATGCGCAGCACAGCGTGCGCGTCCAGCAATGTCGCGTCGTTCGCAGCGCCTTTGGCGAGCAGTGCGGCGTGCCGCATTTCTTGGAGCATATCCAGTCTGTTGTTGCTCGCGGCACCGTCTGTGCCTAAGCCAACGCAGATGTTCGCAGACTGCAAAGATGTGACAGGTGCGACACCGCTGGCGAGCTTGAGATTGGATGTAGGGCAGTGCGCAATGCTGCAATTGTGGCGGGCCAGGTTTGCGACGTCCTCGGTGTCTAAATGTACCGCGTGTACGCCGATGAAATTCGGACCCAGCACGCCAAGCTGACTCAAGCGCTGGAGGGGGCGCATTCCATGACGCTCGATACTTTCCGCGATTTCCGAAGATGTCTCGTGTATATGGGTGTGAATGGGTACTTCAAGTTGATCTGCGAGGGTCAATACCCGGAGGAATGTGGCGTCGCTGATCGTGTAAGGGGCATGAGGCGCAATGCAAAAGCTGACCAGGGGATGGTCTCGCCAGACGTCGCGAACCGACATGCCTCGTGCGAGGTAGCTCTCCGCATCTGGGGCGTAGGGACTGGGAAATTCAATGACAATGAGCCCAATGGCCGCCCGGATGCCAACCTCGTCAGCAATCTCGGCCGCTGCGCCGGGGAAGAAGTACATGTCGTTGAAACAGGTGATTCCGCCGCGTAGCATTTCCGCTGCTGCGAGTAATGTCCCGTCCCGTACAAAGGCATGCGAGACAAACTTGCTTTCCCTTGGCCATATCGCTTTGGTGAGCCAATCCATCAAGGGCAAATCATCCGCTATCCCGCGCATCAGGCTCATCGCCGCGTGGGTGTGGAGGTTAACAAGGCCAGGAATGAGGACGTGATCTGTTAGCTCGACGCGCTGCGCTCCGGAGTATCGTTGGCGGATATCCGCGATAGGGCCAAGAGCTTGAATTCGCCCGTTGCGTATGCCTACCGCGTGGTGTTCCAGGACGATATTCTCGGGTTGCACCGGAATGATCCATCGGCACTCGATGACCGTGTCCATGTGTTCAGGCATTGGGGCTCCCCCGACAAAAACTCAAGGCAAAAAAAATCCCCGCCATGGCGGGGATTCCTTTGTGGCCGGAATTACTTGCCAGCACCCTTTACTTCCACCGTCACACGGCGGTTGGGTTCCAGGCAAGAAATCAGCTTCTTGCGCGGGAGCTTGTCGTCGCACTTGACTTCCGGCAGGGGCTGGGTTTTGCCGTAGCCATAGGTCTCGATCTGCTCCGCCTTGATGCCCTTGGTGACCAGATAGGCTTTGACGGCTTCAGCACGTTTTTCGGACAGCTTCTGGTTGTACTGAGCAGAGCCAATACGGTCGGTATGGCCCGACACAATCACGGTCTGGACGGTGCCGAACTGGGCGAGCTTGGACACCACCTCGGCGTCGATCACGTCTTTGGCGCCAGGCTTGAGCACTGCCTTGTTGAAGTCAAAAAGGCTCTTGGCGGCAATGGTGATGGGCTTGGGTGCCGGAGCGGGCACGGGTGCGGGGGCAGGGGCTGCCGCTACAGGTGCCGGAGCAGGCTTGGGAAGCAGGTCCGCGTCGCATTCGGCATTCGCCATGGCCGGGGTCCAATATCCCGCACGCCAGCACAGACCCGTGCTGTTTTTCCATACGAGAGACTTGGAAGAGTCAACCCAGTACCCGCTGTTGTCGGCTTGGGCGAAAGCAGCAGTAGCAGAAATGGACAAAGTGACTGCGAGCGCCAGCTTACTCGCGGTAGTACGGATATTCACGCGTATTCCTCCACTGAACGGACTTGAGATTTTAGGTGTCGTGCCTGAGTGGCCAACACGCCTTGTCGCCTGATTAGATCACAAAGAAAAATGTGCGACAACGTAAATAACGGCATTGGCGGGGCTTATAAAGGCGATTGGGGGACGTTACCCCCTCTTTGGTCGGGCAGCAGTGCTTGTCGCATGTTAACATTAAAACTTTTGCTGGATATCTGCGTCCGGCGTCGTTTCCCTCCTGGTAGTAACCAATGATCCAATTCGCGAAAGAGACCGTTCCCATCAGCTTGGAAGACGAGATGCGTCATTCGTATCTCGATTACGCCATGAGCGTCATCGTGGGGCGTGCCCTGCCCGACGTCAGGGATGGCCTGAAACCAGTGCATCGGAGAGTGCTCTATGCGATGCATGAGTTGGGTAACGACTGGAATCGGCCTTACAAAAAATCCGCGCGGGTCGTGGGTGATGTGATCGGTAAGTACCATCCGCATGGCGATACCGCGGTCTACGACACGATTGTGCGGATGGCGCAGAATTTTTCGTTGCGCTACATGCTGGTGGATGGTCAGGGCAACTTTGGTTCGGTGGATGGGGACAACGCCGCCGCGATGCGATATACGGAAGTCCGCCTCGCGCGGGTTGCCCATGAGCTGCTTGCCGACATCGAGAAGGAAACCGTGGATTTCGGGCCGAATTACGACGGCTCCGAGGTGGAGCCGCTGATACTGCCGGCCAAAATCCCCAACCTCCTCATCAACGGTAGCTCTGGTATCGCTGTCGGGATGGCAACCAATATTCCGCCCCACAATCTGAACGAAGTGGTGGACGGTTGTCTGGCGGTACTTGCCGACCCAGATATGCCGATTGAGGAGTTGATCCGCATCATTCCGGCTCCGGATTTCCCAACAGCCGGCTTGATATACGGGGTTGCTGGTGTCCGCGAAGGCTATCTGACAGGTCGAGGCCGGGTGGTGATGCGTGCCCGGACGCACTTCGAGGACATGGACAAGGGCAATCGCCAAGCGATCATCATCGATGAGTTGCCCTATCAAGTGAACAAGAAGGTGCTCCAGGAGCGGATCGCCGAGCTTGTGAACGACAAGAAGCTCGAGGGTATCTCCGAAATCCGGGATGAGTCCGACAAGGACGGCATGCGGGTGGTGATCGAACTGAAGCGGGGCGAAATGCCTGAAGTTGTGCTCAACAACTTGTTCAAGCTCACTCAGTTGCAGGACACGTTCGGGATGAACATGGTCGCTCTGGTGGAAGGGCGCCCCAAGCTGCTGAACCTTAAAGAGATGCTGAGTTGCTTCCTGGCCCACCGCAGGGAAGTCGTCACCCGGCGCACGCTGTATGAACTGCGCAAGGCCAGGGAACGGGGGCACATTCTCGAGGGGTTGGCGGTTGCTCTTTCAAATATCGACGAGGTCATCGCGCTGATCAAGGCGTCGCCATCGCGCGCTGCCGCGCATGAGGGGCTGATGGGGCGCGCCTGGCGTTCGTCGCTCGTCGGCGAGATGCTTGCTCGCACCGGGGCGGAGGGCTTGAAGCCGGAGGGACTGGCGCCAGAGTATGGCTTGCAGGGCGAGGATTACCACCTTTCGGATGCCCAGGCCAAGGCGATTCTGGACATGCAACTGGCCCGTCTGACCGGGCTGGAGCAGGACAAGATCGTCGGAGAGTACCGTGAGGTGGTGGAACAGATTGTGGATCTGCTGGATATCCTGGCCAAGCCTGAGCGCATCACCCAGATCATTACCGATGAACTGAAGGCAATCCGAGAGCAATTCGGCGACGGGCGGCGCTCCGAGATCGTGCTCAACGTCCAGGACCTGGGGATCGAGGATCTGATTGCGCCGCAAGACATGGTCGTCACCCTTTCGCACACTGGCTATTTCAAGGCCCAGCCCTTGGCCGACTACCGGGCTCAGAAGCGCGGCGGACGGGGCAAGCAAGCCGCGGCGATGAAAGAGGACGACTTTGTCGATCACCTGTTCGTTGCCAACACCCACGACTACATCCTTTGTTTCTCCAACAGAGGACGGGTGTACTGGCTCAAGGTGTATGAGGTGCCTCAAGGGAGCCGAAATAGCCGTGGTAAGCCCATAGTGAACCTCTTCCCCTTGATGGAAGGGGAAAAAATCACGGCTGTGCTCCCGGTCAAGGAGTTTGACGAAAGCCATTTCGTGTTCATGGCCACGGCACAGGGAACCGTGAAGAAGACGCCGCTGACGGACTTCGCCAATCCCCGCAAGGCCGGCATTATTGCCGTCGGTCTGGATGAAGGAGATTACCTGATCGGGGTCGCGATTACGGATGGAGGTTTCGACGTGATGCTTTTCTCGGACGCAGGCAAGGCGGTGCGATTCGCGGAAGAGGATGTGCGTCCGATGGGGCGGGCCGCGCGGGGTGTGCGCGGGATGATGCTTGAAGCGGGCCAGACTGTCATATCGATGCTGGTGGCGCGCGATGAAAGCATGAGTGTGCTAACCGCGACCGAGAACGGTTTTGGCAAACGAACGCCAATCGCCGAGTACACCCGTCATGGCCGGGGTACAAAAGGCATGATCGCGATCCAGGCGAGTGATCGGAATGGTCGGTTGGTTGGGGCCGTGTTGGTGTCTGAAACCGATGAGTTGATGCTGATCTCGACGGGGGGGGTGTTGATCCGAACCAGCGTGCGGGATATCCGCGAAATGGGGCGCTCGACCCAGGGTGTGACGCTTATCAATCTTGATGGAGGTACGCGCTTGGCCGGGATCGAGAAGGTTGTGGAAGCCGAAGAGGAGCAGGGCGAGTAATGGGGCGGGTTTTCAATTTCAGCGCCGGGCCGGCCACTTTGCCTGAAGAGGTGCTGCAGCAAGCTGCCGATGAGATGCTGGATTGGCACGGTAGCGGCATGGGTGTGATGGAGATGAGCCACCGTGGCAAGGAATTCTCCCGCATCATCGCTGAAGCCGAAGCAGACGTTCGGGACCTGCTGGGCATCCCCAATGAGTATCGGGTGTTGTTCCTCCAGGGCGGGGCGACTCTCCAGTTCGCGCAGATCCCCATGAACCTGCTTGCTGGAGGTTCCGCGGACTACCTGGTAACGGGTTCTTGGTCCAAGAAGGCGTACAAGGAAGCACAGCGTTTTGGTCGCGTGCGTCTCGCGGCCAGCACGGAAGGAAGCGGTTTCACCCGTTGGCCGGAACCGGGGGAACTGAGCCTCGACCCCTCGGCTGCGTATATTCATCTTTGCACCAACGAGACCATACATGGCGTCGAGGTGCTGGATGCTGCGCGGCTGCCTCGGGGGGCGGTGCCACTCGTGGCCGACATGTCGTCTCACCTGCTGTCTGCGCCGGTGGACGTCAGGCGATTCGGCTTGATTTATGGTGGCGCCCAGAAAAATGTCGGGCCGGCGGGCGTGACGCTGGTTGTAGTGCGGGAGGACCTGCTTGGTCGTGCGTCAGCGTTGACTCCACCCATTCTGGATTATTCCGTGGAAGCGGAGAACGGTTCCATGTTGAACACGCCGCCCACCTACGCTATTTATCTGGCTGGTCTGGTATTCAAGTGGATCAAGGCGCAAGGGGGGCTCTTGGCCATGGAATCCAGAAACATCGAGAAGGCGCAGCTACTCTACGATTTCATCGATGGCAACGGTTTTTATGAGAATCGGGTGGCGCGGGATTGCCGTTCGCGGATGAATGTGCCGTTCTTGTTGAAGGACGAAAGCCTCAACGAAGCGTTCCTCAGAGAGGCCGAAGCAGCCAATCTGGTTCAACTCAAGGGACACAAGTCGGTAGGGGGAATGCGGGCCTCGATTTACAACGCGATGCCGCTTGCCGGGGTTCAGGCATTGGTGGACTTCATGCGGGATTTTGCGCGGCGATACGGGTAAAGGGGGCGAAGCCATGAATGAAGAACTTCTCCGTTTACGCGATCAAATCGATGCGATCGATGCCGAGCTGCTGACGCTTGTCAGCCGACGGGCAACGTTGGCGGGCCGGATTGGAGAGATCAAGCAGGGCAATATCTACCGTCCCGAACGGGAGGCCCAGGTGCTGCGCCGGATCGCCGAGACCAACCCCGGACCGCTTCCGGGCGAGGCTGTTACCCGGATATTTCGTGAGGTGATGTCGGCTTGCCTGGCGCTGGAGCAGCCGCTACGGGTTGCCTATCTTGGCCCTGCGGGAACCTTCTCGGAAACAGCGGCGCGGAAGCATTTCGGATCTGCTCCGGAGTTGCTTTCCCAAGGGGCGATCGACGACGTGTTCCGTGCGGTGGAGGCCGGAAATGCGGACTACGGGGTCGTGCCGGTGGAAAATTCCACGGAGGGTGCGGTTGGGCGCACGCTGGATCTTCTGTTGGAAACTCCGCTGGAAATATGCGGAGAAGTCAGCGTTCGCGTGCATCAGAACCTCATGGGGCGGGTGACGGAACTCTCGGCAATCAAGAGGGTGTATTCGCACGCCCAATCTCTCGCTCAGTGCCATGAATGGTTGAATCGCAACCTGGCCGGGGTGCCACGGATGCCGGTTGCGAGTAATGCCGAGGCGGCTCGCATGGCGGCGGAGGATTCCGAGTCGGCGGCCATCGCCGGGGAGGGCGCTGCGGCGCTCTACCAGCTCAACATTCTGGCTGGCCGGATTGAGGACAACCCCAACAACACCACCCGCTTCCTGGTGGTTGGCGTCCATGATGCGGGGCCATCAGGAATCGACAAGACTTCCCTGGTGTGTTCCGCGCAGAACAGGCCGGGTGCTGTGCTCGGCTTGCTGGAACCCCTTGCGGCCAATGGCGTGAGCATGACCAAGCTGGAGTCGCGTCCTTCCAGTGCTGGGCTGTGGGAGTACGTGTTCTTTATTGACCTGGATGGACACCGGGCGGAGCCCCGCGTGTCTGCCGCGCTCGCAGGGCTGGAGCAACGGGCCGGCGTTCTGAAAGTGCTGGGATCCTATCCGCGGGCAGCGACTTGAGAGGGAATGCGATGAGTATCGTGCAATGCGCGCCGGACTATGTACGGTCAATCTCCCCGTATCAGCCGGGCAAGCCCATCACCCAACTGGCTCGGGAGATTGGGCTGCCTGCGGAGAGCATTGTCAAGCTCGCCTCGAACGAAAACCCCCTTGGGATGAGCCCCAAGGCGCGGGCGGCGGTGGAGGCAGCGTTAGGTGGTGTTGAACGATACCCCGACCAGCATGACCTGATCGTCGTGCTGGCAGAGCGCTTGGCTGTTGAGCCAGGGTGTGTCGTGTTGGGGAACGGCTCCAACGATGTGTTGGATCTCGTGGCCCGGGTCTTCCTCGCGCCGGGGCGTTCGTCCGTGTTCTCGCAGCACGCGTTTGCGGTGTATCCGTTGGCGACGATTGGCATGGGGGGGCGCTGTATCGTGACCCCGGCGCGAGAGTACGGCCACGACTTGCCGGCGATGCTGGCCGCAATTGACGAATCCACCCGGGTCGTGTGGATTGCGAACCCCAACAATCCCACCGGGACCTTCCTTCCCTACGCCCAGTTGCGCGACTTCATGGAACGAGTGCCGCGCGATGTGGTGGTGGTGCTGGATGAGGCCTATAACGAGTACCTTGTGCCGGCCGATCGTGCAGAAGCGGTCGCGTGGCTCATGGATTTTCCCAACCTGGTTGTTACCAGGACGTTTTCCAAGATTTACGGCTTGGCAGGACTGCGCGTGGGTTACGCGGTTGCTGCGCCAGAAGTCGCCGATCTGATGAACCGGGTCCGGCAGCCTTTCAATTGCAACAACCTGGCGCTAGCGGCCGCGCAGGCAGCCCTCGATGATCATTTGTTTCTTGCGCGAAGTTATGAACTAAACCGCGCGGGGATGGAGCAACTGGTTGGTGGGTTGAAGCGGCTAGGCTTGGGGCATATCCCTTCCCACGGCAATTTCCTGACGTTCCGGGTCCCCGATGCCGCGGGTGTCAATCAGCGCCTCCTGCGTCAGGGGGTGATCGTGCGTCCGATTGCGGGGTACGGGATGCCGGACCATCTGCGGGTATCAATCGGCCTGGAGTCGGAAAACGCTCGGTTCCTCGAGGCATTGGCTAAGGTGCTCAATGGCTGAGCCCTTGTTCGACCGACTGGTCGTGTGCGGGGTTGGTCTGATCGGAGGATCCTTTGCCTTGGCGCTCAAGGCGGCCGGCGCTGTGCGCCATGTGGTGGGCATCGGCCGCAATCGGGAGACGGTGGAGCGCGCCCAGAGGCTTGGGGTGGTGGATGAGGTTTCGTCCGATTGGGCTGTGGCCTTGAAGGGGGCCGACTTGGTGATGCTGGCGACCCCTGTGGGGCAGCTGCCAGGAGTGTTGACTGCCATGGCACCTCATTTGCCGTCGGATACCGTGGTAACGGATGGGGGAAGTACCAAGCAGGATGTGGTGAGCGCTTTCCGTGCAGCGCTGCCGGATCGTCTGCCAATGGTCGTACCGGGCCATCCGATCGCGGGGGCGGAGAAGAGTGGGCCGGATGCGGCGACGGCTGATCTGTATAAAGGCCGGCGGGTCGTGCTGACACCGCTGGAGGAATCGAAGCTGGAAGCCACTGCCGTCGTTCGACGCGCGTGGGAGATCTGTGGCGCCCGCGTGACGGAGATGACGCCGGCCGCTCACGACGGAGTGTTTGCTGCCGTTAGCCATCTTCCACACCTGCTGGCGTTTGCACTGGTGCATGAGCTTGCAAGCCGCCCTGATGCCGCAACGACCTTGGGATTTGCTGCCGGAGGCTTTCGGGACTTCACGCGAATCGCCAGCAGCCACCCGGAGATGTGGCGAGACATCTGTCTGGCCAATCGGGGTGCATTGCTCGCTGAGCTCGAAGCGTACATTGCGCAACTCACCAGTTGCCGACAATTGCTGGCTCGGGGGGATGCGCCAGGTCTCGAGGCGGTATTCGATCACGCCCGGACTGCCCGGGACGCATGGCTGAACTCCCTCCAGTCGGTCAATCCTTCACCTGAATAGCGTTCTCGTTTCCATGGAATATCTGCATCTTTTCCCGGCGCAAGCCGCCCGGGGAGTGGTCCGGCTTCCCGGTTCCAAAAGCCTGTCGAACCGAACCCTTCTACTGGCAGCGCTTGCCGAAGGGGAGACGGAGGTCAGAGATCTCCTTGATTCCGACGATACCGACCGCATGCTCGAAGCGCTGGAAATGCTGGGCGTTCGGGTGGACAAAATTGATGGCGGGGCTTGTCGCGTGCATGGGGTCGGTGGCCGCTTGCCGGTGAAGGAGGCGGAGTTGTTCCTGGGCAATGCAGGAACAGCTTTTCGGCCTCTCACGGCGGTGTGTGCGCTGTCCGGCGGATCCTACCGCCTGAGCGGCGTGCCCCGCATGCACGAGCGGCCGATCGGTGATCTGGTGGACGCGTTGCGCCAGTTGGGAGCACACATTGACTACCTTGGGCAAGAAGGCTATCCGCCGTTGGAAATTCATCCGGGCACTCGATGCGACGTGTCCAGGGTTTCTGTTCGTGGAGATGTGTCCAGTCAATTCCTCACGGGCCTCCTGATGGCTTTGCCCTTGCTGGGGCGCGAAACCACGGTGGAAGTGATCGGCGAACTGATCTCCAAGCCCTACATCGAAATCACGCTGCGCTCGATGGCATTGTTTGGGGTAGAGGTCCGGCGTGATGGATGGGAGCGGTTTGTCGTTCCCGCGGAGGCCCGTTATCGGAGCCCCGGCAGAGTTTTTGTTGAGGGGGATGCTTCGTCTGCATCGTATTTCCTGGCGGCGGGCGCCATCGCTGGGGGGCCGGTGCGGGTTGAGGGCGTAGGGCGGGACAGCGTCCAGGGAGATGTGCGGTTTGCACAGGCTTTGGCTGGGCTTGGGGCCGACATCCAGATGGGGGACAACTGGATCGAGGCTGCGGCGCCCGCCGGGGGCGGGTTACGCGCGTTCGACCTGGATCTGAACCATATTCCTGATGCCGCGATGACTTTGGCAGTCGTCGCGCTCTTCACCGATGGAGAGTGTTGTTTGCGCAACATCGGGTCCTGGAGGGTCAAGGAAACAGACCGGATTGCCGCCATGGCCGCGGAACTCCGCAAAGTCGGCGCCCATGTGGAGGAGGGACCGGACTACCTTCGGGTCACGCCGCCGGAAACGTTGAGCAACGGAGCAGAGATCGAGACGTACGACGATCATCGGATGGCCATGTGTCTCGCACTGACCCAGTTTGCGGGAGTCGATCTATGTATTCTCGACCCGCGATGTGTGAACAAGACTTTTCCGGATTACTTCCGTGACCTTGCTCTGATTTCGCGTCGCCCTGGAATCCCGGTTGTAGCCATCGACGGCCCTTCGGCATCCGGCAAGGGAACCGTGGCCGCTCGGGTGGCGAGTGCGCTGGGCTATCACTATCTGGACAGTGGATCGCTCTATCGGGTGGTGGCGCTGGCCGCAACCCGCGGTGGCGTGGCTTTGCAGGACGAGGACGATGTGGCGGCGATCGCTGCAATGTTGCCGGCGAGCTTCACCGATGGTCGGGTGATTCTGGATGGCGACGACGTGACGGATGCAATTCGCACGGAGGAGTGCTCGGCCGGCGCTTCCATAGTGGCGGCCCTGCCCAAGGTCAGGGCCGCGCTGCTCATGCGCCAGCGTGACTATCGGGCAGCTCCGGGCTTGGTGGCGGAGGGGCGGGATATGGGCTCGGTGGTGTTCCCTGAGGCAAGTCTCAAGGTCTACCTGACAGCAAGTGTGGAAGCGCGGGCAAAACGCCGTTATAACCAGTTGATTGACAAGGGCTTGCCTGCTAACATGGAAAGTCTTTTGCAGGACTTGGAGGCACGGGATTCTCGGGACCGTTCCCGCCCGGTGGCTCCTCTGCAACAGGGTGTGGATGCGCTGCTGTTGGATACCACAGCCCTCACGGTCGACGAGGCCGTTGAGCAGGTGCTGCGGTGGGTAAAGGTCCAACGCGCGTAACGCGCCAAGGGGGACGCCGTCTCTCCCCGGGACGACGTCAAGTTACAACCTAAACAGCCACCGCAAGGTGGTATCAGGTTCTTTATGTCTAATGCTATTCCCGCTGCTGCCGCAGCCGACTCCATGGAAAGTTTTGCCGCGTTGTTCGAGGAAAGCCTGTCGCGTCAGGAGATGCGCGCAGGTGAGGTGATCACCGCCGAGGTTGTGCGTGTTGATCAGAATCACGTCATCGTCAATGCTGGCCTGAAGTCCGAGAGCTACATCGCTATCGATGAGTTTCGCAATGATCGGGGTGAGCTGCAGGTACAAGCGGGCGATTATGTTCAAGTCGCCATCGAACAACTTGAGGATGGCTACGGCGAAACCCGTTTGTCTCGTGACAAGGCCAAGCGCATCGCTGCGTGGAACGACCTGGACAAGGCGCTCAACGAAGGCATCCTGGTCAAGGGTGTGATCACCGGCAAGGTGAAGGGCGGCTTGACGGTTATGACCAACGGCATCCGTGCCTTCCTGCCCGGCTCCCTGGTGGATCTGCGCCCGGTCAAGGACACCACCCCGTATGAGGGCAAGGAGTTCGAGTTCAAGGTCATCAAGCTGGACCGCAAACGTAACAATGTCGTGCTGTCCCGCCGTGCGGTACTGGAGGCGACTGCCGGTGAAGAGCGTGAGAAGCTGCTCGAGACCCTCAAGGAAGGTACCGTTGTCAAGGGTATCGTCAAGAACATCACTGACTACGGCGCGTTTGTGGATCTGGGGGGCATCGATGGTCTGCTCCACATCACCGATCTGGCTTGGCGTCGTGTTCGCCATCCGTCGGAAGTGCTGACGGTGGGTGACGAAGTTACGGCCAAGGTGCTGAAGTTCGACCAAGAGAAGAACCGCGTTTCCCTGGGCATGAAGCAACTGGGCGAAGATCCCTGGGTGGGCATCTCCCGGCGCTATCCCTCCGGCACTCGCCTGTTCGGCAAGGTGACCAACATCACCGACTACGGCGCCTTCGTCGAAGTGGAGCAGGGTATCGAAGGTCTGGTGCACGTGTCCGAAATGGACTGGACCAACAAGAACATCCACCCCACCAAGGTTGTCCAGCTGGGTGACGAGGTGGAGGTCATGATTCTCGAGATCGACGAGGATCGGCGCCGTATCTCCCTGGGTATGAAGCAGTGCATGGCTAACCCGTGGGAAGAGTTCGCCATGAACTACAAGAAGGGTGACAAGGTGCGTGGCCAGATCAAGTCCATCACCGACTTCGGTGTGTTCATTGGCCTGCCCGGTGGCATCGACGGCTTGGTGCATCTGTCCGATTTGTCTTGGTCCCTGCCAGGCGAAGAGGCTGTACGCAACTTCCGCAAGGGCGAAGAGGTCGAGGCGGTGGTGCTGTCGATCGATGTGGAGCGTGAGCGCATCTCCCTGGGTATCAAGCAGCTCGAGGGCGATCCCTTTACTTCCTACGTTGCCACCCACGACAAGAATGCCGTGGTGAAAGGGACCGTGAGAAGCGTGGACCAGAAGGGTGCTGTCGTGGTGCTGGGTGAGGACGTGGAAGGCTATCTGCGTGCTTCGGAAGCGGCTCGGGATCGGGTGGAGGATCTCCGTCACCTGCTGAACGAGGGGGACACCGTCGAGGCGATGATCATCAACGTGGATCGGAAGTCCCGTTCGATCAACCTGTCGGTGAAAGCCAAAGAGCAGGCCGAACAGAGCGAAGCGATGCAGAAGCTCCAGGCTGACAGTGCTTCGGCTGCCACGGGTACCACCAACCTGGGCGCTTTGCTGAAGGCTAAACTTGGCAACTCCCAGCAATAAAGTGTTCGGCATGACCAAATCGGAGTTGATTGCGCGGCTGGCTGCGCGGTTTCCGCAGTTGGTCGCAAAGGATGCCGATCTGGCCGTGAAGATGATTCTCGATGCGATGGTCGGGGCCTTGGCCCGTGGTGATCGCATCGAGATTCGCGGCTTCGGCAGTTTTGCCTTGAACTATCGCCCCCCGCGGCTCGGTCGTAATCCCAAGTCCGGTGATCAAGTACAGGTGCCCGAAAAGTACGTACCTCACTTCAAGGCTGGGAAAGAACTGCGGGAGCGGGTTGACCAAGAGGCGTGATCCCCTGATGGGTTCGTGCCCGATTGTCTGCACATGTTTAAGGCGGCCATTGCGCCGCCTTTTTTCTTGCACTGGCCTACTATGCGCATACTTGCTTGGGTCGTCCGTATTTCCCTGTTCGTGATGGTGTTCGGTCTGGCGATTAAGAACAGCGACAGCGTGGTCGTACGGTTCTTCTTCGAGAGCCAGTGGGAGGTTCCTCTCGTATTGCTCGTGCTTGCAGCGTTTTGTGCAGGGGCGTTGTTGTCACTGTTCGCCACGGTGTTGATGCGGACAGAGGTCCGGCTATTGGAGGCAGGGCAGATATCGCGTGAAGAGCGACGAAGTGCCGGGCACGATTCAAGTCACGCTGACCTGTATCCGTAACAAGAACGACCATGGATTTCGAACTCTGGTGGCTACTGGCCATCCCTTTCTTTTTCGGCTTGGGCTGGGTGGCGGCGCGAATTGACATCCGGCAACTGGTCAAGGAATCAAAGGCGCTGCCCAGGTCCTACTTTGCCGGGCTGAATTTCCTGCTGAACGAGCAGCCCGACAAGGCCATAGACTCCTTGCTCGAGGCTGCACGGATCGATCCACAAACTGTGGAGTTGCATTTTGCGCTGGGTAGTCTCTTTCGTCGGCGAGGCGAAATTGACCGTGCCATACGGGTGCATCAAAGTCTTGTGGATCGATCCGATCTTCCTGAGGATCAGCGCCTCCAGGCGCTGGCTGAACTGGGGCACGACTACCTGAAGGCCGGGTTGCTGGATCGGGCAGAGGCCGTCTTTGAGAAGCTTCGGGGAACACCGCTCGATGAAACCGCCCTGAAGTTTCTCCTTGAGGTTTATCAGCAGGAAAAGGAGTGGCGAAAAGCGATCGACACCGCCAAGTTGATCCCGGACGCTTCAGGTCACTTGTGGCAAAAGGAAATGGCCAACTTCTACTGCGAACTGGCTACGTCGGACATCGCTGGGTCCAATCTGGATGCGGCGAGGGAACATCTGGATCAGGCTCTTGCCGTGAATCGCATGTCCGTTCGGGCAACGATACTGCAGGGAGAGTTGGCGGCGCGCCAAGGGCGCTTGCTGGAGGCGATCGAGACGTGGAAGCGTGTGGAGCAGCAAAATCCCGTGTTTCTCGCCCTCGTCGCTCCAAAGCTCATGGATGCGTTTCGCAGGATTGGGCAGGTGGAGCAGGGGTTGCAATTGTTGCGAGCCTATCTTCAGCAGCATCCCTCCCTGGACCTTCTCGACTCGGTGTTCCAATGGGAACTGGAGAAGGAGGGGCCGGAGGCTGCATATCAACTGGTTCGTGATGAACTACGACGCAATCCCACGCTGCTTGGGTTAGATAAGCTGCTCGAAGCGCAGTTGATGGTGTTGCCACCCGAGCGCCGCCAGGATATCGAGCTGGTGAAGAATCTCATCCATGGGCACACAAGAAGAGTGGCCCGCTTCCGTTGTGATAGCTGTGGGTTCAAAGCTCGCCAGTTTTACTGGCGTTGTCCCGCTTGTGGAGGATGGGAAACCTATCCACCCAAACGGACTGAGGAGTTCGATCTGGCGCCTTGAGGGCGGCGCTGTTGCGGCTCCTGCCGCGAGTAGAAAAAGTGAAATCGATTCAGCCTCTTTAGGAGAACTGCTTTGAAGATTACCGTAATGGGTACGGGCTATGTGGGTTTGGTGAGTGGCGCGTGCCTGGCCGAGGTGGGGAATGACGTGCTATGCCTAGACCTGGATACGCGGAAGATCCAGATTTTGAACGAAGGTGGAATTCCCATCCACGAGCCGGGCCTTGACCAGTTGGTTGCCCGTAACCGGGCTGCCGGGCGCCTGCGCTTCACCACCAGCGTTGAAGAGGCCGTCAAGTTCGGTGCCATTCAGTTTATTGCCGTGGGCACACCTCCTGACGAGGACGGATCCGCTGATCTTCAGTATGTGCTAGCTGCGGCCCGGAACATCGGCAAGAACATGACTGATTACAAAGTCATTGTTGATAAGTCGACGGTTCCGGTGGGCACTGCTGACAAGGTGCGAGCTGCGGTAGCTGAAGAGCTGGCCAACCGGGGCGCGGCCATAGAGTTCAACGTGGTTTCTAACCCGGAGTTCCTGAAAGAGGGGGCGGCGATTGACGATTTCATGCGACCGGATCGCATTGTCGTTGGCGCGGACGAGCCGCGGGCCGTGGAACTGATGCGCGAACTGTATGCGCCTTTCCAGCGCAATCATGAGCGACTGCAGATCATGGATGTACGTTCGGCGGAGCTGACCAAATATGCCGCAAACGCCATGCTCGCGACCCGAATTTCGTTCATGAACGAGTTGGCCAATCTTGCTGAGCTTTTGGGTGCTGACATTGAGTTGGTCAGAAAAGGGATTGGCTCCGATCCCAGAATCGGGTATCACTTTCTGTATCCCGGCTGCGGGTATGGTGGTTCTTGCTTTCCGAAGGATGTGCAAGCGCTGGTGCGCACAGCCAAGGGCGCAGGGATGGACTTGCAGGTCCTCAACGCCGTGGAGAGCGCCAACGATGATCAGAAGAAGGTGCTCACCCGCAAGATCGTGCGGCACTTTGGAGAATCGCTGGCGGGCAAGCACTTCGCACTTTGGGGGTTGGCCTTCAAGCCCAACACGGATGATATGCGGGAGGCTCCCAGCCGAGTGCTAGTGAATGACCTCATCGACCGCGGGGCAACAGTTTCCGCCTACGACCCGGTAGCGATGACCGAGGCGAAGCGCGTGTTTGGCGACTTGGCCGGGCTGAGCTATGCTCCCTCCCCTTCTGCTGCCTTGGAGGGCGCAGATGCCTTGGTCGTCGTGACCGAGTGGAAGGAGTTCCGTAGCCCGGACTTCAGCGCGATGAAGAGTGCTCTGAAATCGGGCCTGGTGTTTGACGGGCGGAACGTGTTTGACCCGTCCGCGTGCCGACGTGCGGGTCTGACTTATTTTGGGATAGGCCGTAAGTGAGAGATGTAGCCTCGTTTCATACCTTGCCCGATACTGAAAAAGTACGCTTGCTGGTTGTCGGTGATGTCATGCTCGACCGATATTGGTTCGGGGATGTTCATCGAATTTCTCCCGAAGCGCCGGTGCCGGTTGTGAAAATCGATCGCACCGAAGATCGTCCCGGGGGGGCGGCCAATGTGGCCCGAAACGCCTGTGCACTGGGTGCCAGGACGACGCTGCTTTCAGTCGTTGGAACGGATGAAGCCGGGGCTACACTTGGCCGCCTGGTGGAGGCAGAGGGTGTCCGCGCGAGCCTCCATCATGACTCGTCGTTGGCAACGACCGTCAAACTCAGGGTAATCGGGCGGCAGCAGCAGTTGCTGCGGATCGATTTTGAAAATTCTCCCGATCACGAGGTGCTTCAGGCGAAGTTGGATGAGTTCCGCACCTTGCTTGGGGAGCACGATCTCGTCATTCTTTCCGATTACGGAAAAGGTGGGCTCGCCCACATCGTGGAGATGATTCGACTCGCCCGCGAGGCGGGCAAGCCTGTTCTTGTAGACCCCAAGGGTGATGACTACTCGCGGTATACCGGTGCAAGCGTGTTGACGCCTAATCGGGCGGAGTTGCGGCAGGTGGTCGGGGTATGGGCGTCTGAGGACGATCTGCTGTCTAAAGCCCAGAACTTACGTACCCGGATGGGTTGGGATGCCCTGTTGCTGACGCGGTCTGAAGAGGGCATGAGTCTCTTCCAGGACGAGGGTGTATACAACGAACCGGCTCAGGCTCGCGAAGTCTATGATGTCAGCGGTGCGGGCGATACGGTGATCGCGACTCTGGGTGTGATGATGGCGGCGGGTCTCGGGATACGGGAGTCTGTTCGTTGGGCGAATCGGGCCGCCGGGATAGTGGTTGGGAAGCTTGGGACTGCGGTGGTGTCCCGGCAAGAGTTGTTGGCGACGCAGTGAGAGGAGCGCCGGCAGAGTGCCGGTGGGAAGCGTATGTACTATGTGGTGACGGGGGCTGCCGGGTTCATTGGTTCGAATATTGTTGCGGGGCTTAACGCGCGGGGTGTAACCAATATTTTGGCGGTGGATAACCTCTCGCGGGGCGACAAATTCAAGAACCTTGTCTCATGCGAGATTGCCGATTACCTGGATAAGCACGAGTTTATCGAGCGGGTAGCGGCTGGTGAATTCGATGGCGGCATTGAGGCCGTGCTGCACCAGGGCGCGTGCTCTGACACCATGGAGCACAACGGCCAGTACATGATGGCGAACAACTATCGCTATTCTCTTGATCTGCTGGACTATTGCCTTGATCAGGAAATCCCCTTCATTTACGCGTCCTCAGCGTCGGTTTATGGTGGAGGAAAGGTCTTTCGGGAAGAGCGGAGCCATGAGGGGCCATTGAACGTGTATGGATACTCAAAGTTCCTGTTCGATCAGGTGGTGCGGCGGCGTTTGCCTGAGGCGGGTTCGCAAGTCGTGGGTTTCCGGTATTTCAATGTGTACGGGCCCAACGAAACACATAAAGCGCGCATGGCGTCCGTAGCCTTTCATTTCTTCAATCAATTCAGGGCTGAGGGCAAAGTCAAGTTGTTCGAAGGTTGCGATGGTTATGGCCACGGCGAACAACGACGCGATTTCGTCTTCGTGGATGATGTGGTCAAAGTGAATATGCATTTCCTTGATCGTCCAGAGGTATCCGGGATATTTAATTTGGGTACAGGGCGTGCCCAGTCTTTTAACGATGTTGCGGTCGCAGTCGTCAACGCATGCCGTGCAGCGGAAGGGTTATCCGAGTCATCGCTTACCGAAATGATGTCTCAAGGCGTCATCGAATATGTGCCTTTCCCCGATGCATTGAAAGGCAAGTACCAGAGCTTTACGGAGGCAGACCTCTCTGTGCTTCGGGGGGCTGGGTATGACCATGGGTTTGCTGATGTGAAGCGTGGGGTCACGAAATACTGCGAGTGGCTGCTTTCGCGGGTTTGACTTACAGTCTAGGCGCAAGACACGGCCGCTCGCTGAACAGTCACTCAATAAAGGTTAAGCGCGGATTGAGCCAGTATCTCGGGCAGGGAGTCGCGCTAGAGGAATTGCTGGTTGGGCGAGAAACCTGACGAAGCGGCAGCTCATGTTGCCCCTGAAGCTTTTGCCCGGTGAAAAATCAAGAGAAAGCCCCGCTGAGCGGGGCTTTCTCGTTTCTAGCCAGGCATATTTTCCTGGTTCTTCGGTATGATCACCAGTAACCCCAATATGAATCAGATCGAGAACAATGAACTTCAAGACTTTGGAAGATTACGTCGGCCATACGCCACTGGTGCAGCTGAAACGGTTGCCGGGGCTGTGTGCGAGTACCGTTTTGGCCAAGCTGGAAGGAAACAATCCGGCGGGCTCGGTGAAAGACCGCCCGGCACTCAGCATGATTCGGCATGCGGAGGCCAGGGGGGCCATACGGCCAGGCGATACGCTGATTGAGCCCACAAGCGGTAATACCGGCATCGCGTTGGCGATGGCAGCGGCGATGCGGGGTTATCGGATGATTCTGGTGATGCCAGAACATCTCAGCATCGAGCGACGGCAGACGATGCGGGCGTATGGTGCCGAGATTGTCCTTACACCCGAGTCCGGGGGGATGGAGATGGCGCGGGATGTTGCCGAGCGGATGCGCGATTCCGGTGAGGGCATCATTCTTGACCAGTTTGCCAACCCCGATAACCCGCTTGCGCACTACGAGGGCACCGGACCTGAACTCTGGGAGGGTACGGGGGGGCGGATCACGCACCTTGTGAGCAGCATGGGAACCACCGGGACGATCATGGGATGTTCAAGCTATCTCAAGGAGATGAACCCTGCTATCCAGATTATCGGCTGCCAGCCCATGGAGGGCTCCCAGATTCCGGGGATCCGCAAGTGGCCAGAGGCCTATCTGCCCAGAATCTACGAGCGTTCCAAGGTTGATCGTCTGGAATATGTTAGCCAGGGCGACGCTGAAGACATGACGCGTAGACTGGCACGTGAGGAGGGTATCTTTGCGGGCATTTCCTCTGGGGGTGCAATGTGTGTGGCGCTCCGTCTCGCTCGTGAAGTCGAAAACGGGGTCATTGTCTCGATCGTGTGTGACAGAGGGGATCGTTATCTCTCCACAGGGGTGTTCCCCGCGTAAGTCGCGAAGCCGGGCGCGGAAGCCCCGCCGTCGGACAGGAGACTAGAGTTTGGCGCCAGTACTGGTTTTTGACATCGAAACGATTCCCGACATTGAGGGAATACGGAAACTGTACGATCTGCCCCCCCATTTGGCGGATGGCGAAGTTGCGGAGTTCCTTCATCAGAAACGCAGAGCCGCTACCGGAAGTGATTTTTTGCCTTTGCATTTGCAGAAGGTGATCGTGATCTCGTGCGTGCTGAGGGACAAGGACCAGTTTCGAGTCTGGTCGCTCTCCGAGCCTGAGTCGGCAGAGGGAGAGATCATTCAGCGGTTTTTTGACGGAATTGAGCGTTTCATTCCCCAGCTGGTTTCTTGGAATGGGGGGGGATTCGATCTGCCAGTCCTTCATTATCGAGGGATGATCCACGGTGTCACCGCACCGCGGTACTGGGATCTGGGAGACGATGACCGGGACTTCAAGTGGAACAATTACATTAGCCGTTACCACTCGCGACATCTCGACTTGATGGATTTGATGGCGCTTTACCAGCCAAGATGCAACGCGCCGTTGGATGATTTGGCAAAGCTTTCCGGCTTTCCGGGAAAGCTCGGGATGGATGGCGGCGCAGTGTGGGAGGCGTATCAAAACAACGGTATCTTGGAGATACGAGATTATTGTGAAACCGATGCTGTCAATACATATCTGGTTTATTTGAGATTCCAGTTAATGAGAGGGCATTTGAGTCGCGAGGGGTACGACGAAGAACTTGAGAGGGTACGAAGCTACCTCTCCGGCAATCCAGCTCCTCACTGGAGAGAGTTTCTCGCCGAATGGCCCGAAGGCATTTGAACAACAAGTTGATTTACTGTAGCTTTCATAAGGAGAAAACACATGGGTCTGATCGGAACAATCGTAATTGGATTCGTTGTAGGGGTGCTGGCGAAGTTCTTTCATCCGGGCAAAGACGATCTGGGGTTCATCATGACGACGCTGCTGGGGATCGGTGGTTCGCTGGTGGCGACTTATGGCGGACAAGCCATGGGCATTTATCGGGCAGGAGAAACTGCCGGGTTTATTGGCGCTGTTGTCGGTGCCGTTGGCTTGTTGGTGGTCTACGGATTTGTAAAGCGTAGCGGTGGTGCACCGCAGTAACCAGATAAAGCTCAGGCGCTTGCTGAAATGCGCAGCCGGGCAGGAAGATTTCTGGTCTTAAGAGGCTGAAAACTGAACGAAAAAAGGGTGTTTCTGGGGGCTGAACGCTCCCAGAAACACCCTTTTTGTCAGACGAATGAGCCTAGCAGTACGCCATCAAGCCTCGACAGTTGCCGCGACTTCAACAAAAGCCGGGATCTGGTCGAAGTTCATATAGCGATACACATCAGCAGCCTTGGCGTTCACCAGCTTGATCTGCTCCATGTACTCGTCTTTGGTCACGATCCGGCCGGCTAGGGCGCACATCGCGGCCAGTTCGGCGGAGCCGAGGTAGACGCGGGTGTCGATGCCCAGACGGTTCGGGAAGTTACGGGTGGAGGTGGAGATCGCGGTGGAACCCTTGCGGATCTGGGCCTGGTTACCCATGCACAGCGAGCAGCCCGGCATTTCCATGCGGGCGCCGGCCTTGCCGAGAACGCTGTAGTAGCCTTCTTCGGTCAGGATCAGGGCGTCCATCTTGGTCGGCGGGGCGATCCACAGGCGGGCCGGGATGTCGCTCTTGCCGTCCAGTACCTTGCCGGCGGCACGGAAGTGGCCGATGTTGGTCATGCAGGAACCGATGAAGACTTCGTCGATCTTGTCGCC
>JRYG01000264.1_pt1 | contig 82117 bp, 74 predicted proteins | sample 235341 | NCBI WGS metagenome assembly JRYG01 (sample SAMN03074218, study PRJNA261478) | activated sludge metagenome | biome: Wastewater Treatment Plant; feature: Wastewater; material: Activated sludge; isolation source: activated biomass of a wastewater treatment plant treating hydrocarbon... ...
TTAGCAGGCGGCGTGCCAGCGCTCGTACCATTGCCCATCTGGCGTTCCAACCAATTGAATTGAAAGATATGTGTCGCGTGGACTGGCGCACCGGGCGGCGTGTGGGGCGACCATCCGCGAAGGGCTGAGACCAACAGGTTCGTCGTTGTGTTGGCTGCGCGACAACATCCAGCATGCCGGCCCTCGGTTTCTCGGCACATTCATACAGATCGTGCGCGTTGCAGCCGCCGAACCATCTCTTTCCCTGTCGCTGGCCCGGGGCAACCAATTGTTAGTTAAAGAAAATACGATGCGTCGGGGCGGCTTCGGAGCGCCGGTCCTGCGCGTCGCAGACTAAACGCGGTCCCAGTGGAACATGCGAAATAATGCACCACATGCGTAATATTGCATTTCTTGGCAACGTGGTTTATAGTGCATCGAAATCGGCATGCAACCAGTGCTGGACAATCCGGGCCGGCCCCGAACTAGGAGGAAGAGACGATGAGCGATGGTTTGTTCGACCAGTTCAAGACCTGGTACGAAAAGCGCCACGATTACGCGCGGGAATGGAAAGGGCGCACGGGCGGGCAGGTGGTGGCAACGATGTGCACCTACACGCCGGAGGAACTGCTGATTGCCGCTGGCATGCTGCCGGTACGCGTGCTGGGTGCGCACGAACCGCAGAACGTCACCGAGCCGCACATCTTCGGCATGTTCTGTCCGTTCTGCCGTGACTCGCTGGCGCAGGGGCTGCTTGGCCGCTTCGACTATGCCGAGGGCGTGACGCTTACGCAGTCTTGTATCCAGTACCGGCAGGCGTTTGGCTCCTGGCGCATGCACGTGCCGACGGTGAAGTGGGACTACTTCGTGCCGATGCCCAACGAGGTGCAGTCGCCGCATGCGCGCAAGGCGCAATACGCCGAGGTGCAGAGCTTCCGCGTCTTCCTGCAAACGCTGACCGGCAAGACGCTGACCGACGAGATGTTGCACGAGGCGCTGGCGGTGGTCGATGAGAACCGCCGCCTGCTGCGCGAGCTGTTCGAGTACCGCAAAGCCACCAATCCGCAGGTCACAGGCGTCGAGGCGCTGCTCGCCGGACTGACCGCGCAGTTCGTCGACAAGCGCGAACACAACGAGGAACTCAAGCGCGTGCTCGCCGCGCTGCCCAAGCGCAACCTGAACCGCCCGGAAGGCGTGCGCTTCATGACCATTGGCTCGGAAAACGACGACGTTGCCTTCATGAGTATGATCGAGTCGGTCGGCGGCACCATCGTGATCGACGACCAGTGCTCGGGCACGCGGTACTTCTGGAACGAGTCGAATAAGGACGCCGATCCGGTCAAGGCCATCGCCGACCGTTATTGCGACCGCCCGGCCTGCCCGACCAAGGATTACCCGACCCACACGCGTTTCGACCACGTGCTAGGCCTGGCCAAGGAATTCAACGCCCGCGCGGCGATCTTCCTGCAACAGAAATTCTGTGATCCGCACGAGGGCGACTACCCGGACCTGAAGCGCCATCTCGAGGCCAATGGCATCCCAACACTGTTCCTCGAATTCGACATTACCAACCCGATCGGGCCCTTCCGCATCCGCGTCGAGGCATTCCTCGAAACGCTAAGCGAAGAAGAACTGTTCTGACGGCAAGAGGAGAACGAAGAGCATGAATGCACCCGCGACTTACCCCAGCGAACCGCTCAAGCTTTGGAAGAAGGCCAAGGAGCTGCGCGAGCGCTATTACCACGACTACGCCAAGGCCAAGGAAAAGGGCGGCCTGCGCTGGTCGGGTTCGGCCTGGGCGCTCGATGCGCTCCCCGCCGGGCTGGGCACCGATGTACATTCCCTGACCGGCGAGCCCTATGCCGCCGCCGTGGCGCACGATCGCAAATTCGCCAAGGAATGCATGGACGCTGCCGAGGCCTACGGTTTCGCCCGCGACCTGTGCTCATACATGCGCATCTACTGGGGCGGCATGCACAACAACAAATATTTGTTCGGCGGCGAGTTCCCCAAGCCCGACTTCATCTTCCAGACCCAGATCTGCTGCTCGCATTCGAAGTGGTATCAGCACGTGGCCAAGGAAGAGAAGGTGCCGCAGTTCTACGTCGATGTCGGCGTCGGCCCGTACAAGGAAATGACCGACGCGCGGCTGGACTACGTGGTCGGCCAGTTGAATGAGGGCATCGAATTCCTCGAGAAGGCCACCGGCCGCAAGTTCGACGACGAACTGTTCGTCAATGCGGTGAAGAACGAGATGCGCTCGACCAGCCGCTGGGCCGACATCTGCGCTTTGAACAAGGTCAAGCCGGCGCCGCTGGACGAGAAAACCATGTACTCGCTCTATGTGCTGGCCACCTTGTCGAAGTCCTCGCAGTGGTGCGCCGACTTCTACGACGAGTTGTACGAGGAGGTCAAGGACCGGGTCGCCCGCGGCATCGCCGCCGTGCCCAACGAGCGCTGCCGGCTGATGACCGACACCCAGCCGCCCTGGTCCTTCCTGAAGATCTTTCGTTATCTCGAAACCTACGGCGCGGTGTCCATCGGATCCCTCTATACCTTCGCCCTCGAAGGTATCTGGGAAACCAAGGAAGACGGCAGCTGGGGCGGCCGCAGCCTGCCCTGGGAGAAGGGTGTCGCCATGAACGACCGCCAGAGCGTGCTGCGCCTGTATGCCGACTGGAATCTCTCCAAGCCGCAATGGCAGCACTTCTACAACCCGCAGTTGAAGACCGAGATGATGCTGCGCATCGTCAAGGAATGGCAGGTCGATGGTGTCATGCTGCACCTGAACCGCGGCTGCGAAGGGCTAAGCCTGGGCATCATGGAGAACCGCCTCGGCATCGCCAAGGCCGGGGTGCCGATCATGACCTTTGAGGGCAACATGGGTGACGAGCGCGAGTTCGACGAAGTGCGCACTCAGGCCCGCGTGGATGCCTTCATGGAACAACTCGGCTTGCGTCGGCAGGCCGCCTAAGAGGAGAACGAGGAATGATTACTGCCGGAATCGACATGGGCTCCCGCAGCGTCAAGGTGGTGCTGTTGGAGGAAGTCGCGGTGGATGGCGCGGCGCAGAAGGCCTACTCGGTGAAGAAGGCCCATCTGATGTTGCCGGGCGAACTCGATGCCGACCAGGCGGCGGAGAAGGCCTACGACGATGCCCTGGCCGGTGCCGGGCTGTCGCGCGGCGATGTCAAGGCGGTGTTCGCCACCGGAGCGGGGCGCAAGCAGGTCGCGTTCGCCACCGAAGGACTGACCGAAATGACCGCCGGCGCCAAGGGGGCGAACTTCATGTTTCCCAACGCGCGCACGGTCGTCGATGTCGGCGCCGAGGAAGGCCGCGGCATCAAGACCGACGCGGATGGCCGCGCCACCGACTTTGCCGGCAACGAGAAGTGCGCCGCCGGCGCCGGTTCCTTCGCCGAAGCGATGTCGCGCGCCTTGCAAATGACGCTGAAGGAGTTCGGCGAAGCCAGCCTGCGTTCCGACCGGACAATCCCGATGAATGCCCAATGCACCGTGTTCGCCGAATCCGAGGTGGTCTCGCTGATCCATTCCTCGACGCCTAAGGAGGACATTGCCAAAGCGGTGCTCGACGCCGTGGCCAGTCGCGTCTGCGCCATGGTGCGCCGGGTCGGCATCGAAGGCGAGGTGGTTCTCATCGGCGGCATGGTGCACAACACCGGCTTCGTCAAGTCGCTGAAGACGGCGATGGACGTCGATGCCGTGTCGCTGCCCGACATGCCCGAATACATCAGCGCGCTGGGCTGCGCGCTGATCGCCGCAGAACGCCAGCACTGAAAACACAAGGAGCGAAGACATGAATACGGAAACCGCCGCCGCCACCGCCCCGGAAAAGAAGGAATTCTGGCGCTGGCAGGAAAACGTCTGGGTCGACGAAACTAAGGACTGGAAGAGCGCCAAGCTCATCACCTGCGGCATCGACGTCGGCTCGGTGTCGTCGCAGGCCGTGCTGGTCGTCGATGGTGAGCTTTACGGCTTCAACAGCATGCGCACCGGCAACAACTCGCCGGACTCGGCGCGCAACGCGCTGCAGGGCGTGATGGACAAGTGCGGCATGAAGCTGGAGGACATCCACTACGTCGTCGGCACCGGCTACGGCCGGGTCAACGTGCCTTTCGCCCACAAGGCGATCACCGAGATCGCGTGCCATGCCCGCGGCGCCAACTACATGGGCGGCAATTCGGTACGCACCATCCTCGACATGGGTGGGCAGGACTGCAAGGCCATCCACTGCGACGAAAAAGGGAAGGTCACCAACTTCCTGATGAACGACAAGTGCGCGGCCGGCACCGGCCGCGGCATGGAAGTCATCTCCGACTTGATGCAGATTCCCATCGCCGAGCTCGGTCCGCGCTCCTTCGATGTGGATACGGAAGTGGAAGCGGTGTCTTCCGTCTGCGTGGTGTTCGCCAAGTCCGAGGCGTTGGCGCTGCTCAAGGCCGGCTACACCAAGAACAAAGTGATCGCCGCCTACTGCCAGGCGATGGCCGAACGCGTCGTCTCGCTGCTGGAGCGCATTGGCGTCGAGGAAGGCTTCTTCATCACCGGTGGCATCGCCAAGAACCAGGGCGTGGTCAAGCGCATCGAGAAGCTGCTCGGCATCAAGGCGATGGATACCAAGATCGACAGCCAGATCGCCGGCGCGCTCGGCGCAGCGCTGTTCGGCTACACGCTGGTGCAGAAGCAGGGCGTGCCGGCGAAAGCCGCGGCGTGAGTTGAGATGAACCACAGAGGCACAGAGGCACAGAGAAATCGCACAGAGAAGACCTCCGTGAGATTCTCTGTGAACCCCGCTGTGCCTCTGTGTCTCTGTGGTGGACTTTGGAGACGTATCCCATGATCGCCAACTACGGCTACAAGGACGGCTCGGGCGAGTACTACATCAGCATCGACACGGACAAGTGCATCGGCTGCGCGGCCGACCGCGCCTGCCTGACTGCCTGTCCCAAACAGATGTTCGAAATCATCACCGACGACTACGACGATGAAGTGGCCTGGGTGAAGAAGCCAAACTGCCGTACGCTGGCCTACGACTGCGCGGAGTGCAAGCCGTCGGGCGGTTACAGCACCTTGCCCTGCATCACCGCCTGCACGCCGGGCGCGATCAAGCACTCGTGGTAGCCATGGCGACGAACGGCAAGCAGCGCGAGATCATTCCCATCGCCGAGGTGCGGCCCGCCGCGTCGGGCGGCTCCTGCGGATCGTCCTGTGGGTCTTCAGGGGGCGACGACGCGGTAAACAAGCTGACGCGCGAGGGCTGGATCTTGCGCACCACCATCGGCGAGCCGCGCCTCTCCGAACTGGTGGAGAACTACAAGTCCATGGGTTACGAGGTACATGTCGAGTACTTCGGCGACGCCACGCAGTCATCGGCGGACGGTCAGAGCTGCACCACCTGCTTCGACGCAGCCGATCGCAGCGACGCGAAGCAGCGCTGGGGCTCGGTATATGTCCGCCCCGGATCGCCGCGCGCGAATGGCGACGACGACCTGTTTTAACGATACGTCGGGCGCCGTCATCGGCGGTGCCGCACACTTGGAGAGGAAGAAATGTCGAACAGTGAACGTGTGATGCGCTTCCTGAAACTAGAGGATCTCGACGCGGTGGTCGCCATCGACGAGGCGTGGTCGAAGCAGAACCGCCGCGAGTACTACGAGCGCAAGATTGCCAGCATCGTCAAGGGACGTTCGGAGATCAATTGCTCGCTGGTCTGCGAGATCGATGGCAAGATCGCCGGCTTCATGATGGGCTACCTGTTCTTCGGCGAATTTGGCATCACCGACGCGACGGCCACCATCGACGCGATCGGCGTGCACCCGGACTTCAGCAATCGCGGCGTGGCCGGCGAGATGCTCGACCAGTTCGTGATGAACATGAAGGCCGCCGGCGTAAAGAAGATCTACACCCTGGTCAGTTGGGACGACTTTGGGCTGGAGAAGTTCTTCTCCCGGCAAAAGTTCGTGCCCTCCAAGCGCATCAACCTTGAACTGGCGCTGCCCTGAGCAGGATCGTCGAAGCGATGTCCGATGTGGATCGACACCCATTGTCATACCCGCTACTCCTACGACAACTGGCTCGAACCAGTGGACCTGGTTCGTCGTGCGCGGGAGGTCGGGCTGGATGCGGTGTGCATTACCGAACACTATTCCTACGAGGCGTCGGCGCCGGTGGAGCAAGTCGGCCGCGAGGAGGGCATGCTGGTGCTGCGCGGCGTGGAGATCAGCACGGACCGCGGACACTTGCTGGCCTATGGCGTCGAAGACGACGGATGGAACATCTGGGGCCGCAACAACTACATTCCGCTGCTGGACGTAATCGAGCGCATCAACGGGGTGGGGGGTATTTGCGTGCCGGCGCATCCCTATCGTGAGATCGGGCTCGCCAGCCTGCTCGACGGGCTGCTGGACCTCGCGGGAATTGCCGGCGTGGAGACGCACAACGGGGCCAATCTTGACTCGGACAACGAGCTGGCGGCCAAGGCGGCGCGGTACATGGGGCTGCCCGGTCTGGGCGGTAGCGATTGCCACAAGGTGCATGCGGTGGGACGTTGCGCGACGCATTTCCCGGACACGGTGACAGACATGGCGAGCTTCATCGCCGCCGTGCGTGCCGGCGCCTGTCGTGGCGCGTACTACGAGTCGGCGGCGATGCGCAAGTCGGTATGACAAACATGAACCACAGAGACACAGAAGCACAGAGAGAGCACTGAGAGGGCCGGGATTTACTCTGTGTCTCTGTGCCTCGGTGGTGGGTTTTACGGGCCGGAGGTGGAAATGGAGACAGCACAAACGGCAACGATCAACTGGTGGAGTGCGAGCCGTGCGAAGGCGCTGACGGCCTTCGGTGCCCCGGTGAAGCTCACCATCGACGGCAGGGGCGTGGAGGCCCCCGCCGGTGCTTCGGTGCTCAACGCGGCGACGGTGGCCGGACTGTACATCCCGGCGCTGTGCGCGCATCCGGATCTGCCGCCCGCGGTGCAGCGCGGTGCCGGCGGTGCGGGCTGCAATCTCTGCCTGGTCGAGGTCGACGGCGAGCCGGGAATGCGCAAGGCATGTTCCCTGACGGTTGCGGAAGGCATGTCGATTCGCACGACCTCGCCGGAGATCCAGAAGATGCGCCAGGCCAACCTGGCGAAGATCCTCGCCACGCACCCCCACGTCTGCCTCACCTGTCCCCAGCGCGAGGGCTGCTCGCGCACCCAATGCTCCTACGGCAATCCGCCCGAGACGCGCTGCTGCTCGATCTTCAACAGTTGCGAGCTGCGCAAGATCTCCGACTACATCGGCATACCGAACAACACGCCGGCCTACAAGCCGATCCAGCTTCCTGTCATCAAGAACGAACCGTTCTTCGATCGCGACTACAACCTGTGCATCGACTGCCGCCGTTGTCTGACGGCATGCAACGACATCCGCGGCGTCGGCTGCCTGGAGGTGAAGACGGCGCCGGACGGACGCACCTATGTCGCGACCATCGAGCAGACGCTGGTCGACTCCGGCTGCAAGTTCTGCCAGGCCTGTGTCACCGTCTGTCCCACCGGCGCGCTCACCGACCGCACGCTCGATCCCGCCAAACGCGAGGAATCGATGGTTCCGTGCAAGGCCGCCTGCCCGGCGGGCATCGACGTGCCGCGCTATGTGCAGCTTGCCGCCGAAGGCAAATACGGCGAGGCCACGGCCGTGGTGCGTGAGAAGCTGCCATTTCCCGGTATCGTCGGCCGCGCCTGCTTTGCCATGTGCGAGAGCGCCTGCCGCCGCGGCAAGCTCGACGATCCGCTGTCCATACGCACGCTCAAGCGTGTCGCCGCCGACAACGACACCGGCATCTGGCGACAGTATTCGAAGCAGTTGCCGCCGACGGGGAAAAAGGCGGCGGTGATCGGTGCCGGCCCAGCGGGCCTGACGGTCGCCTACTACCTGGCGAAGAAGGGCCACGCGGTGACGGTGTTCGATGCGCAACCGGCCGCCGGCGGCATGGCGCGCTACGGCATTCCGTCGTATCGCGTGCCGCTGGCTGTGATCGACAGCGAAGTCGCGGAAGTGGAGAAGCTCGGCGTCGAATTTCGTTATAACAGCCGCATCGAAAACGCCGACGAGTTGTTCGGCCGGGGCTATGAGGCGATCTTTATCGGCATCGGCTGCCAGGGCGGCGACAAGCTGGGCGTGCCGGGCGACGATCTGGCGGGGGTAGTCGACAGCCCGACCTACCTTCGGGCGGCGACCATGGGGCTGGTCAACACCAGGGACGGCATCCAGACCGGGAATAAGGTTGCCGTGATCGGCGGCGGCAACGTCGCCACGGACAACGCGCGCAGCTCGCGCCGCTTCGGCGCCGCGGTGGACATGGTCTACCGGCGCACGCGCGATGAAATGCCGGCCCGCGACGAGGAGTTCGACGGCTGCGTGGACGAGGGAGTGAACATTCGCTACCTGCTGGCGCCGAAGAAGATCGAAGCGGGCAGCAACGGCAGCCGCCTGAAGATCACCTATGCGCGCATGGCGCTCGGTGAACCCGATGCCTCGGGCCGCCGCCGCCCCGTCGATACCGGCGAGGAGCTGAGCGAGGGCGTGGACCTGGTGATCGCGGCGGTTGGCCAGCACCCGAAGAAGTTCGACGGTTTCGGCGTGCAAACGGACAAGAAGGGCCGCATCACGGTGCGCGAGGACTCGATGCTCACCAGCCGTCCCGGGGTCTATGCCGGCGGCGACTGCGTGCTCGGCCCGTCGACCCTGATTGAGTCCATTGCCCAGGGGCGCATCGCTGCGGCTGCCATGGACAAACAGCTCGGCGGCGACGGCAACATCGAAGAGAAGCTGCTGCCCGAGGACTGGAGCACCGATCCGCGCATCGGCCGCGAAGAAGGATTCAACCAGCGCCACAAGTTCCACCCGATCATGCTGGCGCCGGAAAGCCGCGGCGGCTGGGACGAGGTGGAGCGCGGCTATGACGACGCCATCGCCCGCGCCGAGGCTGGCCGCTGTCTCAAGTGCAACCTGGCGCCGAAGATCGCCGACGCCGTCCTGCCGCCGGAGGCTTGGCTGGAGTTTTCCGAAGCCGTCGTCGCCGGCATCACGACCGAGGCCGGCGTGTTCCAGTTGCTCGATGCGGACAAGAACGTCCTCACGATCAAGGGCGTGGAGAGCGTGCGGGCGGGGCTTCAGGATCAACTGGGGCGCAACGACGCGGCGAAGTTCTTCGTCTTCGAGGAGGCGGCGATGTTCACCTCGCGCGAGAGCCAGCTGATCCAGGCCTACCTGCAGCAGTACGGCAAGATGCCCGGCGGTGGATCGGACGAGCTGGACGATTTGTTTTGATTTGCAGCGAACCACAGAGGCACAGAGACACAGAGAATGCACAGAGGAAGACCTCTTTTGTTTTGCTCTGTGGAAGCCTCTGTGGCTCTGTGTCTCTGTGGTGGGGTTTTGTCTTGTCGATGAGGGGGAAATCATGGGCCAGGTGATCGATTTCCGGAGCTGCAGGCCGGTGCCGGACAAGCAGCCGGAACATTGCGTGCGCTGCCGGCGTTGCGGGGCGGACCTGTGGACCATCAGTCAGAGCGGGGAACTGCGCTGCGCCGACTGCGAAGAGCCCTGCCCCTACCGCGTGCAGATGAAGAACGAGAACTAAAACTAGGAGGAGATGCCAACGTGATACCGCAACATATCGAAACCTGGCAGATGAGCGAGCCGGGCCGGCTCGCCCGCACCCGCATTTCCATGCCGGAGGTCAAGCCCGGCGAGGTCGTGGTGGAAATTCGCGGCTGCGGCGTCTGCCACACCGATCTGTCTTACTTCTACATGGGCGTGCCAACTGTGCAGAAGCCGCCGCTGTCGCTGGGCCACGAGATCAGCGGCGTGGTCGTCGGCGGGGAGTCCGCCTGGGTTGGGCGCGAGGTGATCGTGCCGGCCGTGATCCCTTGCGGCGAGTGCGCGTTGTGCAAGGCGGGCCGCGGCAATCGCTGCCTGAGCCAGATGATGCCGGGCAATTCCATGGGCATCTACGGCGGCTTCTCCAGCCACATCGTCTCACCGGCGAAGTTCCTCTGCCCGGTCGGCGAGCGCAACGGCGTGCCGCTCGAGCATCTGTCTGTGGTGGCCGATGCGGTGACTACGCCCTATCAGGCAGCCGTGCGCGCCGGACTGAAGGCGGGCGACCTGGTAATCGTCGTCGGCGCCGCCGGCGGCGTAGGCAGCTTCATGACCCAGACCGCGAAGGGTATGGGCGCCCGTGCCGTGATCGCCATCGACATCAACGAGGAGAAGCTCGAATTCATGAAGGGCTACGGCGCCGACTTTACCATCAATCCCAAGGGCAAGAGCGCCAAGGAGGTGAAGGAGCTGTTCAAGGGCTTTTGCAAGGAGCAGGGCCTGCCTGCCAACTACGGCTGGAAGATTTTCGAGGTGACCGGCACCAAGCCGGGTCAGGAGCTGGCGCTGTCGCTGCTGTCCTTCGTCGGCACGCTGGTGATCGTCGGCTACGGCACCGACGAGACCAGCTACATGCTGTCCAAGCTCATGGCCTTCGATGCCGAGATCATCGGCACCTGGGGCTGTCCGCCGGACAAATACCCGCAGGTGCTGGCCATGTGCCTCGATGGGCGCATCGCGCTCGAACCGTTCGTCGAGACGCGGCCCATGAGCCAGATCGAGGCCGTGTTCGACGAGGCGCACCACGGCAAGCTCAAGAAGCGCGTGGTGCTGACGCCGGATTTTTCATGAAGGCTTGAACCACAGAGGCACAGAGGCACAGAGGAATCGCACAGAGAATATCCACGCGAATCCCTCTGTGAAATCCTCTGTGCCTCTGTGTCTCTGTGGTGAGGTTTTGACTTTCTTGGAGTTCTCAACATGGCACTGGATTGGCTGCGCAGGGACAACGAACTGAAGGACCACCAACTGGTCGGCGACCAGTACTTCGGCGCGGACGCGCCGTCGATCATCTACGAGAAGCGCCCCGTGCTGGACGCGAGCGGCAAGCCGGTCAATGGCCTGTATTCGGCCTGGATCACGCTCAACAACCCGGCCCAGTACAACTCCTACACCACCGAGATGGTGAAAGGTGTCATCGCCGGCTTCCAGAAAGCATCCTCGGATCGCACCGTGGTCGCCGCGGTGTTCACCGCGGTTGGCGACAAGGCCTTCTGCACCGGCGGCAACACCGCCGAGTACGCCGCCTACTACTCCAAGCGGCCGAACGAGTATGGCGAATACATGGACCTGTTCAACGCCATGGTGGACGCCATCCTCAACTGCAAGAAGCCGGTCATCTGCCGGGTGAATGGCATGCGTGTAGCGGGCGGCCAGGAGATCGGCATGGCGACCGATCTCACGATCACGTCCGATTTGGCCGTGTTCGGCCAGGCCGGACCGAAGCACGGCTCGGCGCCCGACGGCGGCTCCACCGACTTCCTGCCATGGTTCCTGTCCATGGAGGACGCGCTGTACAACTGCGTTTCCTGCGAGACCTGGAGCGCCTACAAGATGAAGGCCAAGGGGCTGCTGACCAAGGTGGTGCCAGTGCTGAAAAAGGACGGCAAGTGGGTACGCAACCCGCTGGTGCGCACGGATACCTATGTCGACGACGGCGAGATCGTCTACGGCGAGCCGATCGCCGCCGACAAGCTGAAGGCGGCGAAAGAACTGATGGCCGCCTGCAAAACGAACTTCGAGCTGCTGGATAAGGAAGTGAATGCGCTTGTCTGGAAGTTCACCAATCTCTTCCCCCACTGTCTGATGAAGTCCATCGACGGCATCCGTGCCAAGAAGAAATTCTTCTGGGACCAGATGAAGCTCGCCAACCGCCACTGGCTGGCGGCGAACATGAACTTCGAGGCCCACCTGGGCTTCAACGCCTTCGACTCGAAGAAGATCACCGGCCAGGACGTGATCGACTTCGTCAAGTATCGCCAGCTCACCGCGGAAGGCGCCCTCATGGACGACGACTTCGCCGCGCAGGTGCTGGGCAAGCCCAAATCGTAACGTGCCGACGAGCCCCGGGGCGGGCAGGCCCCGGGCTCGCCGCGTCGGTCCCCGTCCCATACAATGGGCCCATGAACGGCCTTCCTGGTACGACGGGCGAACCCCTCTTCGACGCTCACTTCCACATCATCGACAGCCGCTTTCCTCTGTTGGCGAACCAGGGGTACTTGCCGCCGGCATACACCTGCGATGACTACCTGCGCGCGGTGCGGGGACTCGGCATCGTCGGCGGGGCGGTGGTGTCAGGATCGTTTCAGGCGTTCGATCAGACCTATCTGGTCGACGCCTTGGCGCGGTTGGGCGACGGCTTTGTCGGCGTCACCCAGCTGCCGGCGACGGTTTCGGACGAGGAGGTGTTGCGCCTGAATGCAGCTGGCGTGCGCGCGCTACGCTTCAACGTCAAGCGCGGCGGATCGGCGGGGCTGCCCGAAGCGCCGTCGTTGGCGCGGCGCGTGCACGAGCTCGCCGGCTGGCACGTGGAATTCTACGTCGACTCGGCGGAACTCGACGCGCTGCATCCGCTGCTGCGCAACCTGCCGCGGTTCAGCATCGATCACCTCGGCCTGTCGCGGCATGGCTTCGGCACGCTGCTCAAGCTGGCGGAGCGTGGCGCGCGCGTCAAGGCCACCGGCTTTGGTCGGCTCGATTTCGACGTCGCGCAGGCGCTGCGCGATCTCGCCGCCGCGAATCCGGACTGTCTCATGTTTGGCACCGACCTGCCCTCCACCCGCGCGCCGCGTCCTTTCAATGCCAGCGACATCGCGCTCGTTCGCGACGCGCTGGACGAGACGATGGCGCGCAAGGCGCTGTGGCAGAACGGCCGCGATTTCTACTTCCCCGGCGGTGGGTGAGCGACGGGCATTGCGAATGCTGCCATGCGATGCTCGGAGTTTGGAGCATCCCGAGACGCTCCAAGGCCTCCAAGTCTCACCAGTGAGTTGCTGCGCCGCGTTCTCTGTCCGCCGTGTCTACATGACAAGCCCGCCGCTCGCCAGCAGGACTTCGCCGCTGATGTAGTCCGACTCGGGTATGCAGAGCAGATAGACCGCGCCCGCCGCTTCCTCGGGCGTGCCGCCACGGCCGAGCGGGATTGCCTTGTTGAGGTAATCGAGGAATTCCTGAGGCACGCCCAGCTTTACTTCGCGCTCGCCGACCTTGGCCACGGATTCCGCCCCGCCCGCGGCGGCCGTCAGGCGTGTCTGGATCAGGCCGAATGCTACGCAATTGACATTGACGCGGTAGCGCCCCCACTCCTTGGCCAGCGTCTTGGTGAGTCCGATCACGGCGGCCTTGCCGGCGGAGTAGCCCGACTGCCCGGCGTTACCGTACATGCCGGCGATGGAAGAGATGTTCACCACCTTGCGGTTGTAGGGGCGGCCTTCGTCGGCGTCCTTCTTTGCCGCGGCCCGGATGAAGTCGCTCGCCGCGCGCAGAATGCGGAACGGCGCGGTCGCGTGCACGTCGAGCATGGCCTGCCACTGCTCGTCGCCGACCTTCTGGATGACGCTGTCCCAGGCGTAACCTGCGTTGTTGACGATGATGTCCAGCCCGCCGAATTGCTTCAGCGCGGTGTCTACCATGCGTGTGCCGAAATCGGCGGCGGTGACATCGCCGAGACAGGCGGCGGCCTCGGAACCCGCGGCGCGGATGGCGGCGATGGTTTCATCGGCCGGCGCGGCGTCGAGATCGTTGACCACCACGCGCGCGCCTTCGCTTGCCAGCTTCAATGCGATGGCGCGTCCAATGCCGCGCCCGGAACCGGTCACCAGGGCGACCTTGCCTTGCAGTTTCTTCATTGCTTTGCTCTCCCGTGAAACGTGCAACAAAATTCAGTTTGCCGGCGTCGCGCCGGCCGGTGACGACATGCCATGCACCGCTACGCCGTGACGCACGGCGGTGAGCTCGGCGAGGATGGCGATGGCAATCTCCGGCGGCGTGCGACTGCCGATAGGCAGGCCCACGGGGCCGCGCAGCCGCGCGATGTCGCCGGCGGCGAGATCGAACTGGGCCAGCCGGTGCCGGCGTTTGTCGTTGTTTGCTTTCGAGCCCAGGGCACCGACGTACAAGGCGCGCGATTTCAGCGCCTCGAGCAGTGCCATGTCGTCGAGCTTGGGATCGTGGGTCAGGGCGAGGACGGCGCTGTGCTCGTCGAGTCCCATTGCCACCACCACGTCGTCCGGCATTTCGCGCACCACGCTCACGCCGGGAAGATCCCACGACAGGGCGTACTCCTCCCGCGGATCGCAGACGGTGACGGCGTAGTCGAGCGCCCGCGCCATGTCGGCGACATAGCGCGACAGTTGTCCGGCGCCGATGATGAGCAGCCGCCAGCGCGGCCCGAGCACCGTCGTCAGCGTGGCGCCGTCGAACCGGCAGGCGGCGTCCGCGGCTCCGGTGGCGAGCGCGACGGCGCCCGAGGCCATGTCGAGCGTGCGCGTGACGGTTTCGCCGCGGCCGAGCGCGCGCAGCAGCTCGGGCAGGGCGGAGCGACCGGACAGGGGCTCGAGCACGATCTGCAGCGTGCCGCCGCAGGGCAGGCCGAAGCGCGTCGCTTCGTTGGCGGTCGCGCCGTAGGTAGCCAGCTCGGGTTTGGCTGCCGCCAGCTCGCCGCGCTTGACCCGCTCGATGAGGTCGTCCTCGATGCAGCCGCCGGATACCGATCCGGCGAGCAGGCCGTCGCCGCGGATCGCGAGGAGCGAGCCGACGGGCCGCGGCGCGGAGCCCCAGGTGCGCACGACGGTGGCGAGGGTCGCCTTGTCGCCTGCTGCGACCCACGCGGCCGCCGTGGTCAGTACGTGGAGGTCGGTGCTATCCATGTCACAGGATTCATTGCCGGGCAAACGAGTTCTCTGGCGCCGAGGCGCCGGACCCAGGGTGTTTGAGCCGTCGCGCTTGGGTGCCGGCGCCGAGATCGTTGCTCTTGTCCGGACGATGCAATATAATACCGTAATCTATCACAAAGTGCATTTTAGTGCACAGAACGCACGGGACAGGGAGCCGAAGATGTCTGAATACCGCTTCATTCAATACGGCGTCCAGGACGACGTCATCACGATCACCATCGCCAGGCCGCCGCAGAATGTCCTCGACATCGCGACGATGGAGGAGATGAGCGACGCCCTCGATCGCGTGGCCGCGGACGGGTCGGCGAAGGTGCTCGTCGTCACGGCGGCGGGCGAGCGCGCGTTCTCCGCCGGTGTCGATGTCGTCGATCATACGCCCGACAAGGTGGACCGGATGATCGAGGTCTTCCACGGCATGCTCACGCGTCTGCTGTCCATTCCGATTCCTACCGTCGCGGCGGTCAATGGTGCTGCGCTGGGTGGCGGCTGCGAGTTGGCGATCGCCTGCGACATGATCGTCGCCGCCGAGCACGCGAAGTTGGCGCAGCCCGAGATCAAGCTTGGCGTCTTCCCGCCGATTGCCGCCATCCTGCTGCCGAAGATCCTGCCCATGCCCAAGGCCATGGAACTGTTGCTCGGCGGCGGCGCGGTCGATGCGCAGGAGGCAGCACGCCTCGGACTGGTCAATCGGGTCTTCGCCAAGGACGGCTTTGACCGTGAGACGAGGGCGTTTCTCGGTCAGTTCCTGTCGTTGAGCCGCGTGGCGCTGGTGCATACCAAGCGCGCCATACGGCAGGCGTCGGGGCGTTCCTACGCCGAGGCGCTTCCCGTCGTCGAGCAGCTGTACCTGCAGGAATTGATGGCGACGGAGGATGCGAAAGAGGGATTGAACTCCTTCATCGAAAAGCGCAAGCCGGTGTGGAAGAACCGCTGACCGGCGCACAGTCCAGCCCACATCGGCGAGATCGGAGGAGACCATGCAGTTGATCAACAGGGTGGCCGTCGTCACCGGCGCCGCGCAGGGCATCGGCGCCAGCGTGGCGCTCGCCTACGCGCGGGAAGGGGCGCGCATCGGCGTCGTCGATCTGAACCTCGAGGCGGCGGAGAAAGTGGCGGCAGCGATCCGCGGAAATGGCGGGGATGCACTGGCCATCGCCTGCGATGTGTCGGAGCGCGCCGCGGTCGATGCGATGGCGGCGGCGGTGCAGGAACGCTTCGGGCGCATCGACATCCTGGTCAACAACGCCGGCATCACGCGCACGGCGATGCTGCACAAGATGACCGAGGCGCAGTGGGATGCGGTCATCGACGTGCATCTGAAGGGTAGCTTCAACTGCCTGCAGGCGGTTGCGGGCGGCATGATGGAACGCAGGTATGGTCGCATCATAAATGTGACGTCGGCCGCCGGCGTGCTCGGTACGATCGGCCAGATCAACTACAGCAGTGCCAAGGCGGGCATCCTCGGGCTGACCAAGTCGGCGGCGCGGGAACTTGCGAAGCACGGCATCACGGTCAATGCCATCGCACCGGGCGCCGCGACGCAGATGACCGAGGTCATCCGCACCGACGAGCGCTTCAAGGAGAAATACCTGGAGCGCATTCCCATGGGGCGCTGGGCAGAGCCCGACGAGATCGCGCCGGTGTTCGTCTTCTTTGCCTCCGATGCCTCGAGCTACGTCACCGGCCAGGTGCTGGCCGCGGATGGTGGCATGACAATTAGATGAGACTCTTCCCGCCGGGCCGTCCGTCGCGCCTGGCGCGAGTACCGATGCGTGCGGCTGCGCCGGCACATAAGCGCTTTTTTCGGGGCGTCGGTTTGACCGTGCCTCCCCTTTGGCGATAAACTTTGCAAGTTTTATCAATCAGCCACCTTTATCGCCATGACACGTCGAAAACTCGTCGCAGGCAATTGGAAGATGCATGGCAGCCTTGCCACAAACGCCCAGTTGGTCGGTGCTCTTGTCGGTGAGGTGCGCAGTGCCGGCGCCTCGGACTGTGCGGTGTGTGTGCCATTCCCCTACTTGGCGCAGACGCGCGATCTGCTCAAGGGATCGGCCATCGCATGGGGGGCGCAGAACGTGAGCCAGCATGCGCAGGGCGCCTACACGGGCGAAGTGAGCGGCGCCATGTTGGTGGACTTCGGTTGCCGCTATGCCATCGTCGGACATTCCGAGCGGCGCGCGCTCTATGGCGAAAGCAGCGAAACGGTCGCCGCGAAGTTCGTCGCTGCCCAGAAGGTGGGGTTGACGCCGATCCTGTGCCTGGGCGAGACCCTGGAGCAGCGCGAGGCAGGTGTTACGGCGAAGGTCGTTGCCGAGCAGCTCGATGCCGTGATCGCGGCGGCCGGTGTAGGCGCTTTGGCTGCGGCGGTGGTTGCCTACGAGCCCGTATGGGCCATCGGCACGGGTCGTACGGCGACGCCGGATCAGGCCCAGGAAGTACACGCGATGATCCGCGCGCGCGTGGCGGCCGGCGATGCCAAGGTGGCGAGCGGGCTTCAGATTCTCTACGGCGGCAGCGTCAAGGCGCAGAATGCGGCTGAGCTGTTCGCGATGGCCGACATCGATGGTGGACTAATCGGCGGCGCGTCGCTCGTCGCGGCCGACTTCCTCGCCATCGTGCGCGCCGCGGGATAGGGATAAGACGCGAAGGGACGGTTGCCGCGGGCGGCCGCTGCGTGGGACTCGACAGGGATTCGTATGGAGATTGCATTTCCGATCGTGCTTGCCGTTCATGTGCTGATCGGCATATCGATCATCGGGCTGGTGCTGCTCCAGCATGGCAAGGGCGCGGACATGGGCGCGGCGTTCGGTAGCGGCGCCTCGGGCAGTCTGTTCGGCGCCACCGGTTCGGCAAACTTTCTCAGCCGGACGACAGCGGTTCTTGCGGCGGTGTTTTTCCTGACGAGTCTCGGATTGAGCTACATGGCGAGCAACAAGCCAGGTTCGGAGCGCAGTGTGATGGAAAGCGTCAAGCCGCAACCGGTCGCTCCGGCTGAGTCGAAGCCGGAAGCGCCCGAACCCGCTGCGCCGGGCGCGGATTCGAAGGCGAAAGATATTCCGAAGTGACCACGACGGCGTTGCTGGTTTAAGTTGAGGTGTGACCAGCGTATAATCCGAACGCCTCGAAATTGACTGCCGACGTGGTGGAATTGGTAGACACACCATCTTGAGGGGGTGGCGGCGCAAGCCGTGTGAGTTCGAGTCTCACCGTCGGCACCAGAACAAGTGCGGGCCGCAGCCGGGGGGGCTGTGACCAGAAAAGCAAGACACTGACGATCCGACAGATATCAACGAGCCCGGGCCATGCTGGAAGAATACTTTCCGATTCTCATGTTTGTGCTCGTCGGCATTGCCTTCGGCTTCGTGCCGATGATTTTCGGCTGGCTCCTCGGGCCGAATCGCCCCGACGCGGAAAAGCTATCTCCCTACGAATGCGGCTTCGAAGCGTTCGAAGATGCGCGCATGAAGTTCGACGTGCGCTACTACCTGATCGCCATCATCTTCATCATCTTCGACCTCGAGATCGCGTTTCTGTTTCCCTGGGCGACGATACTCGGCGAATTTGCCGAGTCGGAGTCGACCCGTCTGTTCGGTTTCTTCGAGATGTTCGTGTTTCTCGGAATTCTGCTGATCGGCTACATCTGGGCATGGAAGAAAGGGGCGCTCGATTGGGAGTAAGCCATGAGCATTGAAGGCGTGCTGCAAGAGGGCTTCATCACAACGTCCCTCGACAAGCTGATCAACTGGACGCGCACCGGCTCCCTGTGGCCGGTCACCTTCGGTCTTGCCTGCTGCGCGGTGGAGATGATCCAGGCCGGTGTGTCCCGATACGACCTCGACCGCTTCGGCGTCATGTTCCGGCCCAGCCCGCGTCAGTCCGATGTCATGATCGTCGCCGGCACGCTGTGCAACAAGATGGCGCCTGCCCTGCGCAAGGTCTACGACCAGATGGCCGAGCCGCGCTGGGTGATTTCCATGGGCTCCTGCGCCAACGGCGGCGGCTACTATCACTACTCGTACTCGGTGGTGCGTGGCTGTGATCGCATCGTGCCGGTGGACGTCTACGTGCCCGGATGCCCGCCGACGGCGGAGGCCCTGATCTACGGCATCATCCAGTTGCAGAACAAGATCCGGCGCACCAACACCATCGCCCGCTAACCCGTTACCACGCCCCGAACGCCATGAGCGCCAAGCTGGAATCGCTTTGTCAGAATCTACAAACGATATTGGGCGAGCGCATCGCCGCGCTGAAGTGCGAACTCGGTGAAGTGACACTGGAAGTGGCGTCGGTGCACTACCTGGATGTCGCACGCCTGCTGCGCGACCGACCGGAGCTGCGCCTCGACCAGTTGATCGACCTGTGCGGCGTCGACTACTCCAGTTATGGCGACGGCTCCTGGCAGGGCAGGCGATTTGCCGCCGTCAGCCATCTGGTATCGATCAAGAACAACTGGCGCCTGCGCCTGCGCGTGTTTGCCGACGACGACGAGTTCCCCGTCGTCGACTCCGTCACCGGCATCTGGCCCGTTGCCAACTGGTTCGAGCGGGAGGCCTTCGATCTTTACGGCATCATGTTCAGCGGCCACACCGATCTGCGCCGCATCCTCACCGACTACGGCTTCATCGGCCACCCGTTCCGCAAGGACTTTCCCATTTCCGGCCACGTCGAGATGCGATATGACCCGGATCAAGGCCGGGTGATCTATCAGCCGGTGACAATCGAGCCCCGCGAAGTGACCCCGCGCATCGTGCGCGAGGACACCTACGGCGACGCCGGCCGCGGATGAAGGTGGGCACGGACATGGCTGGAGCCTACCTCGACATCATCGCGGCCCCGGCTGGCGCGACCAGCGGCGCGAAGCGCTGCAACAACGCTCGGAGCTGAACTTGGCGGAGATTCGCAACTACACCATCAATATGGGACCGCAGCACCCGGCGGCGCACGGTGTCCTGCGACTGGTGCTCGAACTGGACGGCGAGGTCGTCGAGCGCGCCGATCCGCACATCGGGCTGCTCCATCGGGCCACCGAGAAGCTCGCCGAAACCCGGACCTGGGTCCAGTCGGTGCCGTACATGGATCGTCTCGACTACGTCTCGATGATGTGCAACGAGCATGCTTATTGCATGGCCATCGAGCGTTTGTTGGGCCTGGAAGTGCCGCTCAGGGCTCAGTATATCCGTGTGATGTTTGACGAGATTACGCGGATTCTCAATCACTTGCTGAACATCGGAACGCACGCCCTTGATATTGGGGCCATGACGATGGTGCTCTACACTTTCCGTGAGCGTGAAGATCTCATGGATGTGTACGAGGCGGTATCGGGTGCTCGGATGCACGCAGCCTATTATCGTCCGGGCGGGGTTTATCGGGATTTGCCGGACCGGATGCCTCAATATGAGGTGTCGCCGCTGAAGGATGCTCGTACGGTTGCCAAACTAAACGAGAATCGGCAGGGCTCCGTTCTGGATTTTATTTGGGACTTTACCGAGCGGTTCCCCAAGTATATTGATGACTACCACACCCTATTGACCGACAACCGGATCTGGAAGCAGCGAACCGTCGGTATAGGCGTAGTGACTCCTGAGCGCGCGCTAGCGCTTGGCTTTACTGGAGCAATGCTGCGGGGATCGGGTATCGAGTGGGATCTTCGCAAAAAACAGCCCTATGAAGTGTACGACCGGGTGGACTTTGATATTCCGGTTGGGGTGGAAGGGGACTGTTATGACCGGTATCTGGTGCGCATGGAAGAAATGCGGCAGTCCAACCGGATCGTTCGCCAGTGTGTGGAATGGTTGCGTAATAACCCTGGTCCGGTAATCACCGGAAACCACAAGGTGGCGCCACCATCGCGAGCGAATATGAAGTCAAATATGGAAGAGCTTATTCATCACTTCAAGCTCTTTACGGAGGGAATTCACGTTCCTCCCGGTGAAGTCTACGCTGCCGTTGAACACCCCAAAGGGGAGTTCGGCGTATACGCGGTTTCAGATGGTGCTAATAAACCTTATCGTCTGAAATTGCGTGCTCCCGGTTTTGCTCATTTGTCTGCGATGGATGAGGTGTCTAGGGGGCATATGATTGCTGATGTCGTGGCAATTATTGGCACAATGGATATCGTTTTTGGCGAGATCGACCGATAAAGTCGGCCACATTGTTAGTGTTGGATTATTAATACCGGCTAGGGTGTGCTGTTACCCAGCCGGGGCTCCGGAGTATGTTCAGCTCATGCTTAGCCAGGAATCGCTAGCAAAAATCGACATCGAAGTCGCAAAGTATCCTGCAGAACAAAAGCAGTCTGCGGTGATGTCTGCTCTTCGTATTGCCCAAGTCGAAAAAGGTTGGCTTGCCAAAGAAACGATCGAATTCGTTGCCAATTACCTTGGGATGCCGCCTATCGCGGCTTACGAAGTCGCCTCGTTCTACAATATGTACGACTTGGCTCCGGTTGGGCGTCACAAGATTACCGTATGCACTAATCTTCCTTGCGCATTGTCAGGTGGAGTTCATGCTGCGGTTTACTTGAAAGAAAAGTTGGGTGTCGACTTTAATGAAACCACAGCCGATGGTCGCTTCACTTTGAAGGAAGGGGAGTGTATGGGAGCGTGTGGGGATGCCCCGGTTTTGCTAGTGAATAATCATCGGATGTGCAGTTGGATGTCCGTTGAGAAGATCGACAAATTGCTTTCCGAGCTTGAATAAATGGGCGTGCAAAGCATTATCCTTGACGGGCTTGATGGTGATCGCACTTGGCGTCTCGCGGATTATGAGCGTAGGGGGGGGTATTCCGCGCTCAAAAAGATTCTGAGTGAGAGCATTTCTCCACAAGATATCATTGCCGAGTTGAAGAAATCCGCGTTGCGAGGTCGGGGTGGCGCGGGTTTTCCCACCGGATTGAAGTGGAGTTTCATGCCTCGCCAGTTCCCGGGGGCTAAGTATCTCTGTTGCAACTCGGATGAGGGTGAACCTGGTACTTTCAAAGACCGGGATATCTTGCGATATAACCCGCATACCGTGATTGAGGGTATGACCATCGCAGCATACGCGATGGGGGTGCAACTTGGGTACAACTACATTCATGGGGAAATCTTCGAGGTTTATGAACGCTTCGAAGAGGCTCTAGCCGAAGCGCGCGCCGCGGGTTATCTCGGCAAGAAGATCCTGGGAACTGATTTTAGCTTCGATCTGTTTGCTCATCATGGGTACGGCGCCTACATCTGTGGAGAGGAAACTGCACTGCTCGAATCCATTGAGGGCAAGAAAGGGCAGCCGCGATTTAAGCCTCCGTTCCCTGCAAGCTTCGGTTTGTATGGCAAACCAACAACAATCAATAACACCGAAACGTTTGCGTCTGTTCCGTTCATTGTTCGGGAGGGTGGGGACGTATTCCTTGGCGCTGGCAAGCCAAATAATGGGGGAACTAAGATTTTCTCGGTTTCCGGGCATGTTAACCGTCCCGGAAATTACGAGATCCCTTTGGGTACTCCATTCTCTGTGTTGCTCGAAATGGCCGGAGGAATGCGGGGAGGGAGAGCATTGAAAGCTTGCATTCCCGGTGGGTCCTCTGCTCCAGTTGTTCCGGGCAACGTGATGATGGAATGCACAATGGACTACGATTCGATTTCGAAGGCGGGATCGATGCTAGGTTCAGGTGCTGTCATCGTCATGGATGAGACGACATGCATGGTAAAAGCGTTGGAGCGCCTTGCGTACTTTTATCATGAGGAGTCATGTGGCCAGTGCACTCCTTGTCGTGAAGGCACTGGCTGGATGTATCGCGTCGTACACAGGATTGAGTCCGGGCATGGGCGATCAGGGGATCTGGATCTGCTGAATTCAGTTGCGGACAACATAGCAGGGCGCACGATCTGCGCGCTGGGGGATGCCGCTGCGTTCCCCGTGAAGAGTTTCTTGAAGCATTTCCGGTCAGAATTCGAACACCACATCGAACACAAAAAGTGTCTGGTGCCGGTGGAAGTGCAGTGGGAAGGAAGCAAGATATTCGTGGAGCAGGCATGCTAGAGATCGAAATCGACGGCAAGAAGGTCGAGGTGCCTGACGGGAGTACCGTCATGGAGGCTGCGACCAAAGCGGGCTCCTACATCCCGCATTTTTGCTATCACAGCAAGTTGTCTATCGCCGCTAGCTGCCGCATGTGTTTGGTGCAGGTGGAAAAGGCGCCCAAGCCTCTGCCGGCTTGCGCAACACCTGTGACCAGCGGAATGAAGGTTTGGACTAATTCCGAACAAGCCGTCAAAGCACAGAAGGGGGTGATGGAGTTCCTGTTGATCAATCATCCCCTCGATTGCCCGATTTGCGACCAAGGGGGAGAGTGCCAGCTTCAGGATCTCTCGGTTGGATACGGTGGCACGTCTTCTCGGTATGACGAGGAGAAGAGGGTTGTCGTCAATAAGGATCTAGGGCCGCTGATTTCCACTGACATGACTCGTTGTATTCACTGCACGCGGTGCGTACGATTCGGGCAAGAGATTGCCGGGGTGATGGAACTCGGTGTGGCGAATCGCGGCGAAAAAGCCGAGATCATGTCCTTCATGGGGCGAACGGTTGATTCCGAGCTTTCGGGTAACTCTATCGACTTGTGTCCCGTGGGTGCGTTAACTTCGAAGCCGTTCCGTTTCTCGGCGCGCACTTGGGAGTTGGGTCGCCGTAAGTCTGTGAGCCCGCATGATGGTCTCGGTGCCAATTTGGTCGTTCAAGTTAAGCATGATCGCGTCAAGCGGGTGCTGCCGCTTGAGAACGAGGCAGTCAATGAGTGCTGGCTTTCCGACAAAGATCGCTTCTCTTATGAAGGGCTATCCAGCGAGGATCGCCTGACCCGGCCGATGGTTCGGTTGAACGGGCAATGGAAAGAAGTCGATTGGGACGCAGCCCTGGAAGCTGCCGCCGGTGGGTTGCGTAAGGTGGTTGCCGAGCATGGGCCAGATGCGATGGGCACCTTGGTGTCTCCGCATGCAACGCTCGAGGAGCTTTTTCTGGCTCGCGTCCTGACCCAAGGATTAGGTAGTAGCAACGTTGATTTTCGCCTTCGGCAGGTAGATTTTTCCGCCGACGGGAAGCGCAAGGGTGCCCCTTGGCTTGGGATGAGGGTGTCCGAGTTTTCGGCGCTTGATCGTTATTTGGTCGTCGGGAGTTTCTTCAGGAAAGACCATCCTTTGCTCTGCCAGCGTGTGCGACAGGCGGTGAAGAGGGGGGCGCAGCTTTCAACGGTGCACTCGGTAGCCGATGATCTGGCAATGCCGGTGAAGGCTCGAGCGGTTGTGGCGCCTTCCCGGATGGCGGCGATGCTCGAAGAGATCGCCGTGGCGCTGGCAGAGTTGAAAGGTGCCTCAGTTTCCGCGGACGTTGTCCCGGCAGCTGTGGCGGTTTCGTCCAAATCAGAAGCTATTGCACGCAGTCTCGCCTCCGGTCGAAAGGTTGGAGTTTTCCTTGGCAACTTTGCGCAGCAGCATCCAGGCGCAACGCGCTTGGCGGTGCTTGTGCAAGAAATTGCCCGTTTGGCCGGCGGCTCGTGGGGGTATCTCGGAGAGGCCGCCAATTCAGTCGGTGGCTATGTCGCAGGGGCTGTTCCCTTCAGTGGTCCTCGTTCCGGGGCAAATGCCCGGGAAATGTTGCTGTCGCCCCGGAAGGCTTATTTGATCGCGCATTGCGAGGTGGAGGGGGATTTCGCAGACGCTTCGCTGGTTGCGAAGGGGCTTTCTCAGGCGGAATGCGTAGTGTTCATGGGTGCTTTCCGTTCTGAGGCAGCGCTCAAGCACGCTCATGTGATGTTGCCGGCAGCGCCTTTTTCTGAAACAGAAGGTTGTTTCGTTAACACCGAGGGCAGAGTTCAATCCTTCTTCGGTGTGGTGAAGCCGCTTGAGGAGGCTCGCCCTGGATGGAAAGTGTTGAGAGCCCTTGGGGATGTGCTGGGGTTGGATGGGTTCGCACTTGACAGCGCTCAGCAGGTGCGCGCAGCCGCACTGGGTGGGAATCCTGAGTTTGTCGGCGGACTGGAAAATTCCATAGAGGTTCGTAGCGCCGGCGTTGAAGGTGGGATTGACGGATGGGAGCGCGTCGCGGATGTGCCGATTTATCGGGCTGACGCGATAGTCCGCCGAGCTGTATCGCTGCAGCGTACCTCTACGAGCAGTCAGGTCAGTGCCCGTCTTGCAGTTGATGTCGCGACGAAACTAGGCGTCGAAGATGGGCACGTGGTTCGAGTGTCCCAAGGGGGGGCAGCGATTGAATTGCCTGTCCGAGTCGATTCTGCCTTGGCGTCTGGCTGCGTTGGTGTGTCTGCAGCTTGCCCTCAAACTGATGCGCTCGGACCAATGTTTGGACCGATCAGTGTGGAGCGGGTATAAATGGATGCGTTGCTAGAACCGGTTGCCCAGTTGCTCGGTCCTGCATGGCCGCTGGTTTGGACCCTTTTGAAAATCGTCTTGATCATTGCGCCGTTGATGCTTGGTGTTGCATACCTCACGCTGGCCGAGCGCAAAGTGATTGGTTACATGCAGGTCCGTATCGGTCCGAATAGAGTGGGGCCGAAGGGCTTGTTGCAACCGATCGCTGACGGTCTGAAGCTTCTATTCAAAGAAGTCATCGTTCCTTCTGGTGCCAGTCGGGGCTTGTTCATTCTGGCACCGATTTTGGCCTTGGCGCCTGCGCTAGCCGCTTGGGCCGTTATTCCTTTTTCTGATGGTTTGGTTCTCGCCAACGTCAATGCCGGTCTGCTCTATTTGCTAGCGATTACGTCCATGGGGGTGTATGGGATCATCATCGCTGGCTGGGCTTCAAACTCCAAATATGCGTTTTTGGGGAGTTTGCGCTCCGCCGCGCAGATGGTCTCGTATGAAGTTTCCATGGGAATGGCTTTGGTCACTGTGTTGATGGTGTCCAATAGCTTGAACCTGTCGGACATCGTGAGCGCTCAGGGCAAGGGAGTTGCCGCCTCGGCAGGGTTCAGCGTGTTTTCTTGGAACTGGTTGGCGTTGTTCCCAATGTTTTTGGTATATCTGATTTCCGGTGTCGCCGAAACCAATCGGGCGCCATTTGACGTAGTGGAAGGGGAGTCGGAGATTGTTGCCGGGCACATGATCGAGTACTCCGGGATGACGTTCGCGTTGTTCTTCCTGGCCGAGTACGCAAACATGATCCTCATGTCTGCGCTCGTTTCCATCATGTTTCTCGGTGGATGGCTTTCTCCGGTTGCTTTCCTGCCGGATGGATTGATTTGGTTGCTGCTCAAGATTGCGTTCATCCTGTTCCTTTTCCTCTGGTTCCGCGCAACATTTCCGCGATTCAGATATGACCAAATCATGCGATTGGGTTGGAAAGTATTCGTTCCGCTTACGCTGGCGTGGATAGTAGTTGTTGGCGTGTGGATGATGTCCCCACTGTCGATTTGGAAATAAGGGGATCACATGGGCGCTATGAAGAATTTTTTCGGTAGCTTGCTTCTGAAAGAGCTGCTGCAAGGTATGGCGGTCACCGGGCGCCATATGTTCCAGCGAAAGATTACCGTTCAATTCCCAGAAGAGAAAACGCCTCAGAGTGGACGTTTTCGGGGTTTGCACGCATTGCGGCGTTACCCCAATGGGGAAGAGCGTTGTATCGCCTGCAAGCTGTGCGAAGCGGTGTGTCCAGCGATGGCCATAACGATTGAAGCGGAACCCAGGGATGACGGTAGTCGCCGCACAACGCGCTATGACATTGATCTTACGAAGTGCATATTTTGTGGTTTTTGCGAAGAGGCTTGTCCCGTAGATGCGATCGTAGAAACCAGGGTTCTCGAGTACCACGGGGAAAGACGTGGTGACTTGTATTACACCAAACAGATGTTGTTGGCGGTGGGCGATAAATACGAGGCCCAAATTGCTAGCGACCGTGAAGCTGACGCGAAATACCGATAAGCAACAGGGGGAGGCGGGGCGATTGCCGCGTTCGACTGAATGGAATTCAAAGATTTCATCTTCTATAGTTTTTCCGCCATTCTGCTGTTTTCGGCAGTACGGGTGATCATGGCCCGCAACCCAGTGCACGCGGCGTTATTTCTCGTACTCGCGTTTTTCACCGCTGGTGGAATCTGGATGTTGTTGAAGGCGGAGTTTCTTGCGATCACGCTCGTTCTCGTGTACGTCGGCGCAGTGATGGTTTTGTTCCTCTTTGTGGTGATGATGCTGGACATCAACATCGAGAGTGTGAGGAAAGGGTTCTGGTCGCATCTGCCGGTTGGAGCGACAGTAGGTGGGCTTATGGTCTACGAGATGTTGCTGGTGCTCACCGGTGACTACTTTGGCAACAAGGCGTTGCCTGCGCCAGCCGAGCCGGGGGCGGGCTACAGTAATACGAAGGAATTGGCCAAGCTCATTTTTACGGAATACGTTTATCCGTTCGAGGTTGCTTCCATTGTTCTGCTCGTAGCCATCATCGCGGCGGTCGCGATCACAATGCGGCAGCGCAAGGATACTAAGAGCGTGAATCCTGCTGATCAAGTGAAGGTGAAGGCTGCAGATCGGATGCGCGTTGTCAGTATGTCCGCAGAGAAGCCGGCGTCAGCGCCTAACGACTGAGCCCAAGTCCGGAGATTGCTATGTTGTCCCTTACCCATTACTTGGTCCTCGGCGCAGTTCTTTTCGCAGTCAGTATCGTTGGAATCTTCCTAAATAGGAAAAACCTGATCATTTTGCTGATGGCCATCGAGTTGATGTTGCTTTCCGTGAACATGAATTTTGTGGCCTTCTCCCATTACTTGAACGATAGCGCCGGGCAGATTTTTGTGTTTTTCATCCTGACTGTTGCTGCCGCCGAATCGGCGATTGGCCTTGCGATTCTTGTGGCGTTGTTCAGAAACCTACGCACGATCAATGTGGATGATCTGGATAGCCTGAAGGGTTGAGGAAGCTCATTAAATGGATAAACAGAGTCTTTATCTGCTCGTGCCTATGGCCCCCTTGGTTGGGGCGGTCCTAGCGGGGCTGTTCGGGAAAGCCATCGGTCGCACCGGTGCTCATGTCGCGACGATTCTTGGCGTATTCGTCTCGTTCGTTGCCTCGTGCTTCGTATTCATGGATGTACAGGCCGGACATGTTTTTAACGGTCCGCTTTATACGTGGGCAACCAGCGGCGATTTGAAGTTTGAAGTGGGGTTTCTGATTGACCCACTCACTGTAATGATGATGCTTGTCGTTACGTTCGTGTCGCTCATGGTGCACGTGTACACGATTGGCTACATGGCAGATGATCCCGGATACCAGCGCTTCTTCAGCTACATCTCGCTGTTTACATTTTCGATGCTGATGTTGGTAATGTCGAACAACTTCGTCCAGTTGTTCTTCGGGTGGGAAGCTGTGGGATTGGTGTCGTATTTGCTGATTGGATTCTGGTATACGCGGCCGACGGCTATCTACGCGAACCTCAAAGCGTTTCTTGTGAACCGTGTTGGCGACTTTGGCTTCCTGCTGGGAATTGGTCTGATTGCTGCTTATACCGGCTCTTTGGACTACGCCACGGTTTTCGGGAAGTCCGGGGAACTCGCCGCCCAAACGGTGGAGTTGCTGCCCGGCGCGCCTTGGTTGTTGATAACCGTCATTTGTATCTGCCTGTTCATTGGTGCGATGGGTAAGTCGGCCCAAGTACCCCTACACGTTTGGTTGCCGGATTCGATGGAGGGTCCAACGCCGATTTCCGCTCTGATTCACGCGGCGACGATGGTGACCGCCGGTATTTTCATGGTCACGCGCATGTCACCGCTTTTTGAACTGAGCGATACCGCGCTTTCCTTTGTGCTAGTGATCGGGTCGGTCACTGCTCTCTTCATGGGTTTCCTGGGGATCGTTCAGAACGACATCAAACGGGTGGTTGCGTATTCGACGCTTTCTCAGCTTGGCTACATGACGGTCGCGCTCGGCGTGTCCGCATACTCGGCTGCTGTGTTTCACTTGATGACTCATGCCTTTTTCAAGGCTCTACTGTTCCTCGGGGCCGGATCGGTGATCATCGGCATGCATCACAACCAAGATATGCGCTATATGGGTGCGTTGCGGAAGTACATGCCAATCACGTGGATAACTTCTCTGATTGGTTCGCTCGCCCTTATTGGTTTTCCGTTCCTGTCCGGGTTCTATTCAAAGGATTCAATTATTGAAGCGGTGCACGCTTCTAAGATTGCAGGCTCTGGATTTGCGTATTTCTGCGTGATGGCGGGGGTGTTTGTTACCTCGTTCTATTCGTTCCGCATGTATTTCATGGTGTTTCATGGAAACGAGAGATACGACGAGGCTCCACACGATGACCACCATGATCACGAAGAACATCACGGTCATTCCGGGAAGCCGCATGAGTCGCCGTGGGTGGTCACCTTACCGTTGATACTGCTTGCAGTGCCCTCGGCCATTATCGGATTCATGACTATTGACCCGATGCTGTTTGGAGATTGGTTCAAAAACGTCGTTCAAGTTTCGGCACAGCACGGGGCGATGGCTGCGCTTAAAGAGGAGTATCACGGTCCAGTTGCCATGGCGATACACGGCATGACGTCGCTTCCATTCGTTCTTGCGATGTCCGGTGTAGTGATCGCTTGGTTCCTCTACCTGAAGCAGCCGGATATTCCTGGAAAGATACAGCGAGCTGTTGGGCCGATTTATACGATTTTGGAGAACAAGTATTTCTTCGACAAATTTAATGAGGTGTTTTTCGCTGGCGGCTCGAGGCTTCTTGGCAGGGGGCTGTGGAAAGTCGGGGATCAAACCTTCATAGATGGCCTCGTCGTGAATGGGACAGCAAAAGCCGTCGGCTTAGTTGCTCAGATGGTTCGGCTGCTACAGTCCGGCCACATCTACCAGTACGCATTCGCAATGATTTTCGGAGTGTTTGTGCTGCTGACGTTCTTCAATCGGGTTTGATTCCGGGTTCGGAATGACGACACAGGGAGTTCGCCCGGCACGTCGGGCGGTATAAGCGGAAACAGAAAATGACCGGAATTCCATTCCTCAGCCTAGCGATTTGGGTGCCTATCATCGGCGGTTTGCTGGTGTTGGCGACGGGTTCTGATCGTAACGCGGGCCTAGCAAGGGGCTTGGCGTTGCTGGTTGCCATTGCCGGCTTGGCGGTCACGATACCGCTTTACACACAGTTTGATGCGACGAAGAGCGCGATGCAGTTCGTTGAGCTGGCGCCCTGGGTGCCTCGTTTCAATATCAACTACTTCCTCGGAGTTGACGGGATCTCTGTTTTGTTTGTTCTGCTGAATGCTTTTATCACGGTGGTTGTTGTTGTTGCCGGCTGGGAAGTCATTCAGGAGAAGGTTGCCCAGTACATGGCCGCCTTTCTGATCATGTCCGGGCTAATCAACGGGATTTTCAGCGCCCTCGACGGCATTCTGTTTTACGTGTTCTTTGAAGCCTCTCTGATTCCGCTCTATATCATTATTGGCGTTTGGGGCGGGCCAAACCGCGTTTATGCCGCGATTAAGTTCTTTCTCTACACCCTGGCGGGCTCTCTGTTGATGCTTGTTGCGCTGCTCTATCTTTTCATGGAGTCAGGCGGGAGTTTCAACGTTCTGGAATGGCATCAGCTACCGTTACCAATCAAAGCTCAAACACTGATTTTCTGGGCTTTCCTGTTGTCCTTTGCTGTGAAAGTTCCGATGTGGCCCGTGCATACGTGGTTGCCTGATGCACACGTGGAGGCGCCTACCGGCGGTTCAGTGGTGTTGGCGGCTATTGGCTTGAAGCTCGGGGCATATGGTTTCCTACGCTTTTCGTTGCCGATCGCGCCCGATGCGAGCGAGGCTCTGGCACCGATGATGATTGCGTTGTCTTTAATTGCCGTGGTGTACATCGGATTCGTGGCGTTGGTGCAAACCGACATGAAGAAGCTTGTCGCATACTCTTCCATTTCTCACATGGGGTTTGTGACGCTAGGGTTCTTCATCTTTAATCCCCTTGGAGTAGAAGGGGCGCTGGTTCAGATGATTTCGCACGGGTTTGTGTCCGGTGCGATGTTCCTGTGTATCGGCGTGCTGTATGACCGTATGCACTCACGACAGATTTCCGATTACGGCGGTGTGGTGAATACCATGCCGAAGTTTGCGGCGTTCTTCCTCCTGTTCGCCATGGCGAACTCAGGATTGCCCGCTACAAGCGGCTTCGTGGGTGAGTTCATGGTTGCACTGGGTGCGGTCCAATACAATTTCTGGGTGGCGTTTGCTGCGGCAACAACCTTGATCCTCGGCGCCGCCTATACGCTCTGGATGTATAAGCGGGTAGCGTTTGGTGCGGTGGCCAACGAGCACGTTGCGGAGCTTACAGACATCAACAAGCGGGAATTCCTGTTCCTTGCGGTTCTTGCCGTGTGTGTTTTGGCCATGGGTCTGTATCCCCAGCCGGTTACGGAAGTCATGCACGCGTCAGTGAATGAGTTGTTGAAACACGTGGCAGCCGGCAAGCTGCATTAAAGCGGCACAAATCGAGATATTGAATTAGCGGAACGACCATGAACTTTGTAATGCCCGATTTGTACCCCGTCGCAGCGGAACTGTTCTTGGTGGCGATGGCTTGCGTGATCATGTTAGCGGACCTTTTTTGGGGAAAGTCCATCCGCTCGCTTTCCTACGTGATGACCCAGTTGACGTTGCTGGCATGTGTTGGTGTCACGGCAATGACAACCGATGGTCAGGTTGTGCGTACCTTCAGTGGCATGTACGTAGATGATCTGATGGGGGACTTCCTGAAGATCCTGCTGTATTTCGCGGTTGCCACGGTGCTCCTTTACGGGCGGGGATACCTGGCCAACAAGGGGATGGACAAGGGCGAGTATTACCTGTTGGTCATCTTTGCCACGCTAGGCATGATGATCATGATCTCGGCCGGCAACTTTGTTTCTTTGTATCTCGGTCTCGAATTGCTGTCGCTGTCGGTGTATGGCCTCGTTGCGATGGATCGCGATAGCGTCCGGTCGACCGAAGCAGCGATGAAGTATTTCGTCCTGGGAGCGCTGGCTTCGGGATTGCTGCTCTATGGGATGTCAATGATTTACGGGGCCACCGGGTCGCTCGACCTTGGGGGTGTTGCCGAAGCTTTGCATGGGAAAGTCGCCAACAAGACGGTCATGGCCTTTGGGTTGGTGTTCTTGGTTGCCGGCTTGGCCTTCAAGCTTGGTGTGGTGCCGTTCCATATGTGGATCCCCGATGTTTATCATGGGGCTCCGACGGCTGTCACCCTCTTCATCAGTAGCGCGCCTAAGCTCGCGGCGTTTGCGATGGCGGTTCGACTGTTGATAAACGGGGTGTTCGTAATGGTCGAACAGTGGCAAACGATGCTGATGATGCTGGCTGTTCTGTCGATTGCGATTGGTAACATCGCAGCGGTAGCGCAGACTAACATCAAGCGGATGCTGGCTTACTCCGCGATCTCTCATATGGGGTTCATGCTGCTGGGGCTTGTCTCGGGTGTGGTTGGTGGCGACGGGCGGTTTGCGCTCTATGCTTACACGTCGTCGATGTTTTACGCTGTGGCCTATGTTGTCATGAGCCTCGCATCGTTCGGTGTCGTGTTGCTGCTCTCCCGGGCAGGGTTTGAGGCGGAGAACCTGGACGATTTCAAGGGTCTGAACAAGCGCAGTCCGTGGTTTGCGGCTGTAATGCTCATGGTGATGTTCTCAATGGCCGGCATACCGTTCTTTGTTGGCTTCTTCGCCAAGCTGAGCGTGCTTCAGGCCGTCGTGGCCGCGGGCCACATCTGGTTGGCGGTTTTTGCTGTCGTCATGTCTTTGATTGGTGCGTTCTATTACCTTCGTGTGGTGAAAGTGATGTACTTCGATCAGCCAGATGACACCGCACCGTTGCAGGCGAGTGCTGATATGCGGGTTCTTCTATCGCTGAACGGCCTCGCGATTGCTGCTTTTGGTATTGCGCCGCAGACGCTGATGTCCTTGTGCGAGTTTTCGTTGCTGAACTCGTTGTAATCAGTACTTGTTATGAGTGGGGCGGGCGCTTGGGTGGTGGTCGCGCTGGCGGTTATCGTGGCCAATATTCCGTTTCTCGTTGAGAGGCGCTTGCTGGTTATCCCTTCTGTGCATGGCAAGACGTTTGGCTTTCGGCTACTTGAAGTCGCGCTGGGATACGGAATCGTCGGCGGTATCGCTCTCGTAATCGAGGCTTCGTCTTTTGGTAGTGCGTATCCTCAGCGATGGGAGTTTTTCGCACTGACCGTCTGTTTGTTTTTGGTGTTTGCCTTCCCCGGGTTCGTCTACCGCTACTTGTGGCGGGGTAAGATCGCTTGAATGGTGTTTGCTAGTTTTGCTCCGCCCGGTATTTTATGGTTTCCTCCCCACCGTCTGTTGTTTCCCTGTCTCCATCCGAAGAAAAACTCGCTGAATGCACCCTGAGTTCCCAGTTGGTATTCGACGGGGTTTTGCTGAAGGTCCATCGAGATTTGGTAGCACTACCGGACGGGAGCGAGTCGGTACGCGAGTTCGTTCGTCATCCGGGTGCGGTCATCGTTATTGCGGTCACGGATAGTGGTTCTATAGTCGTTGAGCGCCAGTTCAGATATCCCTTGGGGCGTGTGTTTATTGAGTTGCCTGCTGGAAAGCTCGATGGGAATGAGGATCCTGAAGCTTGCGCCCGAAGGGAACTGATGGAGGAGACGGGCTATGTCGCTTCAGTCTGGCGTTATTTGGGTGTCATTCATCCGTGTATCGGTTACGCCGACGAGCGCATCGAGATCTTTCTTGCATCGGGCCTGACTCATGTTGGGCAGAAGTTGGATCCGGGAGAATTCCTCGAAGTGATGGAGTTGCCTCTGGACGTTTTACTCGAGAAAGTGAAATTGGGTGAGATGACTGATGGTAAGAGTGTCGCCGCCTTGTTTTGGGGTGAAAAGGCGCTGTTGAGCGGGTGGTGATACGGGAGAGCGCAAAAAAAGAGCCCGCCGGAGAATGGATCGGGCGGGCCGGCAGTTCGATCAAGAGGTATCACGCGGAAAGCGCGTTTGACTCTGCGGGTGCTGAGGTTCTGATCAGGTGATCAAAGGCAGAGAGTGCTGCTTTGGCGCCTTCGCCCATCGCGATGATGATCTGCTTGTACGGTGTGGTGCTGGCATCGCCCGCGGCAAATACGCCGGGAACAGACGTTTGTCCCTTGGCATCAACCTCGATTTCTCCGCGGTTGCTTAGCGTGACAGTTCCCTTCAGCCAGTCTGTATTTGGCAACAGACCGATTTGAACGAAGATGCCCTCCAGGCTGACTTGGTGGGCTGCACCCGTGGTCCGGTCCTGATAGCGCAAGCCAGTGACCTTGCTCCCATCGCCAAGAACCTCGGATGTCAGGGCTGACGTGATGATCGTCACGTTTGGCATGCTGCGAAGCTTGGCCTGGAGCACCGCGTCAGCCCGCAGTTTGCTGTCGAACTCTAGCAGGGTCACCTGAGCAACGATACCCGCCAGATCAATGGCGGCTTCGACGCCGGAATTTCCGCCGCCGATCACTGCAACACGCTTGCCTTTGAACAACGGTCCGTCGCAATGGGGGCAGTAAGCCACACCCCGTCCGCGGTATTGCTTTTCGCCGGGGACGTTCATTTCACGCCACCTTGCTCCTGTGGCCAAGATGACGGTCCGGGCTTTCAGGGTGGCTCCGCTTGCGAGCCTGACGCCGAAGTTCGCATCTGCGTCGGCAGATTCCAATGCTTCCGCGCGCTGCAGGTTGATAATGTCCACCTCATATTCCCGCACATGATTCTCGAGTGCAGCGGCAAGCTTCGGCCCCTCAGTGTGAGGGACAGAGATCAAATTCTCAATCGCAAGCGTATCCAGCACTTGTCCGCCAAAGCGTTCCGCCACCACGCCGGTTCGGATGCCTTTCCGGGCAGCGTAGATGGCGGCTGCAGCGCCGGCGGGGCCTCCCCCTACGACGAGCACATCGAACGCTTCCTTGTCCTTAAGGCGGGTTGCCTCCCGTGCCGAGGCTTCGGAGTCCACCTTGGCAAGAATCTCCTCCAGGGTCATGCGGCCTTGACCAAATGGTTCTCCGTTGAGGAACACGGTTGGTACGGCCATGATCTGGCGTCGAGTGACTTCGTCCTGGAACAGGGCCCCATCGATCATGGTGGCTTCCACTGACGGATTGAGCACACCCATCAGGTTGACAGCCTGCACCACATCTGGGCAATTGTGGCAGGAAAGGGAAATGAACACCTCGAAGTGCAGCGGACCCTGGAGAGCATGAATCTGCTCAATAGTCGAGGGCTCCACTTTCGGCGGGTGCCCTCCGGTCTGGAGCAATGCCAGTACCAGAGACGTGAATTCGTGCCCCATCGGCAGTCCGGCGAACGTGATCCGGGCAGTCTCGCCAGGGCGGCCTACGGTGAACGAGGGCCGGCGAGTTGCGGTTCCCGAGGGATTCAGCGACACCAGAGGCGACAGGCTGACGATGTCGTCGAGCAAAGCCCGCATCTCGGCAGCCTTGGCGCTCCCATCCAGCGTCGCAACTAATTCCACCGGCTGTTGCAGGCGTTCCAGATAAGCCTTGAGCTGGTTCTTGATGTTTGCGTCGAGCATGATGATCCTTTTGAGGAACGGAGGGATATGCACCACGAACTGCGGGGACGAGGAAAGCCCGCCCCGGCAGTGCCGGGTGCGGGCGGCGCTGCAGGTTTAGATCTTGCCAACCAGATCAAGGGAGGGAGCCAAGGTGGCTTCGCCTTCCTTCCACTTGGCCGGGCACACTTCACCCGGATGGGAGGCCACATACTGGGCAGCCTTTACCTTGCGCAGAAGCTCCTCGGCGTTACGGCCGATCCCGCCAGCATTGATTTCGATGATCTGGATCTTGCCCTGGGGGTCGATCACGAACGTGCCACGGTCAGCCAAGCCAGCCTCCTCAATCATCACGCCGAAGTTGCGGGTGATGACGCCAGTGGGGTCGCCCACCAGGGGGAAGTTGATTTTGCCGATCGTCTCGGAGGTGTCGTGCCAAGCCTTGTGGGTGAAATGGGTGTCAGTGGACACCGCGTAGATCTCAACGCCCAGCTTTTGGAATTCGGCGTAGTTGTCCGCCAGATCGCCCAGCTCGGTGGGGCAGACAAAGGTGAAGTCGGCCGGGTAGAAGAACACGACGGACCACTTGCCCTTGAGGTCGGCCTCGCTTACGGCAACGAACTTGCCTGCGTGGAAGGCGGTGGCGTTGAATGGCTTCACTTCGGTGTTGATCAGGCTCTGCATAGCTTTATCTCCTGAGTAGCTGTTTAGGGTGGGTATAAGTCCTGCGACAGGCAAGACTTTAAGCCGCCGCTAACGCCTCGTCCAATTGAATGTATAAATCTTTTTGATAGACTAAAACTATCGATATGGCAGAGCGTAAATTGCTGATTCAGCCTGCGTGCCCTGAGGCTGCTGCCCGACCTCGCCGCGCTCCGGTGACAGGGGGCGGTGCAGGAATGCTCCGTGTCGACGGATCGGGCGCCGGTGTCAGCTCTCCCGCATGGCCCGGCGCAACCGCCCGATTAAAGGGTCCATCAGGTAGTCAAAGCCGGTGCGGGCACCCGTACGGATGAACACCTCCGCAGGCATGCCCGCCTGCATTTCCTGGCCGCCAGCGGCTTGCAGGGCAGATCGCTCAACCTCCACATGCACGGCGTAGTAAGGGGTGTTGGTCACCCGGTCTACCATGCGGTCCGGTGACACGTAGCTGACGCGGCCACTCACCAGCGGGGTGGTGGCGGCACGATAGGCCGTGAGGCGTACGTCAGCCGGGCTGCCGGGCCGCACTTCGTTGACGGCGTCCACGCGCACCCGGGCTTCGATCAGCAGAGGGCCATCGGTGGGTACGATGTCCAGCACAGGATCCCGGGGGCCGAGCACGCCGCCCAGGGTGTTGATACGCAGGTCCACCACCCGGCCGGCTACCGGGGCGACGAGGGTCTGGCGTTGGGCTGCGTCGAGGGTGGGGCGCAGTCGCTCCTGAAGGTCGAAGATGCGGGTGCCGACTTCCTTGAGTTCGCTGGTGGCAGCTTGCACGTAGTCGCCTTTCAGGCTGAGCAGGCGCAATTGCAGGTCCGAAACTTTTTGCCGCGCCCGGGCCAGGTCGGCGGCGGATTCGCCGGCTTTCATGCGGTAGTCGGAAACCTGCCGCTGCAGCGTGATGATGCGGGTCTTGTTGACGAACTCTTTTTCCAGGAGGCGTTCATTGACCTTCAGCTCGTCTGCCATTAACTCCGCGGCCTGATGGCCGGAGGACTTTTGCAACTCCAGGGCGCGGACTTCTTCTTGGGCTTGGGCGATCTGCTGGCGGACAAGATCGATCTGGGCGCTCAGGGTTTGCCGGCGGGTGTGAAAGAGGGCGGCCTCGCGCTGGAGAATCTGGGCAAAGCGTGGGTCATCGCCGGTCGAGTGATCGAGGGGGAGGACTTCGAGACGGGCTTTTTGATCTCGCTCAGCCTCTAAGCGCCAGGCCTTTGCCTGCTCGCTGGCGAGCTGCAGACGGAGTTGATCCAGGCCTGCTTCGGTGCGTAGATCTTCGAGAACCACCAGAGGTTGCCCGGGTGAAACGAGGGTGCCATCTCGCACCAGAATCTGTTTGATGATGCCGCCTTCCTGATGCTGCACCGTTCTACGATTCAGGTCCGCTTTAACCTGCGCTTCCGCCACAACCGCCCCGTCGAGAGGCGCAAACAGGGCCCAAGCCGAAAAACTGGCCAACCCGAGACCGATGGCCACCAAGCCGGTGCGGCCCAAGTGCTGGGCACCCGCGAGGGGGTCAAGAGTGAGCGCGGGGGGATGATGGGGCGATTGGTTCATCCGGTTTTTACCTGTTCGACCACGGGCCGGGGCGGATGAGCCGGACGGTGGCTGGCCATTCGGGCGCGCAGTCGGGTCATGTATTGTTCGAATCCGGCTGGGGTGCCAAAAAAGGCCACTTGACCGTCGTTGAGCATGAGGATGCGGTCGGCTAGGGGCAGGACGGAGCGGCGCTGAGTGATCAGTACCGTGGTCACGCCTTCTTGCCGAAGTTTCTGTAAGGCTGCGGCGAGGGCGGCTTCGCCGGCGGTGTCCAGGTTTGCATTCGGTTCGTCGAGCACCACGAGCCGTCGTTCGCCATAGAGGGCGCGGGCCAGGCCCACCCGCTGGCGTTGCCCCCCGGATAACGAAGAACCACTTTCGCCGATCTGGGTGTTGTAGCCCTCGGGCAGGCGCAGGATCATCTCGTGGGCATGGGCGGCGCGGGCAGCTTCCACTACCTTCGCACCCTCGAGTCGCTGCAAGCGGGCGATGTTTTCCGCGACGGTACCTGCGAAGAGTTCCACATCCTGCGGGAGGTAACCCACATAGCGGCCCAGGTCGTCCCGGTGCCATTGGTGAATGTCGGCATTGTCGAGGCGTACATTGCCGCCGTCGGCGCGCCATACCCCGACCAGCAGGCGGGCAAGGCAGGACTTGCCTGAGCCACTGGGCCCAACCACGGCCAGCAATTCTCCTGGCTCCACGTGGAAGCTCACCCCGCGCAGCACCGGGCGAGTACCAGCCCGGATGGCGAGGCTGAGCTCTTCGACTTGCAAACGGCCTTCTGGGGCTGGCAGTTTCAGGCGAGCGGGCGCGGAGGTGTGCTGATGAATCACCGGAGCCAGACGGCCCAAGGCATCCCGCGCTTCCACCAGTGGGCGCCAACTGGCCACGATTTGTTCCACTGGTGCAAGTGCCCGGCCCAGAATCAGCGTTGCAGCGATCATAACCCCGGGCGTGGCGTATTGCTGCACGACAAGCCATGCACCGCATCCGAGCAGCAGCATCTGGATGATCTGTCGGGCCAGCTTGGTGCCGCTGCTCGTGATGCTGCCTACGCGGCCCGCTGCGATCTGCGCTTCGAGCGCACGGCTGTTCTGGAGGGACCAGCGGCCGACGACGGCCGATACCATGCCCAGTCCTTTGACCGCCTCCGCGTTACGCACCACTGCATCCACGAAGCGGGCGGAGTTGTGGCCCTCCTGGGTTGCGGTATCCAGATGCCTGCGGGTGAGGCGCTCGTTGGCTACGGCCAACGCCAGCATGAGGAGGGCTGAAATCGTCGCGAGTGCGCCCAGGATAGGATGGAAGAGGAAGATCACGCCCAAGTAGACCAAAAGCCAAGGGGCGTCGAAGAGCGCGAGTACCGTGCCACCGGTTAGGAAGCTACGCAGGGTGGCCAGATCTCTCAGATAGGCTCCGTTGGCTTGGGAAGAGGGCTGGTCTGCGCTCTGTACCACGGCGTCAAGCAGCACCGGGCCGAGGCGGGCGTCCAGTACTGCAGCCGCCCCCAGCATGAGGCGGGCGCGGACGAGATCAAGAAAGGCCATGAGCAGTAGCGCGCCCCCCGAGACCAGGGTGAGCATCACCAGAGTTTCCAGGCTACGGCTGGCAAGCACCCGGTCGTACACCTGCAGCATGTAGAGCGAGGGGAACAGCAGCAGCAGATTGATGACCAGGCTGAAGAAACCGGCGTGGAGTGCGAACGATCGCAATTGTGCTCGCATGGGCAGAGGCGCAAATCGCCTTCGTACTATCGGTCTAGCCAGTAACGGTCGAGCTTGATGCGAGCTTGAAGAAAGAAGGGGGAAGACCGTGTAATTTTGCCCGGTGAGGTGCGAGGGAACTCAGGAGCAAAGCGTCAGAAATGACAACGCCCGCCACGCACCGGCGGGGTGCGGCTGGCGGGCGCAGCGGGCGGAACTGGACTTAGGCGAAGTTGGCTTCGGCGAAACTCCAGTTGACCAAGCTGTTCAGGAAGGTTTCGACGAACTTGGGACGCAGATTGCGATAGTCGATGTAGTAAGCGTGCTCCCAGACGTCAACGCACAGTAGAGCCTTGTCACCGGTGGTGAGTGGCGTGCCGGCGGCGCCCATGTTGACGATGTCCACCGTGCCGTCAGCTTTCTTGACCAGCCAGGTCCAGCCGGACCCGAAATTGCCCACGGCGCTGGCCTGGAACGCCGCCTTGAAAGCGTCGTAAGAGCCCCACTTGGCTTTGATCGCCTCCGCCAGCGCGCCGGAGGGTTCGCCACCTCCGCTGGGCTTTAGACAATTCCAGAAGAAAGTATGGTTCCAGACTTGGGCCGCGTTGTTGTAGATGCCGCCAGAAGCCTTCTTGACGATGGCTTCCAGGTCCAGGTCGGCAAACTCGGTGCCCTTGATCAGGTTGTTCAGGTTGGTCACATAGGCCTGGTGGTGCTTGGCGTAGTGATAGTCAAAGGTCTCGGCTGACATGTGCGGCGCCAGTGCGTCTTTGGCAAACGGAAGAGGAGGCAGCGTGAATTCCATGATTTGTTCTCCTGTGGGTGATGGGGTTAGCCCGTCAATACTATTCGTACTCATGCTGCGCTGCAATTCCTGCACATCCCGGGTGGGAATCTGTTGGCGATGACGGTTGGAACGCTGACCTATCCTGAGTGTGGTCCTTCCACCCGTGCGCGCACTTCTCCCGTCGCAAACTGCAGGGTGATCGGAGCGTGGGGGAGAAGCTGTCCTGGTCCAGTGACGATGCGGTTGCCTTCGTCTCGCACGATGGCGTAGCCCCGGCGCAGAACGTCTTCCGGGTTGAGCGAGTGCAGCGCTGTTTGCAGTTGTTCCAGAGTGGCGCGTCGAGTCCCCAGTTGAGTAGCCAAGGCATGGTCCAAGCGTGAAGCCAAGGCGTCCACATGCCGCCTGTGGTTTGCTGCGTTCGGCTTCGCCGCACTGAGGCGCCAACTCAGGCCTCCAAGTCGGGTTTGTTCCCGGATCACTCGGTGCTCGGTTGCACTCGACAGGCGAGCCGTTGCGTAGGTCAATTGTTTGCGCAGGGCGGTCAGCCGCGCCGCTGGCGAAATCAGTCCCCGGGCAAGTTGATCGAGCTTCTGTCCCCTGCGCTCAAGCAGGCGTGACATGGCTCGTTCCAGTTTGGCCTGGAGCAGGGTTAGGGTTTGACCCGCCTCAACCCAAGCTGCGCTCGCCAGCTCTGCCGCAGCGGTTGGCGTTGCCGCTCGCAGGTCGGCGGCGAGGTCAGTGATCGTGAAGTCCGTCTCATGGCCGACTCCGCTGATTATCGGCACGGGGCAGGCCGCGACCGCTCGGGCGAGGGTCTCGTCGTTGAAAGCCCAAAGGTCTTCCAGGCTTCCTCCCCCCCGGGCGAGAATGATCAAGTCCTGGTCACCTGATTGAATTGCGTCTTCCAGAGCCTGGCACAACTGGGCGGGTGCCGCGTCCCCTTGCACCTGAGAAGGAAATAAGGTCAGGTGGATGTGGGGGGCACGCCGCTTAAAGGCGGTCACGATGTCGCTCAGTGCGGCAGCCTGGGGCGAAGTCACGATACCAATCCGTCGCGGGTAATGAGGGAGCGCGCGTTTGCGTTCGGGATCAAACAATCCCTCCGCCAGGAGTTTGTCTTTCAGGCGCACAAAGGCTTCGTGCAGTGATCCCACGCCGGCCCGGCGTACCGTCTCGACGGTGAGTTGGTAGTCTCCCCTTGCCTCATACAGCGTGACCAGCGCGCGTGCCTCGATCCTCTGTCCAGATGCCAACTGCCAAGGCAACAGTGCTGCCCGGTTGCGAAACATCGCGCAGCGCACTTGTGCCTGCTCATCCTTCAGCGTGAAGTAAAGGTGGCCGGAAGCGGCTCGAGTGAAATTCGAGATTTCGCCACTTACCCAAAGCAACGGGAAACTGCCTTCAAGCGTGTCGCGCACGGCCCGATTGAGTTCGCCGACGGAGATGGCTGTTTCACCAGTCATGGCGTAGGAGTTTGTCTGACGCATGTAGGACGAATTCTGAATTGACAGCGGGCGCTTCGGGTGAAATCCACATAGCACCTGCTTTCCCGCAAGGATCGAAGGCTGGAAACGAACACAAGCGAGTGTTTTGCGTAACTTGTTGAAAAATAACAGTGTTCAAGAATTGATGCTTTTTTGATCGGAGTAAGAAAAAACCTTATAGCGGGCTCAGTTAGATTCTGGCTCCACGGGTAATCCACACAGTTATCCACAGAGTTTGTGGAGAATTGCAGAAAAAGAGCGGTTTTTTCTGGCCAATCCGTGGCTTGCCGAACACCCCCACAAAGGCTAAAGTTCGCCGATTGTTCTGCTTGGGATAGGAGCGCTTAAGTGTTTGCAATCATACAGGCTGCCGGTTGGCCAATCTGGCCATTGTTGTTGGCTTCGGTCGTTGCGGTAGCGCTGATCATTGAGCGGTTTATGAGCCTGCGCCGGGGCCGGGTCGTTCCGGCTGGCCTGCTGGACAGCGTGATTGCGGACTACCGCCGTAGTGGAGCCTCCGACGAAGTGGTGCAGCGGCTCAATGCGCATTCTCCCCTGGGACGGGTGCTGGCTGCTGGGCTGCGGAATGTCCGGGCTTCCCGGGAGGTGATGAAGGAGTCCATCGAGGAGGCGGGGCGTGCGGTTACCCACGACCTGGAGCGTTTCTTGACCACCCTCGGAACCATTGCCTCCATCAGCCCGCTAATGGGGTTGTTCGGTACTGTGGTGGGGATGATCGAAATCTTCGGTTCCCAAAGCCCCGCAGGGGGGAGTCCGCAACAATTGGCGCACGGCATTTCGGTGGCGTTGTACAACACTGGATTTGGTCTGATCATCGCTATCCCGAGCATGATTTTCTATCGCCATTTCCGCGCGCTGGTTGATAGCTTCGTGGTGGACATGGAGCAGCAGGCGGTCCGGTTGGTGGAAACCGTACACGGCGACCGCAAGGGCTGAGGGAGCGCGCATGAACTTTCGCCGCGGCCGCCCGCACGAGGAACCCGAGATCAACCTGATCCCGATGATTGACGTGCTCCTCGTGATCATCATCTTTCTGATGTTGACGACCACCTACTCCCGGTTTTCAGGGATGGAGATCAACCTGCCAACTGCTGATTCCTCAGCCAAGCAGGATCAGCCCAATGAGGTTGCGGTGGTGGTCAGTGCCGGGGGCGACATCATGGTCAACCGTGCGCCAGTGGGCGGGCGTGATGTCACGAGCGTGTCGTTGGCCTTGCGTCAGGCGGCTGCCAGCATGAAGGAGCCGATTGTGGTGATCAACGCCGACGCCAAGGCCGCCCACCAGAGCGTGATCGACGTGATGCAGGCGGCGCAGCAGGCCGGTCTTGCTCACATTTCCTTTGCCACGCAGAGCCCGGCGCCCAAGTAGGTCGGCGATGATCCACCGGGCGCATGCGTGAGCGCCCGGTTCTCAAGCTTGGTCGCTATCCTGCGACTCCCAACTCTGTCGTCCACTTGGCTTCCCAGTTCCCAAACTTTTGGCGCAGGCATGGTCTGACCGCGTGGCTTCTGTTGCCACTTGCAGGGCTGTTCGCGCTCCTCGCGGGGGCTCGGCGGTGGATGTTCGCCAAGGGGTGGCTGCGGTCGCAGCGTGTTTCCGTACCGGTCATTGTCGTTGGAAATGTCACCGTTGGCGGGAGTGGCAAGACACCCGTAGTCCTGGCTTTGGTCCAGGCCTTGAATCGTGCGGGATGGCGGCCCGGCGTCATCAGCAGGGGGTATGGTGGAACTGTAAGTGCCCCCCGATCAGTCAGGCCGGACGATGATCCTCAGGTAGTTGGCGATGAGCCGCTACTGCTTGCCAGGCGCTGCGATTGTCCCGTCTGGGTGGGGCCGGACAGGCCCGCGGTGGCTCAGGCATTGCTGGCAGCCAATCCGGAATGCCGAGTGTTGATCTCGGATGACGGACTGCAGCATTACCGGTTGGCGCGGAACATGGAATTGGTGGTGCTCGACCCGGCCGGGTTAGGGAATAGATTTCCCCTGCCCGCGGGCCCCATGCGTGAGCCCCTGGGCAGGATCAAGAAGGCGCAAGCGGTAATCGTTCACGGTGACCCTGCCGAGGCAGGGGAACTCGAGTCTTTGGGGTGCAAGGCGTTCCGCATGGAACTCGTGGCTGATCGGTTTTGGCGCTTGGGGAACGAACGAGCGCTCGCTCGAGCCAGCCAGTTTGCCGACAGGCGTTTGCATGCGCTCGCGGGTATCGGGCGACCGGAGCGCTTCTTTGCCCAGCTCGAAAGCATGGGGCTGGTGTTCGAACGGCACCCATTCCCGGATCATCACCGGTTCACCCCGGACAATCTGACTGTTCCGCCGGGTGACGTCCTGCTGATGACGGAAAAGGATGCGGTAAAATGCGAGGGCCTAACGCAAAGCGAGTGCTGGGTGTTACGCGTGGAAGCCCGGATCGAGCCCGATCTGGCTGCGTTTGTACTGGAGAGCTTGAATGGATCCGCGACTGCTTGACATCCTGGTCTGCCCTGTGTGCAAGGGCAATCTTGAATTCCGTCGCAGCGAGGGTGAGCTGATTTGTCGCGCATGCCGACTCGCGTACCGCATTGAAGATGGTATCCCGGTCATGCTGGAGGAGGAGGCGAGGCCGTTGACCGAAGCTGAGTCCGGTTGACGCTGTCTTGCTCGATCCGGCCCGTCGGGACGCATCAGTTCAGCACTGGCAGTTTGACCGTCGGCGCCGAAAGGGGGTAACTTCCCCGTTTCCATATCAAACACAAAAAGGGCTCTGTGGAGCCCTGTCATTCATATCCATTGGGAGGATTCATGCGACTCATTTTGTTGGGGCCGCCAGGAGCAGGCAAGGGCACGCAAGCCAATTTCATCAAGGAGAAGTTTGGTATTCCCCAGATCTCTACGGGGGACATGCTCCGGGCAGCAGTCAAAGCTGGTACCCCGCTGGGGGTTGAAGCCAAGAAGGTCATGGATGCTGGCGGCCTGGTGTCCGACGAAATCATTATCGGCTTGGTGAAAGACCGCCTGACCCAGGCTGATTGCACAGCCGGCTACATGTTTGATGGGTTTCCCCGGACCATTCCCCAGGCCGAGGCGATGAAACAGGCCGGGGTCCCTATTGATTTCGTGCTGGAGATCGACGTTCCGGACGGAGAGATCATTACCCGCATGTCAGGCCGTCGGGTGCATTTGGCCTCCGGCCGCACCTACCACGTGACCTTCAACCCGCCCAAGTCTGATGGGGTGGACGATATCACTGGCGAGCCGCTGATCCAGCGCGACGATGATCGGGAGGAAACGGTTCGTAAGCGTCTTGACGTATATCACTCCCAAACGAAACCGTTGGTGGCTTACTACCAAGACTGGGCTGCTACGGGGGCGGAGGCAGCACCGAAGTATCGTCGGATCTCTGGCCAGGGTGGGGTGGATGAAATCACTACCCGGGCGCTGGAAGCCCTGAAGTAGCCGAAATTGCTTGATTGAAAACCCCGGGGCTCGCGCCCCGGAGTCGCTTTTGGCGGGTCGTGCTGGTACTAACTAGTCTGAGGGAGCGGTCATGGTTGTTCGGAATGCCTTTTACGCCCAGTCCGGCGGTGTCACGGCGGTTATCAACGCCAGTGCCTGTGGGGTGCTTGAAACCGCCAGGTTGCATCCGGATCAGATTGGCAAGGTCTATGCCGGACGCAACGGAATCATTGGCGCGCTCATCGAGGATCTGATCGACACTTCTTTCGAGTCGGCTGAAGATATTGCCCGATTGCGGCATACGCCGGGTGGCGCATTTGGTTCATGCCGGTACAAGTTGAAAAGCTTGGAAAAAGACCGCGCCCAGTACGAGCGTTTGATCGAAGTCTTCAAAGCGCACGACATTGGCTATTTTTTCTACAACGGTGGTGGGGATTCGGCGGACACTTGTCTGAAAGTGTCGCAACTGGCTGATGCCATGGGTTACCCCATCCAGGCGATCCATGTGCCGAAAACTGTGGACAACGACCTGCCCATCACGGACAACTGCCCCGGTTTCGGTTCGGTTGCCAAATATGTGGCGACCTCGGTGCTGGAGGCGGGGATGGATGTGGCTTCAATGGCCCGCACCTCCACCAAGATTTTCGTGCTTGAAGTGATGGGGCGCCACGCGGGCTGGATCACAGCCGCTTGCGGGCTGGCTGCCCGGACAGAGGGGCAGCCGCCGCATATCCTGCTCTTCCCCGAGGTGCCGTTTGACGAGGAGCGTTTTCTGGCTCGGGTCAAGGAGTGTGTGGAGCGCCATGAGTATTGTGTGATCGCGGTGTCGGAAGGGTTGCTCGACAAGGAAGGTCGGTTGCTGTCCGACAATGGTGTGCGGGACGCGTTTGGTCATGCCCAATTGGGAGGCGTTGGCCAAGTGGTTGCAAGCTTGGTCAAGGCGCGGCTGGGGCACAAGTTCCACTGGGCGCTTGCAGATTATCTGCAGCGGGCTGCGCGCCACATTGCGAGCCGAGTGGACGTGGAGCAGGCGTATGCGTTGGGCAAGGCTGCTGTGGACTTCGCACTTGCTGGCCACAATGGCGTGATGCCTGCCATCCGTCGGCTGAGTCAGGCGCCCTACCGCTGGGATATCGTGGAGGCGCCGTTGGCTCAGGTGGCGAATGTGGAAAAGAAGATGCCCGCAGAGTTCATCACTGAGGACGGATTCGGGATTACCGAAGCTTGCAGGGCTTATCTGACGCCTTTGATCGAAGGTGAAGATTACCCCCCGTTCCGTGATGGCTTGCCGGATTACGTTCGGCTCAAGAACGTTGCGGTTGCGCCGCGGTGTGGCAAATTCGAGATTTGACGCGGTAAGACAAGAGTAGATTGTCGGCGGACCAGTCTATCGCCCGTTGACCGGGCGGCCCGTCGGTATGCAGGAAGGCTTCGGGGGCGCGGGACTCTCGAAGTTGCAGCACCCAGACAGTGAGACGCCTTGCAGAAGGTTCGCAATCAAGACGAGCGGGCAAGGAATGCAGTCGATGCACCCGGTTAATACTGCTTGGCCACCCGCAAGGTGGCGGGGCGGAGGGAGTGGCGCGCAATGCGCCTGATAGCTGGTGTCTCCACAAGAAGAGGAGGTAGTGCATGTCTGGTATAACCTTGGCGCTCATCTGCGCCGTCCTCGCCGTGCTCTACGGCGTGGTATCCAGTAAATGGATTCTTTCGCTCCCGTCGGGCAATGACCGCATGCGGGAAATCGCCGCAGCGGTTCAGCAAGGCGCCAGCGCCTATTTGGGGCGGCAGTACAAGACCATCGCCATCATAGGCGTAATCATGGCGGTGATCATTGCCTTGGTGCTCGGCATCAAGACTGCGGTTGGTTTCGTGATTGGTGCCGTGCTTTCGGGGGCAGCAGGGTTCATCGGCATGAACATCAACGTGCGGGCCAATGTGCGCACGGCCGAGGCCGCCCGCAAGGGGATCAACGAAGCACTTGGCGTGGCCTTCCGGGGCGGTGCCATCACCGGTCTCTTCGTGGTCGGGCTTGGGCTGTTTGGGGTCGCCGGATTTTATGCTTTCCTGGGTGGCGGCGATGACGTGCATGCCTTGGAACCCTTGGTCGGCTTGGCGTTTGGTTCATCCCTGATCTCTATCTTCGCCCGTCTTGGTGGTGGCATCTTTACCAAGGGCGCGGATGTGGGTGCGGACTTGGTGGGCAAGGTGGAGGCCGGTATCCCCGAAGACGATCCCCGCAACCCGGCGGTGATTGCGGACAACGTGGGGGATAACGTGGGCGACTGCGCCGGTATGGCTGCCGACCTGTTCGAGACTTACGCGGTCACGGTGATTGCGACCATGCTGCTGGGTGTGCTGACCTTGAAGGGGATGGCGTCCGAAGCCGCGGTGTATCCGCTGGTATTGGGTGGTGTATCCATCATCGCGTCGATCGTCGGGACTTTCTTCGTCAAGTATTCCGGCACCGGAAAGATCATGACGGCCCTTTACAAGGGGCTGATCGTTGCCGCGGTGCTTTCACTGATGGCGTTCTACCCGGTCACCCAGTGGATCATGGGCAACGTGGCCAGCGCGGATCCCAGCCTTTCGGTGAACAAGCTGTTTGGCGCTTCGGTGATCGGTATTTTGCTCACGGCGGCGATGGTGATCATCACCGAGTATTACACCGCGACGGAGTATCGCCCGGTTCGCTACGTGGCTGAAGCCTGTACCAAGGGGCATGCGACCAACATCATTGCAGGCATCGCGGTATCGATGAAATCCACAGCCTGGCCGGTGCTGGCAGTCTGTGTGGCGATTCTGGCTTCCCATTCCCTGGCTGGCTTGTATGGCATTGCCATCGCCGCTACGGCCATGCTGTCCATGGCTGGCATCATTGTTGCCCTCGACGCTTATGGGCCGATCACCGACAACGCCGGTGGTATCGCTGAAATGGCGGAACTGCCGAAGGAAGTCCGCAATGTGACCGACCCGCTGGACGCGGTGGGCAATACCACCAAGGCCGTGACCAAGGGCTACGCGATCGGGTCTGCCGGCCTGGCTGCGCTGGTGCTGTTTGCCGACTACACGCATGGTCTGGAATCGGCGGGCAAGTCGGTCAGCTTCGACCTTTCCGACCATATGGTGATCGTCGGGCTCTTCATCGGTGGCCTGATTCCTTATCTCTTCGGCGCCATGGCGATGGAAGCGGTTGGCCGTTGCGCGGGCGCGGTGGTGGAAGAAGTGCGCCGGCAGTTCCGCGAGATCAAAGGCATCATGGAAGGCAAGGCCAAGCCCGAATACGGCAAGGCTGTCGATATGCTGACGTCCGCGGCCATCAAGGAAATGATTGTTCCTTCGCTGCTGCCGGTAGCTGTCCCGATCCTTGTCGGCATGTTGCTGGGAGCCAAGGCGCTGGGTGGTCTGTTGATGGGTACGATCGTGACCGGCCTTTTCGTCGCCATCTCCATGTGTACCGGTGGGGGCGCATGGGATAACGCGAAGAAGTACATTGAGGATGGCAATCACGGCGGCAAGGGGTCTGACGCCCACAAGGCTGCGGTGACGGGCGACACGGTGGGCGATCCGTACAAGGATACCGCCGGCCCCGCGGTGAATCCGCTGATCAAGATCATCAACATCGTTGCGCTGCTGATCGTGCCCATCCTGCCCTCCACTGGTGTCCAGAAGCCGGCGGAAGCCAAGACGGCCGCGCCTGCAGCCGTTGTCTTCGATCTTGGTGCGGCGGTGAAAGCGGCTGCCAGCAAGGCTGAAGCGGGGTTCGCAGCCCTCAAGCCGGGGTATGGGGCGGATGATCTGGTCAAGACTCTGAATCTTCAGGTCATCAATTTTTCCAGTGGCGCCGCTGCCATTCCCGAGGATGCCAAGATGCTGCTCGACAAGTCCGCCGAGGCCATCAAAGGCGCGCCAGCTGGCATCAAGCTGGAGGTGGGGGGACATACCGATAGCACGGGCGACGCAGCGGCCAATGTGGCGCTGTCCCAGCAGCGGGCCGAGGCAGTCGTTGCCTATCTCGTAGCCAAGGGTGTTGCTGCCGACATGCTGGCTGGCAAGGGTTATGGTGCCGACAAGCCGGTGGGTGACAACGCCACCGATGAAGGCCGGTTCCAGAACCGCCGCATCGAGTTTGCCGTCAGCAAGTAGCGGGTGATGGCAGGGTCGTGAGGAGGGGGCGGCGTAAGCCGCCCTTTTCCATTGTGCAACGCCAGTGCGCTTGGGTTGACTCGGCTTGTCGGGGCGAGGTGACAATGAACGCGCTGCAAGTGCGTGCAAGCCGGCGGTGCTGGGCTGTGTCGCAATAAGCCCCGCCAAGGATAGGAGTTACAGGATGAAACCGGGGTGGAAGCTCGCGCTCATAGCGAGTGTTGGCTGGGTCGGAATCTGGTTTGCGTGGACGGCCCGTGCCGAACAGCCCATGCAACCAGAGCCCGCAAGCGGGTATGAAACGCGTCCCACGGCGTTTGGCAGTCATCACATGGTGGTGACTGCACATCCGCTGGCAAGCCGTGTCGCGGACCAAGTATTGGCGGGCGGGGGGCACGCGGTAGACGCAGCGATCGCCGCCCAAGCCGTGTTGAATCTGGTGGAGCCCCAGTCGTCAGGCATTGGCGGTGGTGGGTTCATGCTGGTCTGGGATGCCCGCGAGCGGCGCGTCCGTGCCTACGACGGTCGGGAAACCGCGCCAGCTACGGCCAAGGTTGGACGTTTCCAGGGGCCAGAAGGGAAACCGATGGCGTTCCACGAGGCGGCGGTGGGCGGACGAAGCGTCGGTACCCCGGGGTTGGTGGCAATGCTGGAACTGGCCCATCGTCACCACGGGCGCTTGGCCTGGCGGGACCTCTTCCAACCAGCCATTGATCTGGCTGAGCGGGGCTTCCCCGTCACGCCAAGGCTGCATAAGTTGCTGATGGCTGACCCCTTTCTGCGCCAGGATGTGAGGGCCGGAGCCTTGTTTTATCAGGCCGACGGTTCTCCCATTCCGGTTGGGGGGATCCTGCGCAATCCCGATTTGGCCAGGAGTCTGCGACTGCTCGCGGAGGGCGGGGCTCAGGAGTTCTACCAGGGAGCACTCGCGGAGCAGATTGTCGCTGCGGTGGGGGCGCATCCCTCGGCTCCCGGTGACCTCTCTCTTTCTGATTTTGCTGTCTATCGGGCGAAGGAGCGTATGGCGCTTTGTCGGGACTGGCACGTCCATAAGGTGTGTGGCATGCCTCCGCCCAGTTCCGGTGGAATTGCCGTGCTTCAGATGCTGGGACTGCTGGAAGATGAACGTTGGGACTTCTTCAATCCCCTGGCGGTGTCAAACATCCATGCCTTCAGCGAAGCGGGGCGGTTGGTGTTCGCCGATCGCGCGGCTTATCTGGGTGATCCGGATTTTGCCGATGTGCCAGTCAGCGATCTGCTGGACCGCGCCTATCTCGAGCGCCGCCGGGAAGCGCTGCGGCCCGATCGCTCCCTGGGGCGGGCGGCGCCGGGGTTGATGCGGCAGAGGGAAACCGCTGCCAATGCCATGAGTTGGGAGCGGCCGTCCACTACGCACATCTCCGTCGTGGATGCCGAGGGTAACGGTGTCGCGCTCACCAGTTCCATAGAAGACGTCTTCGGTAGCCGCCTGATGGTCGGAGGTTTTCTGCTCAACAATCAACTCACCGATTTTTCCTTCCTGCCTGCGGCCGGGGGCGAAGTGCTGCCAAACCGTGTGGAGCCAGGCAAACGGCCGCTCTCGTCGATGGCGCCCACCTTGGTCATGGACCAGGATCAGCAGTTGGTCGCGGTGCTAGGCTCACCGGGTGGAAGCCGAATCATCAACTATGTGGCAAAGGCATTGATTGCGCTATTTGACTGGAAGCTCTCTCCCGAATCCACCTTGGCGTTGCCGCATTTTGGTAGCCGCAATGGCCCGACGGAACTGGAGGTGGGACAGGGGCTGGCAAGTGTGGGCAGTGCGCTGGAGTCCATGGGGCATCAAATCCAGATGAATGAAATGACCAGTGGCCTGCACCTGATCTTCCGCCAAGGCCAAGTTTGGCAGGGGGCTGCGGACCCTCGTCGCGAGGGCCTCGCGGTCGGGCGATGACGAGATCCGCCTAGGCTCCGCGGCGGCGGAAGTCCGCAAGCCGAAAGCCCATTGCCCAGAGCGTGCCGAAATAAACCGTGGCGCCGCCAGTCACAATAAGCGCGATGCGCAGGGCCTTCTCGGTGGGTGAGTAGTGTGCAAGCCAGGCCTGTTCCTCTCCTGTGCCGAGAACCAGTGCCACCCCCAAGACCACAAGCGCCAGTGCCAACTTACCAAGGAACGCGAGCCAACCGGGGGCCGGGTTATAGATCGCGCGCCTGCGCAGTCCGCGGTAAAGAAGTGCTGCGTTGATGCAGGATGCCAAGCCAGTAGCGAGCGCAAGGCCCGCATGTTGGAATGGGCCGATGAAAGCCAGATTCATTCCCTGAGTCAGCAGCAGCGTGACCAGGGCGATCCGGACGGGAGTGCGGATGTCCTGTCGGGCGTAGAAAGCTGGCGCGAGTATCTTGACGAGTATCAGCCCTGTAAGTCCGACGCCATACGCCACCACGGCTTTGCGGGTTTCGAGTGCGTCGACTGCAGTGAAGGCTCCATGGTGAAACAAGGTGGCGACGAGGGGGATGCCCAGCACGGCCAATGCCAGCGCTGCGGGGAGCGTCAGCATCAGTGTCAGGCGCAATCCCCAGTCGAGCAGGGAGGAGAATTCCTGCATTCGTTCCTGTGCGTGAAGTTTGGAGAGACTGGGCAGCAGGATGGTGCCGAGCGCCACACCCAATAGTCCGGCGGGGAACTCCATGAGCCGGTCAGCGTAATAGAGCCAGGAAACGCTGCCGCTGGGCAGGAAAGAGGCGAAGATCGTGTTGATGATCAGGCTGATCTGAGCCACGGAGACACCTAACAGTGCAGGTGCCATTAACTTCATGATTCTGCTGACTGCCGGGTCCTTCCAGACCGGGGAGAAACGCGGCAGCATTCCGATTCGATGCAGGTGGTAGCCCAAAAGCAGCAATTGGAGCAAGCCGCCAATAAAAACTGCCCATGCGAGTGCCAGCACCGGTGGATCGAAATAGGGAGCGGCAAACAAGGACATGCCGATGAAGGAGATATTCAGCAATACCGGTGCAAACGCTGGGACGCTGAAGCGGCTCCAAGTGTTCAAGACAGCACCAGCCATGGCCGTCAGAGCCATGAACAGGATGTACGGAAAGGCGATTCGGGTGAGTTCGACGGTGAGTTCAAATTTGCTTGAGTCGGAAGAGAACCCGGGGGCAGAGATGTAGATGATGACCGGAGCGGCCGCGATCCCGATGGCGGTGACGCCGAGTACAGCGAGGCCAAGCCAAGTTGCCACGTGGTCTACAAGGACTTTGGTTGCTTCGTCACCTTGCTTGTTCTTGTATTCCGCAAGAACCGGGACGAACGCTTGAGAAAACGCCCCTTCTGCGAACATTCGTCGCAACAGATTGGGAAACCGGAAGGCGACAAAGAACGCGTCGGTTGCCATCCCAGCCCCGAAAGCTCTGGCAATCACGAAGTCCCGGACGAAGCCAAGGACTCGGGATAGCAAGGTCATGCTGCTAACGGCAGCCAAGGCTTTGAGGAGGTTCATGTCGAAGGCGCTGACTCTGGCAAAGCGGTTGATGGTAGCGATGGGTGGTGGCCGTCGCAATCACCCGGGCACCCCCTGCGACGGGTGCCAAGGTCGGGGCTGTTATGGTGCCTCGGCTTAAGCAGATTGAGGCTTATTGTTCTTGACAACGTATGGAGAATCTACCATAATGTGCTTCCTCTGACGCGGGGTGGAGCAGTCTGGCAGCTCGTCGGGCTCATAACCCGAAGGTCGAAGGTTCAAATCCTTCCCCCGCAACCAAGTTTCAAGCAAAACGGCCACCTGATCAGGTGGCCGTTTTGCTTTTGTCTGGGTGTTATTGCGCAGCATGGGCCCAAAGGGCGAATGCTGAAGCACTTGTTTGCAGGTGTTTAGCCAAGCAGGATCCTCGTTCGCGCTATGCTCCAGTTGTGATGTTTGCCCTCGACGCCCTTGCAGGAAGTCGTCAGAGTTGTGTCCTCTTTGAAACCTTTGGTTTCGCCTCGTTGTACCGGTTTTTCTTAAGTTGTTACTCCCGTTTGCCGATGCTCAAACCCACAGTAGTCTGTCTGGGCATTCTGTTCCCGGCAAGAACGGTGGCTTGATCCCGAGCTGTGGTGAGCAATGCCCGAAAGGGCTGAGCAGTTCTCTTCGAACGGGCGTGGTGTCAGATAATGGATAAAGTTGAGTGCGTAGTAGTCGGAGCGGGTGTCGTTGGGCTGGCAATCGCGAAAACCTTGGCCGAGGCCGGTCGGGAAGTGGTGGTGCTTGAACGCGAGCGGTTGATCGGCCAAGGGGTGAGCTCCCGGAATTCCGAGGTGATCCACGCGGGTATCTACTACCCTGTAAACAGCCTTAAAGCAAAACTGTGCGTGCACGGCCGCCACCAGCTTTACGAATACTGCGCGGCGCGGAACATTCCCCACAAACGAATTGGCAAGTGGATCGTCGCCACCACCGAGAGTGAAGCTCATGTCCTGGAGAAGTACATGGCTTCCGCTCGTGCCAATGGTGTCGACAGCATTGCGCCCATGACGGGGTCCGATTGCCGTCGTCTTGAGCCCGGACTGAACGCGGTTGCCGCCTTGAGTTCGCCCGACACCGGCATCATCGATACCCATCAGTACATGCTCGCGCTGCAGGCTGATCTAGAGGCTGCGGGGGGGATGGTGGTGGTGGATAGCGATGTTCAGGCTGTCGAGCCGGACAGTTCCGGGACGGTGGTGCGCTACCAGTCCGGAGGGGCGCTCAACGAACTTGCCTGCGACTGGTTCATCAACTCTGCTGGATTGGGGGCTGTAGCGGTGGCGGAGCGGATTGCCGGGTTGCCGGGTTACTGCGTACCCAAGGCCTACTTGGCCCGGGGGAACTACTTCAAGTTGCGCGGCCGCAGCCCTTTCTCCCGCCTGATCTACCCGATTGCCGAAGCCGCGGGGCTAGGCATCCACCTTACGCTCGATCTGGAGGGGCGGGCCAGATTCGGCCCCGATGTGGAGTGGATCGACCAGGAAAACTATGTGGTGGATGAAAGTCGGCGGGCAGCGTTCGCCCGTGCCATCGCCAGGTATTTCCCCGCGGTGAATGAAGACGATCTCATGCCTGACTACGTGGGTATCCGGCCGAAGATCGTGGGCAAAGACCTGGGGAGCGCGGATTTCGTGATTCAGGGTTCGGATGTGCATGGCTTGAAGGGTGTTATCAACCTGTTCGGCATTGAGTCGCCGGGTTTGACCTCCTCCCTGGCCATTGGGGCGCATGTGGCGTCGTCGATAACTCGGGCCTGATCAGGCCCCTTCAATCTTGTCTGGAGAGATCGGATGAAAATTCTGGTGGTGGGTAACATGGGGTACATCGGCCCGGTGCTTGGGCCCGTTTTGCGCGCGCATTATCCGGAGGCAACCTTGACGGGCTTCGATACAGCCTACTTTGGCCATTGCCTCGTGGGCGCGCCTGTGTTGCCGGAATCCAACTACGACGTGCAGTACTTCGGTGACGTCCGGCGCCTGCAACCCGAAGTGCTCAAGGGGGTGGATGCGGTAGTTTACTTGGCGGCTATCTCCAATGATCCCATGGGCAACCGTTTCGAGAATCAGACCATGGATATCAACAGCGCTGCTGCGCTGCGGATCGCCTCCATGGCCAAGGAGGCGGGAGCCAGCCATTTCGTGTTTGCGGGTAGCTGCAGCGTTTATGGCGCGGCGGAAGGCAACGAGGCGCGTTCCGAAACCAGCGATCTCAATCCGCTGACCGCCTATGCCCGTTCGAAAGTCCAGGCTGAACAAAAACTGCAATCGTTGGCCGACAGCAAGTTCAAGGTAACCAGCCTGCGCTTCTCCACTGCCTGCGGGATGAGTCCGCGCCTGCGACTGGATCTGGTCCTTAACGACTTCGTCGCCAATGCTCTGGTGACCAAGTCCATCAAGATCATGAGCGATGGCTCGCCCTGGCGCCCATTGATTCACGTGAAGGACATGTCTCGGGCGATGGCTTGGGCCGTTGGGCGTGACGGGGATGATTTCGTGGCGGTGAATGTGGGTTCCAAGCAGTGGAACTACCAGATCCGGGATCTGGCAAACGGCGTGGCCGCGTGTCTGCCGGGCGTTACCGTGCAACTGAATCCGGATGCGCAACCTGACAAGCGTTCCTATAAGGTCGATTTCAGCAAGTTTGAGCGCCTGGCCCCCAACCATCAGCCCCTGGAAACCCTGGAAAGCACTGTGGAAGGGCTGGTTTCCGGTTTGCGTGCCGCCGGCTTCAATGATCCGGATTTCCGTAACTCCGGCCTGATCCGTCTGCACATCCTTTCGGGTCACATCGACAGCAAGCGACTGTCGGAAGAGCTCTACTGGCAGGGGCGCTGAAGGCTCCACAACTCCTCTGGTTGCCGCGGCCCCCTGCTCGGAGCAGGGGGCCGCGGCGCCTGCCCGGCTTCTCTCGGATGCATTGATGATCAAGATCCTTAACGTGGTCGGGGCCCGCCCCAACTTCATGAAGATGGCGCCTCTCATTGAGGCAATGGGCCGTCATCCGGATCAAATTTGCCATCGGTTGGTTCACACCGGGCAACACTACGATGAGCGGATGAGCCGCTCTTTTTTTGAAGCCTTGGGCATGCCGCGGCCAGATGTGGATCTGGAGGTTGGCTCGGGTAGTCACGCCGAGCAAACGGGCCGGGTCATGATGGCGTTTGAAAAGGTTTGCCTGGCAGAAAGACCCGATTGGGTTGTCGTCGTGGGTGATGTGAACTCGACACTTGCGTGCTCCATTACCGCCAAGAAGCTGGGAATCCGCGTTGCGCATGTGGAAGCGGGCTTGCGGTCGGGCGACATGGACATGCCGGAGGAAATCAACCGGTTGTGCACGGACGTTATTTGCGACCTGTTGTTCACCACTGACCGTGTTGCAAGTGAGAATCTTGCCCGCGAGGGTGTCGCGGACCATAAGGTATTCTTCGTTGGCAACGTGATGATCGATACCCTGCTCAAGCATCGAGCGCTGGCTGAAGGGCTGGAGTTACTTGAGGGGATTGGAGTGGTGCCCGGTGGTTACGGGGTGGTCACGTTGCACCGGCCATCCAATGTGGATCGGCGGGATGTCCTGGAGGGCATTCTCGCGGCCTTGGCTGAAATTGCCCGGCAACTTCCGATCGTGTTCCCGATGCATCCGCGAACCCGGAAGATGATCGACGAGTTTGGGCTCGCGGGCTACCTCGGGCAACCGGAGGCAGGAAGGGGGATCATCACTCTGGAGCCGCAAGGCTATCTGGAGTTCATGCATCTGAACATGAATGCCCGAGTGGTGCTCACGGATAGCGGTGGGTTGCAGGAGGAAACCACTGTGTTGGGTATACCTTGCATTACGCTAAGGTCCAACACGGAACGGCCGATTACCTGTCTTGAAGGCACGAATCGAGTCGTAGGCAGCGGTCAGGAGGCGATTCTGGCTGCAGCGGCCGAGGTGCTGGAAGGGCGTTGGCCGTCGGGAAGGGTTCCCGAGCGCTGGGACGGACGGGCTGCTGAGCGAATTGTGGAAGTTCTGCTCTCAGCGGATCAGGCCAACTGAATGAGTTGTGGCATCCGAACCGATAAGCGGTGTCGTGAGGCCGATTTGACAGATTTCAATTATTCCGAATAGGACTTTCTTGCTATGGCGAAAAAAGCTTTGATCACAGGGGTAACTGGGCAGGATGGGGCTTATCTGGCCGAGTTCCTGCTCTCAAAGGGCTATGAAGTGCATGGCATCAAGCGCCGTAGCTCCCTGTTCAACACCGATCGCATCGATCACCTCTACCAGGATCCGCATGAAACGGAGCGCCGGTTCATCCTGCACTACGGGGATATGACCGACTCGTCGAGCTTGGTGCGCATCGTTCAGACCGTCCAGCCCGACGAGATTTATAACTTGGCTGCTCAGAGCCATGTGGCAGTGTCCTTCGAGGAGCCCGAATACACTGCCAACGCTGACGGGCTGGGGGCTCTCCGGTTGCTCGAGGCGATCCGCATTCTCGGCCTGGAGAAGAAAACCAAGTTCTATCAGGCGTCTACTTCCGAGTTATACGGCTTGGTCCAGGAGATCCCCCAGAAGGAGACGACGCCCTTCTACCCCCGTAGCCCCTACGCGGTGGCCAAGCTTTACGCTTACTGGATCGTGGTGAACTACCGGGAGGCTTACGGGATCTATGCGTGCAACGGTATCTTGTTCAACCACGAATCTCCGAATCGCGGCGAAACCTTTGTCACGCGTAAAATTACTCGTGGGCTTTCCCGTATCGTTCTTGGTCTGCAGGACTGCCTGTTCATGGGCAACCTGAGCGCGAAGCGGGACTGGGGCCATGCGCGTGACTATGTGGAAATGCAGTGGCTGATGCTGCAACAGGATACGCCTGAGGATTTCGTGATTGCTACGGGCGTGCAGTACAGCGTTCGTGAATTCATCGATGCAGCAGCCCGGGAACTGGGCGTGGAACTGGCTTGGGAAGGCGAGGGTGTGGACGAGGTGGGCAAAGTGGCAAAAGTTTCCCGCCCGAACTGCCCGCTCAAGCCCGGGCAGGCCATCGTTCGTGTGGACCCCCGTTACTTCCGTCCGACGGAGGTGGAAACCCTGCTTGGCGATGCCACGAAAGCCTGTGAGAAACTGGGCTGGAAACCCGGCATCAGCTTCGAGCAGCTGGTGCAGGAAATGGCCCGGGCTGATCTGCAGGCGGCGGAGCGGGATGCTCTGGTACGCCGGCATGGCTATAAAGCTTACGACCATCACGAGTAAGCGTTGAGCAGGAGATGACAGCGGTGCAAGCATTGAGCAAGAACGCCAGGATTTATGTGGCTGGGCATCGGGGCATGGTGGGTTCCGCCCTCGTACGTCGCTTGGAGAAGTCTGGCTACCATAATCTGGTAACGCGCAGCCATGCCGAACTGGATTTGACCGATCAGGCATCCGTGCGGTCCTTCATGCGTTCGGAGCGACCGGATTACGTTTTCCTGGCGGCGGCCAAGGTTGGTGGGATCCACGCGAACAATACTTACCGGGCGGATTTCATCTACGACAATCTGGCGATCGAGCTCAATGTTATCCGGGGGGCTTTTGAAGCGGGTGTCCAGCGCTTGCTGTTCCTGGGTTCCAGTTGCATTTACCCCCGGGATTGTTCTCAGCCTATCAAGGAGGACAGCCTCCTGACGGGACCGCTGGAACAGACCAACGAGCCGTACGCGATTGCAAAAATTGCAGGTATTAAGTTGTGCGACGCGTTCAATCACCAATACGGGACGCGTTACGCGAGCGTAATGCCCACAAATCTCTACGGGCCCAACGACAACTACGATCTGCAGAATAGCCACGTGCTGCCTGCTCTGATCCGCAAAGCGCACGAGGCCAAGGTGAGTGGCGCAAGCCAGATGCTTGTGTGGGGCTCGGGCAAGCCCATGCGGGAGTTCCTGCATGTGGACGACATGGCGGACGCCTGTGTGTTCCTGATGGAAAACGGCGTGGGCGAGGGGCTCTTCAACGTGGGGACGGGGACGGATGTCACGATCCGCGAGTTGGCGGAAACCGTTGCCCGGGTGGTTGGATTTGGTGGGGAGCTGGTTTTCGACGCATCCAAACCCGATGGAACTCCCCGCAAGCTGCTCGATGTGTCGCGGATGAAGGCCGTTGGCTGGCAGGCAAGCATCGGGCTGGAAGAAGGGATCCGCCTGACCTATCAGGATTTCTTGACTGCGACGCAACTACGCAAGTAGCTGCTGCTCTGATATCGTCGGGTTATCGGTTCTCGGTGCTCAATTAACAGGACGCTTGATTGCCAGCGTCCTGTTTTTATTTGAATCCTTGGATTTGTAGCCAGGCGATTTCAGAAATTCGGAGCGGATCGTTTTCCACTCTTCCGCTGCCACTCGGGCAGGGCAGTTAACTCCGCACGTATCCGCCGATAGTGCTCCATCCGAGTCGTGGTAATGCCTCCCTGCTGCATCGCCATGTGCAGGCTGCAGCCCGGCTCTTCCCCGTGGGCACAGTCGCGGAAACGGCACGTGCCAAGATGCTCGCGAAACTCTGGGAAGGCCGCAGTCAGCCGCTCGGCGCCCACATGCGCAAGACCGAATACTTGGAGCCCAGGACTGTCGAGGATTTCGCCGTGGCCTGGCAGGGAGTAAATCCGTGAGTACGTGGTCGTGTGCTTGCCGCTGTCGAGGGCAAGGGATATGGCTCGGGTTTCTGCCCGGGCTTCCGGCACCAGGACGTTGATGAGCGATGATTTTCCCATGCCGGATTGGCCGACAAGTATGCTGCGTTCGCCGCTTAGGGCTTCGGCAAGCGATGCAAGATCGAGGAAGGCGGACACCTCCAGCACTCGATAACCCGCTGCGCGGAAGCACTCCAATTGAGCCCGGGCTTGATCCAGGTGCGCGACGAGATCCACCTTGTTGAGCAGTATGAGCGCTTTCAGCCCCTGATCTTCAGCGGCGATCAGACACCGGGTTACCAGTTCGGGATTGAATCCAGGCTCCGTGGCAACGACCACGATAACTTGTGTCAAGTTGGCGGCAATCAGTTTTTCCCTGAACTCGTCGCTTCGGTACAGTAGCGAAGCCCGTGTTTCGTGCCCGACGATGACGCCTTCTCCCGGGCCGGTGGGCAGAACTTTTACGTGGTCGCCGCAGGCAAATAAAGATTTCTTTCCCCGAGGAACGCAGTTTAGTGACGCTTCACCCGGAAATGCGACCTCGTAGTGGCGCCCGAATGCGGCAACAATGGTTCCCGTCTTGTCCACGGGGAGCGTCACCGACTTCCCATCGGGATCGAGAAAATCAAGTGCTTGCTCCTGTTCTTTGCAGCGCCATTATGCGCTGCGCCGCTGAGGGATGTGAATCGTAGAAAGCAGAGTGCAACGGATCAGGGGTCAAGGTTGACGCGTTGTCCTTGTAGAGCTTAAGCAGGGCTGAAACCAAATCGCTTCCCTGCGTTTGTTCCGCGGCATACCGGTCGGCCTCGAACTCGTGCTTGCGGGAGACCAGGCTTGAAATTGGCGTCAGGCCAAACAAGATGAGTGGCGCTACCAGGGTAAAGAGCACCAGGCTGACAGCTGTGCCCGAGCTTTCCATTCCCAGGCCGCGGAAGAACCACACCTGCTGACTGAGATAGCCAAGTAATGCGAGTAGAACAAAGCTGACTGACCCCATCAGCACGACTCGTTTCCACACGTGATGGTGATTGAAGTGCCCCAGCTCGTGAGCGAGGACTGCCTCGATCTCGTCCGGCGAGAGCCTTTCGAGCAATGTGTCGAAGAAGACGATCCGCTTGTTCTTGCCGAATCCGGTGAAATAGGCATTGCCGTGGGCGGAGCGACGCGAGCCGTCCATCACGAAAAGGCCGTTTGAGCGAAAACCGCATCGTTCCAGCAGACGCTCGATCCGTTCCTTCAGCGCCAGATCGCCCATCGGTGCAAACTTGTTGAAGAGGGGAGCGATGAATGACGGGTAGATCAGAAGGATGAGCAGGTTGGTGGCGAGCCAAACACCCCAGACATAGAGCCACCACTTTCCCCCCATATGGGCCATCAACCATAGAACACCCATGAGTAGCGGAGCGCCAAGGATGACCGCCAAAAGGGCCTCCCGCAGAAGATCTGCCATGAACAGTCGCGGAGACATGCGGTTGAAACCAAAGCGCGTCTCAACGGCAAACGTGCGATAGGCCGCAAAGGGGAGATCCAGCAAGGTCGATGCCAGCGCGAGACCCCCGACGAATGCCAGGGAATGGGCGTAGCCGCCGGGTTCGAGCAGCGTGCCGCACGCATCGTGGAGCCACTGGAGCCCTCCACCCAAGGTCAGCAGCGTCACCCACCCCGCACCCAGAGCGACATCCAGCAGGTTGAGCTCGGTTTTCGCGATGGTGTAATCGGCTGCCTTCTCGTGGTCAGCCTTGCTGATCATCGCGGCAAAGGCCGGGGGGACTTGAACTCGATTGCGCCGAATATGGCGGATGTGGCGAATGCCCAGCCACACCCGCACCATGGTCACGAGCGCCAAAGTGGACAGGAAGAGGGAAGAGAACAGGCTCTCAGTCATGGGGTGGAACGCATTCAGCTTGTGACACAATGCCGTTTTTGTAACGTCGGCAAATTATGGCACAAGACCCAAACAACCTTGTCTGGCTGGACATGGAGATGACCGGGCTGGACCCGGACAGGGATCGCATCATCGAATTGGCTTTGGTGGTGACGGACGCGCATCTCAATGTGCTCGCCGAGTCTGCGGTATATGTTGTACATCAGTCGGAATCTGTCATGGCGGGCATGGATGAATGGAATCGCAAAACTCACGGAGGCTCGGGCTTGACCGAACGGGTGAGGGCTTCCGCCATGGGGGAGGCCGAAGTGGAGATGGCGGCGCTCGAATTCCTTCAGCAGCATGTGCCGTCCCGTTCTTCCCCCATGTGCGGGAATTCGATCTGTCAGGATCGCCGCTTCATGGCCCGGTACATGCCTCGCCTGGAGGCGTACTTCCACTACCGGAACCTGGATGTCAGTACCCTCAAGGAACTAGCCCGGCGCTGGCGGCCAGAGGTTTATAAGAGCCTTCAAAAGCGTGGTACGCATCAGGCACTATCCGACATTCAAGACTCCATCGAAGAACTCAAGCACTATCGCACCCATTTTCTCCGCTTGTGAGTGTTCACTTGTGCGAGTGAAGACCGCTCAGCGTGCCGGAAGACGTCGGGGGAAGGGGCTGAAGGTCAATGCCGCCTTGCGAACAGCTGGAAGATCTCTGACTTGTCGCCGGCCCGGCGACCTTCCCAAACCCGTTCCCACCGTGGCCCGGGGTCGGCGGTGCGACCCCGCCCGGTTGTCTGGACCAACAGTCTGGAGCAGCGGGCTTCAGCTTCCGGGCCTGTTTCAGTCATCAGATTGGCAAAGTAGTGGAACGATGCCCGCTGTGGGGCGCCCAGCCCTCTTGATGCGATGCACACTGGTTTGTCATCGGCGAGTGTGCGCGCCAGGGACTGGGCAATGGGCCGGTAGGTTTTTCCGTAGTCGATCCACGGCAATAGCAGTGCGATCGTCAATCCCCACGCAAGAATGCTTCCCGCGGTCCAATGCAAGCAGCCCCGCATGGGGGACCTTGGGGTCCGAGCAATCAGCATGGCCCAGCCTGCGCACATGAGCAGTGACAGTGCCACAGCCGGTAGCGAGAACTCCATCTGAAAGCCTGGTTCCAATTTGGCGAAGTTTCGGGCGATCCGATGAGGCCACCCCCACACCATTGCGATCCATCCTAACCAGATCAGCAATGCCACGACCGACCAGGTCATCATTGCAAACCAATCCAGCGCATTGGCGGCGCCACGACGCAGGGTCGGCAAGCCCAAGCTGGCAAGCAGAATCAAAGCGGGGATGAGTGGCAGCAGCGTGGCGCTACGCAATGTATGCGCAAGTGAAATCGCGACAAGCGCTGAGAGCAAGGCGCCCATCGGGAGCAGTACTTCGGATACCCTCAGGTGATGGCGTGCTCGCCACAACGCCCAGAATGCGAGCAGAAGCACGGGCCAACTGTGCCACGAGAGCAGTCGGGCCATGATTTGCAAGTTGTCCCGGGTGACGTCGGACAGTGCGTTTTGTTTAACCTCTTGTGACCACCAGGACTGCAGTACGTCTGGCGCGTGAACATGGAGCTGCCAAGGCCAGCTTGCGGCAATCAGGGCGGCAAGCACGAGGCCAAAGGGGAGCGCCAGCAACGCCTCACGTGTGCGCCAGGCCGGTGAGCACAGTGGCAGTGCAACCCACAGGGGAAGGGTGCATAGCGCGCCATCAATTCCGCCTGCCAGAAAGGCGAGTCCTTGAGCCGCACCCGCCACCACGGCTCCCTCCCAAGGCCTTTGGAGGAAGCGGGCAAAGCCAAGCAAAGCAAAACTCGACGCGGCAAGAACGGCCAGGATGGGCTGGGTTTCGTGAGCATGGGCAATCAGACCAAGGGTGCCCATGGCGAGCAGGAGGCACGCGTCCTGCAGGTCCGGACGGCCCAGCAGCCTGACCGTGGTGCGCAGCGCGTAGAGCGTGGCCACGACGAACAGACCACTGGCCAATCGGGCGCCGTCGTGAAAGGGGATTGTCGGGCTGAGGGCCTTTGCACAGACTGACGACACCCAATAATAAAGGGGAGGGTGTTCGAGATAGGGCTCCCCGGCAAGTGCCGGTACAAGCCAGTTCCCGCTCTTTACCATCTGGAACACAACCCCGATGTAGGTCGCGTCGTCTGGCTTCCACGGATCGTGACCCGTTAGCCCGGGGAGGACGTACAACAGGCTCAGCGTGATCAACAGCCACTGTGGAGGGGCTGTCAGAGAGGGGCGTTGGGGAACGACCGTGTTGGCCGTAAACGGCATACGCTTACCTCAGGAGATATTCCTGGCCAAGTGCGCCAACAAAAAGGGCAGCCGGTGTGGCTGCCCTTTTTCCAGCACCGCTTCTGAATCAGGCGTTGCGGCTGAACTGCGCATACTTCTGGCGGAAGCGCTCAACCCGCCCTGCGGTATCCACGATCTTCTGCTTGCCGGTGTAGAAGGGATGGCAAGCGGAGCAAACTTCCACGTGAAGGGGCTTTTTGATGGTGGAACGAGTCTTGAACGTGTTGCCGCAACTGCAGGTCACGTCGATCTCGTTGTAATCGGGATGGATTCCGGCTTTCATGAGTTGGTTCCCAGTGTGCGGCGGGTGGGTGTGGCCCGCCCAATAAAAACGGGCATTATCTATGAGTTCCCTCTACGGTGCAACACAAATGCGGCTGCATCAGCCTCGCCGCATCGCATCGAAGAACTCCGCGTTATTCTTTGTTGCTCGGATCTTGTCGAGCAGGAACTCCATTGCTTCCAGATCATCCATCGGGTAAAGCAATTTCCTGAGAATCCAGACTTTTTGCAAGATGTCTTGCTTCAAAAGCAGTTCCTCGCGGCGCGTCCCCGAGCGATTCACGTTGATGGCAGGATAGATCCGCTTTTCCGCCATGCGGCGATCAAGGTGGATTTCCATGTTGCCCGTACCCTTGAATTCCTCATAGATCACATCGTCCATCCGGCTGCCGGTATCGATCAGTGCAGTGGCGATGATGGTGAGAGAGCCGCCTTCCTCGATATTGCGAGCGGCGCCGAAGAAGCGCTTGGGCCGCTGCAGGGCGTTGGCATCGACGCCACCGGTCAGAACCTTGCCCGAAGCCGGGACGACGGTGTTGTAGGCGCGGGCAAGACGGGTAATCGAATCGAGCAGGATGACCACATCCTTCTTGTGCTCCACAAGGCGCTTGGCTTTTTCGATCACCATCTCGGCAACTTGCACATGCCGGGTGGCAGGTTCATCGAAGGTCGAGGCAACCACCTCACCCTTGACCGAACGGATCATTTCCGTCACTTCTTCGGGGCGCTCGTCGATCAGGAGAACGATTAGCACCACCTCAGGATGGTTGGTCGTGATGGCGTGAGCAATGTGCTGCATCATCACGGTTTTGCCGCTCTTGGGGCTTGCAACCAGTAGTCCCCGCTGACCCTTGCCGATTGGGGCAATCATGTCGATTACCCGGGAGGTGGTATTTTCCTCCCCCCTCATTTCCCTCTCCAACTTCAGCGGCTTGGTCGGATGCAGGGGTGTGAGGTTCTCGAACATGATTTTGTGTTTCGAGGCCTCCGGGGGCTCACTATTGACCCGGTCTACCTTGACCAATGCGAAGTAGCGCTCACCATCCTTCGGCGTACGAATCTCGCCTTCGATGGAGTCGCCGGTGTGAAGGTTGAAGCGGCGAATTTGAGACGGAGAAACATAGATGTCGTCCGTGCCCGCAAGATAGGACGTATCGGGCGAACGCAGGAAGCCAAAGCCGTCAGGCAACACTTCCAGTGTCCCGTCCCCGAATATGCTTTCACCTTTTTTCGCACGATTTTTGAGCAGTGCGAAAATAAGTTCTTGTTTGCGAAGGCGGTTTGCTCCGTCAATTTCGTTGGCAATGGCCATTTCCAGCAACTGGCTGACGTGGAGGGCCTTGAGCTCCGATAGATGCATAGCGGGATATAAGAAGGGAGGAAAGTGGGCGTGAAAACGCCAGATTAAAACGAATTCAGCGCGGAGAATCGAATCGGGAAAATGGCGGAAGAGCGCCTATTTCCACGTTGCTGACGGTGGCCGGGCCCAATGCGTGCCGGGATGCGACAAACTACTCAACAACCAGAAGACTGGCCGACTAACGATTTGCCGACTAAAGACCCCGCGCCTGGAAATCTGATCACAGGCGCGGGGGAAATGTAATAGGCTCAGAGATTATTGTCAATGAAGGCGGTGAGCTGGGATTTCGACAGTGCGCCGACTTTGGTGGCTTCCACGTTTCCGCCCTTGAACAACATCAGGGTAGGGATGCCCCGAATACCGAACTTGCCCGGGGTGGTCGGGTTGTCGTCGATGTTGAGTTTGGCGACTTTCAGGCGTCCCGCGTAATCCTGTGCCACCTCGTCCAGAATGGGGGCGATCATCTTGCACGGGCCGCACCACTCGGCCCAGTAATCTACCAGCACCGGAGTCTGCGACTGCAGCACCTCCGCTTCGAAATTGTCGTCAGTAACGTGGTGAATATGTTCGCTCATGACTCCTCGCAACGTGTCAGAGAGTATTGTTGAATGTCTGCAGCCCCACGGCAGGAACAGTTGCTGAGGGCAAACCCGGTACGCAGCCATGAAACGGCTACTGTCTACTGAAGAAATCTTAGCGAAAAAAAACTGGTCTGTGGAAATTGCCGGGTCAAATGTGTGGGACATGCACGGAAAACAGCCCGCTGCCCTCCATGTGTGCCATGGCACGGGTAAGCTATAGTCCGTGCCCCGTGGGCGGGCGTGGGCCGCGTGTGCAGAACCCTTTGCTGGAGGATCCTTCATGGCCTATGTGGTCACAGAACCCTGTATCAAGTGCAAATACACGGATTGCGTGGATGTTTGTCCGGTGGACTGCTTTCACGAAGGGCCGAATTTCCTTGTGATTGATCCCGAGGAGTGTATTGATTGCACGCTGTGTGTGGCTGAGTGCCCTGTGGGGGCCATCATGGCGGAAGATGACGTGCCTACGGAGCAGCAGCATTTCATTGCACTCAATGCCGAACTGGCGGCCAAGTGGAAAGTGATTGTCGAGCGTAAGGATCCGCTGCCCGATGCGGATGCGTGGGCCAAGGTCGCAGACAAGTTCGACAAACTGGAACGCTGACTTACCCTGACCTGCCGGCAACTGCTCCGGAGATTCAGTTGCCCGTGCAGGAGCGCGCCTTTCCATGTCCAGTGACGACGCCTTCAAAATAGTCCGCCTTGCGCCAGATCGCGAGATGGTGCCCAGGATCGCCCGGGCGATGATTGAACAATACGCTCGTGATCTGCCGGATCTTTCGGGCGTCGTCTTGGTTGTACCCAGCCTGGCGATGGGCCCCGAGGTGCGTGCCGCCCTGGGTCAGGCTGCCGGTCGAGCACTTATCCTTCCGCGTATCGTTACCCTGAGGGAGTGGGCGGAAAGCCGGTTGTCCGGGGTTGTTTGCAGATCGGACAACCGCCGGCAGGTTGACCTTTTCCATGCACTGAAGGCTCGCCGCTGGCTTGATGGTGCCGACCTCTGGGCGGTTGCCGCAGAGTTGGTGGCGCTGTTCGATGAGCTGACCGAGCTGGGCTTAGGGCTGCCCCCTAGTGAGGCAGAGTTGTCTGACCGCCTGGAGGCCGCCTATGCACTACGCAGTTGCGGGCCGTTGAGGTTCGAGGCAAGCCTCATTCACGCGTTGTGGCGGGCGGATGCTCAAGAAGGGTTGTCGCGTAGCGCAGCCAGGGCGCTGGCGCTGGCCAGGCTGGCCGCCGAAGCCGACAAGCCGCTCCACATGATCTGGGAGGGCGAGCTTGCTCCGCGGGAGCTTGCTTTCGTGAAGGCCTATGCCGATCGTCAGGCCGTGACCCTTTATTTGCCCGATCGCCGCTTGGCGGAGCATGCAGCCGTGCGCCTGGCAAATCTCGCGTGGCCTGCGGAGGGGGGGGCTGGGCACCTGCTGGCGCGGGCGGCAGCCAGCGTGCCGCTGAATCTGACCGAGGTCGGCGGCCGCGTGCAGTTAATGCCCTGCGAGAATCTCGAGCGTCAAGCCTGGGCGGTGAGTCTGGTGATCCGCAACTGGCTGGCGGCGGGCCGACGCAACATCGCGCTGGTAGCGGCCGATCGCCTCGCTGCCCGACGGGCGCGCGCCTTGCTGGAGCGCTCGGATGTGCTGTTGCAGGATGAAACCGGCTGGAAACTTTCCACGACGCGCGCCGCGGCGTTGATCGATGCCTGGCTCGAAGTTGTAGCAACCGACGGTCATCACAGGGCGCTCCTGGATCTGCTCAAGTCCCCGTTCGTGTTCGCACAGCGATCGCGCGAGGAGAAAAACCGCGCAGTGGGCCAACTGGAAACGGTCCTGCCCCAGCTAGGAATGGCGGGTGGGATCGGGAGCATGCGTGCCGGACTGGCCGCTTTGTCGTCCTCCAACCCGGAGGCTGAGGCATTGCTGGGGCAACTGGAGCGCGCGCGCAACCGGATGACCGGTGGCGCGCGAAGCATTGGGCAATGGCTGCAGTCCCTGATGGCGACGCTGAAGGATCTTGGGGCGGATGCCGCGCTGGAGGCCGATGCGGCCGGCCTGCAGTTGCTGACTTTGCTGCAAACCCAGTTGCTGGAGCTTGCGGATGATTCCACCGCGGTGCCGGTGGATGTGTGGCGAGAGTGGCTGGATCGCTTGTTCGAGGCGGAGATGTTCCGGGATCCCGCGGTGGCCAGCCCGGTGAGGTTGACGCATCTTGCTGCGATGCGCATGCGCAGCTTTGACGCCGTTGTCGTCGTCGGTGCCGATCGGGAGTCTTTGCGGCCCCCCGAAGCGCCAGCCTTGTTTTTTGGCGAGTCTGTGCGCAGGGAGCTGGGATTGCCGGGGCGGGACCAGGCTGTCGCCCGCTTGCGGGATGACTTGGCGCTGATGCTGGGGTGTGCGGGCGAGGTGGTGGTGACCTGGCAGACCCGCAGGGGGGATGAACCCAATCTGCCCGCGGCTGAGATTGACCTGCTGGACCTGGCCTACACCTTGGCAACCGGCCAGACATTGAAAGTGCCGCCGCCCGCAGAACCCCAGGTTACCGCGAACATTGCAGGGGGCGTGGGCGCGGCCTGCGCGCCGGCATGCCCGGTAGAGCGCCTGCCGGAGCGGATCTCCGCCAGTGCCTACGCCAGCCTGGTGGCCTGCCCATACCAGTATTTCGCCCGTTACGTGCTGGGCCTGGGGGAGCAGGAATCCGTGGCGGAGGAAATGGAGAAAAGCGATTACGGCGAACAGGTGCATGAAATCCTGCGGCAGTTTCACGAGCGTTTCCCGGTTCTGGCCGGCCACGACACGCCCGCCCTGCAGGATGCACTGGCCACGTTGAGCGAGGCCGTATTTGACCAAGCCGTGGCGCGGAATTTCCTGGATCACGCCTGGCGGTTGCGGTGGCTTAAGAGAGTGCCCGCTTATGTTGCCTGGGCCCGGACGCGGGAAGCAGAGGGGTGGAAGGTGATGGAACGCGAAAGCCGGAGGGAGACATGCCTGGCGCTCGAGGATGGGGGTTCCCTGAAGGTTTACGGGGTGCTCGACCGGATCGAAGGACGTGCCGGGGAGCAGGGGCGAGAACTGGCGGTGCTCGATTACAAGACCCAGCGATGGGGCCCCCTGCAACAACGTGCGAAGGACCCGGGGGAAGACGTGCAACTGCCTTTCTATGGCATGTTGATGGGGGACGCCGTGGCTGAAGCCGGGTTCGTGGCCCTTGATGACGAGAAGGTCGCGATGGTTGCCTTGGAGGATCTGAAGAGCGCCGTGTCGGGAAACCTCCGGCGCCTGACGGGCGTCTTCACCGACTTGCGTGGGGGGGCTTCCTTCCCGGCCAATGGTGCTGACACGCGGTGTGCCTGGTGTGAGATGGGTGGCCTGTGTCGTCGGGCCTACGCTGCATGAACAGGCGTCATTCCTTGCTGACCGCCTTGGAGCCCGAACTTAGCGTGGTGGTGGAGGCTTGCGCGGGCAGCGGCAAGACGTGGTTGCTGGTTTCCAGATTGCTGAGGCTGCTTTTGGCGGGTGTGGCGCCGGGCGCCATTCTGGCGATCACCTATACGCGCAAGGCGGCGCGGGAGATCGAAGAGCGGTTGGACGACTGGTTGCGGCTGTTGGCGAGCGTGGATGATGACCGTGCGCGGGCGTTTCTGGAGGAGCGCGGTCTGGAGCACACCGCCGCGGTTGCCGCTTTGCCCGCCGCTCGGGGCTTGCTGGAGAGGGTGCTGGGTGCCTCGCCGGGGCTCACGATCACCACGTTCCATGGCTGGTTTGCCCGCCTGCTCCAAGGGGCCCCCCTTTCCAGCGGGTTGGCGGGTTACACGCTGGTGGAGCGGGATTCCGATCTGCTCGACGAGGCCTGGGCGATGCTGGCCCGCCAGTGTGCCCGTGCGCCGGATTCTCCCGAGGCGCTTTCCCTGCTGTGGTTGTATGCCGAGGTGGGCGCCGCGAATACCCGCAATCTGCTGACCCGGTTCGTCGTACGCCGGGCGGAATGGCATGCGTGGCGGGGGGAGGGGGCAGACGACTCGCAGGCGGTCGCGGAGCGCCTGCGTGAGGTGTTTGACTTGGCGCCGGGGAGCGGGGCGCTGGCGACCTTTGCCGACGATCCTGCCGTCCGGGAGCAGATGTGCGAGTTTGCTGAACTGCTGATCTGCAACGGCACGGCGACCGACGTGGGGGCCGGGGATGCGCTGGGCTTGGCCTGGCGGGATGCGGCGATGGCAGCCCATGCGCGGTTGTCCAGCGCGGCATCCGCCCTGCTTACCCAGAAAGGCGAATTGAAGTCGCGCAAATGGACCAAGGCTCTCGAGGGGCGCCTGGGCGCGCGGACTGAACGCTTCCTGCAGCTTCACGAGCGCCTGGGTCAGACGGTGCAGGCAGTGAAGGCGTCGATGACCGAAGAGGCCGCGTTCGCTTTTAACTGCCACGGGATCAAGGCTGGTCAGGGGCTGCTCGATTGCCTGGATCGCCTGAAGCGGCAGCGGCAATTGATGGATTTTGGCGATCTGGAATGGCACGCAGACCGGCTGTTGCGCGACGAAACCGAAGCGGCTTACCTGCAGGCCAAGCTGGACGCGCGTTACAAACACGTTCTGCTGGACGAATTCCAGGACACAAATCCCTTGCAGTGGCGCATCCTGCGGGCTTGGTTCGATGCCTACGGCGACGACGGTGCGTTGCCCCGGGTGTTTCTGGTAGGAGACCCCAAGCAGTCCATATACCGTTTCCGCCGGGCGGAGCCTCGGATTTTCTCCGCAGCGCGCACTTACCTGGAAGAACGCTTCGGGGCCGTGGCCCTCGCAGCCGATGCCACCCGGCGAAATGCCCCGGCGGTGGTGGAGGTGCTCAACAAGCTGTTTGGCGCGGAGCCCCTTTTTACGGACTTCCGGCCGCAAACCACGTTTGCGGCGGGGGTCCCGGGGCGCGTGGAAGCATGGCCCTTGTGCGCGAATGGCAAAGGGGAAGACGAGGCATTGGCCAGCCCCGCCGCCGCAATGCGCAATCCGCTGACCACGCCGCTGGTGTTGGAGGAAGACGTGCGCAGGCAGCGGGAGGCAGCGCAACTCGTCGCGGGCATCCAGGACGTGGTGAGCCGCTGGCGGGTGCGGGAGGGGGGCGCAGACCGACCCGCTGATTACGGGGACATCCTCATCCTTACGCGCCGCCGTACCCGTCTGGTGGAGTACGAGCGCGCCCTGCGCGGAGCGGGCATCCCCTATGTCAACGCCAGCAGGGGAGGGCTGCTGCAGACGCTGGAGGCGGCGGATTTGCTGGCGCTGCTGCGCTGTCTGTCGTCCCGCACGGATACCTTGTCCTTGGCTCATGCGCTGCGCAGCCCGATTTTCTCCTTGGGCGATGAGGACTTGCTCTCCCTGGCGGCTACCGGACCGGGGCGTTGGCTGGTGCGCTTGCGGGAGCTTTCGACCCAGCCGGATGCGTCCGGGGCGCTACAACGGGCGGGCAAACTGCTTGGCTATTGGCGGGAGTTGGCCACGCGGTTGCCCGTGCATGATCTGCTCGACCGGATTTACGGCGAAGGCGAAGTGATGGGGCGCTACCGCGCTGCCGTGCAGGCGGGGCAGTGGCCCGGAGTGTTGGCCAACCTTGAGGCGTTCCTTGCAGTGGCCCTGGAGACGGATGCTGGGCGTTATCCCAGCCTTTCCCGTTTTCTGGACGAACTGGGCGCGTTCGCACAGGGGGGCGATGACGCGCCGGATGAGGGCGAGATCGCGCTGGAGGCCGGGCAGGGGCGGGTCCGCATTCTCACCATTCACGGGGCAAAAGGGCTTGAGGCGCCGGTTGTGTGGTTGATCGATGCCCACAATACGCATCGCCTCCCGGAGAATTACGGGGTGCTCCTGGACTGGCCTCCCGAGGCGGATTCGCCGGCACATTTTTCGCTGCTTTCGGATACCGCGGGGCGCGGCCGGCGGCGCGCCCACCTGCTGGAAGCGGAGGCTCAGGCGCGGGAGCGGGAGGAGCTTAACCTGCTGTACGTCGCGCTCACCCGGGCCAAGCAGTACTTCTTCCTGAGCGGGATCGAGCCTGCGCGCCGTAGTGAGCGGTCCAGCTGGTACGACCGGGTGGTCAGTGCCATTTCGGGCCTGGGAGGGGAGCAAGGCAAGGCGTCCCAGGCATGGGGCGCAGAGGGCGTGTGGCTCGACCAGCCCCATGCTTTGCCCGAGCAGCCCCCCTGTCCCGCGGAGCAGGCGGCGCTCCCCGGCGCTTTGCGCTTGCCTCCCACCCCGGTGGGCGAGCGGCGTGCCCCATCAAGCCAGGGGCAGCGGTTCGGCACTTTGCTGCATCAAACTCTGGAATGGCTGACGGAGATACCCGGGCGGGACCCTTTCGCTGCGCCCGTCCCGCCAGAGGTTCAGCGGCAGGCAGCGCAGTTATTCCAGGCGCCCCGTTTGCGCCGATTCTTTGATGCCGGATGCTATCGCTCCGCCGCAAATGAACTGGAGTTCGTACTGCCAGACGGCGGCGTGGGGCGCATCGACCGTCTGGTGGATCTCCCCGAAGCGGTGTGGGTGCTCGATTACAAGACCGGTACGCCGGACCCCGATCTGCTGGCGGCCTATCGCCGACAGTTGGAGGGTTATCGCACCGCAGTCCGCCAACTGTATCCGGGGCGAGTGGTGCGGTGCGCGCTGGTATTTGCCCAAGGGGAACTGCTGGAATTGAATGCGGAGCCGGATTCGGGAGAATCCGGTCTTTTCGCGCCTTCTGCAATGGAATAACATGAATTCCGATGCACCCCAACAAAACATGGAGGGTTTGAACAATGCAGGTGAGTGAGGTTCTCGCAATCAAGGGGAAGGTGCTTTACACCATCGGACCGAGCCAATTCCTGGCGGCGGGGGTTGCTGTCATGGCTGAACAAGACATGGGCTCCCTGGTGGTAATGGAGCACGGCAAGATGGTAGGCATGCTCACCTTCCGGGAGGTGATGAAGGCGGTCAACAAGCACGGGGCAGGTTGGGGGGGGGTCACCATCTCCGACGTAATGCTGCGTGAGCCTCTCACTGCGTCGGCCAACATGGAGTTGGATGGCCTGCGCCGGCTGATGATCGATCACCACCAGCGCTATCTCCCGGTCATGGAAGACACCACCTTGCTGGGTGTGGTTTCGTTCCATGACGTGGCCAAGGCGGTGCTCGAAGAACAAAGCTTCGAGAACAAGATGCTCAAGAACTACATTCGCGACTGGCCGGAGGTGGAAGAGGACAACACCTGACCAGGCCGCCCCGGCGGGGCGGCCAGCAGTTCCTGAGGTCTATGCTCGTCAAAGGAGCCCCCGGCGCAGTGTCGGCCGGGGAACACTATAAAAAGCGACTGCAGGAGGAGACGAGATGGAGAGGATTTGGCTGAAAAGCTATCCACAAGGTATTCCCGCCGACGTGGACGTGGAAGCCTATTCTTCGCTAGGGGATTTATTTACCCGGAGTTGCCGCCAGTTCGCCGGGCGGGATGCCTACATCAGCATGGGCCGGGCCATGTCCTATGCCGAACTGGAACAGCGAGCCCGACAGTTCGGTTCGTTCCTGCAGAACGATCTGAAACTGCCCCGCGGAGCGCGGGTGGCAGTGATGATGCCCAACCTTCTGCAGTATCCGGTGGCAATCTTCGGTGCACTGCTGGCCGGATACACGGTGGTCAACTGCAATCCGCTCTACACCCCCAGGGAATTAGAGCATCAGTTGAAGGACTCGGGGGCCGAGGCCATCGTGATCGTCGAGAACTTTGCCTTTACCCTTCAGCAGGTGCTGGCGGCTACGCAGGTCCGGCACGTGATCATGACGGGCTTGGGCGATCTGCTTGGCTTCCCCAAGGGAACGCTGGTGAATTTCGTTGTCCGCCACGTCAAGAAGATGGTGCCAGCCTGGCAGCTCCCGTCGGCCATCGGGTTCAACGATGCGTTGCAGCGAGGCACCGCCCATCCGTTCGTGAGTGTTCCCGTGGGGCTCGACGACACGGCCTTCCTCCAGTACACGGGCGGGACCACGGGCGTGGCAAAAGGGGCGGTCCTGAGTCACCGCAACATCATGGCCAACCTGCAGCAGGCGTCGGCATGGTTGTCCCCGGTGCTGCTCAAGGACGAGCCGGAAACGATCATTACCGCGCTGCCGCTGTACCACATCTTCGCATTGACGGCGAACTGCCTGACCTTTCTCAAGGTTGGCGCGCGAAACGTGCTGATCGTGAATCCCCGGGATATCCCGGGGTTCGTGAAGGAATTGCGCAAATACCCCTTCACAGCCATTACCGGGGTCAACACCCTGTTCAACGCGCTGCTCAACAATGAAGAGTTTGCCCGGTTGGATTTCAGCCACCTGCATATCGCGCTGGGTGGAGGGATGGCGGTGCAGCGGGCCGTTGCGGCTCGATGGAAGCAGGTGACAGGGGTAGCGTTGATCGAGGCTTATGGTCTGACGGAGACGTCGCCCGCCGTCACGATCAATCCGTTGGATCTGGCCGAGTACAACGGTTCGATAGGTTTGCCGCTGCCATCCACCCAAGTGGAAATCCGCGATGACGACGGGAATGCCCTCGCTCCTGGTCAGGCTGGCGAGCTATGCGTCCAGGGGCCGCAGGTGATGAGTGGCTACTACAATCGGCCCGACGAAACGCGGAAGGCTTTCTTCCCCGATGGCTTCCTGCGCACGGGCGATGTGGCGGTCATGGACGGCACGGGCTATGTCAGGATCGTGGACCGCAAGAAAGACATGATCCTCGTCTCTGGCTTCAACGTGTACCCCAACGAGGTGGAGGAAGTGGTGGTGATGCATCCGGGGGTGCTGGAGGCGGCGGCCATTGGGGTACGGGATGAGCATTCGGGTGAAGCGGTGAAAGTATTCGTGGTAGCGAAGGATCCACTGCTGACGGAGGCGGCGCTGCGGGAGCATTGCAAGGCTTATTTGACAGGCTACAAATTGCCCAAGCACATCGTTTTTCGCAAGGAACTGCCCAAAACGAACGTGGGCAAGATTCTGCGGCGGGCGCTGCGCGACGAGGATGAGCGCCAGGCCTCTTGAATCTTCGCCGCAGGTGTTGCGCGATGAGGAGGTTTGGGTTTAGAGTCCGGGTTCGTTTTTTGAACCGCCACCCCCTATCACGCCATGAACAGCCGCCTGCCCAAGTTCGCGTCCGCCCCCAAAGCGGTATCGGTACTGCTGGTAGTAGGCGTAGTACAGCGCGTTGCGCCGTAGCGGACCGGGACAAACAGCAGAATCCTCAAACCCCCGCCGGCGCAAGTCGGCGGGGGTTTTGTTTTGAGCCCCGCCGTATCGCCGGCTCCTGATCTGGAGTCGAACATGAAATACACAGGAGCACAGCTCATCGTCCGCTTGCTGGAGCGGCAGGGCGTGCGCACCGTCGCCGGCGTGCCGGGTGGCGCCATTCTTCCCTTCTACGATGCGCTCTCCCAAAGCACAGTGATTCGTCACGTGCTGACTCGTCATGAGCAGGGTGCTGGGTTCATCGCACAGGGCATGGCGCGGGTTTCAGGCGTGCCGGAGGTGTGTATCGCTTCCTCCGGTCCCGGTGCGACCAATCTGGTGACGGCCATCGCCGACGCCAAGCTGGATTCCATCCCGCTCGTGTGTATCACGGGCCAGGTGCCGCTACCCATGATTGGTACCGATGCCTTCCAGGAGGTGGATACCTACGGGATGTCCATCCCGATCACCAAGCACAACTTCCTGGTGCGTTCGGTGGAGGACTTGCTGGAGGTGATTCCTGCGGCTTTCCGGATTGCAGCCTCTGGCCGTCCGGGCCCGGTGTGGGTGGACGTGCCCAAGGATGTGCAGACCGCGGTGATCGAGATTGACACCTTGCCGGATCCCGCCGCTGCCGAGCCCGCGCCTGCGCCCGCGGCGAGCACAATTGCCACGGCCGCACGCATGATCAACGCGTCGCAGCGCCCCATCCTCTATCTGGGGGGGGGAGTGGTGCATTCCGGCGCGGCCAAGGCTGCGGTGGACTTGGCGGAAAAGGCCGGGTTGCCCACCACGATGACCCTGATGGCGCTCGGGGCAATGGCGGTGGACCACCCCTTGTCCATCGGCATGCTGGGCATGCACGGGGCCGGCTACACGAATCGTCTGTTGCCGGAAGCGGACTTGCTGATTGCCGTGGGCGCTCGCTTTGACGACCGGGCCACGGGTAAGGTGGCGGCATTCTGTCCGAATGCCCAGATCATCCATGTGGACATCGATGCCTCCGAACTGCATAAGATCAAGACTGCACATGTGGCCATCCAGGCGGACGTGGCACAGGCCCTGGAGGCACTGCTGCCGCAGGTGGAGGCGCGCTCACGCGACGCCTGGCTGGCGCGGGTTGAGGAACTGCGCGCGGCGTTCCCCATGCGTCTGCCAGGTCAGGACGACGTGCGCACCCATTACGGCCTGATCAAGGCGGTGGCCGACAGTCTCGATGACGACGCTATCATCACCACCGATGTGGGCCAGCACCAGATGTGGGTGGCGCAGGCCTATCCCCTGCGGCGGCCGCGCCAGTGGCTCACCTCCGGCGGGCTGGGAACCATGGGTTTTGGCATGCCTGCCGCGATTGGGGCGGCGCTGGCCGAGCCCAAGCGCACGGTGGTGTGTTTCTCCGGTGATGGCAGCTTGAAGATGAACATCCAGGAGTTGGCCACCGCCGCTGAAGAGGGTGTCAACATCAAGGTGGTGCTGTTCAACAACCAGTCCTTGGGCTTGGTCCATCAGCAGCAGAACCTCTTTTACGGCGAACGGGTTTTTGCCTCGAAGTACAACATTCGTACCGATTTCTGCAAGATTGCCGCTGGTTTCGGGATCCGCTCGGTGGACCTGGATTTGTCCAAAGACCCCAAGGCTCTCCTTGCCGATGCGCTGCAGACGCCGGGCGCCTGCCTCATCCACGCGTCGATCGATGTGGACCAGATGGTGTTCCCCATGGTGCCCCCGGGTGCGGCCAACAGCGAGATGATCGGAGAGTGAAATGAACGAGAGGACGATGAACATGACCACCCCGGCCAAAGCGGTGCTGGAGCTGGAGGTGAACAATCACCCGGGCGTGATGTCACATATCTGTGGGTTGTTTGCCCGTCGGGCCTTTAACGTGGAGGGCATTTTGTGCATGCCGCTGGGGCGCGGCGAGCGCAGCCGCATCTGGCTGCAGGTATTCGAGGACGAACGCCTGCCGCAAATGCTGAAGCAACTCGACAAACTGGAGGACGTAGTAGCTCTGCGCCGCCACGGCCCCGAGCACGAGGTCTTCGAGCGTCTGGAGGGCTTCTTCGAATAGTGGCCGGGTCGTCGAGGGCGGGGGCGTCGCCTTGCCCTCGGCGGTATCGGCTTGGAAGGGGGAGGTGGAGACGCTGTGCTAGACTCTGCGCCCCGTTTCCTGCTCATCCGGTGTCCCCATGTCTGGAAATACCCTTGGCAAACTGTTCTCGGTCACGTCTTTTGGCGAGTCCCATGGGCCGGCCATCGGCTGCGTGGTGGATGGGTGTCCGCCCGGGCTGGCTTTGTCAGCGGAGGATATCCAAGTGGAACTGGACCGGCGCCGGCCGGGCACGTCCCGCCATGTGACCCAGAGGCGGGAGCCCGATACCGTGGAGATTCTGTCTGGGGTGTTCGAGGGCCGAACCACGGGTACTCCCATCGGCTTGTTAATCCGCAATCAGGATCAGCGCAGCAAAGACTACGGCAACATTGCCACCACCTTCCGTCCCGGGCATGCGGATTACACCTACACCCAGAAGTACGGATCTCGTGACTACCGTGGTGGCGGGCGTTCTTCTGCCCGGGAAACCGCGGTGCGGGTGGCTGCGGGCGCCATTGCCCGCAAGTGGCTCAAGGAGCGTTACGGTGTTGTCGTGCGGGGCTGGATGAGCCAGTTGGGGCCGATCGAAATTCCGTTTACCGATGTGGCGCAGATTGATGCCAATGATTTCTTTGCGCCTGATGCTCAGGTTGTGCCCCGGCTGGAGCAGTACATGGACGCGCTACGCAAGTCGTGTGATTCGGTGGGTGCCCGCATTACGGTGACTGCCAGTGGCGTTCCCCCCGGCTGGGGAGAACCGGTCTATGACCGGCTGGATGCAGACATCGCCTACGCGATGATGGGGATTAACGCCGTCAAGGGGGTTGAGATTGGGGCGGGTTTTGGCTGCGTCACTCAGAAGGGCAGCGAGCATAACGACGAAATCACTCCGGAGGGTTTCCTCTCCAATCACGCTGGCGGCATTCTGGGCGGGATTTCCAGCGGACAGGACATCCTGGTCAACATCGCGATCAAGCCCACGGCTTCGATCTATCAGCCGCGGAGAACCATCGACCTGGAAGGCAGGCCTGTAACCGTGGCCACAGAGGGAAGGCATGATCCCTGCGTGGGGATTCGGGCGACCCCCATCGCGGAAGCGATGCTGGCGATCGTGCTGATGGATCACGCCTTGCGGCATCGCGCCCAGTGTGGCGATGTGCGCTGCGCAACGCCGAGGGTGCCGGCAGCGGCCACACGCTTGGGCTGACGCCGGGGCTGGATGCCGGATCGATTGACGGGGATCAAGCGGACGGCGCTGGGGCGGCAGTAGGGTTGATGGCATGGGTGGCCCAAGCGCTGCTCAAAGATTCCAATCAATAACCAGAAGGAAAACACCATGGTTCTGGAGCACCACGACCTGCACCACGAGTTTCCGGAGTACCGGGATCTGATTCATACCCTGAAAACCTCCAACCAGCACTTTTCCCGTTTGTTCGACGAGTACCATGAGGCGGATCGCCATGTTCGCCGGATCGAGGAGAATGCTGAACTGGCAACGGATTTCGAATTGGAGGATCTGAAGAAGATCCGTCTGCGTCTGAAAGACCAGCTTTATGAAATGCTGAAAGCCGCGGAGGTGAGCTGACCGCGATTCATCGGCTTTGCACTCGGGAGGGCGTCATCGACAGGATGGCGCCCTTTTTCATTTTTGGCGAGCGGGCAGGAGAAACAGGCCCCGCCTGATAAAATCGGGCTCATGACGTCTTTCTGGCGGCTGTCCGCCTATTATTTTTTCTACTTTGCCTTCATCGGCGCCTTGTCTCCCTACTTCGGGTTGTACTTGAAGTCCTTGGACTTCAACGCGTGGGATATTGGCGTTCTGATGTCGCTGATGCAGGTCATGAGGGTGGTGGCGCCCAACCTGTGGGGATGGTTGGCTGATCACAGCCGGAGCGCTGTGGGTATCGTCCGGTTTTCGGCACTCATGAGCGTGCTCGGCTTTGCCGGGTTTTTCTTCACGACCAGCTTTGGTGGCGTATTCCTGGCCATGGCGGTGCTGGCTTTCTTCTGGAGTGCGGCTTTGCCACTGGTGGAGGCGCTGGTGCTGGGGCAATTGGGCAAGGATACCCATCGCTACGGCTCGATCCGGCTTTGGGGGTCGGTGGGGTTCATCGCGGCGGTGTTGCTGATTGGGCAAGCCCTGGATCGTTTCCCCGCTTCCTCGTTCCTGTGGATGGCTTTGCTGCTGCTACTGGGCATTCTTGGCAGCGCGCTGCTGCTGCCTGCTGTACCGACGCGTCCAGTTGAGGAGGCAGTGGATTCGCTGCGGGAAACGCTACGCCGGAAAGAAGTGCAGGCGCTCCTGGGGGCATGCTTTTTCATGTCGGCGGCGCATGGGGCGCTCTACGTTTTCTATTCCATCTTCCTCGTTGCCAATGGCTACAGCAAGGCGGCGGTGGGCGCTTTGTGGTCACTGGGAGTGGTGGCAGAGATCGGGGTGTTTCTGGTCATGCCAAGGCTGTTGCGCCGGGCCAGTCCGAGGCAGATTCTGGTGGCGAGCTTTGGCTGCGCGGTCGTACGCTTTCTGATGATCGGCTGGGGGGTGGGTCATCCCTCAATCATCTTTCTTGCGCAACTGCTGCACGGTGCGACCTTCGGCGCCTATCATGCAGCGACAGTGGCCGTGATCAGCAAATGGTTCCCCGGTCGGTTGCAGGCGAGGGGACAGGCGTTGTACGGGAGTGTTTCGTTTGGTGCCGGTGGCATGCTCGGGGGCTTGGCGAGCGGATGGGCGTGGGATTGGGCAGGCCCCGCGCTGACTTATAGTCTTGGGTCCGCGTTTGCGCTGGTGGGCTTGCTGTGGCTCGCCGCGGGGTGGCGGGAGCGGTCAGCGGATTCCGCGATGGCACGTTGAACGAGCATCTTCAGGGATCCACGAGTGCGATGAGAGGAGGGATTCATGCGAAGGAACACCCGATCCTGGTTGGCGGCGATGGCGATTGCGGCAGTCTATCTTGCTGCTTGTCAGACTGTGCCGATCACGGGCCGGTCGCAGATGTTGCTCATCAGCGAACCGGAAGAAGTGAAGATGGGGTATTCGGCGTACAGAGAAGTGCTGGAGAAAGAAAAGATCTCCCACGACCCCCGGGCCAACGAGCTGGTGACCCGCGTGGGGCGCCGGATTGCTGCGGCGACCGGGAAGACGGATTACCAGTGGGAGTTCAAGGTCATCGACAATGACAAGACGGTGAACGCCTTTTGTTTGCCGGGCGGCAAGGTGGCGGTGTACACGGGGATTCTGCCGGTCACAAAGGACGAGGCGGGCCTGGCCGCGGTGATCGGCCACGAAGTCGCGCACGCCATTGCTCGCCACGGTGGTGAACGGGTAAGCCATCAAATGGCTGCCCAGGGCGTGACGGTTGCGCTGGCCGTGGGCATGATGGCCTCGGGCAAGTCAGACCGGGCGAACCTTTACGCAGGTTTGCTTGGCGCGGGATTGACCGTCGGCGTGCTGCTACCCTATTCGCGCTTGCAGGAATCCGAAGCTGACCGCATGGGGCTGATCTACATGGCCAAAGCTGGCTACAACCCCACCGCAGCACGTGATCTATGGGTGCGCATGGCGGAGAACGCCAAAGGTGGCAAACCGCCGGAGCTACTTTCCACTCATCCCGCTGATTCCACGCGGATTCGTCAGATTGAAGGGTGGCTGCCCGAGGCCATGCAGTACTACCGCCCGGGCAAATGAGGCGGGGGGTGTTCAAGGCGCGGGTCTCACCCAGGGAGCGCCGAAGACCGGCAAGCGCTCCCGCCCAGTCTTGGTGCCTTGACATTTGTTGCGGCCCAAGGTGTTGTGAAATAATCGTCGGCTAACTTTAGACAGCGGGCAGGCATGATCGCGCAAACGCTTTACGAAAAGCTGTGGAACAGCCACGTGGTGCATGTGGAGGAGGACGGAACGGCGCTCCTCTATATTGATCGCCATCTGATTCACGAAGTCACGAGCCCACAGGCTTTCGAGGGACTCAAAGTGGCCGGGCGCAAACCTTGGCGGGTGAGTTCCATCGTGGCGACGGCGGACCACAATACGCCGACGGACCATTGGGACCGCGGCATTGAAGACCCGATTTCCCGCCAACAGGTCGAAACCCTGGATGCGAACATCCGCGAAGTAGGGGCCTTGGCTTATTACCCCTTCCGGGACTCGCGCCAGGGCATCGTCCATGTGGTCGGGCCGGAGAACGGCGCGACGCTGCCGGGGATGACTGTCGTGTGCGGAGATTCGCATACCAGTACCCACGGTGCCTTTGCCTGCCTGGCGCATGGCATCGGCACCTCGGAGGTTGAGCACGTACTGGCGACCCAATGCCTGCTGCAGAAGAAGTCCAGAACCATGCTGGTTCGGGTGGAAGGCCAGCTGGGAAAGGGAATCTCGGCCAAAGATGTGGCACTGGCAGTCATCGGCAAGATCGGAACAGCGGGCGGTACGGGCTACGCAATCGAGTTTGGCGGCGGTGCCATCCGCGGCCTCTCGATGGAGGGCCGGATGACCCTGTGCAACATGGCCATCGAAGCGGGTGCCCGTGCCGGAATGGTGGCGGTGGATCAGGTCACCATCGATTACGTCAAGGGCCGTCCTTTTGCGCCGACCGGAGAAGCCTGGGATCGCGCTGTGGCGTATTGGCGCAGCCTGACGTCCGATATCGGCGCCCAGTTTGATCGGGTGGTGGAGCTTGACGCGGCATCCATTCGTCCGCAGGTGACCTGGGGTACGTCTCCGGAGATGGTGACCGAGGTCAATGGCGAGGTGCCGGACCCGGCACTGGAGATCGACCCCGTGAAGCGCGAAGGGATGTGGCGTGCATTGCAGTATATGGGGCTGACGCCCCGGACGCCGATCAAGGCCATTCGCATGGACCGGGTGTTCATCGGCTCATGTACAAATTCCCGCATTGAGGATCTGCGCGCGGCGGCAGTGGTGGTTAAGGGGCGGCAAGTGGCGCCCACCATCAAGCAGGCGCTGGTGGTACCGGGCTCGGGACTGGTCAAGCGCCAAGCTGAAGCAGAGGGGCTGGACCAGGTATTCAAGGCCGCCGGGTTTGAATGGCGTGAGCCGGGGTGTTCCATGTGTCT
>JRYG01000689.1_pt1 | contig 81863 bp, 78 predicted proteins | sample 235341 | NCBI WGS metagenome assembly JRYG01 (sample SAMN03074218, study PRJNA261478) | activated sludge metagenome | biome: Wastewater Treatment Plant; feature: Wastewater; material: Activated sludge; isolation source: activated biomass of a wastewater treatment plant treating hydrocarbon... ...
TGGTGTCGTCCGGCGGCTCCTCGTGCAGCATGCGCGCCAGCCGCTCGTCGAAGGTCTTGCGGTTGGACAAGCCAGTGAGCGTGTCCCGTTCGCTGTAATCCAGCAGTTGCAGGCAGTTGCGGTAGAGGGCGATCAGGCCGCTCACGGTGGTGGCCTGATCGGGCGTCAGCGGCTCTTGCGTGCGCAGTTCCAGTACCCGACCTTCCCGTCCATTCCAGCTCACGGTGATCAGGGTGTCCACGCTGCCGTCGGCATTCTCGTTCTGCCAGAAGAACTGGCCGGACTCGATGCTGCGGGCCAGCACCGGGTGTTCTTCCAGAATCTGCGGGGCTTCGACCAGCGCCACGTCTTCTTCTTCACCCAGCAGTTCCGCCCCCGAGCGCCGGGCATAGGTGGCAAAGAGTGGCTTGGCCAGATCCAGCCTGACGGCGTGCAGCGCGACGTAACGCGCACCCGTCTGCTCGAACATCGCGATGACGACGCAGGCCCCCAGCATCGAGCGGTCCCGATGGCGGGAAATCATTTCCACGTGGTCCAGAATGTCGAGCATGGATGAGGCGGTTGGCGCGTACGCAGGTTTTTCTCTATCCCTCTATTTCGAGCATCCGGCGCCTCAACTTGAGGGGAGAATACATCGGGATCGGGGGGCGTTCTCCTGCCTTGCTCCGGTGCCCGGGGGCCGGGGTTATGATCCGTCAGCGAGCGATAGCTTTGCTGTTACCCCCCAACTTGTTGCCGACGGAGGTCTTATGCGCAAACTCTTACCAGCTCCCTCGACCCGTGTTCCGCGTCCATTGCTGGGGGTGCTTCTGCTGCTGGGAGGCACCACGGCGGCGGTGGCCGCTCCGGTCCAGTACGAAATGGATTTGCGCACCTACTCCGGCATTGGGGCAGGCGGCATCACCGGCATCATCGGCAGCCTGTTTGGCTCCAAGACGGCAGCCGTGTCGCGACTCATGGACCTGCGCCTCACCAATCCCTCCGATATCCCGGACGGCGCCGTGGCAGAGCATGTGGTGCCGGAAGGCATGCGCATCGGACCGGCCTTGCCGCTCGCCGGCGAGCGGCGCACCACGGGCGGTGGCGGGGCGGCAGACGGCCCTGCGGGGGAGCCCGAGGGCAAGGTGCTCATCTACTGGGGGTGCGGGGAAACTGTGCCCAAAGGGCAGCCCCTGGTGATCGACCTGAAGGCCATGGCCGCCATGGTGCCGCCAGAGGTGATGGCCATGGCCCGCCAGAGCCGGGCTGCCCGCGGTAAAGGCGAAGCGGTTGCGGCGCAGACGCTGCCCCCGCGGGTGTTGGGCTGGCCCGCCGGGGATCGCAGTTTCCGCGGCATTCCGGCGGAGGCTTCGGCGGTGGGGGAGCATGTGGTCAAGGGCAGCTTCTTTTCGCCGGAAATCCGGTACACCCTGGGCGCGGGGATGGATTTTCTCGAGCCCATGAACCTCAAGGCCCAGTCTGGCGATACCCGCGCTGCCGTGCCCTTGGGCTGGGACCGTTCCAGCCGGGCGCGCGGTTTCAACCTCAATGCAGTGGGTGCTGTGGGCGAGAAGGAAATGGTGCTGTGGATGGCCGCGAAGGACAAGAACCCCATGCTGCCGGCCAGCCAGGTTGCATGCACCATTCCCGCCGGGATTTTCGAGAAGGCGCAGATGGGCATGGTGATGGGGGAGGTGGTGGGGCCGAGCGAGAACTTTGCCTTCCCACCGCAAAAACCCGGTGACAAGAAGCCGCTGCAATGGACCGCCAAGGTGCGGGTGAGCGCCTCCGATACGGCGATGCTCGGGATCGGGCAGGCTGCCTCCGGTGCGGCGGGCGACGCGGCGGGGGATGCCGCAGTACCGGGCGGAGGCGCCGTATTCAAGGCCATCAAGGGCATTTTCGGGCAGTAAGCGTCGGCGGGCTGCAGGGGGCCGCCCTGGGCGCCGTTAATACCGGCGTCCAGGTCCATCGCCCATGCCGCCGCCCGTCGTCAACCCTGCCCTGCTCGTTTCGCACGTCCGCCCTGGTCGGGACCGGGTGCGCCCAGCGCTGGCGGCGGTTATTTCGCTGGTCTTGCACGCGGTGCTGCTGTTCGCCTGCGACGGGGGGCGGGCGCCGCTGAGCACCCCGCCGTCTGGGCCCTTGCAGGTGCGCCTGACCCCTGTCTCCCCGCCTTTGGCGCCTTCCGTGCCGCCCGGGGCGCCTGATGCCCACCGGCCGTTGCCCCTTGCCGCGTCCCCGCCCCCGGCAGCCGCGGAAATGCCCGTGCAGGTTACGCAGGCGCCGGCTCCAGGTGCCAGGGTGGCTTGGACATTCGAGCCGGACCCCGATCCGCGTTTTCCCTACGTCCAGGTGCGGGTGCTTGCCCCCGACCTGGAGCAAACCGACCCGCCCGGGCAGGAACCGGAGGGCGAGTTTCATCCTGCAACTGCGTTGGATGCGTTGCCCGCGCCGCTGTTGCGGTTTCCCGTGCCCGACCCCCGTGTGGCGCTGCAGTTGCCCGTGCGCGCCCGGTGGCGGCTGGCCGTCTGGCTGGATGAAGCGGGGTTGCCCCTGGCGGTGCGCACGCTCGCGGGAGAAGGCCCGCCCCCGTTGCTGGAAGTCGCGCAGGAGGCGCTCGCCCAGACGGCCTTTCGCGTGCCCGCAGTGGGGGGGCAGCCGGTTCGTACGCGGGTGGACCTGGTGGTGGAGTTCGGGTACGACACGTGATCCGGGAAACCGCGGCTGACCACTGATCACGGGCTGGAGTGCCCCATGGTTGTGGAGCGTCAGGGGTGCCCAACCCTGGTTGCCTGACGGCAATCGCCCGGCGCGTGGGGGGGCGTCACGCCCTGCCATCGGGCCCCGGCGGAATGGACGGGGCTTTCTCCCGTTGTTCCCCGGCTCGCTGGCGGTGTGTCTGTGATAGGCGTCCAGCGCATCGTAAAGCCGGGTTTTTACAGCGATTTTTGTTCGTCCATCCCTCAAGGGGTGACGCTACTCTGCCGATATCAGGCGCAGAACTGTCGTGGTCTGCCTGCGGGTACCACGATGGCAGCCTCATCATCTTCTGGACGGAGTGGGATGGACTTATTTGCAGGGCGGCGCAAACCCGGTTGGATGGCGATCGCCATGGGCGATGGCCGCATCCGCGCGGCCCATGCCCATGCCGGAGTGGCCGGCAAGCCGCAGGTCACCTTGTGCGAGATATTCGACGACCGGGGCGATCCGTTGCAGGCCCTGTCGGCCTTGCGCCGGCGCCTGGGGCTCGCCCGCTACCGCGTTTCCCTGCTGCTGTCGCCCCGGGATTACCAGTTCGTGCAGATCGAGCGCCCGCCGGTGGAGGCGGCCGAGTTGAAATCGGCGGCGGCCTGGGCGGTCAAGGACCTGACCGACATCCCGCCGGAACGGGCCACCCTGGACGTGCTGCCGGTGCCCATGCCGGACCAACTGGCCGGACGCACCCCGCAGTTGCTGGTGGCCTGCGCCGAGAACGAGACGCTCGCCCGGCACATCCAGCTCTTTCAGCGGGCGCGCATCCGCCTGGAGCGGATCGACATCCCGGAGTGCGCCCAGCGCAACATCTCGGCGGTCTGCGTCGGGCCGGAGCACTGCGTGGCGATGCTGGGCTTTGGCGAGCAGGGCGGCATGCTGACTTTTACCCGGGGCGGCGAATTGTTCGCCGCCCGCCGGCTTGAACTGACCCAGGCCCAGGTCAACGACGCCCTCGCCAGCAACCAGCACGGGGTGCTGGATCGTATCGTCCTGGAGATCCAGCGCTCCCTCGATAACTTCCAGAACAAGTATCACGTGATCCCTGTTGCCCGGCTGTTGCTGGCGCCCTTGGAACAGGGCGAAGCCCTGCGTGCTTTCCTGGCGGAGAACCTGGATCTGGCCATCGAGCCGGTATGGCTGCCGGAAAGCCTGGACTGTGCGGCGGTGCCCGGTCTGGTCAACGGTGCCATGCAGAGCCAATGCCTTGGCGTGCTGGGTGCGGCGCTGCGGATGGAGGCTGCATGAGGCCCGTCATGCCCTCGCAGACCCCGGCGCCCGGCCAGCCCATGCTGGCCAGCGCCCAGATCAATCTCTACAACCCGGCCTTGCGCCTGCGCACCGACTGGTTTGCCGGCAAGGCGCTGCCGCTGTGGCTGGGCGCGGTGCTGTTGGCCGTGGCGGGTGGGCGCCTGTGGCTGGGGGTCGAGGGCGACCAACTGGCCCAGCGCCGGGATCGGGCGGTGGCTGAAATGACCCGCCTCAAGGCCGAGCTTGCGCCCCTGCAGGAGGGTCTGGGCAGCCAGAACGAAAAGCAGCTGCAGCAGGCCTTGTCCCAGGCCGAACAGCGGTTGCAGCAGCGGGAACAACTGATTCAGGCCCTGGGCGCGCAGGGGGATGGCGGTTCGGGGTTTTCCGCCGTGATGCGGGCCCTGGCCCGCCACGGTCGCCCCGGTTTGTGGCTCACTGGCGTGCAGGTGCGCGGCCCGGATGAACTGCGGCTGGATGGGCGGGCGCTGGACCCGGCGCAAGTGCCCTCGTACATCAAGGCGCTCAACAGCGAGCCGGAACTGGCCGGGCGGGCCTTTGCCGCGCTCAGCCTGAACCGCCCCGCGGCAGAGCACGCGCCGGCCGACCAAGCCGGCAAACCCCTTGGGGCGGCCCCGTTCATGGAATTCAGCCTCAGTGCCCGGGCGGACGAAAAACCTCGTGGCGGCGAACCCCGTCCTGGCCCGGCTGCCGTGCTGCCCATGCCTAGCCAGCCGGCCACCCTGCAGCAGGCAGCAGCGGTCGCCGGCGCGGCCCTGCCCCCCGAACCGGGAGCGGGCAAACCATGAAGCGGGAGCTCCCTCCCCCCTTGCGCAAGCTGCTGGCCAGCTTCGATGCGCGCGCTCCGCGGGAGCGGGTGGTGGTCACCCTCGGGCTGGTGGCGGTAACCCTGGCCTTGGCGCAAAGCCTGGTACTGGCTCCCGAGCAGTCCCGCCAGCAGGCGCTGCGGCGGGACATCGCCGATGCGGAGAACGAAGCCCGCACCATCAGTGCCAGCATCGATGCGCTGGTCAAGGCGGTGGACAACTCGCCCGTGGCCGTGGCGCGGCAACGCTTGCAGGAAGTGGAGCGGCGCATGGACGAAGCCGATGCCCGCATCGAGTCCACCCGCCGTCAGCTGGTGCCTGCCGAGCAGATGGCCGCCTTGCTGGAGGATCTGTTGCACCGCCAAGGCCGGCTGCAACTGCTGCAGATGCGCAACCTGCCCGTTGAGCCCCTGCTGCCGCAGGCGGAGGCGGGCACCCCCTCCGCTGTGGATAAACCTGTGGCCAAGCCTGGGGATGGCGTTGTGGACAAAGCGGACGGCGCCGGGGAAGACGGCCGTCAGCTCTACCGCCATGGGGTGGAACTGGCGTTGCAGGGCAACTACCTGGATGTGCTCGACTACCTCACCCGCCTGGAAGGACTGCACTGGCGGGTGCAGTGGGGCGAGTTGAGGCTGGATGCGTCAGAGCATGCGGCCACCCGCACCACCCTGAAGATATACACCGTGAGTACCAACAAGACATGGCTGAAGATCTGAACCGTTTTTCCCTTGCCCCCTGTGGCCTCGTGGTCGGCGCGCTGCTCCTGTGGGCGGGGGCCGCTCAGGGCGCAGCCGAGGGCACCTTGCCCGATCCCACCCGTCCCGCGCTGCCGGGCCCGGCGGAGGCCGCCCGGACAGGCGGCGCCAAGCCTGGCGATGCCCCCGGCCTGCGCTCGGTGGTGACCCGGGGTCCTTGGCGGGGCGCGGTGATCGGGGGCGAACTGGTGCCCGTCGGCGGGAAGGTGGGCGAAGCCACGCTGCTGGCAGTGCATGAGGATCATGTGGTGTTGCGCCATGCGGACGGCAGGCGGGAGACGCTCAGCCTCTACCCGGCGGTGGAGGTGGAGCGGGCGGGGCGCAGGTTGCCGCGCACGCCGCAGATCGGGGGAGGGGCATGAGAATCGCTGCCATGCTGTTGTCGGGCCTGCTGGCGGCAGGCTGTCAGACCGTGCCCCGGGACGGGGTGGTGGAAAACGCCATCCGCAAGGAAGCCCTGCGGCTGGCTGCCGAGAGCCGGATGGCGCAGGAGGCCGATACCCCCCGCGCCGTGGCGGACGCACTCCTGCCGCCCCTGTCCACTTACGCGGCACTGCCGCCGGTGGCGCCCGAGCCGCGTTTTTCGCTGGCGGTCAAGGACGCGCCGGCGCAGCAGGTGTTCATGGCCATGGTCAATGGCACCCGCTACAGCATGGTGTTGCACCCGGAGGTGGCCGGCAATGTATCGGTGAGCCTGAAGGATGTGACCGTGCTGGAGGCCATGGAAACCCTGCGCGAGCTCTACGGCTACGACTACAAGGTGCAGGGGAACCGGGTGATGGTGCATCCGCTGGTCATGCAGTCCCGGGTGTTCCAGGTCAACTATCTGGCGATGGAGCGCAAGGGCCGCAGCGATACCCGCGTGGCCTCGGGCACCATCAGCCCCAACTCGACCGCGCCGGGGGCTGCCGGTGCTGCTGCGCCGGCGGCGGGCGCTGCCAGCGGCAACCAGGCCCAGGATGGCATCCAGGTCTCAACGCTTCACCACACGGATTTCTGGAGCGAACTGGAAGCCACCCTCAAGGCCATTGTTGGCGCCGAAGGCGGGCGCAGCGTGGTGGCTTCGCCCCAGTCGGGCATCGTGGTGGTGCGGGCGCTGCCCCGGGAACTGCGGGAAGTGGAACAGTTCCTCAAGGCATCGCGGGCGGCGGTGGAGCGCCAGGTGATGCTGGAGGCCAAGATCGTCGAGGTGGTGCTCTCCGAGGGCTACCAGGCCGGCATCAACTGGACCAGCTTCAATTCCTGGGGCAATCACCGTCTGTCGTCCGGGGCAAACGCCAACAAGATCCTCACACCCGGGAGCCAGTTCCCCGGGCTGAAAAACGGCACCATCGCCGGGAACGCGTCCACCAGCAGCGATGGCACGACCACCGCGAGTCCCACGGCGTTGGGCGAACTGGTGAGCGCCGTAACCTTCGGCGCCGGCCGCATCGCCAACTCCGCGCTGTCCGGCGCCATGGGTCTGGCCTTCACCACCAACAACTTCGCGGCCCTGCTCAATTTCCTGGAAACCCAGGGCACGGTGCATGTGCTCTCCAGCCCCCGCATCGCCACCCTCAACAACCAGAAGGCCGTGCTCAAGGTGGGGACGGACGAGTTCTTCGTCACCAACATCACCACCACCACCAATACCAGCGGGGCCAATACCACCACTTCTCCCAGCATCCAGGTGCAGCCCTTCTTCTCGGGCATCTCGCTGGATGTGACGCCGCAAATCGACGACGACCGCAACATCATCCTGCACGTGCGTCCGTCGGTCAGCGTGGTGGCGGAAAAATCGAAGGAGATCGATCTGGGCACGCTCGGCGTCTATCGCCTGCCCCTGGCCTCCAGCAACATGAACCAGACCGACAGCGTGGTGCGGGTGCGCGACGGCAGCATCGTCGCCATCGGCGGGCTGATGGAGCAGAGCCAGACCGACGACGCCGCCAAGGTGCCGATGGCGGGCGACGTGCCGGTGCTGGGGCACTTGTTCAAGCAGAACCGCAAGGCCCTGCAGAAGCGGGAATACGTGGTGCTGCTCAAACCCACCGTGGTGGAGTCGGGCGCCGCCGCCGCGGTGGAGAACGCCCGGCTTGGCCAGCGCCTGGAAAACCTGCAAACCCGCTGGTGACGCCATGCTTTATCTGAACCATTTCGGCCTGACCGAGCCGCCCTTTGCCATCACGCCCGACACGGCCTTCGCCTTTGCCACCCGCAGTCATCAGGAGGCGCTCAACACGCTCCTGGTGGCATTGGGCAGCGGCGAGGGCTTCATCAAGATCGTTGGCGAGGTGGGCGTTGGCAAGACGCTGTTGTGCCGGCGCTTGATGGACAGCCTGGGCCCGGACTATGTGCTGGCCTACATCCCCAACCCCTACCTGGAGCCGGAAACCCTGCTGCGGGAGGTGGCGGAGGAATTGAAGATCCGCTTGCGCCGCGGCCCCAAGGGTGGTTTCGACCAGTACGAGATGCTCAAGGCGCTCAAGGGCAAGCTGCTTCACCACGCGCGTGAGGGCCGCCGAGTGGTGATCTGCATCGATGAGGCCCAGGCCATGCCCCTGCGCAGCCTGGAGGTGTTGCGCCTGCTCTCCAACTTCGAAACCGAGAAACAGAAGCTCCTGCATGTGGTGCTGTTCGGCCAGCCGGAGCTGGACGCCAAGCTGGCGCACGAGTCCGTGCGCCAGATCCGTCAGCGCATCACCTTCGAGTACCGCCTCAACGGCCTCGCTCCCGGTGAGCTGGCGCTTTACCTGGCGCACCGGTTGCAGGTGGCGGGCCTGCGCGGGCAGTCCCTGTTCTCCGCGCAGGCGGTGGTGTGGATGCAGCGCTTCTGTCGAGGCGTGCCGCGGCGGATCAACATCCTGGCCCACAAAGCGCTGTTGGCGGCGTATGGCGAGGGCGCCCACGAAGTGGGGACACGGCATGTGCTGGCCGCGGCCCGCGACTCCCGCCAGGGCAAGCCGCTGTGGCGCTCGCTGCCCCGCTGGGTGTGGGCCCTGTCGGCCCTTTCTGCCCTCTCCGCGCTGGCGACGGGGGGCGTATTGATGGGGGCGTGGTGAAGCGTCTCCCGCAAGCCGCGAAGCCGGAACAAGCAAAGGAAGCCGCCTGATGAGCGTGATTAACCAAATGCTGCGCGACCTGGACCAGCGCCGCGCCCTTGCCGACGAGCGCCAGGCGCTGCCGGGCGGCGTGAGCAGTCTGCCGCTGCTGATGCCGGGCAAGACCCGCTGGCCGGTGGTCGTGCCAACAGCCGTGCTGGGGCTGGGGCTGGCCGCCGGCCTGCACTACGGAATGTTATTCCCGAGGGCCGTGCCGCCGGTGCTGACCCCGGCGCAGGTGGCGGATGCCCGACCGGCGACGCCGGTTGCCAAGGCAGTCGCACCCGCTCCGACCCCCGGGCCGATCGAGGCATTGCCCGCGCCGGTCGTCCAGCCGCCGGTTGTGGCGGCCGAGCCGCCTGTGCCCGCCGCCCGGATGTCGGAGGCTGCCCCCGCGCCGGCATGGGTGGCGCCTGCGGCGGAGGTTGCCAACAAGGTGCCCCGTCGCGCGGCAGAGCCCCCCGCGCGCAAGCGCGTGCATCCGGCGGCCGCGCCAAAGCCACAGGCTCAGGCGGCGCCGGTTGAAGCCGCGGTGCCGGCCCGCAATCCGGAGGCGGAGCCTCGCATCCCCGTTGCCCCGGGAAACGCCCCCGGCAGCGAATCCGCGTTGCGCAAGGCCGTGGAGGAATACCAGGCGGGTCATCTGGCGGAGGCTGCCGCCCTGCTCAAGGGCGTGCTGCGGGCTGCGCCGGGCCATGTGGTCGCCCGGCAGACCCTGGCGACCGTGCTGTTGGACCAAGGGCAGGCGGCGGAGGCCGAAGCGGTGCTGCGCGAAGGTCTGGCGGTCCAGGGGGCGCCGGCACTGGCGGCACTGCTGGGGCGGCTGTTGGTGGATAAGGGGCAGCTGGCGGCTGCTGCGGAAATACTTGCGCGCCACGGTGGCGGCACAGGCGCCGGAGGCGATTACCGGGCCTTGCACGGCGCCGTGCTGGCGCGGCTGGGGCGGCACGCGGAAGCGGTGGCCCAGTATCGGCTGGCAGTTCAGGCGGCGCCCCAGAACGCCCGCTGGTGGGTGGGGCTGGGCTTGGCTCTGGAGGCGGAAGGAGACGGGGAACAGGCCCGTGAAGCGTATCAGCGGGCGCGAACCGGCCACGGGCTGGGCGGTGATCTGGTCCAGTTCGTCGAGCAAAAACTCCGCTGATCCGTGCCCGCGTGTCACCCGTGGTGTTGCACGCACCCGACCTGACGCACGCCCACGCTGTGTCCGAACTCTGAATCCAGGAGGCATCTCCTCCGCAGCGCCCCGGATAACGGGGTGGCCCGGTGGGGCCGGTCAGCCGCCGCTGTCGAGTGCCCGTTTGAGAAAGCTCTCCAGCCGCGGGTCGGTGGTGTACGCCACATTGAAACGCAGGCAGCTGCTGGGTTGCATCTGCGGGCGAAAGAGTTTGCCCGGGGCGAGCAGGATTTCCTCCCGGGCGGCCTTGTCGGCCAGCGGCGCCGTATCCGCCATGCCCGGAACCCGGGTCCAGGCGAACATGCCACCTTTCGGGTCGGTGTACAGCTCCAGTCCGACCCGCTCCAGCATGCGCAGTCCTTTGGCGGTGCAGGCCTCCAGCCGGGCGTGCATGCGTTCCATGAACTTGCGGTAGTGCCCCTCGATAAGCATGTTGTGAACCAGCCGCTCGTTGAACTCCGAGGTGGGCAGGGCGGAAAGCAGCTTGATGTCGGCCACGGTATCCGCAATATCCCGCCGCGCGGCCAGATAGCCAACCCGCAGGCAGCCGGAGAGTGTCTTGGAGAAACTGCCCACGTAGATCACCCGCTCCATCTGGTCGAGCGTGGCGAGCCGGGATGTGGCCACGTGCTGGAAATCGGCGTAGGTGTCGTCTTCGACGATGGTGAGGTCGTAGCGCTCCGCCAGCTTGAGCACCTGGTGGGCCACCGCCGGGGAGAGGCTGGAGGATGTGGGGTTGTGGAGTACGGAGTGGGTGAAGAACACCCTTGGCCGATGCTCCAGGATCAAGGCTTCCATCGCCGCGGTGTCCGGTCCGTCCACCGTGCGGGGGACACCGACCAGACGGGCCCCGTGCAGACGCAGATTGCCGAAAATCGAGAAATAGCCCGGATCGTCCACCAGCACCGCATCGCCGGCCTTGATCAGGAAGCGGGCAGCCAGGTCCAGGGCCTGGGTTGCGCCCTGGGTCAGGACGATCTGTTCCGGTTTGGCGCCAATGCCCAGTTCCGCCAGCCGGATCTGCAACTGGCGGCGCAGGGGCAGATAGCCCATGGGCGTGCCGTAGTTGGAGAGCTGGCAGTCGGCATCCCGCGACACCGTCCGGATATGCCGGCGCAAGCCATCCTCGTCCAGCCATTCCCGCGGCAGCCAGCCCATGCTCGCCTTGAGCTGGTTGCCGTGGTCGCCGAAGCCCTGTCGCAGCAGCCAGACCACATCGATGGCCCGGTCCAGCGGAGTGGACTCGTCGGGGCTGGAGGGCTCGGCCTGGGCCGCCACGAAGAAGCCGGAGCCCCGCCGGGAGCGCAGGTAGCCCATGGCCACGAGACGGTCATAAGCCTCGACCACGGTAAAGCGGGAGACCTGATGCTGCTCGGCAAACACGCGGATGGGCGGCATGCGCATGCCCGGCCGCAGCACCCGGTCCTCCACCTGGGTGCGAACGGCGCTGACGATCTGGTCGACCAGCGGCAGGTCCAACTCGTTGTTCAGGCTCAGTTGCAGCACGGGATGCCTCTCTTTACCAGTGTTGTACTGGTGGTTTGACCGGTACAGTTTATTTGTTTGCTTGTTTATTGTACCTGTATTGATCAAAAAGTGTCCGGTATTGTCAGGTTTCAATCCTCAATGGCTGGAGACTGACATGACACGACTGCAAGCTTGGGGGGCCTGCCTGGCGCTAGGGCTGGTGCTCACCCTGGGGTGTTCGGACGCATCTCACGGACCGCGTGCCAGCGCCGAGTGGCGGCAGAAGGGGATCGTCTTTCTTGGCGAGAACGATGGGCGGGTGAAGGTGCTGGGCACGCTTGGCGGCGTCCATAAGCTGGCCGTGCTGCATGCAGCGGAGCGCACCCATGTGCGCGGGCTGGACTGGGATGAGGCCCGGCAGACATTAAGGGTGTTCGGCAACGATGCGGTGTATGAGTACGTGGCGCCGGACTTTCACCTGTTGCGCCGGGTCCCCCATCAACCCGGGCTGGCGTCCTCCCGTCCCATGTGAGTTGTTCCGCCCACGCGCCGCAGCGAGGGCGGAGCGATGGCATGCGGGTGTAACGGCACCCGGTCTTTCACTCCCTGCCGACTTTGAGCCTGTGCTCAGCTACAATAGCCGGCTTTATCGGTCAAGCCACTTCTGTATAAGGGTGTGCTAATATTCAAACGGGTACAGGGAAGGCACCATGAATTTCGAACAGGCGCGTTTCAACATGGTCGAGCAGCAGGTCCGGCCGTGGGATGTTCTCGATCAGGACATCCTGGATCTGATGATGTCGGTCAAGCGGGAGGAGTTCGTCCCCGAGGCATACCGCAGGCTGGCGCTGGCCGAGGTGGAGATTCCCCTGGGCCATGGTCAGGTCATGCTCAAGCCCGTTATCGAGGGCAAGGTGCTGCAGGTGGTTCAGGTGCGCAAGACGGACAAGGTGCTGGAGATCGGCGCCGGTTCCGGCTACATGGCGGCCCTGCTGGCCGGCCTCGCCGAGCAGGTGACCTCCGTTGAGATCGTGCCCGAACTCGCCGCCGCGGCACGTGCCAACCTGGAGCGCGCCGAGGTGGATAACGCCATGGTGATCCAGGGCGACGGCATGCAGGGATGGGCCAATAACGCGCCTTACGACCTGATCGTGTTGTCCGGTTCGACGCCGGTGTTGCCCCAGGCGCTGTTGCAGCAGCTCAAACCGGGCGGCCGTCTGTTCGCCTTTGTGGGCGAGGCGCCGCTGATGGAAGCCCAGCTTGTCACCTGCACTGCGGCAGGCGTCTTCAAGACGACTACCGTTTTCGAAACCATTGCACCCGTCCTGGCCAATGTTCCGCAGCCGGAACGCTTCAGATTCTGACCCCCGTGCGGGGCGCGGCCGGGTCTGAAGGCCAGCGAAGGGGGTGCCAAGCAATCAGGAGAGTGAGTCCCATGCAGCAGATTACTGCCCCCGAACTGGCCCAGTGGCTTGGCGACGCCGGGCGGGAGAGCCCGTTGCTCCTGGATGTGCGGGAGCCGGGGGAGTTTGCCATCGGGCACATCGCGCAGGCGCAGCTCGTGCCGATGCGCACCATCCCCGCCCGCTTCCAGGATCTGAACCCGGAAGCCCAGATCGTCTGCATCTGCCATCACGGCGCCCGCAGTTATCAGGTCGCAATGTTCCTGGAACACCAGGGTTTCTCGCGGGTGTTCAACTTGTCCGGCGGGATGCATGCCTGGTCCACGCAGGTCGATCCTTCGATCCCAACTTATTGACGGGAAACAGGGTGCCTGGCGTGTCGATGCGAGGCCGGCCTTCAGCTTTGAGGATTCCGGCCGAAAATCAGGGAGCCGTTACGTCGTTCGGCAGGCCCGCCACGGGGCGTCGATATCGTGTTCTGTAATCAGGAGAGGGGTATGAAGCGCATTTTGTCTTTGGCTCTGGCGGCATGTTTTTCCGGCCCGGTCTGCTCGGCCGATCTGCTGCAGGTCTACACCGATGCGCTGGCCAACGATCCGCAGTTTGCTGCCGCGCGCGCGCAGCTCACCGCCACCGAGGAGCGGGTGCCCCAGGCCCGGGCGGGCTTGCTGCCCAGCCTCACCGCGTCGGCCAACACCAACTGGAATGACAGCGATTTGCGGCTCTCCAACGGCAGCCCCACCATTAGCCGCCAGTACAACAGCAATGGTTATTCCATCAACCTTTCCCAACCGGTGTTCCGCGTTCAGAACTGGGTGCAGTTCGACCAGGCCAAGCTGCAATACGCCCAAGGCCTGGCCCAGTTCGAGCAGGCCCGGCAGGACCTGATCGTACGGGCCGCGCAGGCTTACTTCGACGTCAAGGTGGCCGAGGAGGCTCTGGCGGCAGCTCAGGCCCAGAAAGCGGCCACTTCCGAGCAACTGGCCCAGGCCAAGCGCAATTTCGAGGTGGGGACCTCCACGATCGTGGATACCCACGAAGCCCAGGCCCGCTTTGACTTGGTCACGGCGCAGGAAATTGCCGCCCAGAGCGATCTGGACGTGAAACGTCAGTTTCTGGTCCAACTTACCGGCAAGGATCAAGGCGCGCTCAAGGGGTTGAAGGGCCAGGCCAGTCTGGAGCGCCCCGCGCCAGAAGACATCAACCAGTGGGCGAGCGCCGCCGAGAAAGGCAGCCCTCAGGTCAAAGCGCAGGAGGCCGCACTCGAATCGGCCAGCCGCGAGATCGACCGCGCTCGCGCCGGGCACTATCCCACCCTCGATCTGGTGGCGAGCTACGGCAAGAATGTGCAGCACTACAACTTCGCCAGCGGGTTGGGCACGGACACCCGCTCCGGTGTGGTGGGCCTGCAACTGGCCGTACCCCTTTACCAGGGCGGTGCGGTCAATGCCCGCCAGCGGGAAGTGGTTGCCTTGCGGGAAAAGGCCCGCAGCGAACTGGAGAACGCCCGCCGGACCGCTGCCCAGAGCGCGCGCCAGTCTTATCTCGGGGTGCTCAACGGGGTGGCCCAGGTCAAGGCGCTGGAAGCAGGCTTGATCTCCAGCCAGAGCGCGCTGGATTCGAACAAGCTGGGGTACGAGGTTGGCGTCCGGATCAACATCGACGTCCTCAATGCCCAGCAGCAGCTCTACGGCACCCGTCGTGACCTGGCCAAGGCCCGTTACGACACGCTCCTGGCCCAGCTCCGGCTCAAGGCGGCCACTGGCAGCCTCACCGAGCAGGACGTCAAGCAGATCAACGCCTTGCTCGAACCCTGAGAGGGCTCATCCCCCTGCCGCGTGGGCGATGGCGCCGGTCTTGCCCTCGCCCCCGGCTTCGCGGGGTGATCGGCGCGGTGTTCTGCCGCGCCGCCCTGTTTTCAGGCGCGAGGTATGGGATACAGCGTTTGCACCAGCGCAAGGGTGCGCGCGGTTGCGCCCCGGTGTCGATCGCTGAACGCGCGCCCGGCGTCGCCCATGGCTTGACGGGCGGGGGCGTTTGACAGCAACGCCAGGGCGCGGGTGATGACCGCTTCCGCATCCTCCACACGTTCGGCGGCGCCGGCTGCCGTGGCCTCCGCCGACGCTGCGGCAAAGTTGAAAGTGTGCGGGCCGATCAGCACCGGCACGCCCTGGGCACAGGCTTCAATCAGGTTCTGCCCACCCAGGGGGAGCAGGCTTCCCCCCACGAAGGCCACATCTGCAACCCGGTAGTACGCCGCCATTTCCCCCATGCTGTCACCCAGCCAGACCCGGGTACTGGCCTGTACCGGTCCGCCTTCGCTGCGCCGTTGCAGTGGCAAACCCTGGCGGGTGGCCAAAGCGGCCACTTCGTCGAAGCGCTGGGGGTGACGAGGGACCAGCAGCAACAGGCATGCCGGCGGGGCGAGGCGCGCGAAGGCCGTCAGGAGTGGCGCTTCTTCGCCTTCTCGAGTACTGGCCGCCAGCAGGACAGGTCGCGGCCCGATCTGCTGGCGGAAGTTGTCCCCCAGGAGCAGGGCTGCCGGCGGGATGCTCACATCAAATTTGATGTTGCCCACCACGTGGGGTTGCGGAGCGCCCAGCTCGCCCAGGCGGGTGGCATCATCTTCGGTCTGGGCGGCGACGGCACTCAACTGCCCCAGGGCGGGCATGGCCAGGGCGCTCAGGCGCCGGTAACCCCGTGCCGAGCGTTCGGAGAGCCGGGCGTTTGCCAGCAACAGGGGGACGCGCTGTTGGTGACATGCCACGATCAGATTGGGCCATAGCTCGGTTTCCATGAGGATGCCGAGGCGGGGCTGCCAGTGACGCAAGAAGGCTCGAGTGGCGAAGGGGAGGTCGTAAGGCAGGTAGGCGCGGGCAACGCGGCTTCCCCACAGGCTTTCGGAGGTGTCCCGGCCAGTGGGGGTCATATGGGTGATGAGGAGCCGGTGGCCGGGATAGGTGCGCAGGAGTTGCTCCACCAGAGGCTGGGCGGCGCGGGTCTCGCCCACGGAAACCGCGTGTATCCAGATCAGGGGGCGGCTGTCAGCGCAGGCGTAACGCCCGAAGCGCTCCCCCAAGTGTCGCAGGTATTCCGGCTGCAGGCGGGCACGCCAGATCAGACGGGCGAGCACCACGGGCAGCAACAGCAGCCAGCCGATGGAATAGCAGGCGCGGGCGATGTTCATGGAGTGGCCTCTTCCAGGAGCGCTTCCGCCGCGGTACGGGCAAGGAAAAGGCTCGGGGGGGCGCCGGCTGCGCCGAGGTTGCGGTAGGGCGTGGTCGCCAGTACGCCCGTCAGTTCGGGCACGCTGGCGCAATAGATGGCCAGGGTGGGGGTGCCGACCGCGGCAGCCAGGTGGGTAAGGCCCGTATCCACGCCGACCGCCAGACGGGCCCCCGACAGCAGGGCCGCCAGGTGCGGAAGGCCGAGGGGCGGTACGGCGATGGCGTCTGGTATGCCCGAGGCCAGGCGTTGCGCCCGTGCCCGTTCCACGGCGCTACCGCCGGGCAGGAGGGCGCGCAGGCCTTGCGCGTGCAGCCAGCGCCCCAGCGCAAGCCAGTCCGATTCGGGCCACAATTTGTCGTCCCGGCTGGTAGCGGTGAGCAGTACGCAGTAGGGACCAGGGGGCAGCCAGTCGGCATCCAGCGCGGGTGGGCGAAGACCATAGTTGAGTCGCCCCTCGGGGGGGTAACCAACTGCCGCTGCAGCCAGCCAGCGGTTGCGTTCCACCGCGTGCACATTCCGGGGGATGACGTAGGTGGTGTCGTAGAAGCGCGCGGCGATGGGCTCCCGGGCAGCGGCAGCGGCGTATCCGGCGTGGGGGCCGCGGGCTAGCCGCGCAAGGAGAGCGCTTTTCAGCAAACCCTGGCTGTCCAACACCAGATCATAGTGGCGGGAGGCCAGTTTCCGCCTCAACCGGGCGATTTCAACCCAGGTTTCCCGGGCCAGAAGGCGCTTGCGCCAGCGGCGAATCGCGACCGGGATCACCTCGGATACCGCCGGGTGGAGACGTGGAATGTGCTCGAAGCTTTCCTCCACCAGCCAATCGATCCGGCATCCAGGCAGGTGGCGGTGAATGTCGGTGGCAACGGGCAGATTGTGAATCACGTCACCCAGCGACGAAGTCTTCACCAGTAATATCGACCTGATTTCGGGGGCAGCCATGGTGATTCGTCAGCCGGAAGAAGACGGGCGGCAATGCCGCGACGCGGTAAAATCCCATAAAAGCAGGGGCGAAACCGGCTCACCATGCCTTGCGCAAAGCAGGTGGGCGGGCCTTGAACCCGGCGTGAGCGGATAAGCCTGGCAGCGGGTAGGGGGCATTCTCATGCGCGCTGCTCAGGTATACCAGCCCAGCAACCCGGCCGCGATTATATAGATTCCCATGTCCCACCTGCCGTTTTCGGTTGCCATCATCACGCTCAACTGCGCCGCGCCGCTGGCGGAGTGCCTTAAGTCCGTGGGGTTTGCCGACGATATCCTGGTGGTGGACTCGGGCAGTACCGATGGCACGATCGACGTGGCCTTGGCGCACGGCGCGCGCGTTGTGCAGAAAGCCTGGCAGGGGTTCGGGCCGCAAAAGCAGTTCGCCGTGGAGGCTGCTCGGCACGACTGGGTGCTGTGCCTGGATTCGGATGAGCGTGTATCGCCCGAGCTGGCGGAATCCATTCGGCAGACGCTCGTCGGTTTGCCGGAGCGCAATGCGTACGAATTCGCCCGATGTAACCGCTTTCTCGGGCGGTACCTGCGTCATGGGGAAGGGTATCCTGACCTCAGTTTGCGCTTGTTTGACCGTCGGTTTGCCCGATGGTCGGATGACCAGGTGCACGAAAAAGTGATCACGCTGGGTGAGGTTGGGCGGTTGGAGGGGGATTTGCTGCACGACTCGGCTGAGACGCTCCAGTCGTATCTGGCCAAGCAGAACCGTTACACCAGCCTGGCTGCCCAGGCGCTGCTCGATCAGGGGCGGGAGGTTTCAGTGGCCAAGATCGTGCTGAGCCCATTGTTTCGTTTCATCAAGTTCTATCTGGTTCGGCGGGGGTTTCTTGACGGATTGCCTGGGTTCATTCATATCGCGATCGGCTGTTTCAACAGCTTTGCCAAGTATGCCAAGGCCTACGAGTTGTCCAACCGCTTGCGGGGATGACGTCGTTGTCTGCTGTGTGGCTTTCCAATCAACCGGGCTGAACACCCTTTGATTCTCTGACCATGAAAATACTCGTCACCGGCGCAGCCGGGTTCATTGGCATGCACACCGCACTCGTCCTGCTCGCCCGGGGCGACGAAGTGGTTGGGCTCGACAACCTCAACGACTACTACGATGTTCGGCTCAAGGAGGCTCGCCTTGCCCGCCTTCAGGCGCTGCCGGGTTTCCGCTTCGTGCGCGGAGACGTGGCGGACCGGGAACTGTTGCCGCGGCTGTTCGCCCGGGAGCGTTTCGACCGGGTGGTGCATCTGGCCGCCCAGGCGGGCGTGCGCTATTCGCTTGAGAACCCGCATGCCTACGTGGATTCCAACCTGGTCGGATTCATGAACGTTCTGGAAGGGTGCCGCCACAACCAGGTTGAGCATCTGGTCTATGCGTCCAGTTCGAGCGTGTATGGGGGCAACACGCGGATGCCCTTTTCAGAGCACGACACGGTGGACCATCCCATCAGCCTTTACGCCGCCACCAAGAAAGCCAATGAACTGATGGCCCATACCTACAGCCATCTCTACGGGCTGCCCACAACGGGGCTGCGCTTCTTCACGGTTTATGGACCGTGGGGCAGGCCGGACATGGCGCTCTTCCTGTTTACCAAGGCCATGCTGGAGGGCAGGGCGATCGACGTGTTCAACCATGGCCGGATGCGTCGGGATTTCACCTATGTAGACGACATTGTAGAGGGCGTGGTGAGGGTGCTGGATCGCCCGGCTAGCGCGGACCCTGCGTTCGATTCCAACGATCCGGATCCTGCCACGTCGAATGCACCCTACAGGGTGTTCAATATCGGCAATCACCAGCCGGTGGAGTTGATGGACTACATCGGCGCACTGGAGAAGGCGCTGGGCCGTACGGCCGAGAAGAACTATCTGCCCATGCAAGATGGCGACGTACCCGCCACCTATGCGGATACGGAGGCGCTCATCGCTGCCACCGGGTTCGGTCCGGCCACACCCGTCACCGAAGGGGTCGGGCGTTTTGTCGCCTGGTACCGGGAGTACTACCAAGCCTGATGCCGGGTCGGAGTGGGCGAGGCAAGCCCTGGTTTGCGTCGTCTGCCACGCAAATCGGTAACTTTCTGCTGTCAGGCCGGTGAAAACCTGAAAAAATTGGCGTTTTGCCTTTCAGGTTTTGCTTCCCATGATCCTCGTCACCGGAGGCGCCGGTTTCATCGGCGCCAATTTCGTTCTGGATTGGCTGCGTCAGTGCGATGAGCCGGTCCTCAATCTGGACAAGCTTACCTACGCAGGCAATCTGGAAAACCTGCGCGCGCTGGAGGGCGAAGCCCGCCATCTGTTCATCCAGGGCGATATCTGCGATCAGGGCTTGGTTGAGCGGTTGCTGGCCGAGCACCGCCCCCGGGCCATCCTGCATTTCGCCGCCGAAAGCCACGTGGATCGTTCCATCCACGGTCCCGGCGACTTCATTCATACCAACATCAATGGCACCTTTAGCCTGCTCGAGGCGGCGAGGGGCTACTGGAACGCGCTGGAGGGAGGGGAGAAAGCGGCCTTCCGTTTCCTGCATGTGTCGACGGATGAGGTTTATGGCTCCCTCGGTCCGAGTGATCCCGCCTTCTCCGAGACCACGCCCTATCAGCCCAACAGCCCCTATTCGGCCAGCAAGGCAGCCTCCGATCACCTGGTTCGCGCCTATCACCACACTTATGGGCTGCCGACGCTCACGACCAATTGCTCCAACAACTACGGGCCTTTCCAGTTTCCGGAGAAGCTCATCCCGTTGATGATCGCCAACGCCCTGGCGGGGAAAAACCTGCCCATCTACGGCGATGGGCTGAACGTGCGGGATTGGCTCTATGTGGGCGATCACTGTGCGGCCATACGCAGGGTGCTGGAGGCTGGCCGTCTGGGCGAGACCTACAACGTGGGCGGTTGGAATGAGAAGCCCAATCTGGAGATCGTGCACACCCTGTGCGCCCTGCTGGATGAGCAGCGCCCTGATCCGGTCGGGCCTTACCTTCGGTTGATCGCCTACGTCAAGGATCGTCCCGGGCATGATCGACGCTACGCCATTGATGCACGCAAGATCGAAAGCGAACTGGGCTGGCGTCCGGCGGAAACCTTTGAAACCGGTATCCGCAAGACCGTGACCTGGTATCTGGCCAATCAGGCGTGGGTGGCCAATGTGCAAAGTGGCGCCTACCGGGATTGGATGAGCAAGCAGTATGGCCGCTAGGATTCTGCTGCTGGGCAAGGATGGTCAGGTTGGCTGGGAGTTGCAGCGGGCGTTGGCACCCCTGGGCGCAGTTTTTGCCTGCGGGAGGCGCGAGGTGGACTTCGAACAGCCAGGCGCCTTGGCGGCGCGGGTGGCTGAAGTGCAGCCGACCGTGATCGTGAATGCCGCTGCCTACACTGCTGTGGACAAGGCTGAAACCGACGTGGAGCGGGCTGGTCGGATCAATGGTGCCGCGGTGGCCGAACTGGCGCAGGCCGCAGCCCGCCAGGGGGCCTGGCTGGTGCACTATTCGACGGATTACGTTTTTGACGGTCGTGGTAGCCGCCCATGGAAGGAGGACGATCCAGTTCATCCGCTTTCCGTTTATGGCCGAACCAAACTGGAAGGGGAAGAGGCGATCCGCTCCGCAGGAGGGCGGCACTTCATCTTCCGTACCAGTTGGGTGTTCGCCGAGCGCGGCGGCAACTTCGCACGCACCATGCTGCGACTGGCTGGAGAAAGGGAGCAGCTTTCCGTGATCGCCGATCAGTTCGGCGCACCCACTTGTGCGGCGCTGATCGCCGATGTGACTGCGCTGGCGTTGTACCGGCTCGCGCTGGATCACACCCTGGCGGCGGGAGCGAGCGGCACCTATCATCTGGCTGCGTCGGGGGAAACGAGCTGGCACGGGTATGCTCAGTATTTGGTGGCGCAGGCCCTCGAGTCCGGGGCGTCTCTCAAGGCAAGCCCCGATTCCATCGCCGCAATTCCGACCGAGGCCTATCCCCTTCCCGCGCGCCGTCCGGCCAATTCCCGCCTCGATACCGGCAAGCTCGAACGCACCTTCGGGATCGTGATGCCCGCGTGGCAGCATCATGTGCAGCGGGTTGTGCGTGGGTGGGTGGGATAGTCGGTGCGGCGGCCGTTCGACGAAAGGTGGGGCAGCCGTGGCATCGCGCGTGTCAACGGGCGTCTGGCTGCCCCCCGCTGGCTGTCCCTTCACTGATTATTTCGACGCCTTCTTTTCTCAAGCTCCATACCGATTCGCCATGACCCGCAAAGGCATCATCCTCGCCGGAGGTTCCGGCACCCGGCTCTACCCCGTGACCCAGGTTGTTTCCAAGCAACTGCTGCCGGTCTACGACAAGCCGATGATCTACTACCCGCTCAGCACCCTCATGCTGGCGGGCATTCGCGACATCCTCGTCATCTCCACGCCCCAGGACACCCCCCGCTTCGAGCAACTGCTCGGGGACGGGAGCCGCTGGGGCTTGAACATGGAGTATGCGGTCCAGCCCTCCCCGGACGGCCTGGCCCAAGCCTTCATCATCGGCGAGCGTTTTATTGGCGATCATCCCTCGGCGCTGGTGCTTGGGGACAACATTTATCATGGGCATGATCTTGCTGTGGCGCTTGGGCGGGCCGCCGCCCGGAAAGATGGCGCCACGGTTTTCGCTTATCCGGTGCAGGATCCTGAGCGCTATGGCGTGGTGGAGTTCGACCAGGCCGGCCATGCAGTGAGCCTCGAGGAAAAGCCCGCCAGGCCCAAGAGCCGCTACGCTGTCACCGGGCTCTATTTCTATGATCAGCAGGTGGTGGAAATTGCCAAAAGTCTCAAACCTTCGCCAAGGGGCGAGCTGGAGATCACCGACGTCAACAAGCGCTATCTGGAGCTCGGGCAGCTCGACGTTTCCGTGATGGGGCGGGGCTACGCCTGGCTGGATACCGGAACCCACGAATCCTTGATCGAGGCCAGCCTGTTCATCCAGACCATCGAGAAACGTCAGGGCCTTAAAGTTGCCTGCCCCGAGGAAATCGCATGGCGCGCAGGCTGGATCGGCGCCGATCACCTGCGAACCCTGGCGGAGCCCCTCGCCAAGAACGGCTACGGCCAATATTTGCTGCGTTTGCTGGAAGACAGGGTCTTCTAGCCTTTGCGGCGTATAATCCGCCGCTTCCCATTCGTTTCCGTCCAGGCCGGTATTTTGCCGGCTTTGTACATTGTTTGCGGCGTTGTGCCGGTGGTCCCTGGACCGCTTTCGCCCGTGGGCTCCCCTTCATGAAAGTCTTCGCGACCGACCTGCCAGAAGTCTTGATCCTCGAACCCAAAGTGTTTGGCGACGAGCGCGGCTTTTTCGCCGAAACGTTCAACCGCAAGCAGTTTCTTGCGCTGACCGGTATCGATGCCGATTTTGTGCAGGACAATCATTCCCGGTCAGCCCGCGGCGTGCTGCGGGGCCTGCACTACCAAGTGCGCCAGCCTCAAGGAAAACTGGTGCGGTGCTCGCGGGGTGCAGTGTTCGACGTGGCGGTGGATGTGCGCCGTTCATCGCCCAACTTTGGCAAGTGGGTTGGGGTGGAGCTTTCGGAATCCAATCACCGCCAGATGTGGGTGCCGGCAGGGTTTGCCCACGGTTTCCTGGTCCTCTCGGATTTCGCTGACTTCCAGTACAAGGTCACCGATTACTGGGCACCGGAATGGGAGCGCGCCATACGCTGGTCGGATCCCGCTCTCGCCGTTGCGTGGCCGCTTGCGCAGGAGCCCCTGGTTTCCGCCAAAGACGCCGCAGCGCCGCTGTTGGCCGAGGCGGAAATTTACCCCTGAACTTGTGTCCGCGGCGATTTTGAGAACATGAGAAATGTCCTGGTAACAGGCGGGGCTGGCTACATTGGCTCCCACACCTGCGTTGAATTGTTGAATGCCGGTTTTGGCGTGATCGTCTACGACAACTTCTCCAACAGTAACCCCGAGAGCATTGCTCGCGTCACGCGCATCACCGGCCGCCAGCCAGTCTTGATCGAAGGGGATATACGCGACGCTGCGCTGCTCGAGCGGACCCTGCGCCAGCATGACTGTCAGGCAGTCATCCACTTTGCAGGCCTCAAAGCCGTGGGCGAATCGGTGGAGCAACCGCTGGAGTACTACGACAACAACGTGGGCGGCACCGTTGCACTGCTGCAGGCCATGGCGGCCGCGAATGTGCGCAGCCTCGTATTCAGCTCCTCCGCCACCGTTTATGGCGAGCCCCAGCGCTTGCCGCTGACAGAGGATCATCCCCTCTCCGCCACCAATCCCTATGGTCGCACCAAGCTGATGGTCGAAGAGATCCTGGGGGATCTTTACCGTAGCGACAGCTCCTGGCGTATTGCCATCCTGCGCTACTTCAACCCGGTGGGTGCTCACGAGAGCGGCCTGATTGGCGAGGACCCGAAGGGCATCCCGAACAACCTCATGCCCTTCGTCGCGCAAGTGGCGGTCGGTCGGCTGGAGCATCTCAACGTCTTGGGGAACGATTACCCCACGCCAGATGGTACTGGCGTGAGGGACTACATCCATGTGGTCGATCTGGCGGAGGGGCATTTGTGTGCCCTGCGCAAATTGACGGAATCGCAATTGCTGGTTGCCAATCTCGGGACAGGGCGCGGCTACAGTGTGCTGGACGTGGTCGCTGCATTTGAACGCGCCAGTGGGCGAAGGATCAAGACCGTGTTCAAACCCCGCCGAGAGGGCGACGTGGCAGCTTGCTATGCCGATCCGGCCCATGCCTTTGCGGTACTGGACTGGCGCGCCCGGCGGGAGATGGACGAAATGTGTCGCGACCACTGGCGCTGGCAGGAAAACAATCCCGTTGGTTACGGTCATTAAAGAAAGTAGCGAATTCAACGCATGCAGGCACATTCGGTTTCGCCCCGGCAAATGGTTTTGTCCCTCTGGCAAAACCGCAGTTTGTTGCGGGCTTTGGTGAAGCGGGAGGTCATCGGGCGCTATCAAGGCTCGGTGATGGGGATATTGTGGTCGTTCTTCAATCCCGTGTTTCTTCTGGCGGTCTATACGTTTGTATTCAGCGTCGTATTCAAGGCGCGGTGGAACGTGGGCAGTGATTCGAAGACGGAATTCGCGTTGGTTCTGTTCGCGGGCTTGTTGGTGTTCAATCTTTTTTCAGAGTGCCTGAACCGCGCTCCGGGATTGATTCTGGGTAATGCAAATTACGTGAAGCGGGTGGTTTTCCCTTTGGAGATACTTCCTTTCGTCTCCATGGGCGCGTCGCTCTTTCACATGTTGATCAGCCTGCTGGTCTGGTTTGTTTTCTACCTCATTTTCTTTGGTGTGCCTCACCTGACTGCCCTGTTGTTTCCGATTGTGATGCTGCCGCTCGTCGCCTTCACGCTTGGCATCTCTTGGATACTGTCTTCCCTGGGGGTGTACCTGCGCGACATGGTTCAGCTTATCGGTATGGTCACCACGACGCTGATGTTCCTGTCGCCGGTGTTCTTCCCGGTGTCTGCCCTGCCCGTCGAGTACCAGGGCTGGCTGGAGATGAATCCGTTGACCCCTGCCATTGAGCAAGTTCGCGGCGTATTGATCTGGGGCACGCTTCCCTCCCTCCGGGTATTTGCGGTGCAGGGACTGGTTTCGATGATCGTGGCGTGGATCGGTTTCGCCTGGTTCCAGAAGACGCGGGAAGGGTTTGCGGATGTCGTCTGACGAGTTGGCGATCAGCGTCAAAGGGCTCTCAAAGTGCTACGAGATCTACGAGCGTCCCCAGGATCGGCTCAAGGAGGTCGTCTGGTCACCGCTCAGGCGAGCAGTCGGGCTCGCCCCGCGTCCATATCACCGGGACTTCTGGGCGTTGAGGGATGTTTCCTTCGATGTACGCAAGGGAGAGACCGTCGGCATCATCGGTCACAACGGGTCAGGCAAATCGACTCTGTTGCAGATGATCGCGGGTACGCTCGCGCCGACCAGTGGCTCGGTCGAGGTGCACGGGCGTGTGGCCGCGCTCCTGGAACTGGGCTCCGGTTTCAATCCGGAATTCACCGGGCGGGAGAATGTGCGGCTCTATGGCCAGATCCTTGGTCTGCTACCCGATCAGGTGGACGCGAAATACGACCAGATTGTCGAGTTTTCGGAGATCGGCGACTTCATCGACCAGCCGCTCAAGACTTATTCCTCAGGCATGGCCATGCGTCTGGCGTTTTCGGTGGTCGCTCATGTCGACCCGGAAGTGCTGATCGTCGATGAGGCGCTGTCGGTCGGCGACGTCTTTTTTCAGGCTAAATGCATGGCCTTGATGCGCAAGCTCCTGGATACCGGCATGACCTTGCTGTTCGTCAGCCATGATTCGGGGTCGGTCAAGTCGTTATGTAGCCGCGCCGTGCTCCTCGACCACGGGAACATGCTCAAGGTTGGCGGGGCCGAGGAGGTGGTTGAGCAGTACTACTCCACTTTCGTTAGCCGCCGCCAACGCGTCAAAGGCAGCGAGAGTGCGGCTGATGGAGGGGGCGACTCCGGAGCCAGGTTGCAGATTGGTGACGCATCTGCTCCCGAGGACAATGCCGAGTTTCTGGAGTGCGCAAAATTCCAGCGGCTGCAAAATGGCCAAGCCGAGTTCATCAACGTGCTGTTGCGGGACGACTCGGGCGGCCGCCTGCGGGAAGTGGATTTTGGTGAGCGCGTGACGCTACGGATGGTGATTCGCGTCCTGCAAGATACGCCTGTACTTGCCTTCGGTTATCACATCAGGGATCGGAACGGGATGGACCTGGCCTACTCCGATTCGGGGATCGAGAATGCGCACATCTATCAAGCGCGGGCAGGCGACGTCTACGTGGCGGACTGGGCGTTGCGCATGCAATTTCGAGAAGGTGACTATTCAATAACGGCTGTCTGTGCCGTGCCCATCGACTTGGTTGCCGGGGTGGTGGAAACCTGCGACCACGTGCCTATCGCGCTACAGTTCAGGATGAACCGCGGGCACTTCCCTCTCTACGGCAGCATGCGACTCGATGCCGTGTTGTCCGTGCAGCGCCACAACCGCTTGGAGGGATGATGGGTCAAGGCTTGGTTATCTATGGCGCAGGGGGATTTGGGCGCGAGGTGCTTCAGATCGTCAAGGACCTGAACCGAATCGCACCAACGTGGGATTGTCGTGGTTTCTTGGTAGACAGCGGATTCGTTGCAGAGCAGAGGGTGCATGGCTTGCCGGTGCTGGGCGATGCCGAGTGGTTGCGGAACCATGTGGATGTCCAGGTGATCGTTGCAGTGGGCAGTCCTGCTGCGCGACGCAGGATCACCCGACGCATCGCTGCCTATGGCAACCAGTTTGCCACGTTGATTCATCCGCGTGCCTGGATTGGCGATCATGTGGAAATCCCGGCGGGGTGCGTGATCTGTGCCGGGGCTCTGATCACCACGGATATTTTTCTTGGTGCGCATACTCACGTGAATATTGGCTCCACCATCGGGCACGATGCAAAAATCTCGGATTTTGTGACCATCAGCCCGGGGTGCAATGTATCTGGCGGCGTCCGCCTGGAAGAGGGTGTGGAGCTCGGTAGCGGCGCGGTGATTGTGCCGGGCGTTTCCGTGGGAGCCTGGTCGGTGATCGGTGCGAACGCGGTTGTGTCCAAGGACATTCCGCGAGATTGCACCGCGGTGGGCATGCCGGCGCGGCCCATCAAGTTTCGTCAGGCCAATTGGCAGGACGCTTAAAGGACTACTCCATGCCTGCAATGCCGCGTGCGTTTGAGCAACCCTTGTATGTCACCAGGCCACTGGTTCCTCCCATGGCGGAATTTCAGCAGGAGTTGGCGGCGGTTTGGGAGTCTGGCTGGTTCGCCAATGGTGGAGCGTGCCATGCCAAGCTGGAGTCGGAACTGGGGCAGTACCTTGGCGCGCCTCACTTTTCCTTGTTCAACAACGGCACCATCGCGTTGGTAACGGCCTGCCGGGCGTTGCGTTTGTCGGGCGAGGTCATCACGACGCCGTTCACCTTTCCGGCCACACCTCATGTGTTGTCCTGGAACAATATCACCCCCGTATTTGCAGATATCGATGCCGTTTCATTGACCCTTGATCCCGCCTCGGTGGTGCCACTGATCACTGCGCGTACGACGGGCATCCTCGCAGTGCATGTGTATGGCGTGCCGTGCGATGTGGAGGGTCTGCAACGCGTGGCCGACGAGTATGGCCTGAAGGTGATCTATGACGGCGCCCATGCCTTCGGCACGACGATTGATGGAAAGCCGATCGCGCAGTTCGGTGACGCGACGATGTTCAGCTTTCACGCCACCAAGTTGTTCCATACGGCGGAAGGGGGCGGGCTTGCAGTTTCTGATCCCGCGTTGAAGCGGCGAATCGACCTGCTCAAGAACTTCGGGATCAAGAATGAAACCGAAGTGGCCATGCCCGGCATCAATGGAAAAATGAACGAGGTCCAGGCCGCACTGGGTCTTGTGGTGCTTCGGCATATCGAGGCGGAGCGGGCTGCCCGGGCGGGCGTGGCAAATGTCTATGAGCAGCGCCTTGGCGGACTGCCTGGCGTCAGCGTTGTCCGCCAGCCTGCCAACGTTCGCAACAGCATGCAGTATTTCGTGATCAGGGTGGCCGAGAAGGAGGCCCCCCTGAGCCGTGACCAGCTCTACCATCGACTGCGCGAGTTCAACGTGTTTGCTCGCCGCTATTTTTATCCACTCTGCAGCGAATATAGTTGTTATCGCTCTGATCCTGGCGCCTCTCCGGTGAATCTGCCCCGGGCAACCCGCGCGGCTGCGGAAGTGCTGGCGCTGCCGTTTTTTGGCGGGCTGGGTAGCGATGGCGCTGCGCGGGTCTGTGAGATCGTCGAGTACCTGTTCGCCAACGGATAATTCGCCCGCCCGCTGCGGCGTTGAGCGCAGCGCATTCTGAATGCAGCCCTATTTCTCGATCATCACAACGTCTTATAACTACGGTCGTTTCATCGGCGCAACCATTGAGTCGGTGCTGCGGCAGTCCTGCGATGCTTGGGAACTGATCGTCGTCGACGACGCCTCGTCCGACGATTCCTGGCAGGTCATTACGCGCTACACCGATGACCCACGCATCAAGGCTGTACGTTTCGATCGTAACCGTGGCGCGTGCGCAGCCTACAACGCAGCGCTTGCCATGGTGACGGGCGAGTTCATTGCCAGCCTTGATTCAGACGATCTCTTCGCTGAGACCAAGCTCGCTCGGCAGCGCCAGTTTCTGGAAGAAAATCCGGAGGTGGACGTCTGTGCAACCTGGCTTGCCGAGATCGATCGAGCCGGCGAGCCAGTCCCGGCGGACGCCCTGCATTACGTGCCCTGGTTCAACACTGGGGTGGATCTGAATGACCCCGCCAACTGGGTTTGGCAAAACCGGCTGTGCCATTCCAGCTCGGTGGTGCGCCGTGCGTTGCACGACCAGGTGGGGCCGTTTCGCGATGACCTGACCTTTACTCCGGACTGGAATTTCTGGCTGCGCGCTCTGGTGGCCGGGGCGCGGTTCGCGGTCATCCGTGAGCCACTGACCAAGTACAGGAACCATGGCGGCAACATCACTCACCGCAGTCCAGCCAAGACCCTGCTGGAGTATGCGGAAACCAGCGCAACGATTTGGCACCCTTACCTGATGCAACAGGGGCGGGAGGACCTGGTCCTGCGCAATATCGAGGGATTCCTGACCCATCATGGGTTTCATGACCTGGAGCGTGCGCAGCGACAGGGCCTGCTAGACGATGTGCTGGGCGCGTCCGCAGACACCAATGGGATGAAGTTTTGTTCGACTGCCGGGGTTGTGGAGTTGTTGCTGAATCAGCAAGAGGGATGCGCGCAACTCGCTGCCGATCGGCAACGGATTCAGCGGGAACTGGTGCAGTCTTACGCGACGTGCGACGAAGTGCGGGTGCAAGCCCGGGAGCAGGAGGCTCGAGCAGCGGCTGCCATGTCGGAACTTTGGGCGGCGGAGCAGGAACTGCTGCTGCGGGGGAGCGAACTGTCGAATGTGGAAAGCGAACTCGCTCGCTACAAGTCGGAATACGCCGAGTTCGCCGCGGACGCGCTCCGTTTTCGGAAACTGTGCGCCCTGTTCCCGGCTCCGGTGAGGGCCTGGGTGCGCAGAGCGCGTGAAGCAATGCGAGGCAAATCGGAGGTTCAATGAGCCTGGCGGAAGAACAGCGGTTGGTTGTGAACGCGGAATGGCTGAGGCAGAACATCGTCGTCTGCATGCTGTTTTTCAACAAATTGGAGCAGACCATTGAGAGTGCCGAGAGCTTCTTGGCGGCTGGGGTACGTCTGCACTTGCTCAATAATGGTTCCGAGGCTCAGTCCTTACAGGCATTGCATCGACACTTCGACGCAAATCCACTCGTGACGATTGCGGATGCGGGGGGCAACAAAGGAGTTTCCGGCGGACGGAATCTGCAGATACGCGGTACGCGTGAGCCTTGGCTCCTGTTTGTGGACAACGACATTACCGTTGAGTCTCACAACTGGCTGGAGGACTTGGCTGGTGCCATCAACGCTTGCCCCGAGGCCGAGATCTTTGTGCCCAGGTTGTTCAATAAGCATGAAGATGCGTGGGGCTGGCTATCGGATTTCGTCGTGGATACCCACGGTAACTGTGCCTTCATGCGCACGGAGCGGCTGTTCGCCAACGCTTTCCCCGGAGGAGCGTCGGTGGTCGCCCGCCGTGTTTTCGAGCGTGTAGGCGAGTACGACGAAGATCTTTTTGTGGGTTTCGAAGATTTCGAATTGGCGATCCGTGCGTGGAAGCAAGGCCAGCCCCTGCTGGTCCGCAGCGTGGAGGAAATCGTCTTTGTTCATGACCACCGCGTTTCCACCGCTGCCGCCGACAAGTCGGCAGCGCTCGTTCGTTACGACACTGGCCATATTGGTCGCTCACATGCGGTGGTGCGCGAGAAGCATGGCGTTCTGCTCGATCCGAATTTTTCCGAGTGGTTGCAAGAGCAGGTCAAGCAACTCACTGGAGAGGAGATGCTCGAGGTCGATGAGGTTCCCGTGGTGCAGGGCGGCCATGCCTTGCACGGGCTGACGCTTGTGCCCCGCTGGTGCGGGACGGGACATGTTCGCGTCGTGGTCGATGGTATGGGCGACGACCTGTGGATGCGACTGCGTGCCCTTAAGCTGGCATGCGACAAGGCGAAACAGGCGGGACTGTCCGTTTGGGTCGAGTTGGTTGGGGCGCCATCCGCCATTGCCGCACAGGCGGCAAGGCTTGGTTATGCCGACCAACTTGTGGCGGCCCCCGACTGGCTCGCTGGGGGGCGAGCCACGGAGGTTCGGGCGGACGCCGTGTGCTGGTGCGGGCGCGGACTGCTGACTTCAGAATTCCTGGTGCAGGCAGTTCAGGTTTTGCGCTTTGATCCAGCGATGAAGGGCGCCTTTATTCATCCGGAGCGGATAGTGTTTGCATCGGCTTTGGGGCAGGGTGTCCAACTGGCGAGGGAAGGACGCTTCGATCCCCTTGAACTGGAAGATGATCCAAGGATGTTCCCCGCATTTCTGGTTGCGAGTGACGAGTGGGAGGCATTCTGTCGTTCCGGCGCCAGTACCCGGTTTCAATCGCTCCAGGTGGCCATGATGGCGTGGGTGGCCCGGAGTGCGGCGGATGGTGGAGAGCATCGCGCACTGGTCGGAAGTGCGGTGATTCTTGCGCAAGGAGGTGTCGCATGATTCGCGCCCTGCGTGCTCGAGCGTTCCGTGCCTTGGTGGAGATGTATCTGGCGTTTGAGGTCAGGGTTGCCAGTAAATGGCACCCGGACTACCAGCGGGCGTTTGCCCGTGGCATGTCTGCAGTCAAGCGTCGCTTGTTTGTCGGTCAGGGTAGCAATTCGTTGTCAAACTGGCTGGACAGTGATGGGGCGCAGAACGCCGTGCTGGCCACCCCAACTTCTGGCGGGTCTTCCCAGGGAGAGCTCGATCCACTGGCGCAGCGCTTGGCGCTAGTAGCCCAACCACCCTCCGAAGTCGCAACCTGGTTATGGCTGGAGCAGGAGAACTTGAGGTTGATCGCCCGCCGCGAGGGGCTGGCTGCATTTGACTGGAATCACCTGAAGCTTGTACGCCAGAAGACGGCTGACGGCATCGACCAAAGGGTCAGGGATCTGCTGACGCAGCACCGATCCGCAGCAGTTGCCAACGTGTTGATATTGCCGTGGCTGAAGCATGGTGGCGCCGACAAGGCCGCAATTGCCTATCTTGAAGTTCTGGCACGGCGGCTGCCCGGGCGGGTCGTGGCCATCACGACGGAGCCAGGGGAGTCGCCTTGGTTACGGCGAGTGCCTGCGGGGGTGGAGGTGATCGAATGGGCCAAATTGAGGGCATGGCCAGATGCGACGGCTGCGCTGTGCAATCTCGGCTGGTTCCTGTGCCATCTCCGTCCCGAGGTCATACACGTGATGAACTCCTGGCTCGGGTGGGAACTCCTGGCCCGGCAGGGGAGGCGGCTGCGGGCCATCAGTCGGGTGTTCGCATCGCTGTTCTGGTATGGGCCCTCCGAGCATGGGCGACTCCGGGGCTATGCGTCGGAGTACTTGCCTCGGGTGATCGACAAACTCGATGGTGTCTTGACCGACAACGTGACCTTTCCTGTCTTGTTGCAGCATGACTACGGCTATTCCGCAGCGCCGTTCCACTGCGTTTGGCATCCAACTGGGTACATCGTCGATCAGCTCTTGGATAAAGGTGATGACCGCGAGCACCTGACGGTCTTATGGGCCAGCCGATTTGCGCCGGAGAAGAAGATGGATGTGCTTGCGGCAGTCGCCGTCGCCCGCCCTCAGCACCGGTTTCTGGTGTTCGGCGTGGGAGATGGCCCGCTCTCCGGGTTGGAGCAGTTGTTGGAGACCCTGCGAGGGTTGCCGAATGTGGAGCTGCGTGGCGAGTACGATGGTTTCGAATCGCTACCGGTCGAGGCGTGCGATGTATTTCTTTATACCTCCTCGTCTGATGGCATGCCCAACGTGGTGATTGAAGCTGCGGCCCATGGTTTGCCGGTGATCGCGCCAAAAGTGGGAGGCATTGGCGAATTGATCGATGCGGATACGGGATGGCTGATCCCCGATTTTGATCGTGTGGACCAGTATCTCCAGGCGCTTGACGAGGCTGCGTCGCCAACCGTTCGCGTGCAGCGAGCCGCTGCCGCGCTCGAGCGCGTGCGGGCGCGGCACAGCTTCGCGGCCTTTGAAAGGCACTTGTGTGACGTACCCGGGTACGTCACAGGCAATCAGGATGGAGCCGCGACTTGACCGCGAACAGTCGATTACGTGCGACAGCGCGGACGTTGTATCACCGCCTTCCTCTTTCTCAGCAGGCAAAGTGGCGTTTGCGTGAGCGCTTGCAGCCCGTGTCGCAAGTGTTGCGCGAGAACCCGTCGGTCGGGGCGCTCGCAAGAGGCTTGTGGTTGGCAGCGAAGGGGAATCACGCGGGCGCCAGGGATGAGCGGGACGGGCTGCGGGAACTGGCGCTGAGGAATATCCTCGCGAACCTCGCCGAGCACGCCAAGTGTCATGGTCAGCCAACGCATTGGATTGCCTTGCCCTTCCTCGCCACTGGCGGGGCCGAGAAGGTCGCGCTCGGCCTGTGTCGGGCCTTGCGGGAGCTCCGCCCGGATCGGTCGGTCGTGCTGTTGGTCACGGATCGGCGTCTGGTGGCCGAGTCCATGCACATCCCCGAAGGTGTTGCGCTGATCGTCCTCGACGACTACCTGGGTGGGGACTTGACCTACCCTCGCAAGCAAGCGTTATTGCGCGATCTGTTGGTCGCAGCTCGGCCTCAGTGTTTTCACAATATAAACAGCGAAGTGGCCTGGCATCTCATCCTTGCCGAGGGGGAGCGGTTAGCCCGGTTTGTGCCCCTGTTCGCCAGCATCTTTGCTTTTCAGTTTGCCCCCGACGGACAGACCAAGATCGGGTACGCCGCGTATTTCCTCGCCAAAGGCATGCCGTTTTTGTCCGGTCTGCTCTCCGACAATCGGCGGTTCATCGATGATGCCGCCGCCGAGTATGGCTTTGGTCCGGAGCTGCGTTCCCGGATGCACGTGCTGTATCAGCCTTGTGCGTTGGTCGATGAGCAAGTGGGAGCGTCGCCCCAGCGCCGGCAAGCCTCGCCCAATGCCCGCCCCCAGGTTCTGTGGGCGGGTCGCCTGGATGCGGAAAAACGGGTCGATCTATTCCTCGACGTGGTGCGGCGCTGCACCTTCGCGGATTTCCGGGTGTTCGGCCAGGTTGTTCTGGACGGAGCGGCGATACTGCCGAGTTTGCCCAATCTGAGCTACGAAGGGCCGTTCACTTCGCCGTCCCAGTGGGGCGAGCGTTTCGAGTTTGACGCATTCTTGTTCACCTCCAAATGGGAAGGCATGCCCAACATCCTGCTTGAGGCGGGAGCGCTGGGTATTCCGATCGTTGCGCCAACAGTCGGGGGAGTGGGCGAACTGATCACCGCCGAGACGGGCTACCCGCTGCCCGAGCGACCGACGGCCGATGATTATGAGCAGGCGCTGCGGGCGATTGTGGCTGATCCGGAAGGTGCGCAACGGCGGGCGGCGAGCCTGTCAAAGTGTCTCGGCGAACGGCATCGCTGGTCTCAGTTTGTGCGGGCCGTGGCCGCCGTGCCGGGTTATGGCGCAACCCCCGCCTCTCACCGACAGGCCGCGGTGGCACCGGGGGGGCATCCCCAAGTATCGGTGATCGTGCCCTGCTATAACCAAGGCCGATATCTTTACGAGAGCGTGAGTTCCCTGTTGGTTGCCTGCCATGTCCCGATGGAGATCATCCTGGTGGACGATGGCAGCACGGATCCCAGGACGGAGCGCTTCCTGGTGGAGGCTGAAGCACTGGCGCCCGGCGTCGTGCGGGTGCTTCGCAAGACAAATGGTGGCTTGTCAAGCGCACGGAATGCGGGGCTGGAGCTTGCTCGTGGCGAGTTCATCCAGTTTCTGGATGCGGATGACCTGGTTGCGCCAGGCAAGATTGACGCGCAGGTGGCGCAGTTGATGTTGTCTCAAGCGCTGGATGTCTCAGTCTGTAATTTTCTGTTGTGTGACGAGTCGCGGAGCCATTTCTCCAAGCCTGACGAGGCCATCGCCCGCTTTGACATGAGTCTGGAGGATTTCCTCTACCGCTGGGAGCGTGGCTTCTCGGTGCCTATCCACTGCGGTTTGTTCCGCAGACGGGTCCTCGGGGATATACGCTTCGACACCCACGCCCGTGCCAAGGAAGACTGGCTTTTCTGGACCTCGCTCGCCCTGGCCGGGGTGTCCTTCGGGTACATCCACGGTCACTGGGCCATCTACCGGCAACACGAAGGCAGCATGCGTCGCTCCTACGTCAATATGGGACGATCCTGGCTGCAGGCCGGACTCAAGATCGAGGCAATGCTGGGCGGGCGGGAGCCCCTGTTCTTCGAGTCGGTCGTTTCGTGGTTTGAGCAGTGCTATCGGGCGAATCCCGCTTATCGGGAAGAGGTGGCGAGTTTGCAGGCGGCAGCGCCAGCAACTGCCGCTACAGCCGCGATTCCGAGTGATTCCATCGCCCCGGTGGTTGGCAGCGAGGGGCTGGCGGAGCGGGTGCTGGAACGCCTTCGGTCTGTCGGGCCGGTTTCAGGGGCGCCGCTGATTTCGGTGGTGATCCCGGTCTACAACCACTTTGATCACCTGGAAGAGTGTTTGACTTCCCTGGCCGGGCAAGGCCGGGTGTCGCTGGAGCTCGTCTGCGTGGATGATGCTTCTCCGGATGATCGGGTGCGCCAGTTGATGCGTGCGCTGAGCGACCGTCTGCCTCATCTCAAGGTGATCATGCAGCCCGTCAACCGGGGGATCAGTCGTTCTCAGAATGACGCGGTGGCGGTGGCAACGGGAGAGTTCGTCGCTTTCCTTGATTGCGACGATGCGCTGGTGCCGGGTGCGCTGGAGGTCTTGGCGGGGTGCGTTCAGGATCATCCGGATGTGGATTACTTCTTCACGGATCGGCTTGACGTGGATGAGGCGGGCCGCGTGGTGCGGACAGCCCGCTACGGCGGCTACGATAACTTGCACTTTCGTGGGCAGGAACACATCCGCGCGGATCTGCTCGATGGAATGGTGGCCTCCCATCTCAAGGTCATCCGCCGCTCGGCTTACGTGGAAGCGGGGGGCTGCGACGATGCTTTCTCGGGTGTCCAGGACTGGGCGCTGGCGCTGGCGATTGCGCAACGGGGCAAACTGCATTACGTGAATCAACCCCTGTACCGCCACCGGGTGCACGCCCAGTCCGTCACGCGCAGCGACAGTGTTGCGCAATTCCGGAAAAGCAATGTCCTCCGTCGCCGCTATGGCGAGCGATGGCTGCGCAATCCAGGGTTTGAGGCGGACATCGCTCCACAACAGGTGTTCGCGCGGGACGATTTTCCGGTGTCGCTGGCCCAGCTCAAAGCCGTGTGGCAGGGCGGTGTTCGCTGCGTCGCGGATCTGTCCGGGCGGCAGGATGTCTCGCGCAGTAATTTCCTGCGCGAATTCAATTCGTATTTTGATGAAATTCGTTGGGATGATCCGGCCGTGCCGGCGTCTCTATTGGGATACCTGTGGTCCGACGCGATCCTGGTGCCTGGGGTGCCAGCGAGGTCGTAAGTCGAGGGGGCGTCGGGCTTGAGCGGGCTTTGCTGTGAGGTTCGTTGCAGGTTCGGCCAGCTTCCTGACGCTGAGGCGTGAGTACTTTGGATTGAGGCAGATGAACGACACTGATCGACCCGGAATCGTCAAATGGCTTCCGCCTGTAATGGCTGAATGGCGGGAACAGAGGAAAGCACGCGCCTCCATCGAGCGGGCACGGCGCCGCCTGTTGGGCGTCGACAAGCTGCACCTGGCGTGTGGGGGAAACCTGCTCGAGGGGTGGGGCAATGTGGATTTGTCCGGAGATGACTCAGTCATCGCACTGGATCTGACGCTTCCGTTGCCGGTGTCCGATGGAGTGATCCGCTTTGTGTACAGTGAGCACTTTATTGAGCATCTTGATTTCGACGAGGTGCGGCGTTTCCTTTCCGAGTGTTTCCGGGTCATGGTGTCTGGCGGGGTGATCCGCCTTTCAACACCGGATTTGCGCAAGGTGGTCGACGAGTATTTGGCCAAGCGCCTTGACGAGTGGCGGGACGTAGGCTGGTTACCCGCCACCGCTTGCCGGCTTGTCAATGAGGGACTGCGCTCCTGGGGGCACAAGTTCGTTTATGACGCTGATGAATTACGCAAATTACTGGAAGACGTCGGGTTCGTTCAGGTCACCGCCGTGGCTTGGCGCGAGAGCGCACACCCCGAACTTTCGGGGCTTGAGTGCCGCCCGTTTCATGGTGAGTTGGTCGTTGAGGCGACACGTCCCTGAGATGGAACGAGAGGTTTCGGGGAGGATGCGGCGTGGTTGGGGCGGCGATGGAGGGGGTGTCTGACATGGTTTCTGCCGGGGGGCACGGTCTGTCCGGGCTGAGTGCCGCCGTGGTCTTGTATCGCCCCGATTTGGCCCTGCTCAGGCAATGTTTGCTGGCCCTTCAGGCGGCGTGCGTCCAGGCGGGGACGGGGGTTACGCTGTGTCTGGTGGACAATAGCGAGACCGGGATATCGGTGGCGGACAGGGCCTGGTTCGACGAGGTTGGCTTGGCAGTGGCGTGGCAGGCGGGGCACGGCAATGTCGGTTTTGGCCGTGGCCACAATCTCGCCATTGCCCGGGCGGAAAGCGAGTTCCACCTCGTCCTCAATCCCGACCTTGAATTGGAGCCGGAGGCGTTGGTCCATGCGCTTGCATTCATGCGCGCCCACCCCGAGGCCGCGCTGGTGGTGGGCGATGGTTTCAACGATGCGGGGCAGCGCGAGTACCTGTGCAAGCGCTATCCCACGGTGTTCGACCTGTTCTTGCGGGGATTCGCGCCCCGGGCGATAAAGGCGCGCTTCCGGGCGCGGCTGGATCGCTATGAGATGCGCGACGTGATCGGCCAGGGCCAGGTGGTGTGGGACCCGCCCATCGTGAGTGGCTGTTTCATGCTGTTCCGCACCGAGGTGTTGCGACGGCTGGGGGGCTTTGACCCGTCCTTCTTTTTGTACTTCGTGGATTTCGATCTTTCCATCCGGGCTCGGGGGGTGGGGCGGGTGGCTTATGTGCCGGCCGTGCGCTTTGTGCACCATGGGGGCTATGCCGCGAAGAAAGGTCTCAAGCACATCCGTTTCTTCTGTGTGTCGGCGGCGCGCTTTTTCAGCAAGCACGGCTGGCGTTGGTGGTGAGGGCGGGATGGCGCGCTTCGCGGTGACAGGGGCAACCGGCTTTGTCGGGCGGCGGGTCTGTGCTGATCTGCGGGCGGCGGGGCACGAAGTGTGGGCGCTGGTGCGCCGTCAGGGGAGCGCGCCGGCTGGCACTCGGGAATTGTTGTCCACGGCGGAGGCGTTTGCCGATGCCGAAGGCTTGCTGCGGGGGGCGGCCCCGGCCGTGTTGCTGCATCTGGCCGGGCGTGCCCACGTGATGGCCGAGATGCTGTCGGATCCTTTGCCGGCTTATCGACGCGCAAATCGGGATAGCACGGAAAATCTGGCCCTCGCGGCGGCTGCGGCAGGCGTGCGGCGCATGGTGTTCGTGAGCTCGGTCAAGGTTCTGGGGGAAGGCGGCGGCGCACCCTATACGGCAGCCAGCGAGGCCGCGCCGGAAGACCCGTACGGGATATCGAAGTGGGAGGGGGAGCAGGCGCTGTGGTCAGTGGCGGCCCGGACTGGCCTGGAGGGTGTCGTGCTTCGCCCCCCCCTGGTTTATGGACCGGGCGTGAGGGCCAATTTTCTCCGCTTGCTGCGTTTGGCGGATTCGGCCTGGCCACTTCCGCTCGGAGCTCCGAGCGGGGGGCGCAGCATGATCCATGTGGGCAATCTGGCGCATGCCCTGCTGTGTGCCGGCACCCATCCGGCGGCGGCGGGCGGTACTTTTCTCGTGAGTGATGGCCCGGCTTTGGACACTGGCCGCTGGGTGGCGCGTGTGCGCCGCCTGCTGGGCCGGCCGGAGCGTTTGGTGGCGGTGCCGACCGCGTGGCTGACAGCCATTGCGAATCTGCTGGGGCAGCGGGCGCTGGCAGTCCGGCTGTTTGCCCCTCTGGAGGTGGACGATGCTGCCATCCGGCAGCAACTGGGCTGGCAGCCGCCATTTACGCTGGACACGGCCTTGGCGGAGACCCTGGCCTGGTATCGGGAAAAGGCGGTCGCGCGGGGGTGAAGGTGGCAGCGGTCCGCCCGTTTTCCCTTGGGGTCCGCGTTCATGGGGCCGGGATCTTCAGCCGGAACGCGCCGGAAGCCCCGGCGCCTGCGCGGTATAATTCCCCTCCAAAGACCTGAACGTTTCGCCGCAGTGCGCCCGGAAAGCCACTGCGGCGATTGCTTTTGACTGGACTACCTTCGTGCTTGCCTCGCCTGCCATCGCCTTTCTGGTATCTGTTGCCGTTCTGGCGGTACTGCTGCGTTCGGGCCTTGCGCACCGGATCGCCATGGATGTGCCGAATCATCGTTCGCTGCATAGCAACCCGACGCCCCGGGTTGGGGGGTTGGGTATCCTGGCGGGGATTGCAGCGGGTGGTTTGGTGCCGCTGGCAGGTATCGGGTGGGAGACCGTGCTGCTGCTGGCGGGGGCATTGACGCTGGCCTTGTTGTCCTTCGTCGATGATCGCCGCGGCTTGCCCATCTTGCTGCGCTTTGCGGTACACGGCCTGGCTGCCGCGGGCGTGGCGTGGGCGTTGGCCGGAGGGTGGTGGGTGGCGCTGGCCGTGTTTCTGACGGTCTGGGCGACCAATCTCTACAACTTCATGGATGGGACGGACGGCCTGGCGGGCGGCATGGCCTTGTTCGGGTTTGGCGCGTGCGGCATTGCGGCCTGGTTGGCGCAGGACCTGCACTTGGCCGCTCTGTGCCTGGCGATTGCCGGCGGTGCGGCGGGTTTTCTGGTGTTCAATCTGCCCCCGGCCCGGGTGTTCATGGGGGATGTGGGGTCGATTCCCCTGGGGTTTTTGATGGCAGGCGTGGGGCTGGCCGGGATTAAGGCGGGGAACTGGCCGCTTTTCTTTCCGCTATTGGTGTTTTCGCCATTCGTGCTGGATGCGACAATAACCCTACTTCGCCGCTTGCTGCGGGGTGAAAAGATCTGGCAGGCCCACCGGGAGCATTACTACCAGCGGATGATCCGCAGCGGGGTGGGCAAAAGACAGACGTTGCTGGTCTGGTATGCGCTGATGCTCGGCTGCTCGGCCTCGGCCCTGTGGGTGCGGTCCGACGGTGTCGATGTTCAGGCCGGGGTGCTGCTTGCGTGGGTGGGGATTTACGCGGTGCTTGCAATCGCGGTGGATGGCCGCTGGCGTAATCGCCAAGGTGCGGCTGGAGTGTGACCTCACGAGGCTGGACCCTCTTACCATGCTGGCACAATTGCTGATTCGGCCCATTTCGGTCTTCCTATTTGACGTTCTGGCGGCGGCCCTGGCTTGGGGGGGCGCGTACCTGTTGCGTTTCAATTTCTCGGTTCCCCCCGAGTACGCCCAGGGGATGTGGTGGACGGCCGCCTGGGCGGTGCCCCTGCAGGCCATGGTGTTCCGCGTGTTTGGTCTTTACCGGGGCATCTGGCGCTTCGCCAGTTTGCCGGATCTGTTCCGGATTGCCCGGGCGATCGGCTTCTCCGCTCTGCTGGTGCCGGTGGGGATCGTGTTGCTTCAGCAGCAGATTGTGGTACCCCGTTCAACCCTGGTGTTGCAGCCCATCCTGCTGCTGATGCTGATGGGGGGCAGCCGGGCCGCCTACCGGGCCTGGAAGGAGCACCGGCTTTACGGCGCCATGCAGGACCAGGGCAAGCCGGTGCTGGTGCTGGGGGCGGGGGTGACGGCGGTCAATCTCATCCGCGATCTTTCCCGCACCAGTGAATGGCGGGTGATCGGCTTGCTGGATGACGACACGCGCAAGCACAAACGGACGATCCAGGGCCTCAAGATTCTCGGGCCTCTGGATTCGCTTGAGCATTTTGCCCGGGAGATGCGCGTCAAGCATGCCATTGTGGCCATGCCGGTGGCCTCCCACGTGGAACGCAGGCGGGCGGTGAGCCTATGCGTGCGTGCGGGGGTCAAGGCGCTGACGGTGCCCTCGTTTGACGACCTGATGAGCGGACGGGTGACCGTTTCCAAGGTACGCCAGGTGGAGGTGGAGGATCTGCTGGGCCGGGATCCGGTGTCCATCGATACCCCCTTGCTCAACGATCTGCTGCGGGGGCGGGCCATCATGGTGACAGGGGCGGGGGGCTCCATCGGTTCCGAACTGTGCCGCCAGATCGTCCGTTTCAGGCCGGGCATGCTTTTGGTGTACGAACAGAACGAGTACTTCCTTTATCAACTGGTGGAGGAACTCCACGAGCATTTTCCGGATCTTCATGTGGTGCCGGTGGCGGGGGATGTGAAGGACGGCGTCCGGGTCCGCCACGTGATGCAGACCTATTCGCCCACGGTGGTGTTTCACGCCGCGGCCTACAAGCACGTGCCGTTGATGGAAGAGATCAACGCGTGGGAGGCTGTGCGCAATAACGTGCTGGGCACCTACGTGGTGGCCAAGGCGGCAATCAGCGAAGGCGTGGGCAAGTTTGTGCTGGTGTCCACGGACAAGGCGGTCAACCCGACCAATGTAATGGGGGCCAGCAAGCGGATGGCCGAGATGGTGTGCCAGTCCCTGCAACAGGGGGCCGGGGCGACCAAGTTCGAGATGGTGCGCTTTGGCAATGTGCTGGGCAGCGCGGGCAGCGTGATTCCCAAGTTCCAGCAGCAGATCGCCCGCGGTGGCCCGGTGACGGTGACCCATCCGGAAATCACCCGCTATTTCATGTCCATCCCCGAGGCGGCCCAGCTGGTGCTGCAGGCCGGATGCATGGGGCAGGGCGGGGAGATTTTCGTCATGGACATGGGCGAGCCGGTGCGCATTGCCGACCTGGCTCGGGACATGATCCGCCTGTGTGGTCTGTCGGAGGAAGAAATCAAGGTGGTGTTCACCGGCTTGCGCCCGGGTGAGAAGTTGTACGAGGAACTGTTGGCGGACGATGAACAGACCCGCCCTACGACCCACCCCAAGCTGCGGATTGCCAAGGCCCGGGAGGTGGAAACGGACTGGCTCGGACAGGTGGTGGACTGGCTCCGGCGCAATCGCGTGCCGGCAGACGCAGAGGTCCGCAGGGATTTGAAACGCTGGGTGCCGGAGTACGCGCCTGCTGTGCGCACGAACCTGCACGTGGTGAGTTCAGCGCCGGCCGAGCAGGTGGGCGCATCCCAAGGGTAATCCGGGGTTCGGAGCGGTCAGAGGCGGGCAATCGTGGCAACTTACGCGATCGGCGACATCCAGGGCTGCCTTGAGGGGCTGACGGCTTTGCTGGGGGCGATCGATTTCGACCCGGAGCAGGATCGGTTGTGGGTCGCAGGCGATCTGGTCAACCGTGGCCCCGAATCCCTCGCTGTCCTGCGCCTGCTGCGCGGCCTGGGGGAGCGGGTCAAGGTGGTGCTGGGTAACCATGACCTGCATCTGCTGATGGTGGCCGCGGGCGCGCGCAGGGCCAACGACTACGACACTTTCCACGATATTCTCGAGGCGCCGGACGGCCCCGAGCTGATCGAATGGCTGGCGGGCCAGGCGCTGATGTTCCGTGAAGGAGATGTGGTGATGGTCCATGCCGGCCTGTTGCCCGCATGGACGGTCGATGAGTCCCTGGCGCTGGCGGGCGAGGTCTCGGCAGCCTTGGCGGGGCCGCAGCGGCGGGAGTTCCTGCACAACCTGTACGGCAGCAAGCCGGATCGCTGGTCCCCTGACTTGAAGGGCTGGGATCGCCTTCGGGTGATCGTGAACGCCATGACCCGCATGCGCTTTTGCAGCCCGGAGGGACGCATGGAGTTCAAGGCCAAGGGGCGGGTGGATGCGCCCCCTTCCGGCTATCTGCCCTGGTTCCAGGTGCCGGGCCGCCGCAGCCGGGCGTGCACCGTGCTGTTCGGTCATTGGTCCGCGCTCGGTTATTGGGACCGGGATGGCGTGGTCGGACTCGATACCGGATGTGTGTGGGGCGGCACCCTGACCGCTCTGCGCCTGGAGGACCGGCGGGTGTTTCAGGTGCGCTGCCGCCAGGTGCTGGTACCGGACGGTAGCGAGTAGGGGGCCGATTCAGGCCGGCGATCAGTGCGTGACCCGGGTTTCGCCCCGGCCGGAAAGAATGCGCACCCGCTCGCCCGGCACGAAGGCTTCATCCGCAGCTTGCGTGACGGCAATCATCTGGCCGTTGTCCAGTTCCACCGTGATCTCCAGGCCGGTCTGCCGGGTGCCACCTTCTTCCACCGCCGCTCCTGCGATTCCCCCGGCCACGGCTCCGAGCACGCCGGCGATGATGGACCCCTTGCCCTGACCGACATTGCTGCCGGCCACGCCACCGATGACAGCCCCCGCCGTGGAGCCGACACTGGACTTGGTGCCCTCGATGCGTACCTGCCGCACGCTGATTACCTTGCCTGTGCGTACGCTCATTTCGCCCCGGGCTTGGCCCCGGGAGTAATCGCTGCCGCCCAGACCGCTGGCACACCCCCCGAGCAGGAAGGCGGCCAGAACTGCGATCGTCAGGCAGGGAAGAAGTTTGCGGCAGACATGCATGATGCGCTCCTGAGTATGCGTACGCGACCCGGAGCGCCGAGGGCTCCGGATTACCAGATGGAGTAACCGAATGCGGTGGCAAACGCCTCGCCGATTTCCGAGCGGCTGGGGGCGTGGTTCTGTCCCCCACGGCTGGCGATCTTGATGGCACCCATCAGGGAAGCAAGCCGACCCGTGGTGGGCCAATCCATCCCGGCGTTGATGCCGTAGAGCAGGCCCGCGCGATAGGCGTCGCCACAGCCGGTGGGATCGACCAGACTATCGGGTTTAACGCAGGGGATCTCGATGCGCTGACCGCCGCTATAGACTTCGGAACCGTTGGGGCCAAGCGTCACGACCAGCGCCTTCACCTTGCCTGCCAGGGTTTCCAGGGATTGGCCCGTCTTGTCGCAGAGCAGTTTTGCCTCGTAGTCGTTGACCGTGCAGTAGTCCGCGAGTTGCAGGAAATTCAGAACCTCGTCGCCGGAGAACATGGGCAGGCCCTGGCCCGGATCGAAGATGAAGGGAATGCCGGCTTCGGCAAACTGGGCCGCGTGCTGGAGCATGCCGTCCCGCCCGTCAGGAGAAATGATGCCCAGAGTCACCCCGCTGGCATCGCCGACCTTGTTGAGGTGAGAGTAGGTCATGGCGCCCGGGTGGAAGGCGGTGATCTGGTTGTCGTCCATGTCGGTGGTGATGAAGGCCTGGGCAGTGTAGGCGTCGGGCACTTCGCGGACGTGGGCGCGGCTCAGGCCAAGTTTCTTGAGCCGTTCCAGATAAGGGCTGGCGTCTTCGCCAACCGTGGCCATGATCAGCGGCTCGCCCCCCAGCAGCGCCAGGTTGTAGGCGATGTTGCCGGCGCAGCCGCCGAACTCGCGCCGCATGTCGGGCACCAGGAAGGCGACGTTGAGGATGTGGATCTGGCTGGGGAGAATGTGATTCTTGAACTGATCATGGAAAACCATGATCGTGTCGTAGGCGATGGAGCCGCAGATTAGGGTTTTCATAGAGGATAAGCGTTAAGGTTTGCGCGTCTGCGGCACCCGGGACTCAGGTGCCGTCCAGACCGAAATTGTCGGGCTTGGGAGGCGCGCGGGTCTACGCCTTTTGCCACATCTTCCGGCCGGGAGTGTCAGACCAGCGCTGCCAGCGCCGCGGCGTAATCGGGCTCCTGTTTGATCTCGGCCACCCGCTCGGCGTGCAGCACCCGGTTGTCCCGGTCCAGTACCACGACGGCGCGCGCGGTGAGCCCGGCCAGGGGACCGGAGGAGATGGCGACACCGTAGTCGCGCATGAAGTTGCCACCCCGCAGGGTGGAGAGGGAAACGACATTCGCGAGCCCCTCGGTTTCACAGAACCGTTTCATGGCGAAGGGCAGGTCGGCGGAGATGACCAGGACGACCGTGTCCGCAAGCTTGCCGGCTTCTTCGTTGAACTTGCGCGTGGAGGTGGCGCAAACAGGAGTGTCCAGGCTTGGAACGATGTTGAGGACTTTGCGCTTGCCCGCGAATTCACCCAGGGTGACGTCCTTCAGATCCGTGCCGACGAGGCTGAAGCCCGGGGCGATGCTGCCGGTTGCGGGAAACTGCCCATCGACGGCGATGGGGTTGCCGCCGAGCGTGACGGTTGTGCTCATGTCTCTCTCCTTATCGTGGGGTTCAACGCCGATCCGGGACCGCCGGATCGCAGGTGCGTACTCCGGCCCGTTGCATGGGGCGCCTGTCCTGCCCGCGTGAGACCACGCCGACGGGGAGCGCCCCTGCACGGGTCAGGGGTAGAAAACGTATAACTTGTAGCCGACCGCGGCAATCCCCCGAGTTTGAACCCGGAGCTGGACGGCCAGGTCGCCGTTTTCGGGAATGCCCTGATCGGGGCTGGCCTTGGCCGGGAGATAGTCGTTGGGGAACAGCACCCGACGGGAGACGGCCTTTTCCTGGGCGTCGGTCAGCGTCAGCTCCAAGGCGGGGTAAGCCTGTGTGAAGGTTGCGCGGTTCTTCAGGGTGGCGTTGAGCACCAGCGTGTCGAGCGTGCCGGGCTCGGGGTGAAGGTCCGAGGCTTCGATGCTGATCAGGTCCGCCTTGCGCGGGAGCGGGATGTCGCAATCGAGTTGCTGGCACATCGCTGTCAGCGCCGGCCGGAGCGCAGGAACGCTGTTGGCGAGTTCGCTGCGGTACCAGTAGGCCAGTTGCGCCGTGAGCAGGACGGCCAACACGAGGGCGCCTGTCCCCCATACCAGACCCGAGCTTTTGGGGCGCGCAGGCGCATCCGGCACCGCGGGGGTGGCTTCCGGCGGCGCCTTGACTTGCAGGCTCTCGGGAGCGGGTTCGTCCAGCCGGGGTTCGCCAAAGGCGAGGAACGGGTCGGGTGGCAACGCTGCGGCAGCCGTGGGGGAGGGCTCGCCGCTGTCATGACCCGGGGGTTCCGGTGGCGTGGGTGGAATGTCCAGCTCCGCCCGGGGAGCGGCCGGAGCTGCCCGCAGGACGTCCTGGGGTGCCCAGAGATCCGGGGCTTCGGGCGCGCTTGGCGCGGCGGGCTCCTCCAGTGCGGGCGGCGGGTTGTCGGCGCTTCCTCGCCGGGTCAGGCGGGCGAACAGGTCATTCTGCTGCTCGGTGGCGTTTTCCTCGATCAGCGTGTCCAGGGCATTGAATGCGGTGCCGCAGCGGCCACACCGCACGCGCCCGCTGCGCTGCTTGAGTTGCTCGGTGCGGACCCGGAAGACGGTCTCGCATGCGGGGCAGCGGGTCAGGATCATGACCGGATGCCCTCGAGCAGCACCCATCCGTCCCGGGTGGCCGCCTCCCGAAGCGCGATGAAGGGGGCGTAAGCCTCCCGAACCTTGTCCACCTGGCTGTCGAGAATGCCGGTAAGCGCCAGGCGACCGCCCGGGGCGATGCGGCTGGCGAGCAGTGGGGCGAGTACGCAGAGCGGGTTGGTCAGGATGTTGGCGACCACCAGATCGAACTGCTCATCAAGTGCTTCGCTCGAGTGGCGTACCGTAAGTGCTACACCGTTGCGGTGTGCGTTGTCGGCCGCGGCTTCCAGCGCCTTCTCGTCGATATCCACGCCGGTGACCGTGCCGGCGCCCAGCCTGGCCGCAGCGATGGCCAGGATGCCCGAGCCGCAGCCATAGTCGAGCACCGTTTGCCCGGGGCGGACCTGTTCGCTCAACCAGTTGAGGCAGAGGTGAGTGGTGGGATGGCTGCCGGTGCCAAACGCCATGCCCGGGTCCAGTTCGATATTGATTGCGTCGCCTACGGGCGCCTCATGCCAGGAGGGGACGATCCACAGCTTGTCGGTGATGCGGATGGGTTCGAACTGGCTCTGGGTGAGTTGAACCCAGTTTTCCTCCGCGACTTCCCGCACCGTGGTGGCCGGCTCGCCCAGCCCGATGGTGGCAGTGGCGCTGGCGACAGCCGCGTGCCAGTCGGCGTCCGCTTCGAACAGCGCCACCACGTGGCAGGCTTGCCAGAGGGCTGCGGGAGCATAGCCGGGCTCGCCGAACTGGGGTTGCTCCCGTTCGGTGCCGGCGTCCGCGTCTTCGATCGACACGGAGAGCGCGCCCGCTTCCATCAGGGCGTCGCTCAAGGCTTCGGCGTGCTGTGCATCCGAAGCGACGGAAACGGAAAGCCACATGGGTGGGGCTGCTCCCGGCTATTTGTTCTGGTTGACTTCAGCCTTGGCCGCCAGCTTGTGTTCGAGATAGTGAATGCTGGTGCCGCCTTCGATGAAGCGGGCGTCCGTCATCAGTTCCTGATGCAGCGCAATGTTGGTCTTGATGCCGTCCACGGCCATCTCGGACAGGGCAATCCGCATCCGCCGGATTGCTTGCTCGCGGGTATCGCCGTAGGCAATCAGCTTCCCGATCATCGAGTCGTAATGTTGCGGCACGGTATAACCGTTGTAAACATGCGAATCAACACGGATGCCGGGACCACCCGGTGTGTGCCAGTTGGTGATGCGGCCCGGGCAGGGGGTGAACTTGAAGGGGTCTTCGGCATTGATGCGGCATTCAATGGCGTGCCCCTTGAGTTGCACGTCCCGTTGCCGGAACCAGAGCTTCTCTCCGGTTGCGATCCGGATCTGCGCCTGAACGATATCGATACCGGTGATGAGCTCGGTCACCGGGTGTTCCACCTGTACCCGGGTGTTCATCTCGATGAAGTAGAACTCCCCGTCTTCGTAAAGGAACTCGAAGGTTCCGGCGCCCACGTAGCCGATCTTGCGGCAGGCATCCGCGCAGCGTTCGCCGATGCGGGCGATATGGCGGGGCGCGATATGAGGGGCGGGGGCTTCCTCGATCACCTTCTGGTGTCGGCGCTGCATGGAGCAGTCCCGCTCGCCCAGGTAGACCGCGTTCCGATGGGTGTCGGCGAGCACCTGGATTTCCACGTGGCGCGGATTTTCCAGGAATTTCTCCATGTAAACCGTCGGATTGCCAAACGCCGCCTGGGCTTCGGTGCGCGTGGTCGTGACCGCGTTGAGCAGAGCCCCTTCCGTATGCACAACCCGCATGCCCCGTCCGCCGCCGCCGCCGGCGGCCTTGATGATCACCGGGTAGCCGATGGAGCGGGCCATGCGCACGATATCCTTCGGGTCGTCGGGCAGAGCGCCTTCCGAGCCCGGTACGCAGGGTACGCCTGCGGCTTTCATAGCGTCCTTGGCGCTGACCTTGTCCCCCATCAGGCGGATGGTGTCGGGTCGGGGGCCGATGAAGACGAAGCCGCTTTTCTCCACCCGTTCAGCGAAGTCAGCGTTCTCCGACAGGAATCCGTAGCCCGGGTGGATGGCTTCGGCGTCCGTGACTTCCGCCGCGGAGATGATGGCTGGAATGTTCAGATATGAGGCGCTGGAGGCGGCGGGACCAATACAGACGGACTCATCCGCCAGCTTGACGTATTTGGCCTCGGTATCGGCTTCGGAGTGCACGACCACCGTCTTGATGCCCAATTCGCGGCAGGCGCGCTGAATGCGGAGGGCGATTTCCCCCCGGTTGGCGATCAGAATCTTTTCGAACATGCTGGTACAACCCTGGTCCGCTCCCGATGGCTGAACCATGCGGGAGATTGGCTACGGGAAGGAGCACGGGCAGACCCCCGGGCTCCGGGCATGGGGCCGGAGTGGGTCAGCCCACCACGAACAACGGCTGGCCGTATTCCACGGGCTGGCCGTTTTCTACCAGGATGGCCTTGATCACTCCCGAGGCGTCCGATTCAATTTCGTTCATCAGCTTCATCGCTTCGATGATGCACAGGGTGTCACCCGTCGATACCGACTGCCCGACCTCGGAGAAAGGCTTGGCGCCGGGTGCGGAAGAACGATAGAAGGTGCCCACCATCGGGGATTTCACCACGTGGCCATCGGGCAACGCATCCGATGCGCTGTCGTCGGGGGCTGCGGCTGCGGACACTGCGGGAGCCGGCGCGGCGGCGGGCAGCGTGTAATGCACAGGGGCAGGGGCGGCAGCGGCCATGCCGTGCTTGACGATCCGAACTTTTTCCTCGCCCTCGGTCACTTCCAGTTCGGCGATTCCGGACTCCTGAACCAGATCGATGAGCTTCTTCAGTTTGCGCAGATCCATGATTGACTAATCAGCAAAGGTTGGTTGAGTGGACGCCTTGAGCATCAGCCCGGTGGCATCGGTTCATCTCTTGCGGGGTCTAGGTGTTGGTGCAGCCCGTCTTCGTACGGACAGGTCGGCCAGGGGGCGATCAACTCGATCGTCTCAAGCGGGTCAGCACGTGCTCGAGCGCGAGCTGGTAGCCGTGAGCTCCGAGACCGCAAATCACGCCCACCGCCACGTCGGAGAAGTAGGAGTGCTTGCGAAAGGGCTCGCGGGCATGAACGTTGGAAAGATGCACCTCGATAAAGGGAATCTTTACCGCCGCCAGCGCATCCCGAATGGCCACGCTGGTGTGGGTGTAAGCAGCCGGGTTGATGATGATGAAGCCGACCCCCTCCGCGCCGGCAGCCTGCACCCGGTTGACCAGTTCGCCTTCGGAATTGCTTTGGAAAGATTCCAGATCAACACCTGCGCTACGGGCGCGAGCCTCCATCGCTTCATGGATGTCGGCCAACGTGGTGCGCCCATAGATGTCCGGCTCCCTTTGCCCCAGCAGATTGAGGTTCGGGCCATGCAGGACAAGGATCTTGGGGCGGAGCGGTTCGTCGCCCTCCTCGTGCGCAGGCTTGCGGGATTCGCGTTTGGTCACCATGCCTGCAAGTTTGCCGCAAATTGCAGCGAACTGTCCAGAATTTGCCGTGATCGCTAGCCCGCCGCATGGCTGGGCGTCCGTTTGGGCCTTACTGGAGGGCGGCGTTCAGGGCAGAAGCCAATTCAGGTTCGGAGAATGGCCCGAGTTTTGTGGAGATCAAGCGATCATTTGCATCGAAAATCACCGTAAACGGCAAACCTTGCGCTTTGTTGCCGAACAAGCCGGAGAGCTCGAGGGTGTCACTGTTGCCGATCAGCAAGGTGAAGCTGAGGCCGTTTTTGCCTGCAAATTCGTCGATGTTCATCGCGGAATCGATGCCGATCCCGATGAATTCGACCCCTTTGCTTGAAAATTGCTCGCTGGCGGCTTGCAGGAGCGGCATCTCTGCCACGCAGGGGGGGCACCAGGTGGCCCAGAAATTCACGACCCGAACCTTGCCTCGCCATTGGGCCAGCGGTTGGAGTTGCCCTCGCGGGTCTGGCAGGGTAAGCCGGTTGAGGGGTTGGGCTGTGGCGCCGGTCGCAGGCACTTGGGGCGGCGGGGCGGTTCCGGGACGGGAGCTCAGTTGTACCGCAACACCGAGAGCCAGTGCGACCGCCCCGGCCAGAACGAAAGTAAAGGTGTTGTTCACGATTCGCCCGACAGAAGAGTGGCCAGGCCAGCCAGGCCGGCCCGGGGGCGGGAGATGCGTCGGGCCACCGGGGGGAATACCGAGAGGGTGACGGGCAGGCCGTCCCAGTCCAGCTCGATGTAGGTGAGTGGGCCATCGGGGCGGCGGGGGGTGACGTGCCTGAACGGGTGGCCACGGGCGAGCAACTGCCACTCAAGTTCCTTTTCGTCTTCCGGGAACACCTCGATCTCGATCACTGCCGCTCGCCCTGCGGTGCCTTCAAGCACGGAGCCGGTCAGTTGGGGATCGAAGCGCTCCAGTTCGCGCATGACCTCCAGGGCGTGGTGACGCAGCAACAGCAGGCGCTCGGCCAATTCTTCGCCCTGATAAAGGGATTGGTGCAGGCGCAGTTCTTCCTCCACCTCAGCGTTGGAGGGCAGATCCTTGGTTTCCGGAAGCCCGAGCTGGCGGGCGGCCTTGCGTTTTGCGAAGTGGAAGTCATTGATCCCGTCCTCGGCCATGAGGCGGGCTGCGCGGCTGGCGATGGCCCGTCGGCTTGCGGCGGAGACCGGGTTGCCGCTCGGGCGGTGCGGGTTCTTGCGAGATGGCGTGCGCATGGCTGGCTTATGTCCGGATGGTGCTGCGGGAACCGGCGTCTCGGACCCATCGGGTAGAATCCTCCGCCATTCTATCGGTTACGGCGAGCAGGGCAATGCACATACACATCCTGGGAATATGCGGAACATTCATGGGCGGGCTGGCGCTGCTGGCCCGGGCGGCAGGGCATCGGGTGACCGGGTGTGACGCCAATGTATACCCGCCCATGAGTACTCAGTTGCAAGAACAAGGGGTGGAACTGGTGGAGGGCTACGATGCCTCCCAAGTGGCGCTGAACCCGGACTGTTTCGTGGTGGGCAATGCCATTTCCCGCGGCAATCCCCTGCTGGAGGAAATACTCGACCGCAACCTCTGCTATGTCTCGGGTCCCCAATGGCTGGCAGAGCACGTCCTGCCCGGAAAGTGGGTGCTGGGTGTGGCGGGCACCCATGGCAAGACCACAACGACAGCCATGCTGGCCTGGCTGCTGGAACAGGGGGGCTTGAACCCGGGTTTTCTGGTGGGAGGGGTGCCCGTGGATTTCGGTGTTTCAGCCCGATGGACGGATTCTTCCTTCTTCGTGATCGAGGCCGACGAGTACGACACCGCCTTCTGCGACAAGCGCTCCAAGTTCGTTCATTACCGGCCGCGCACGCTCATCCTGAACAACCTGGAATTTGATCATGCCGACATCTTTCCGGATCTTGTGGCGATCGAGACCCAGTTCCATCATCTGGTGCGCACCGTGCCACGCAATGGCCTGATCGTCGCCAACCGCAAGTACGAGGCCCTGGAGCGGGTGCTGGCGCGCGGCTGCTGGTCCGCAGGCGCATGGTTTGGCGATGCCGCCCACTGGTCGGTGGCGCTGGATGCCACCAGCGGCGAGGCGGTATTCCGCCAGGCCGGAGAAGAGGCGGGTCGAAGCCTCCTCGGGGCGATGGGTGAGCATAACCGGGACAATGCGCTTGCAGCGATGCTGGCCGCGCGGCATGTGGGCGTCCCGCTGCCCATGGCCATGGAGGCCCTGGCCTCCTTCAAGGGGGTGAAGCGACGGCTTGAGAACCGCGGGAGTGTGGGGGGCGTCACGGTCTATGACGACTTCGCCCATCACCCTACCGCCATCGAGCTCACCTTGGCGGCGTTGCGTGAGCGGGTCGGTCGGTCGCGCATCCTGGCGGTGGTGGAACCGCGCTCCAACACCATGAAGCTTGGCGTGATGAAAGCGCGCTTGCCGGCAAGCCTGGCCGATGCGGACCGGGTCTATTGCTTTGCAAACAATCTGGGGTGGGATGCTGCCGAGGCGCTTGCGCCTCTGGGCGAGAAGCTCGTGGTGGAGGGCGACATGCCGGCATTTGTGCAGAAAATTGCGAGGGATGCGCACCCCGGAGATCATGTATTGGTCATGTCTAATGGCGGATTCGGCGGCATTCACCAAAAATTGCTCGCGGCCTTGTCCAATGCGATTGGCAATTAATGTTGCGCCGCACTTATCAGCTTAGGGAAAGCCCTAGTTTGATCTGGATCAAATGCGCTTGCTCGGGAAAAAACGGCTGTGGCAAACTGATTTGCGACAGGGCGTGATAGACATTCTCATTCAATAAGCAGTCATCGTCGCGTCGTGTCCGGGGAGGTTGTTCGCCAGAGGTCGTCGGTGCCACGCGCTGCCTGCGCGCTCACTTCGGTGTGCGCGTGGAGCGTTCAGGCGGCAGCGCGCTCTGATGCTCCTCCTCGCAGGAACGGAGTCGCTGGCATCGGGGCCAGGCAGTCCTGTAGTCCCCCTGTCAGTGATGCCAAGAGGATCAGCTTGCGCGATGGTGCGCTGGTCATGGAGGAGGGAGGGGTGGTGTGCATGCCTGCGCGCATGCGGCGCCGCTGGCGTTGTGAGCTACTCCGAGTCTCCGCTGCCCAGGCCTTGGCTGCGTTGCCCTCAATCCGGCGCCCTCGCATGGGTGCCCGGTCCAGGGCAGCACAGCCGGCGCAGCTGGCCGAGCAACTGCGGCGCCGGGAGCTGACCGTCCGATCAGGGGTGCATCCGGCTGCCCATCCATGAGGATGAGGTTGATACCGATGCTGCGCCACCTCTGCCGCTGTCTCCGCCTGTTCCCCGCCTTCCTGCTGTTCGCCTCCTTTCAGTCTTCCGCCCTCGCGGCTTACCAGCTCAACATGCAGACGCCGGTCACCCGGCTGGGAGAGGCGGTCTATGACCTGCACACGATGATGCTGATCATCTGCGGCGTCATCTTCGTGGCGGTGTTCGGGGTGATGTTCTACTCGCTCTACGCCCATCGCCGCTCCCGTGGTCATCAGCCCGCGAACTTCCACGAGAATACGATCGTGGAAGTGGTTTGGACGGTGATCCCGTTCTTCATCCTGATCGGCATGGCGTGGCCTGTCACCAAAACCCTGCTGTCCATGCGCGATACCAGCAACCCGGACCTCACGGTCAAGGTCACCGGCTATCAATGGAAATGGGGCTACGACTACATCAAGGGCGAGGGGGAGGGCATCCGCTTTGTTAGCACCTTGTCCACGCCCCAGGACCAGATCCGCAACCGGGCGGAGAAAGGCGAGCACTATCTGCTGGAGGTGGACAACCCGATGGTGGTGCCGGTGGGGCGCAAGGTGCGCGTGCTCACCACTGCCAACGATGTCATCCACGCCTGGTGGGTGCCCGCCTTGGCGGTGAAACAGGATGCAGTGCCAGGTTTCATCCGGGATACCTGGTTCAAGGCTGAGAAAGAGGGCGTGTACCGGGGCAATTGCGCCGAATTGTGTGGCAAGGACCACGGTTACATGCCCATTGAAGTGCACGTGCTCTCCCAGGAGAAGTACGCCGCCTGGGTGGCGGAACAGAAGCAGAAGATGGCGGCACTGGCGGACGATCCGAACAAGGTGTGGAGTCTGGACGAGCTCAAGGTCCGGGGCGAAAAGGTGTATGCCGCCAATTGCGTGGCCTGCCATCAGGCGACGGGCAAGGGGGCGCCGCCGGCCTTCCCGCCGCTGGATGGCTCGAAAGTGGTGACCGGGCCCAGGGCGGCGCAGATCGACACGGTGCTCAAGGGCAAGCCGGGAACTGCCATGGCTGCCTTCGGCAAGCAGTTGAACGATGTGGAACTGGCTGCGGTGATCACCTACACCCGCAACACCTGGAGCAATGCCACTGGTGAAGCGATCCAGCCGGCAGACATCCGCAATGCCCGCAATTAGGGGCGTGATCCGGCAACGGAATACGTGAGCACTTCGAGGAGACCTTGATGGAAGCAGTACACGGCCACGCCCCCGATCATCACGCCCACGGCCAGCCGGCGGGCCTGATGCGCTGGATCACCACCACCAATCACAAGGACATTGGTTCCATGTACTTGTGGTTCAGCTTCATCATGTTCATCGCAGGCGGCATCATGGCGCTGACCATCCGCGCCGAGTTGTTCAAGCCCGGGTTGCAACTGGTGAATCCGGAACTGTTCAACCAGCTCACCACCCTACACGGGCTGGTGATGGTGTTCGGGGCCATCATGCCGGCATTCGTGGGGTTCGCCAACTGGATGATCCCGCTCCAGGTGGGGGCCTCGGACATGGCCTTCGCCCGCATGAACAACTGGAGTTTCTGGTTGCTGCCCCCGGCCGGGTCGCTGCTCATCCTCTCCTTCTTCGTGCCCGGGGGGGCGGCGGCCGTGGGCTGGACGCTCTATCCGCCGCTCTCCATCCAGATGGGGATCGGCATGGACATGGCCATCTTCGCCGTCCACATATTGGGCGTGTCGTCGATCATGGGCTCCATCAACATCATCACCACCATCCTCAACATGCGGGCGCCGGGGATGACGCTGATGAAAATGCCGCTTTTTTGCTGGACGTGGCTGATCACCGCCTATCTGCTCATCGCGGTGATGCCGGTGCTGGCGGGCGCGGTCACCATGCTCCTGACCGACCGGCATTTCGGCACCAGTTTCTTCAACGCCGCCGGCGGCGGCGATCCGGTGCTGTTCCAGCACATCTTCTGGTTCTTTGGTCATCCGGAGGTGTACATCGTCATCCTGCCGGGCTTCGGGGTGGTCTCCCAGGTGATTCCGGCGTTCTCGCGCAAGCCGCTGTTTGGCTACGCCTCGATGGTGTACGCCACATCGTCGATCGCCATCCTCTCCTTCATCGTCTGGGCGCACCACATGTACACCGTGGGGATGCCGGTGGCAGGGCAGCTCTTCTTCATGTACGCCACCATGCTCATCGCCGTGCCCACCGGGGTGAAGGTGTTCAACTGGATTGCCACCATGTGGCGCGGTTCGCTCACCTTCGAAACACCGATGCTCTTCTCCCTGGGGTTCATCTTCCTCTTCACCATGGGTGGATTCTCGGGGCTGGTGCTGTCGATGACGGCGGTGGATGTGCAACTGCACGACACCTATTACGTGGTGGCCCATTTCCACTACACCATGGTGGCGGGCGCCTTGTTCTCGGCTTTCGCCGCCGCCTACTACTGGCTACCCAAGTGGACGGGCCACATGTACGACGAGCGGCTGGGCAAGATTCACTTCTGGCTGTCGCTGATCTTCTTCAACCTCACCTTCTTCGTGCAGCACTTTCTGGGGCTGGCGGGGATGCCGCGACGCATTCCCGACTACGGGCTGCAATTCGCCGAGTTCAACATGATCTCGACCATCGGCGCCTTCGGCTTCGGCCTCACCCAACTGCTGTTCCTCTACATCGTGCTCAAGGCGATCAAGGGTGGGCCCAAGGCCCCCGCCAAGCCCTGGGATGGCGCCGAGGGGCTGGAGTGGACCGTGCCCTCGCCGGCACCGCACCACACCTTTGAAACGCCGCCGGTGGTGAAGTGAGATGACCACGGAAGAAGCCCTCCTCAAAGCGCGCAACCGCCGCACCGCGTGGTTGCTGGCCCTGATCCCCCTGGCTGTTTTCATTGGTGTGATTGTCCGTCGCGGGTGGTTGGAATGAGCGCAGCGCACGGCATGCTCGCGCTCAACAGCCGCACCCTGGGCAAGCTGGTGGTGGTGGCGGGGGTGATGTTCGGTTTCGGTTACGCCATGGTGCCTTTTTACCAGGCCATCTGCCGGGCAGCAGGGCTCAACAACCTGGGGGCTCCGGATGCGGTTGCGGCGGTGGGCAATACCCAGGTGGATTTTGCCCGGCAGGTGAGCATCGAGCTGGATGCCAATACGCACAACATGGCTTGGCGCTTCAAGCCGCTGCAGCCCCATCTGGCGGTGCATCCGGGCGAACTGGCCACGGTGGTGTTCGAGGTGCGCAACCAGCTGGACAGGCCGGTCACCGGGCAGGCCATACCCAGCTACAGCCCAGCCGCGGCCAGTCAGTATTTCCGCAAGCTGGACTGCTTCTGTTTTGCCAAGCAGACACTGGCCCCCGGCGAGGTGCGGCAGATGCCGGTGGCTTTCGTCGTGGATGCGGCCCTGCCGGCCGAGGTCAATACCATCACGCTCTCCTACACCTTCTTCGAGGTGGCGGGGACGGCACCCGCCGGAGGCTGAGTGGAAATGCCCCGGGAAACCAAGCGCAAGGCCGGACCGCTGCAGGTGGCGGGCGCCGTGTTCTGGAGCTTCTTCGGCGTGCGCAAGCGCCGGGACTACGATGCCGATGCGGCGGCAATCACGCCGGGGCAAGTGGTGGTGGCGGGTTTGATCGGCGGGGTGCTGTTCGTGCTGGTGTTGTGGCTGGTGGTGCGCCTGATCGTGGCGTGAGCGGCGCGAGTTGGAGAACGAATTCATGAGGAGGCAAGCATGACCCGGCAGCAAGCTCCGTACTACTTCGTGCCCGAACCTTCGCGCTGGCCAATCTTTGGCTCCCTGGCGCTGTTCCTCATAGCCAGTGGCTCGGTGCTTGCCATCAATGCCGTGCACGGGGGGATGGCGGTGCTGCTCCTCGGCCTGGCAGTCCTGGTGTACATGATGTTCGGCTGGTTCGGAAACGTCGTCGGCGAGTCCGAATCGGGCCAGTACTCGCGGCGGGTGGATGTGTCCTTCCGCTGGAGCATGAGCTGGTTCATCTTTTCGGAAGTGATGTTCTTCGCAGCCTTTTTCGGCGCCCTGTTCTATGCCCGGGTGCTGTCGGTGCCGGACTTGGCCTCGCTGGAGCACCGGGAACTGCTCTGGCCTGGCAGCACGGCCATGTGGCCGAACGCCGGCCCGGCCTTCAGCGAGAAGTTCTCCCCCATGGGCGCGATGGGTATCCCCGCGCTCAATACGATGTTGCTGCTCACCTCGGGGGCCACCATCACCTGGGCCCACCACGGACTTCTGGCGAACAACCGGGGCCAGCTCAAACTCGGGCTCCTGGCCACGATCCTGCTGGGCATCACCTTCCTGGGCTTCCAGGTGTACGAATACGTGCATGCTTATCAGGAACTCAACCTGCGGCTCACCACCGGGATCTACGGCAGCACCTTCTTCATGCTCACGGGTTTCCACGGCCTGCACGTCACCATCGGCGTCACCATGTTGGTGGTGATCCTGTTCAGGGTGCTGGCAGGCCATTTCCGGCCGGATCACCACTTCGCTTTCGAGGCAGTGGCCTGGTACTGGCACTTCGTGGACGTGGTCTGGCTGATGCTGTTCGTGGTGGTGTATTGGCTGTAACGGCGGAAGAATCGCGGGCAAACCCGCAAGGCGCCTGAGAGGAGGCGACAAAAGCAAGAACGAGGAGACCGTTTGTTTGAGCGGGCGTCGCGTGAGAATGCGACGCCCGGCGTTTTCCGCCGAGGCTCTCAGGCTTGCACCGTCAAGTGCGTTGTGGCCACCAACCCATGTAGTGACCGGCCATCAGCAACAGAAACAACGCGATGGACAAGCCCACCCGCAATGCCAGGGCTTGAACTGTGCGGGTGCCGGTTCGGTCCCGCAGGAGAAACACGAGCGCCGAGCCCAGGCTGGCGATGATCATGAGCAGCAGGACGATGACGATGATGCGTGCCAGCATGGCGATTCCGGGAAGAGCAGGAAACGATGGCAGCCTACCGGATTTCGAGCCCGTCGTGGTCGGGCGGGGGAGGTCCCATCCGCTGGCGTAGTTGGCTACCGACACTGCTGGCTCTCCTGGTGGTGGCGGGCACCGTGAGCCTCGGCAACTGGCAGACCCGCCGCGCCGAGTACAAAGCCGGGCTGCAGGCCCGCATGGACGCGGCGGCCCGCCAGGCACCGGTGGAAATCGGCCCGGGCGAGGTGGATGGCAAGGCCCTGGATCTGCACCCCGTTCGGGTGCGGGGACGGTGGATCGAAGCGCGCACCGTCTTGCTGGACAACCGCCTGCATCAGGGGCGGCCGGGCTACATGGTGGTGACGCCCCTGTGTCCGGTGGCGGCTGAGGGGCCTTGCACCCTGGTGCTGCGGGGGTGGATGCCCCAAGGCGCGGACCGCCGGGCGACGCCGGCCGTGGCGACCCCGGCGGGTGTGGTGGACGTGACGGGGCGGGCGCGGGTGCCGCCGGAGCGGGTGTATGAGCTTTCGGCCCATGTGGTGGAAGGTCGGGTTTGGCAGAACCTGACCCTGGAGCGGTTTCGGGCCTGGTCGGGGCTCAGCCTGCAGCCGGTCTGGGTCGAGCAGAGCTCGGACAGCCCTGACGGTCTGGTGCGGGAGTGGGAGAAAGTGGATGCCCGGGTGGAGCGCCACTTGGGCTACGCCCTGCAGTGGTACGCGCTGGCGGTCCTTACGGGCGTTTTGTGGGGTTTTTTCACCTGGCGGGCCTGGCGGCTGCGAACGGAAGGACGTGCATGAAGTTGAATCCGCGTATCACCCTGTTGTTCATCGCCAGCGTGTGCGCGCTGCCGGTGCTGGCTTCTTATCTCACCTTTCATCTGGCGCCGCCGGAAGGGCGGATGAACTACGGCGAGTTGCTGCCCCCGGCGCCGCTGAGCGCATTGCCCATGCAGACGGCTGAAGGCAAGGCCTGGAGCGTGTCCAGCCTCAAGGGGCGGTGGGTGCTGCTGCAGGCGGGGGGCGGGCCCGAATGCGACCCGGATTGCCGCGACGCCCTGCACCTGTCCCGGCAGGTCCGCACCGCCGTGGGCAAGGAGGTGGAACGGGTGGAGCGCCTGTGGCTGATCCCCCCCGGCGCCCGGCTGGACCCGGCGCTGCTCGCTGAGCACCCGGGGCTGCATGTAGCCCGGGTGGCCGGGGAGGCCACGGCGGGGTTCCCGCTCGCGAGGGAGGGGCGCGCGCAGCTCTATCTGGTGGACCCCCTGGGCAATCTGGTGCTGCGTTACCCCGCCGAGCCGGAAGGCCGGCGTGTGCTGAAGGATCTGGAGCGGCTGCTCAAGTACAGCCGGGTGGGCTGATGGCGGTCTATCGCCGCTTGGTGTACGTGGCGACCGCCCTCACCCTGGTGGTGGTGGTGGTGGGTGCCTATGTGCGCCTGTCGGACGCGGGGTTGGGCTGCCCCGACTGGCCAGGCTGTTACGGGCATCTGGATGTGCCGGACACGGCTGCGGAGATCGCGGCCGCCCATGCCGCCTATCCGGACAAGCCCCTGGATGCCGGCCGGGCGTGGAAGGAAATGGCCCACCGTTACATTGCCGGCGCGCTGGGTGTGCTGATCCTGGCGATCGCCGTGGCGGCCTGGCGGATGCGTGCCCGCCTTGGCCAGGCGCCCTGGCTGGCCACTGCCTTGGTGGGCGTGGTGGGCGTGCAGGCGCTGCTGGGCAAGTGGACGGTGACCATGCTGCTCAAGCCGGCCATCGTGACCGGGCATCTCATCGGTGGCATGACCACGCTGGCGCTGCTGTGCTGGCTGGCCCTGCGCCAGGGCAGCGGGTTCGCGCGCAGGGCCGGTGTCGGGCTGCGTTGGCAAGCCGGCTTGGGGCTTGGGCTGCTGGCCGGGCAAATCGTGCTGGGCGGGTGGGTGAGCACCAATTACGCGGCCCTGGCCTGTACTGACCTGCCAACGTGCCAGGGGACATGGGTTCCGGCCATGGATTTCGATAACGCCTTTCATCTGGTGCGGGAACTGGGCATGACCGCCGCCGGCGCTCCGCTGGAGCTGCCGGCGCTCACCGCGATCCACTGGGCGCACCGGCTGGGGGCCATTGTCGTGGCGGCCTGGCTGGGGGTGCTGGCGGTGCGACTGGGCAAGGAGCCCGGCTATGGACTGCTGGCGTTGGCGCTGCTGGTGGCGCTGCTGATCCAGGTCAGCTTGGGGTTGGCCAACATCTGGTTCAGCCTGCCCCTGCCCGTGGCGGTGGCCCACAACGGTGGCGCGGCGGTGCTGCTGATGCTGCTGGTGACGATCAATTACCGCGTGCGGGTCCGCACGCATCAACCCGGCTGGAGGTGAGCGATGAGAACACTCGATCTGGGCAGCGTCGGCCTGAGCATCCGCCTGCGGGAATACCTCCAGCTCACCAAACCCCGGGTCAACAGCCTGATCGTGTTCTGCGCGGTGATCGGCATGCTGCTGGCGGTGCCCACCGGCCTGCCGGAGTTGTCGGTGGTGCTTGCGGCCACGGTGGGTATCGGGCTGGTGGCGGGGGCGGCGGCGGCCATCAACTGCCTGGTGGAAAGCCATATCGACGCCCAGATGGCCCGCACCCGGGCCCGGCCTCTGCCGCGGGGGGTGTTGCAGGCGCGGGAGACGCTGGTTTTCTCCGGCCTGCTGGGCGGGTTGGGGCTGAGCATCCTGCACCAGTGGGTCAACCCCCTCACCATGTGGCTGACGCTGGCGACCTTTGTGGGGTACGCCATCGTCTATACGGTGCTGCTCAAGCCGCGCACGCCGCAGAACATCGTGATCGGCGGCGCCTCCGGCGCCATGCCGCCGCTCCTGGGCTGGGCGGCGGTGACCGGGGAAGTGAGTCACGAGTCCATGCTGCTCTTCCTCATCATCTTCGCCTGGACGCCACCCCATTTCTGGTCCCTGGCGCTCTACCGCACCCAGGATTACGCCCGTGCGGGCCTGCCCATGCTGCCGGTGACTCACGGTTCGCGCTTCACCCGCCTGCACGTGCTGCTGTATACGCTGATCCTCACCGGAGTGACGCTGCTGCCTTTCGCCAGCCGGATGTCCGGCTTCCTGTATCTGGCGGTGGCGCTGGTGCTGGACGCCGTCTTCATCGCCTACGCGGTGCGGCTGCTCACCCGCTACAGCGATGCGCTGGCGCGCACCACCTTCCGCTACTCCATTCTGTATCTGGCGCTGTTGTTTGCCGCCCTGCTGGCGGACCATTACCTCGGCGCCTGATCTGGCGCGGCCGCATTCAGGCGGGGGCGGGCTCTTCCTGGCGCAGTGTCGGCGCGGCGGGCGCAGCACCGGTCAGCAGGGGCAGGGCGAACCAGAAGGTGGCGCCTTCGCCCAAGGCTGACTCCACGCCCACTTCGCCCCCTTGCAGTTCCACCAGTTCGCGGACGATGGCCAGGCCCAGGCCGGTGCCCTCGTGTTTGCGGTCGTAGCCGGAATGCACCTGGGTAAAGCGGCCGAAGATCTGTTGGTGGTACTCCGGCGCAATGCCGGGCCCGGTGTCCGCCACCTCGAACAGCAGGTGGGTGTTGTCGCGACGTTTGACGCGCAGTTCCACCGTACCCATGTGGGTGAATTTGACCGCATTGCTGAGCAGGTTATGGAGGATCTGCGCCAGCCGGTGGGGGTCGGCGACTACTTGGGCGGGCAGGTCGGGGGCGAGGTGCTGGCGCAGAATCAGGCTCTTGCGGGCTGCCTGGGGAATGAGTGGTCCGGTGACATCGTCCACGAAGCGGGCCAGGTCCACCGGCTGGGGGTGGAACTCCGCCCGGCCGGCCTCGATGGCGGCGATGTCCAGCAAATCATTCACCAGATTGAGGAGCCGCTGGGCGCTCTGGTTGATCCGTTCCGAGTAGCCCCGCTGCTTGGCGTCGGTCTGGCGCAGCATCAACACCTCGGAGAAACCGAGTATTCCGGTGAGTGGCGTGCGCAGTTCGTGGGAGATCTGGGCAATGAAGTGACTCTTCATGGCGCTGGCTTCCTCCGCCCGCGCCCGGGCCTCGTCGCTGCGGGTAAAGGACTGCTGCACAGATTCGGCCATGCGGTTGAGGGAATCCACCAGCGAGCCGAGTTCGTCGTTGGACTGCCGCTCGAAACGGAAGCCCAGATCGCCTTGCTCGATCCGGCGCAGGCCGTCGTTGATGCGGGTGACCCGGGAGGTGAGCAGGGAGGCAAGCCAGATGGCGATCATGACCACCACGCCGGTCATGATCGCGGTGGACAGGCTCAAGGAGCGGGCCATGGCGGCGATGTACTCGCGGATGGTCTGCCCCAGTTCCATTTGCGACTGACGGATCTCCTGATCCTTGGTCGCGACCCGGGCGGCAATCATCTTCCCTGTGTCGGTGGCGGCCTTGTGGAATTCGTCCACGTTGGCGCCGATTGTGACGTAGCCGAAGCCCCGCTTGCTCTGGCCATACTGGCCCGTGTAGTAGGGGATGGCGGCGGCGGTGGTGAGCTTCCACAGGCCGCTCCACAGGATCACGAAGGAGCCCGACCCGCCTTGTTCGGTAAGGTTGTGCCAGCCCTGGCACTGGGGGGCGAAGTTGAGGTAACGGCAGTTCAGCCCCACCGTGCCTGCCTTGATCTGGGCCTTGGCGGGTTTTTTCTCCCGGCTCTGGCCGTCAAAGGCCGGTTCCTCCCGCAGAAACGCCTCGGCCGATTTGCCGCTTGCCTGCCAGCGCTCGTGCAGTTCGGTATCCATCCAAGGCGCGGCCCGTTGCCCGGTGGCCGGATCAAAGCCGACGATGGAGTGGTGACGGGGGTGGGCGATGGCGCGGTCCAGATGATCCCACATGAAGGCGTAGTTGCCGTTGCTGGCGTCCGGAATGGCGGTAAAGCGGTCCGCTGTCGGAACCAGCCCGTCGGTGAAGGCCATGATGTGGCTGTGATCGAGGGCCAGGGTGAGATAGCCGGTGACGCGGCCCTGGCTCACGACGGGTGTGGCCCAGCGGACGATGCCGCGGAACCGGGCGCCATGGGGGTTCTCCTTGCCGGCGTAGGCTTCCTTCTCGGGCGCGAAGGCGACGCCGGCCTTCTTCGCGCTGTCGGGCGTGAGGGTGCCGATGACGCGGGAGCCGACATAGGGGCCGATCACCTCGGAGACGTAGATTTCCCCGGGCTTGAGCTTCAGCAGGGCTGGCCAGTAGGTTTCCGCCTTGGCGTAGGTGTTGGCCGGCCGGGAAACGTCCTTCAAGTCCCGCCCCAGCAGGTCGCTGGTGCTGACCTTCATCTTTTCCCGCCCGTCCAGGCCGATCAGGGTCATCTCGTGGTAGAGCGGGTGTTCCCGGTGGCGGATGCGGTCGGCCGGACGGTAGCTCCAGCGCTGACGGTTCTCCGGGTTTTCCGGGGTGACCTGTGAGCCGGGCTCGGGCTGCTCGGCGGATTCCCATCTTTTGCCATCCTCGCTCAACTTCCAGGTGCCGCGCTCGGGCAACGGATGCGTGCGGGTGGTGAGGAATCGTTGCCAGATCTCCTGCTGCGCGGGCAGTCCGGCCGCCAGGAGCACGTCCCGGTCCCGGTCGTAGAGAAAGGCGGCCACTTCCCGGGCAGTGTCCGTGGTGAGCTGTTCGATGGCCTCGCGGGAGCGGTCGTCCAGGGCTTTTTCCGACTCGTCGGTGACGGTGCGGGAGAGCGAAGCCACCATCTCCCGCATGGTGTCGCCAATGGCGTTGGTGCGCTCGGCGACGGTGCCACCCAGGCGGGACACGCCTTCCCATGCCAAGAGCGCCAGCAGTACCAGCGGCACCACCTTGATGGCGACAAACAGCAGAATCAGCTTGGCGCGGATGCCCAACGTGGTCGGCAGTTTCATCCCGGTCGTATCCCGTATCCGGGCAGCGGGGCGCTGCCCAAAGGTGAAAGGGGTATGACCGGTTTACGGTGCCGATGCGCTGGTTCTTTAAGGCATGCTGCACCGGAATGGTGCGGTCGGGCCCTGAGAGGCCAGGGGGAAGGGGCTCAGTCGGTCAGGAGGCAAGCGTGTGCTTGCCTCCTGACCCGGGTTAGTGGTCCTCGTCCCGGTTGAGTCCGGTACGGAAGCTCAGAAATGCAGTCTGGTACCAGGCAATGGCCTCGCGAACCAGGGTCTCTTCGTCCAGTTGCCCCCGCGCACCGGCCATCGGGTTGTCCTCCACCCTGGTCTGGCGTTTGGGGGAGAGGGTGACCAGGCGGCCGTCCCGCAGGTAACCCAACGTCTGGTAGTTGGCGACAAACGCCCGCTCCGTGCCCGGCGGCTGGCGGAAGACGTCCTGGCCGAAGAACTTGGTGACATAGTTGAAGTTGAGCAGGCCCAGCAGGGTCGGGGCGATGTCGATCTGGGACATCAACCGCTCGACCTTCTGGGGCTTGATGTGCGCCGGCGCGTAGATCAGTAGCGGGATGCGGTACTTCTCGATGGGGATGTCCCGGGTGCCGCGGGCGTTGGCGCCGTGGTCGGCGGTGAGCACGAACAGGGTGTCCTTGAACCAGGGTTGTTTGCGGGCTTCGTCAATGAAGTGGCCCAAGGCCCAGTCCGCGTACTTCACCGCGCCGTCCCGCCCGGTGCCGGAGGGAATGTCGATGCGGCCCTCCGGATAGGTGTAGGGCCGGTGGTTGCTGGTGGTCATGATGTGGGCGAACACCGGCCGCTTGCCGTTGGCGGCAGCGATGGACTTGCCGATCTCGTCGATGGCCAGATCGAACAGATCCTCGTCCGCCACGCCCCAGATGTTCTCGTAGTGGATCTTGTCCTTGGCGATGGCGGTGCGGTCCACGGCCCGGTAGTCGTTGCCGGCAAAGTAGGCATTCATGTTGTCGAAGTACCCGTAACCGCCGTACAGGAACAGGGTGTCGTAATCCCGGTCCTCGAACACGCTGCCGAGGGTGAACAGATGTTCGTTGTGAGGGCGCTTCACCACCGATTGCCCGGGGGTAGGGGGCAGGGCAATGGAGAGCGCCTCCAGGCCGCGCACCGTGCGGTTGCCCGTGGCGAAGACGTTGGCAAACACCAGACTTTCCTTGGCCAGGGCGTCCAGACGCGGGGTGAGACCGCGGCTGTTGCCCCAGCTCCCCAGGAACTCGGCGCCCAGGCTTTCCTCGCTCACCAGGACGACGTTCAACCGGCGTTCGGGGCCGCGTCCCTGGACGATGCGGGCCAGATCCCATTCGCTGCCCGGGGCCCGGAAACCGTCCACCGAGCCGGCCATCTGCTGGCGTACCAGTGCGAAAGCCTCCCGATCGGCGATCCGGGCGTACAGGCGGAGGTAATCCATTTCGTTGTTGCGGGCGGCGGCGGCGAACTCGTAAAGGCCGTTGCCTGCCAGTTCGTTCAGATCGTCCCGGGCGAAGATCTGCTTGTTGTCTGCTGAAACGGTATAAAAGACCACTACGGGCAAGCCGATGGAAACGATCAGCGCCAGCATGCGGCCCTGCCAGCCCAGCGGCGCGGCACCGTGGCGCCAGCCCGCCCGTACCAGCGGAATGGCAGCGAGCAGGGTGATCACTGCCAGCAGCGCGAGGATTTTGCCCACCGGGTAGCTTTGCCAGATGTTGCCCAGCACCTCCTGGGTGTAGATCAGGTAGTCCACCGCGATGAAATTGAAGCGGCTCCCGAATTCGTCCCAGAACACCCATTCCGATACAGCCGTGAGTAACAGGGCGAACAGGAAGAACACCGTCCCCAGCGCGTAGAGCGCCCGCAGCCAGCGCCAGGCAGCCGGCCGGTTGGGCAGGAGGGCCAGCCATACGGCGAAGGGCGCCACGATGAACAGGGCAGCGATCAGGTCGTAGCCCAGGCCGATCACAAAGGCGCGCAGGACTTCGTCCGTGTGGCCGCCGCTATCCACCCGGAAAGCCAGGGCGATCCGGGTGAGGGTGGCGATGGCGACGGCTGCGAGGCCGAGCTGAAGCGGAAGGGCAAAGCGATTCGCCGCCCGGGGAGCTGGGTGCAAGTGAGGGTGCATGTGGATCAGTCTTTGCCTCGCGGGGGAGGTCCGCAGGGCGTGGGGCAGGTCGAACGGCGGGGCGCAAATGATACTCTCCACCAAAGAAAAACGGGCCGCTTTGCGACCCGTTTTTCACTTTGCCTGGACGGTCTGTCAGGCAGCTTGCAGCAGTCCGCGCATTTTTTGCAGGGCCTTGGCTTCAATCTGGCGAATGCGTTCTGCGGACACACCGTACTCCGCTGCCAGCTCGTGCAGCGTGGCGGCTTCGCCCTCGGCCAGCCAGCGCCGCTGGATGATGGTGCGGCTGCGGTCGTCCAGCCGTTCCAGGGCCGCGCTCAGGCCCGACTCCTGGAGGCGGTCATGCTCCTTGCGGGCGATGACCTGGGTGGGTTCTTCCCGCTCGTCCGCCAGATAGGCAATGGGGGCGTATTCGTCCTCGTCCGCGTCCGGCGATGGCTCCAGGGAAATGTCCGCGCCGTAGAGGCGGGATTCCATTTCCACCACTTCTTCGGGCTTGACGCCCAGTTGGCTGGCCACCGACCGGACCTGGGCCGGGGTGAGCGCGTTGCTGTCCGCCTTCATGCTGCGCAGGTTGAAGAACAGCTTGCGCTGGGCCTTGGTGGTGGCCACTTTGACCAGACGCCAGTTCTTCAGAATGTATTCGTGGATTTCGGCCTTGATCCAGTGGATGGCGAAAGACACCAGCCGCACGCCCCGATCCGGGTCGAAGCGCTTGACTGCCTTCATCAGGCCCACGTTGCCTTCCTGGATCAAGTCCGCATGGGGAAGGCCATAGCCCAAATAGCCCCGCGCCACCGCGATCACCAGCCGCAAGTGGGAGAGCACCAATTGCCGCGCGGCTTCCAGATCACCTTCGTCGCGCAGGCGACGCGCCAGATCGGTCTCCTGCTTCTCGGTGAGAATCGGGAAACGCGCGGCGCTCTGGATGTAGGAATCCAGACTGCCCAGGGTGGCGGGGACCGGGAAAGACAGCGATTGGCTCATGCACATACCTCCTTGATTCATTCTAGCACTCTGCATCTTTGAGTGCTAACAACGACGGAAAGTTCAAGTGCCTTGAGGTGTAACAGTTCACACTGCCGCCCGGATGAGCGGGCGGCAAGGGTTTGCGGCTCAGGCCACCATGCCGGCAGCTACAGTGTTGTTGGTGGCTTCGTCGACGATGATGAACGCGCCCGTGGCCCGGTTGGAGCGATAGGGGTCCAGGAACAAAGGCTGAGCGAGCTTGAAGCTGACGCGGGCAATGTCGTTCATCGCCAGGGTGGCGACAGGCTCCTGCTCCAGGGTGTTCACATTGAGGCGGAAGTCGATCCTGGCCACCTTGGCCTTGGTTTCCCGGGTCGTGTGGCGGATCACGTACATGCGGGCCGGGGACAGGGGCGTTTCCGACAACCAGCAGACGGTGGCCTCCAGTTGTTTCACCTGGGCCGGGGCTTCGGCACTCTTGACGATCATGTCGCCGCGGGAAATGTCGATCTCGTCGTCCAGCAACAGGGTGACGGATTGCTCGTGAATGGCCCGGGGCAGGGCCTCGTTCCACAGGCGGATTTCCTTCACCCGGCTGCTCAGACCGGAAGGCAGCACGGTTACCGCATCGCCCACGGCGACTTCGCCGGATTCCACCCGACCCATGAAGCCGCGGAAATCATGAAGTTCCGGGTTGGCGGAATCCTGTGGCCGGCACACAAACTGCACCGGAAAGCGGAAATCCTCCGCCCGTTCGGTGTGGGCGGCGGGGGCGCTTTCCAGGACGTCGAGCAGGGTGGGGCCGTTGTACCAGGGCAACGACTCGCCCCGATCCACCACCATGTCGCCGTTCAGGGCGGACATGGGGATGAAGCGCACGTCCTCCAGCCCGATCTTGGCCGCGAACTCCAGATAGTCGGCGCGGATGCGCTCGAAGACCGCCTGATCGTAGTCCACCAGATCCATCTTGTTCACTGCCACCAGGATGTGGGGGATGCCCAGAAGGTGGGCGATGGTGGAGTGGCGGCGGGTCTGGGTGAGCACCCCTTTGCGCGCATCGATGAGGATGATGGCCAGGTTGGCGGTGGAGGCCGCGGTGACCATGTTGCGCGTGTACTGCTCGTGCCCCGGCGCGTCGGCGATGATGTATTTGCGGGAGCCGGTGCTGAAATAGCGGTAGGCCACGTCGATGGTGATGCCCTGCTCGCGCTCGGCCTGCAGGCCGTCGGTGAGCAGGGACAGGTCCACCGCCGAGAGGCCGCGCTTGGCGGAGGTTTTCTCGATGGCGTTGAGGGTGTCGGCGAGGATGGTCTTGGTGTCGAACAGCAGGCGGCCGATCAGGGTGCTCTTGCCGTCATCCACGCTGCCGCAGGTCAGAAAGCGCAGCAGGCCGTGGTCGATTTCAGGCAGGTTCTCGAGGGCGGACATGGGGTGTGTTCCTTGTGTTTCCGTGGCAGGGGGCGAGGCGCTCAGAAGTAGCCTTCCTTCTTGCGCTGTTCCATCGAGGCCTCGGAGGTCTGGTCGTCCATCCGGGTGGCGCCCCGTTCGGTGATGGTGGTGGTGGCGGTTTCCGCCAGGATCTTGTCCACCGAATCGGCGTCGGATTCCACCGGCGCCGTGCAGGTGATGTCGCCCACGGTACGGAAGCGCACTTGCACCGCTTCAACCACGTCGCCGGGCTTGGCGGGCGTCAGTTCAGTCACCGGTTGCAACAGCCCGCCCTTGCGCACCACCGGCCGCATGTGGGCATAGTAGATGCTGGGCAATTCCAGTTGCTCCCGCTGGATGTACTGCCACACGTCCAGTTCCGTCCAGTTGCTGATGGGGAAGGCGCGGATGTTCTCGCCCTTGTGGCTGCGGGCGTTGTAGAGGTTCCACAGTTCAGGGCGCTGGTTCTTCGGGTCCCATTGGCCGAATTCATCGCGGAAGCTCATGATCCGCTCCTTGGCCCGGGCCTTTTCCTCGTCCCGGCGGGCGCCGCCGATGCAGCAGTCGAAGCCGAATTCCTCGATCGCTTCCAGCAGCGTCACCGACTGGTGCTTGTTGCGGGACTCCGCCGGGTGTTTGAGCACCACGGTACCCCGGGCCATGGAGTCTTCCACCGAGCGCACGATGAGGCGCTCGCCCAGTTCTGCCGCCCGCTTGTCGCGAAAGGCAATCACTTCCGGGTAGTTGTGCCCGGTGTCGATGTGCAGCAGCGGGAAGGGGAAGCGGCCGGGCCGGAAGGCTTTTTCGGCCACCCGCAGCATGCAGATGGAGTCCTTGCCGCCGGAGAACAGCAGCGCCGGGTTGCTGCACTGGCCGGCCACCTCGCGCATGATGTGGATGGCTTCTGCTTCCAGCCAGTCGAGGTGGGTCAGGGTTTGACGGGTGAGGGTGGACATGCTCTGACTCTTCTGAGGCAAAGGCCCCGCCGGGCGGGGCCACGGGTTTCGGGTGGCGGGCTTACTTCTTGACGTGCAGCCCGCATTCCTTGGAGGCGGGGTCTTCCCACCACCAGCGGCCGGCGCGGATGTCCTCGCCCACGGCGATGGCCCGGGTACAGGGGGCGCAGCCGATGCTGGGGTAGAACTGGTCATGCAGGGCGTTGTAGGGCACCGCGTGCAGGCGGATATAAGCCCACACTTCCTCCTCGGACCAGTCGGACAGCGGATTGTATTTGGTCAGCCCATTGCCCGCATCGAATTCGCGGACCGGCAGCCCGCTGCGGGTGGGGGACTGGGCGGCGCGCAGACCGGTGACCCAGGCACCCCGGCCCGCGAGGGCGCGGCGCAGGGGTTCCACCTTGCGGATGCGGCAGCATTCCTTGCGCAGTTCCACCGAGTCATAAAAAGCATTGATGCCCTGGCTGCGCACGTACTGTTCCACGGCGGGCGATTCGGGGAAATACACTTCGAGCTTCTGCCCGTAGTGCCGTTCCACTTCGCCCATGAGGGCGTAGGTTTCCACCGGCAGGCGGCCGGTATCCAGCGAGAACACCGCGACCAGCAGGCGGTGGCGGAAGATGATGTCAGTCAGCACCATGTCTTCCGCGCCGAAACTGTTGGCGAAAGCGACGCCTCCGCTGTCCGCGAATTCCCCCGCGGCGTCCTGCAGCACCTGTTGCACGGCGGACGTCTTGGCCGCCACGGTCGCGGTCAGTCCCTCGGTCAGGGACGGCCGGGTAGCCGGGTTGCCCGGTAGGGGTTTGAGGCTGGAGACCGTGCCGCTCATTGCGTCACCCCCCGCGCCTGGCGCCGGAACAGGGGTTCGGCCTGGTCGGTGGCGCCCTGGTAGGGCTCGCTGAAATCCTGCAGGCTGGCGAGGGCGGCTTGCAGTTGCGCATCGGTGTATCGCTCCGAGCGTGGTTGCAGCGCATCGAAGCCGCAGCGCTTCATGTAGAAGAACTGATCCCGCAATACGTCGCCCACCGCGCGCAGTTCGCCGGCGTAGGCGTAGCGGCCCCGCAGCAGGGTGGCTGTGGAATAGGCGCGGCCGTCGGCGAACTTGGGGAAGTTCAGCGCCACCAGCGGCAACTTTGCCAGATCAGCGGCGATGGCTTCCGCGCGCTCGTGGCTGTCCAGCCACACCGCCACCTGACCGCGGGCCAGGAGGGTCTCGCGCCGGGCTTGCCACAGGGCGAGGGGGACGATCACCGGGCCATCCGGCAGCGGTGCGCTTGCGGGGTCTGCGTCTGCCGCCAGCGTCAGGTGCTGCCAGGCGTCATCCACCACCTGAAAGCGGCCTTCCACGCGTTTGATCAGCTTAGGCATGGGTGGGCTTCCTTTCCTTGCGGGTGCCTTGGGGATAGACCCGCGCCTTGAAGGGCTCCGTGCCGGTGCGGCGAACGGTGTCGATGAAACGTTCGCCTTCTTCGCGCAGATCGATGTAGGTCTGGATCAGGGTGCTGACCACGTCCGGGATTTGCTCCGCGGCGAAGGCGGGGCCGATCACGTCGCCCAGAGTGGTGCGGTTGCCCTGGCTGCCGCCGATGGAAACCTGGTACCACTCTGCTCCTTTCTTATCCACGCCCAGAATGCCGATGTGGCCGATGTGGTGGTGGCCGCAGGAGTTCATGCAGCCGGAGATGTTGAGCTCCAGGTCGCCGATGTCGTGGAGATAGTCCAGGTTGTCGAAGCGGGCCTGGATGGCCCCGGCGATGGGGATGGACTTGGCGTTGGCCAGGCCGCAGAAATCGCCGCCCGGGCAGCAGATGATGTCGGAGAGCAGGCCGATGTTGGGGGTGGCCAGGCCGGCAGCGCGGGCAATCTGCCACAGGGTGTGGAGCTCGGAGCGCTGGACGTCCGCCAGGATCAGGTTCTGCTCATGGGAGATGCGCAATTCGCCAAAGCTGTAGCGGTCGGCCAGATCGGCCGCCAGCTCCATCTGGTCCGCCGTGATGTCCCCCGGGGGAATGCCGGTCTTCTTGAGGGAGAGGGTCACCGCAGCGTAGCCCGGCACCTTGTGGCCATGCACGCATCGCCGGGCCCAGTTGTCGAAGGCCCGGTCCGCGGCGCGCGCCGTCTGGTAGCCCGCGTCATCCCCCGGCAGGGCGGCGTAGGCGGGCGTGGTGAAATGGGCGCTCACGCGTCCCAGCTCCCCTTGGCTCAGGGTGCCGGGGCCATCCTTGAGGTGGGCCCATTCTTCCTCGACCTGCCGTGCGAATTCCGCGATGCCCAGGGCTTTGACCAGGATCTTGATGCGGGCCTTGTACGCGTTGTCCCGCCGGCCGTGGAGGTTGTAGACGCGGATCAGGGCGTCGAGGTAGGTCAGGATGTGCTGCCAGGGGAGAAACTCCCGCAGCACCTGCCCCAGTATCGGCGTGCGGCCCAGGCCGCCACCCACCAGCACCTTGAAACCCAGTTCGCCTTGGTCGTTGCGCAGCACATGCAGGCCCACGTCGTGCATCTGCACCACGGCGCGGTCCTCGGCGGCGCCATTGACGGCGATCTTGAACTTGCGCGGCAGGTAGGCGAATTCAGGATGGAAGGTGCTCCACTGGCGCAGGATTTCGGACAGGGGGCGCGGGTCCACCAGTTCATCCGGGGCGACCCCTGCGAACTGGTCATTGGTGATGTTGCGGATGCAGTTGCCGGAGGTCTGGATGGCATGCATCTGCACCTGGGCCAGCCGTTCCAGGATATCGGGCACCCGCTCCAGGGCGGGCCAGTTGAACTGGACGTTCTGGCGGGTGCTGAAATGGGCGTAGCCGCGGTCAAAGTCCCGGGCGATGCCGGCCAGGGTACGCATCTGGGCGCTGGAGAGCAGCCCGTAGGGCACGGCCACCCGCAGCATGGGGGCGTGGCGCTGAACGTAGAGTCCGTTCTGCAGGCGCAGCGGACGGAACTCGTCTTCGGTCAGCTCCCCGGCCAGATAGCGGCGAGTCTGGTCCCGGAACTGGGCGACCCGCTCGTCCACCAGTCGCTGATCATAAGCGTCGTAGCGGTACATGCAATTCTCTCTTATTGGGCAATCAGTTTGCTGCCGACCAGCACCAGCATGCCGGCAAGAATGGGGCGCAGCACCCGGTCGGGCACCTTCACGGAAAGATGGCTGCCTAGCCAGATTCCGGGCAGGGAGCCCAGCAGGAGGCTACCCAGCAGGCTCCAGTCCACACTACCCAGCATCCAGTGGCCAATGCCGGCGACGAAGGTGAGGGGCACGGCGTGGGCGATGTCGGAGCCGACGATGCGGATGGCCGGCATGCGCGGATACAGGAAGAACAGGGCGGTCACCCCGAGGGCGCCGGCGCCGACGCTGGAAATGGAGACCAGCACGCCGAGGATGGCGCCGGTGAGTACGGTGAGCATGGCCGTGCGCCGCGGGTTTTCCACATCGCCGAAGCGGGCCAGGGCATAGGCCTGGATCTGCTTGCGGAAGATGATGGCGCAGGCGGTGAGCAGCAGCGCGATCCCCAGCGCGAAGGAAATGACCTTGGCCGCGCCGGCGATGCCTCCGGGGAATACCATGCCGATGACGAGCAGAGTCAGCGCGGCGGCGGGAATGCTGCCCAGGGCCAGCCGGCGGGTCACCGCCCAGTCCACGGTGCCCTTGAGGCCGTGAGCCACCGTGCCGCCGGCCTTGGTGAGGGCAGCATAGAGCAGGTCCGTGCCCACCGCGACGGAGGGATGGATGCCGAACAGGAGGACCAGCAGGGGGGTCATGAGCGAGCCGCCGCCCACGCCGGTCAACCCGACGATGGCCCCTACGGCGAATCCGGCAAAGGTGTAAGTGAAATCCATGGCGTGAGCTTCCGAATGGTGCGGCGCATGGTAACAAGCGGGTTATAGATCAATAAAGCGCAATCTGATAATCTGCTAATAACCTTTGGAAATTTAGGTCCCGTTTGCCACGGCAAGGTCGCCATGAACATCCAGCAACTGCGCTACGTATTCGAAATCGCCCGCCACGGTTTGAACATCTCGGACGCGGCCGAGGCGCTCTACACGTCCCAGCCCGGGATTTCCAAGCAGATCCGGCAACTGGAAGAAGAACTGGGGGTGGAGATCTTCACCCGCCACGGCAAGCGGCTGGTGGGCGTGACCGAGCCGGGCAAGCAGGTGCTGGCGATCGCCGAGCGGATGCTGCGGGATGTGGACAACCTGCGCCAGGTGGGGGCCGAGTTTTCGCGGGAGGAGGCGGGTACGCTGACCATCGCCACCACCCACACCCAGGCCCGCTATGTGCTGCCCAAGATTGTCCCCCGCTTCATGCAGCGCTTTCCCAACGTGCGCCTGCAACTGCGGCAGGGCAATCCGGTGCAGTGCTGTCGTTATGTGCTGTCCGGCGAAGCGGATCTGGCTATCGCCACCGAAGCCATCGCCGAGTTCGACGATCTGGTGATGCTGCCCTGCTACCAGTGGAACCGGGCGGTGATCGCTCCGGACGGGCACCCCCTGGTGACGCAGCACCCCCTGACCCTGGAGGCCATTGCCCGGTATCCGCTGATCACCTACGACTTCGCCTTCACCGGCCGCAGCCAGATCAACAAGGCGTTCCTCGGGCGCGGGCTGCGGCCCAATGTGGTGCTCACCGCGCTGGATGCGGACGTGATCAAGACCTACGTGGCCCTGGGCCTGGGGGTGGGGATCATGGCGGCCATGGCCTTCCGGCCCGAGGAGGACAAGGGGCTGCAGGCGGTGGACGCCTCGCACTTGTTCGAGTCCGCCACCACCCGCATCGGGCTGCCCCGTAACGCCTACCTGCGGGGTTATGCCTACGCTTTCATCGAGCTGTTTGCCCCGCACCTGGACCGCAAGCTGGTGGACGGGGCGCTGCGCGGGGGCGGCAGCGACCCCTGCCTGTAGGCGGCGGCGCCCGCGTCGGGCGGATACCGCCGCGGTTCAGTGCTGCAGGATCTTGGAGAGGAACAGTTGGGCGCGCTCGGACCGGGGCGAGCCGAAAAACTCCTCCTTGCCCGCGTCTTCCACCACCCGCCCCTGGTCCATGAAGATCACCCGGTTGGCCACTTTCCGGGCAAAGCCCATCTCGTGGGTGACCACCATCATGGTCATGCCCTCCACGGCCAGTTCCACCATCACATCCAGCACCTCGTTGATCATCTCGGGGTCCAGGGCCGATGTGGGTTCGTCGAAGAGCATGCAGATCGGGTCCATGGAGAGCGCCCGGGCGATGGCTACCCGCTGCTGCTGGCCGCCGGAGAGCTGACCGGGAAACTTGTGGGCGTGGGCTTTGAGTCCCACCCGGTCGAGCAGCTTGAGGCCCCGTTCGGTCGCCTCGTCCTTGGGTCGGCCCAGCACCTTGATCTGGGCCAGGGTGAGGTTTTCGGTGATGCTCATGTGCGGAAACAGCTCGAAGTGCTGGAACACCATGCCGACCCGGGAGCGCAGCTTGGGCAGATTGGTCTTGGGGTCATGCACCGGCGTGCCGTCCACCACGATCTGTCCTTGCTGGAAGGGTTCAAGGGCGTTGACGCACTTGATGAGGGTGGATTTGCCCGAGCCGGACGGGCCGCACACGACCACCACCTCACCCTTCTTGATCTCGGTGGAGCAGTCGGTCAGCACCTGGAAGCTGCCATACCATTTGGAAACGTTCTGGATGGAAATCATGGGGTCCTCCGATCAGCGGATGATGGCGATCTTGGCCTGCAGCCGCTTGACCAGGGTGGACAGCGAAAAGCAGATCGCGAAGTACACGAGGGCGACGAAGACGTACATCTCCACCGGGCGGTTGTAGTTCTTGCCCGCGACCTCGGCGGCCTTGAGCAGATCCTTGGCGCCGATGGCATAGACCAGGGAGGTGTCCTGGAACAGGATGATGGTCTGGGTCAGCAGGATGGGCAGCATGTTGCGGAAGGCCTGGGGCAGGATCACGTAACGCATGGACTGGGCGTAGGTGAGCCCCAGTGCGTAGCCCGCGCCCACCTGGCCCTTGGGAATGCTCTGGATGCCAGCGCGCATGATTTCGCTGTAGTAGGCCGCTTCGAAGGCAGTGAAGGTGATCAGCGCCGAGCTTTCCGCCCCCATGGGCTTGCCGGTGAGGAGCGGGATCACCAGGAAGAACCACAGGATCACCAGCACCAGGGGGATGGAGCGCATGGTGTTGACGTAGAGCGTTGCGGGCAGGGCCAGGGGCGTGATGCCCGACAGCCGCGCCATGGCGAGCAGGGTGCCGAAGATGATGCCGCCGGTCATGGCCACCAGGGTGAGCTTGAGGCTGTAGAGCAATCCACCCCAGATGAAGGGCAGGCTGGCCTGGATGACGGAGAAGTCGAAATTGCCCATCACTTGGCCTCCGCGATCAGACCCGGTACCCGGGAGCGCTTTTCGATCACCGCCATGACCCGGTTGGCGATGAAGGCGCAGAGGAAGTAGAGGGCCGTGACTGCCAGATAGGTCTCGATCCCCTGTTCCGAGTCCTCCTGCATCTGCTTGGCCTGGAAGGTCAGTTCCAGTACGCCGATGGCGAAGGCGACGGAGGAGTTCTTGAAGATGTTCATGAACTCGGAGGTCAGCGGCGGGATGATGATGCGGTAGGCCATGGGCAGGATCACGTGCCGGTACATCTGCAGCTGGGTCATGCCCAGCGCCTGGGCGGCGAAGCGCTGGCCCCGGGGCAGCGCCTGGATGCCCGCCCGGAGCTGCTCGGCGACCCGGGCGGAAGTGAAGAAGCCCAGGCAGAGGGTGGCGGTCAGGAATTCCTTGGCCGGCATGTCCTGTTTGACCCACAGGCCCAGTTCCCGGGGCAGGAATTCCGGCACCACGAAGAACCACAGGAACATCTGCACCAGCAGGGGAACGTTGCGAAACAACTCCACGTACACGGAGCCTGCCCTTACCAGGCCCTTGTGGGGCGTGGTGCGCATCACCCCGACGATGGAGCCCAAGGCCAGGGCCATCACCCAGGCCGAGAGCGCGACGGCCAAGGTCCAGCCCAGGCCGGAAATCAGCCAGTCCAGGTAGCGCTCGTCGCTATTCTGGACCTGCTGCCAGTAAATGCCCCAATTCCAGTGGTAGTTCATCTGACCTCCCGGTCCGGTCAGGTCTCGCGGAAGACTGCCGGATGAATTGTTGTCGCAGGGGGCGTCGTCCAGAAAAAAGGGTGAGCTGCGTGGCAACTCACCCTTTTCCTGTCAGCCCGCCATGGCGCTTATTTCTTGTTGAAGGCTTCAGCCGGCGCATCGCTGGGCGCCTTGATCAGTTCCTTGAGCTTGTCGCTCATGGAGAACTTGAGATTCACCCCCTTGGGCGGAATGGGGGAGGTAAACCACTTGGAGTAGAGTTTTTCCAGCTCGCCGCTCTTCATCAGCCCGGTGACGGTGCTGTCCACCAGTTTCTTGAATTCCGGATCGTCCCTGCGGATCATGATCGCAATGGGTTCCACGTTCAGGGTTTCACCCACGATGGCGTAGTCGTCCGGCGTTTTCGAGGTGGCGATGAGGCCGGCGAGCAGGTTGTCGTCCATCACGAAGGCGACGGCCCGGTCGGTCTCCAGCATCAGGAAGGAGTCTGCGTGGTCCTTGCCATAAACCTCCTTGAAGTCGACCCCCTTGCCCTTCTCGTGGGCGCGCATGAGCTGAACCGAGGTGGTGCCGGTGGTGGTGGCCACGGGCTTGCCGTTGAGCTGCGCGAGGCCGGTGATCCCGGAGGATTTCTTCACCGCCATGCGAACGTTGGTGACGAAGGTGGTGGGCGCAAAGGCCACCTGCTTCTGGCGGGCCTCGTTATTGGTGGTGGAGCCGCACTCCAGATCCACGGTGCCGTTGGTGAGCAGGGGGATGCGGTTCTGGGAGGTTACCGGCTGCTGCTGGACCTTGAGGCCGGGTAGCCTGAGCTCCTTCTTCACCGCGTCGACGATCCGGTTGCAGATGTCGATGTGGTAGCCCACCGGCTGCTGGTTGGCGTCCAGGTAGGAGAGGGGGATGGAGGATTCGCGAATGCCCATGGTGATGGAGCCCGAGTCCTTCACCTTCTTCAGGGTGCCCGCCTCCTCGGCCAGCGCGGGCGCGGCGATCAGTGCGGTCAGGCAGGCGGCGGAAACCAGGCGCAGCTTAAGCATCATTACCTCCTAGTGGTCAGCGAAGGGGAAGCGGCGGCAGCCCGGCTGCCCGTACCGCTGTGGCAAAAATACGATAACACGTCCAGCCGGGCCATCCGATGGGGGGAACCCCATACGACTTGGGCAATACCCGGCCCCGGCATCGTCGCCCTTTTTGCCAGTGCTCAATGGGCGCCGCAGCAGCGCTTGTACTTCTTGCCGCTACCGCAGGGGCAGGGGTCGTTGCGTTCGGGGGCCGCTGCCCGGCGGATCGGTTCGTTGCGCAGGACGCCCTTGCCACGCTCGCGCCAGAAGGCGCGGATGGCGTAGGCGGACACCACGCTGGCCTGGACCGAGGCGTCGTAATCCACTTCGGCCTCGGGGGCGGAGATGTCGTAGCCCAGATTGAGGGTGATCATGGGGGCGAGCAGCGCGGTCTTGTCCTCCTGCTCGAACAGTTCCAGCCAGTCTTCGGCAAAGCTGAACACGCCCGTTGCAAAGCCGCTGCCCCAGTCGCAGCCCGTCCATTCGCCTTCGCGCCGGGGGGGCGGCTCGTCGGGCTCGGCCAGGGGGATTTCGCCGGGGGCGGATGCGCAGTCGAAAATATAGGGGTAGTACATGCTGTCCGGGTTGAGCCCCTTGCGGCTCAGGTTGAGGCGAATGCTCACGTCTTGCCAGTGCCGGTCCAGCAGGTCAAAGAAACGCGCTTCCTGCTCGGGGGATTCCCACTCCGGCTCCACCTCGTCGCCCATGATCAGCACCATGCAACTGGCAGGCGTGACGCCGCTGGGGCCGGCGGCCAGCGCGCACAGCAGTCCGTCCAGCGCCTCCAGGTTCATGGTGGTGTCGGGCAGGGCGGGGCTGCACAGGAGGGTGTTGAGCTCGTCGAACTCGCTCTCGGTCAAAGGGCCTGGGTTGGTCGTATCGGTCATGGCGGTGGTTCCGGGATAATGGCTCGACTATACCCTCCCGGGGCTGTGCCGGCGCGTCCGCCCTGGGGGGGTGCTTCGGGAAAGCCCGTATGGGCGCAACCTTTCAACGGGTGCAAGGTCCACCCAGGTATTCGACTGGTACGCCAGCGCGTGCGGGAGGACAGATGGCAATGATCGGGAACCCGAAGCTGCAACCGGGCGCGGTGGCGCCTCCAGGGCTTGAGAGCCGCATCCTGCGGCAGACACCGCTTGCCGCCCTCGGGGGCAGCCTGGCGCCTCTGCTCTACCTTGCCTGGGCACATTTGAGTTTGCCCGGAGCCAACCCTTTCGAGGCGGTGCGCCACCTGCACGAGGTGGAGATCCGCGTGGTGTCCTTCCTCATCCTGCACTGGACGGTGCTGCTTACCGTAGCGCTCGCCTGCGTCATCGTGGCGGTGATGAAAGGGCCGGTCCGTCACGCGGACAGCTACCCCGTGGCTGACCGGGACAGTCCGTCCGAGGAGTAGGGGGCTCGCCTCCCGGGGGGGCGTCAGCGTCCGGCCAAGAGCCGGCGCAGGTTGCAGTCCGCCTGCCACGCTTGGCGCTCGGCATTGCCGTGGGCGTAGGCGGCGGCCTCTTCCGGACCCAATGCCCGCAAGGCATCGAGCGTCTTCTGCAGGTGGCCGTGATGAGGCAGCATCACGCCGTAATAGAGAACCCAGTCATCCCGCTGGATGAGGAGGGTGGGAAAATTTTCCACCTCCAGATCGCCAGCCCAGTCGGCATCGTCCTCGACGTCCACCCACAGGAAGCGGGCCTCCGGGTAGCGCTTTCCAAGTGCTTCGAACCCGGCCCGGTAGTCCCGGCAGGTGCCGCACCAGGCTGCGCACAGACAGGCGATGAGCCAAGGGGGCTGGGCGTGGGCGGCGTCGGTCATGGGCGAGGCAGGCGGAGGGGCGGGACGGGAATTATCCTGGAAAACGCACGCCAGGGGCGTCGTCCCGGTGCCCTTGTTTGATGTTCGGCAAGGCCGTGCGGTGCCCGGATTGATGAGAATGGATCGCATCTTCATCGGAGGATGCGCATGAACGAGTTTGCCTTGGCCCGGGTGCTCCACGTGCTCGGGGTGGTGTTGTGGATTGGTGGCGTGGCGTTTGTGACCACCGTGCTGCTGCCGGCGGTGCGGGACTTTCGCAGCGATGCGGAGCGGGTGGATTTCTTTGAGAACGTGGAATCCCGCTTCGCCCGGCAGGCCCGTTTGTCCACGCTGCTCACCGGTGCTTCCGGGTTCTGGCTTACCAGCCTCCTGGGTGGCTGGGGTCGGTTCGGTACCCTGGCCGGGTGGTGGATGGCGGCGATGATGGTGGTGTGGGCCGTGTTTACGCTGATGCTGTTCGTGCTGGAACCACTGGTGCTGCATCGCTGGTTCAGGGATCAAGCGCGGCGCGACCCCCGGGGTACTTTTGCGCGCATCGTCTTCCTGCACCGGGTGCTGCTGGGCATCAGCCTGATCACCGTCGTGGGCGCGGTGGCCGGCAGCCACGGCTGGTTGATCGGTGTGTAGCCTGGGCATGGCTGCGCTGGGGCTTCGGCGGAGCCGCTACTCCGCCGTAAACTGGGTGTCGCGTCGCTCACTGCATTGACCATGACCTCCTCGCTCCAACGACTCCTGCGTTACGCCGGCCTGACTGCGCTGATGGTGGCGGGGGCGTGTGTGTCGCCGGGACTGTCGCCGGACCCCCGGGCGGCCATGCACGGCATTGGCAGTGCGCGGCGGGCCGATGGGGGCTACTGGGTGTTCTTTTCCAGCTCCGGCCTGCCGCCCCGGGGGCCGGATTTCACCGGCCGCTGGCGGCACGATATCTATGTGGCGGAATGGCAGCCGGGGCAGCCCGCTCTGTCACCGGCTCGCGTATTCCTCCAGCGGCCGGAGGCACAGGAGCCCGTGTCGGTGGCCCAGTCGGCCAGCGGGCGGATCCTGCTGACCTTTGAGGATGGCTGGACCCACCGGGGCAGTGTGACGCAGCACTTCGCGCTCTACGGTCCCGACCTCAAGGCGATCGCGCCTTACCCGCAGGAGGTGGAGCCGGGTGGGCATTCCGGGCACGCTGCGGCCGTGGGCGAACACTTTGTCGTGTTCTACTCCGATGGCTGGATTACGGGGGGTGGCGTGGATGACCTGGGCACGGGCAACGGCGTGTACGCCAAGGTGTATGACGGCCGGGGCCGGCTGGTGCAGGCGGTGAATGTGGCCCACGCCGAGCGGGAATGGTGGCCTCTGGTGGCGGGAGGCAGGGAACGCGCCCTCTTGCTGTGGCAGCAGTATGTGCCCGGCGAAACCCATGCCCGCCTGCGCTTTGCGGCCCTGGAGCCGCTCTCGGGTGCGCTGAGCGAGCCGGTGACGGTGGACGAGCCGTTGCGCTACTACACCTATGGACTGGGTTACGTTGCGGAGCTGGCGCGTTTCGTGCTGGCCGGCGCCCGGGAGGACGGCACGGGCTTTGCCCGGCTGGTGGATGAAAGCGGGCGGGTCGCCGCGTCACTGGACTGCATGCCCCCGCCGGTGCGGGAGGCCACGCCCCTGGTGCTGGGCCGGCGGGCCTACTGGCCGGTGGCGGATGGTGGGCTGCTGGTGCTGGACCTGAGCGCCCGTGGCATCCGCCCCGTCGGGCGGATCAAACTGCCCGCTCCGTGGTTCGAGATCGGCAGCCTGGGGCTGCCGGGGCCGGGGGCGACGGCGCGTTGGCTGTCTCTCAGCCCTTCCGGGCTGGAGGACCTGGCGGTGGACCTCACCCGCCTTGAGCCGCTTGGAGCCTGCCCTCCGGCCGGTGGCTGAGGGGCCTCAGGTCGTGGCTTGATCCAGGTGGAGCGCTTTCAGGTCCGCCTCGGTGAGCGTTTCCCGCGCCAGTAGTTGCCGGGCGCCTTCTTCAAGCCTGGGCCGCACCGCCGAGAGCAGCGCCACGGTGCGGTCGAAAGCGGTGGTCACGATTTCGCGCACGGCGCAGTCGATTTCGCGGGCGGTTTCCTCGCTGTACTGACGGGGCTCGAAGCTGGGGCCGGTGTTGCCGAGCAGGTTGTTGCGTTCGGCCTCGTACACCACATGGCCCAGCTTTTCGTGCATGCCAAAGCGCATCACGATGGAGCGGGCCAGGGACGTGACCTTCTGCAGGTCGTCCGCGGCGCCGGTGGAGAACTTGCCGAACACGATCTGTTCCGCCGCCCGGCCGCCCAGCAGCACCGCCATCTTGTTCTCCAGTTCCTCCCGGGTCATCAGGAAGCGATCTTCCGTCGGCCGCTGGATGGTGTAGCCCAGGGCGCCGATCCCCCGGGGAATGATGCTGATCTTGTGCACCGGGTCCGTGCCCGGCAGGTTCATGGCGACCAGGGCGTGGCCCATTTCGTGGTAGGCCACCACCTGGCGCTCGTGGGGGTTGAGCACCCGGTTGCGCTTTTCCAGCCCGGCCACGATGCGCTCCACCGCGTTGGTGAAGTCGTCCAGCGTGACGGACTCCGCCCCGCGCCGGGTGGCCACCAGTGCCGCCTCGTTGCACAGGTTGGCCAGATCGGCGCCGGAAAAGCCCGGCGTCAGCTCGGCGATCTTTTCCTCGTCCACGCCCGGCGCGAGCTGGATCTTGCGCAGATGCACCTGCAGGATGGCAATGCGGCCCTTGCGGTCGGGCCGGTCCACCAGGACCTGGCGGTCGAAGCGGCCGGCACGCAGCAGCGCCGGGTCCAGGATCTCCGGCCGGTTCGTGGCTGCCAGCAGCACCAGACCAGCGCTGGGGTCAAAGCCGTCCATCTCCACCAGCAACTGGTTGAGCGTCTGTTCCTTCTCGTCGTGCCCGCCCATGGGAAAAGCCCCTCGGGCGCGGCCCATCGCGTCCAGCTCGTCGATGAAGATGATGGCCGGCGCCTTGGCCCGGGCTTGCTCGAAGAGGTCGCGCACCCGCGCCGCCCCCACGCCGACGAACATTTCCACGAACTCGGAGCCGGAGATGGAGAAGAACGGCACCTTCGCTTCGCCCGCCACGGCCCGTGCCAGCAGGGTCTTGCCGGTGCCCGGAGGGCCCACCAGCAGCACGCCCTTGGGCATGCGCGCGCCCAGGCGGGAGTAGTCCTTGGGGTTGCGCAGGAAGTTCACCACCTCCTGTAGTTCCTCCTTGGCTTCATCCACGCCGGCCACGTCACTGAAACTCACCCCGGTCTCCGACTCCACGTAGACCTTGGCCTTGCTCTTGCCGATGGACATGAAACCTCCGCCCAGGCCCTGCTTCTCGGCAAAGCGGCGCATCACGAACAGCCAGATGCCGACGAACACCACCGCGGGGATGATCCAGCCCAGCAGATCGCGCAGGAAGGTGCTTTCGATCACCCCGGCGAACTTCACGTTGTACTGCGCCAGATCCTTGGCCAGCTCATTCTCCACCCGGGTGGTGATGAACTTCTGCCGGCCATCCGGCAGTGGCGCTTTCAGGCTCCCCTGGATGGTCTGGTCGCGGATGGCGATCTCCTCCACCTGCCCTTGCTTGAGCAGATTCTGGAATTCGCTGTAGGGGATGGGTTCGATCGTTTGCGCCTGCACCCAAATGCCGTGTAGCCAGAACACGGTGAGCAAGGCAAACACGAAATACCACAAACTGAACTGGGTCTTTTTTTCCATGAAAGTTCTCCCGGAGCGTAGGCCC